>ERZ791734.59-NODE-59-length-182695-cov-15.294623_pt1 | contig 182695 bp, 166 predicted proteins | sample MGYA00509953_ERZ791734 | MGnify/ENA primary metagenome ERZ791734 (study PRJEB30046, sample SAMN00792038) | human gut metagenome | study: EMG produced TPA metagenomics assembly of the A metagenome-wide association study of gut microbiota in type 2...
AGAGCCCTAAGAACAACTAAGCTTCTTCCAAAAGTCGTGATATGCATAAATATAACATGCTATACACGATTAAGTTCATAGAGCATGTTTTGACACCTGAATCGTAACAGGGAACTTCGTTCCATAAAAAGTCTGTTGATGAGAGGGATGGATAATTATGAGAGAGTTGGTTTTGAGCAATTTTATTGATATGAATATATATCAGATTATAGTATGGTTTTTTATGTACAGCTTTTTCGGATGGTGCATGGAGTGCGTTGTAATCCGCGTGCAGCTCGGATATTGGGAGAACAGAGGCTTTTCAAAGCTCCCGTTCTGTGTTATATACGGCTTTGGCTGTGTCGGGGCATTCACGCTTTTTGCGCCCTTTGCCAAGCATCCTGTGGCTCTGTTTTTTGCAGGCTGTATAGGAGGAACAATATTCGAGTATATTGTAGCTATGGTTATGATAAGGCTTTTTGGCGAGCTGTGGTGGAATTATGACCATAAAAGATTTAACTATAAAGGGATTTTATGCCTGCAGAGTTCAATCGCGTGGGGGGTCATTTGTGTATTGCTGTTTATGGTAATTAATGTTAAAATAAAAGGAGTGGTGCATGCAATTAATCCTATGGCTGTAAGACTGCTGGCAGCACTGCTTTTTATATCCTATTCCATAGATTTTGCACGTCAGTTTTATCATTCAATTAAGGATAAGAACACGGAGAAGAATTCAGAGAAGATGGCATAGGACAATAATGTTTGGAAAAGAGCCGGTTGAATGAAGAATATTATCAGGGATAATTTTATAGTATTGAAAAAATGCGGAAAGACACTGTTAATATATGAGTTGATTTACAAGATTATTGCGGTTGCGGTGTTCTATCCGCTTTTTTTACTTTTATTTAATTTGAGCTTCAAGGTTGCCGGAATCAAGTATCTTACTAATGGATATATTGCTAAATATTTTTCCAATCCGTTCACGATTATGATGATAGCCGGCACTGTTTTTGTCATCGCCGTGTATACGTTCTTTGAAAAATGCTGCTTGTCAGTTGTTATAGAAGCCGCAATGCAGAACAGAAAAATCAAGGTTGCCGATATGTTTCATGCGGGTGTGAACAATTTTTATGCTAAGTTCAGACGAAAGAATATGTCATTGCTTTTATACGAGATATTTCTTTTTCCTTTTTCCAATATTATTATACTCGGTCTTGCGATGACGAACCTGACTGTTCCTGAGTTTATTACCAGGGCATTCGGAAGCAAAAACATGATGTATTTTATAATAATGGCAGTGTGTCTTGCACTTTTTATTTTTGCCGTGAGAGAGATTTTTACGCCTAATTATCTTATATATGGAAGTGAGAATGTTAACGAAGCATACAAAAGGAGTGCATCGCTTCTTCATGGCAGAACAGTAAGAACGATTCTTCTGATACTTTTCTGGAATGTGTTTGTAAGTGCGATAGTGGGGGTGCTTTTCCTTGTTATTTCACTTGTGGTTATTGTAGGAATAAGGATACTCAATTTTACCCATGCGGGAATAGCCGTATATCTGACTGTAATTAAGGCTTTTAAGAATACAATCACGCTGATACTTGCGCTCATATCGGCTCCGGCATCGTATTTTGCGATAACGAGCATGTTCTTCAGGTACAGAAGAGAATTAGGAAGAGTGTGGAGAGTGTCGGAAAATACGGGAAAGATACTTGATAATCCGTTCAGGATAAGGCTGGCGGGAAAGATAAGCACATGCGTGGGAGTCGTTATATCCGGGATATTAATTCTGGTGTATATATTCATGGGTGTGGCAAAGAATCCGTTTGGCAGGGTTGAACTTCTTAGGGTTCCTGAAATAAGTGCACACAGGGGCAGCTCGCTTGCGGCACCCGAGAACACAATGGCGGCATTTAATCAGGCAGTTCACGATATGGCTGATTATGTCGAATTGGATGTACATCTGACTGCTGATGGAGTCGTGGTGGTAATGCATGATTCAAGTCTTAAAAGGACAACGGGTGTCAATCAAAATATATGGCAGACATCGTCTGAGAGAATACAGCAGTTGGATGCGGGAAGCTGGTTTTCACAGGAGTATGAGGGAGAGATGGTTCCGACACTCGAACAGGTTATAGATGAAGTCGGTCAGTCGGTCAAGCTCAATATAGAAATTAAGTATAATAAAAAGGAAAAGGGCTTAACTAAAGCTGTTGTTGACATTATAGAGCGGAAAGAGATTGAGGACAGATGTGTTGTTACATCCTTGGACTATTCTGTGTTGACGGAAGTAAAAAAGCTTAACAGCGGGATCAGCACGGGATATGTGCTGTCGGCTGCTTACGGGGCATTCTATTCCATAAGCTATGTTGATGTCATAAGCATCAATTACACATTTGTCAATAAGGCACTTGTGGATGCTGTGCATGGAAACGGAAAAGAGATATATGTGTGGACGGTCAATTCGCCATCCATTGTCAAGGCACTTGCCAATATGGGAGTTGATAATATAATAACCGATGACCCGGTTATGGCAAGAGAGGCGGTGTACTCGCGATATACGGTGAAAGAACTGGTAAACATATTGAATTATGTGTTCAATATAAACAAGTATTAAAATAAAAAGGATGCCATGACAGGATGCGAAGAAATACCTGCAAGCTGTCATGGCATCATGCTTTATATATTTATTTTTTAATTATAAGGATTCAACTGTCAAAACATGCGGATCTGATTTTTATGTGTATATCATGTTATATTTATGCATATCAGCTCCGTTGTACGAAGCAAGTTGTTCTAACGACTCTGAAAAAAATATTTCTGTTTCCGCCACCGTTGCAAAATCAGCCCTCCATGGCTGTTTGCAACTCAGCCGGCATCCATGCCGGCTGTGGCTGTATGATGAACAGAGTCCTAAGAACAACTAAGCTTCTTCCAAAAGTCGTAATATGCATAATTATAACAGGATATACATATTAAAGTTGTGAACGCATGTTTTGACACCTGAATCTTATAAGGAAACAATAATATATTATTTTGTGATTGTTGTTCCGCACTTTCCAAGAAGAGCTTCCTTAGCGTGCTCAAGGTTGGCAATGACAGCTGTACGTCCTTGTCCCGCTTCGACGAACTCGATGGCTGCATTTACCTTAGGAAGAGTGGTGATAGGACCAAAATCTCCTGTGGAAGCGTATGGCTTAAGGTCTGCAACCGTAACCTTGTCAAAGGAGCGTTCATCAGGTGTTCCGGCATTCACGGTGAGCTTGTCGTACACTGTGAGGAAAAGAAGTGTATCGGCTTCGGTGAGCTCTGCAAGACGTGCGGCAGCATAGTCTTTTTCGATTATGGCACTTGCGCCCTTAAGCTTGGTGCGCTGTTCGAGCACAGGGATACCGCCGCCGCCTGCGGCAATTACTATCTGATGGGCATCAAGAAGTGCATTGACGGCATCAATCTCGTAGATGTCCATAGGCTTAGGAGCTGCAATGATTCTCCTGTAGCCTTCAGGCTCTTCGACAACATAGTTGCCCTTAGCCTCCTCAGCCTCAGCCTCCTCCTTGGTCATATATCTTCCGATCACCTTGGTAGGGTTAGAAAAGGCAGGGTCGAAAGGATCAACCTTGACCTGAGTTATTATTGTGGATACAGTCTTGTATATTCCACGGTTCAGCAATTCTGTACGGATTGCATTCTGTAAATCGTAACCGATATAGCCCTGGCTCATGGCACCGCAGAGTGACATTGGGGCTACAGTGTAGCGGTGGTCGAGACGTGCAAATTCGGTCATGGCTGTCTGAATCATTCCTACCTGTGGTCCGTTGCTGTGCGTTATGACCACATCGTACTTCATTTCCACAAGGTCTGCGATAGCTCCCGCAGCCTTGCCGACATTCTCTTTCTGCTCCGGAAAGGTCTCACCGAAAGCATTACGCCCGAGGGCAACTACAATTTTCCTGTTAGCCATAATAACCTCCAAATCTGAATATATAATCATAAAATCAATGAAATATACCATATATAAAAGGTATATACTATTGCTATTGATTATACTATATTTTCTGCAAAATGAAAACAGTTTTTGCAATTAATTGGATTTTACGCAAAATATTGTCAATATGCAATTTGAACTTGAATTTCATATTTGCATTTATGGGAGACAAGTGTTATAATACCGTCTTGACAAAAGATTATCATTATTATGGAGGTAGATAAATATGTCAAAAGTAACTATTATTTCAGGTTTTTTAGGCGCAGGTAAGACAACCTTCATCAAGAAGCTTTTAGAGCAGGTATATGCCGGACAGAAGGTAGTTTTGATAGAAAATGAATTTGGTGAAATCGGAATCGACGGTGGTTTCCTTAAGGATGCCGGAATTCAGATTACTGAGATGAATTCAGGCTGTATCTGCTGTTCACTTGTCGGAGATTTCGGAAAGGCTCTTATTAAGGTATCTAAGGAATATGCTCCTGACAGAATAATTATTGAGCCGTCAGGTGTCGGCAAGCTTTCGGATGTTGTAGCTGCTGTTGAGAAGGTTAAGGATGAGGCAGGACTTGAGCTTGACTGTTTCCTTACGGTTGCTGATGCGACCAAGGCTAAGATGTATATGAAGAATTTCGGTGAGTTTTACAATGACCAGATAGAGCATGCAAGCACAATCGTTCTTTCACGTACACAGAATATGGACGCTGCCAAGCTTGAGGCAAGCGTGGCACTTATACGTGAGAAGAACGCAGATGCAGCCATAATCACAACACCTTGGGATGAGCTTAACGGGGAGCAGATTTTGTCGGCACTTGAGAAGAAGTCGCTTATGGATGAGCTTTTAAAGGAGGCACTTGAGCATTCGGCAGAGCATCATCACGACGATGACGACGATGACGATGAAGATGAGCATGAGCATCATCATCACCATCATGACCATGATGGGGGAGAGTGCTGCTGCGGACATCATCACGACGATGATGACGATGATGATGAACACGAGCATCACCACCATCACGACGATGATGACGATGATGATGAACATGAGCACCACCATCATCATGAGGACGGCGAGGAGTGCAGCTGCGGCTGTGGTCATCATCACCATCACCACCATCATGCGGATGATGTGTTCACAAGCTGGGGCAAGGAGACTCCTCATGTATATACCAAGGAGGAGATTGAGGACATCCTTGTCAAGCTCACGGAAAAATCAGAGTTCGGTATAATTCTTCGTGCAAAGGGTATGGTCAGCGGTGCCGACGGCAAGTGGATATACTTTGATGCCGTACCTGAAGAGTATGAGATTCGTGACGGAGGTGCCGATTATACGGGAAGAATCTGTGTAATCGGACAGAATCTTAATGAAGAGAAGCTTCTTAAGCTTTTCAAGCTTGCATAGAAAGGAACGAGCTAATGGAAGTACCTGTTTATTTGGTAAATGGTTTTTTGGAGAGCGGAAAGACGCTTTTTATCGATGATGCTCTAAAGAGCGAGGACTTCGCGGATGGTGATAAGACTCTTCTTATCGCCTGCGAGGAGGGAATGGAGGAGTATGATGAGAAGCAGCTTGCCCCTCTCAATGTTGCAATAGAATATATAGAAAATGAGGAAGACCTTAACAGGGACAATCTCAAAAAATTGTGCGATAAGCATAAGCCGATGCGTATTTTCATAGAGTTTAACGGAATGTGGAATATGAAGAATTTCCTTGAAAACAATATTCCGACATTTTTTGTTATGGCACAGGTAATAACTCTGGTCGACGCATCGACATTCGACATGCACATGGCTAACAATGATATGAAATCAATCATGATGGAGAAGTTCAAGCTGTCAGACATGGTTATCTTTAACCGTTGTGTCAAGGACACTAACCGTGCCGGCTACAGAAGAAGCGTCAAGGTTGTCAATGGCAGAACGCAGGTATATTTTGAGTCATCTGACGGAAGCTCAAATGAGGTTGAGGAGATTCTTCCGTTTGACCTCACCAAGGATGTCGTCGAGGTTGCTGATGAGGATTTCGGTATCTGGTATGTTGATGCGATGGATAATCCTGAGAAGTACAAGGGCAAGACCATGAAGATGAAGGCTGTGGTATACAGACCGAAGTCATTGTTCCGCGATAATTTTGTACCGGGACGCTTTGCGATGACATGCTGTGCAGATGATATCAGATTTATAGGCTACAAGTGCAAGTGCGACAAGACTGCCGAAAAGCAGCTTGAGGCATTTAAGGACAGAGATTTTATAATGCTCACCGCTAAGGTGAATGTAGAGTATCAGAGGGAGTACAAAGGAAACGGAGTTGTACTTTATGCAACTGATATTCAGCCGGCCGAAAAGCCTGCTGATGATATAGTATACTTCAATTAATAGGGAGGATTAACCGCATGGTAAAGAGAACGGTTCCTGGTAATGTTTTAAGACGTGCTGTTGCTGTCGCTCTGGCAGGTGCAATGACATTGTCACTGATTGGCTGCGGTGCGCAGTCTAAGGAAAAGAAAGCACAGAAGGAATTTGATGAGTACTGCAATGAGCTTTTTGTTGATGAGATGGGTGACAATGTCCTCAACATACATTATAAGCTTGCAGATCCGGAAAAATACGGAATAAAGGTAAGCGACTATACTCTTGGCAATTTCACTATAGATGAGATAGAGGATGCCGAGAAGTCGAACAAGGAGACACTTGACAAGTTAAACAGCTTCAATGCTGAGCTGCTTACACAGAGACAGCAGCTATCATTAAAGACCCTCATCGCTTACTATGGGCAGCAGAATGAGTATAACGGCTTGTATATGCTTGATAATATGTTCGGGACCAATTCGGGTCTTGTTGCCAATCTGTCGACCAATTTTATTGAGTATGTATTTGATGACGAGCAGGATGTAAAGGAGTATCTTGAGCTTTTAAAGGATACGAGAAGATATGTGGGACAGGTGCTTGATTTTACAAGAAAGCAGTCGGAGGAAGGATACTTCATGGCATCCTTCTGTGCTCAGAGCAACATTGACAACTGTGTGAAATACCTTGAAAGTGATACCAACCCGCTTATAGCTTCGTTTGAGGAGAAGGTTGAGGCACTTGATATCGATGATGCAAAGAAAAAGGAGTACATTGCAACGAATGAGGAGTATGTTGCAGAGTACTTTGATGCCGCTTATCAGGACATAATAGATGTGCTTGGCGAGCTCGTTGAGGGTGAGACCAACGACAGGGGACTTTATTATATGGATGGCGGTAAGGATTTCTATACTGCTGTTGTGCATGATAAGACATCGACACAGATGACACCTGAGAATATTATTAAGCTTTTAGACAATGAGCTCGAGGATCTCTTTACTGAGTATGCTACATTGTACTATTCGGACACATCTCTTCTTGAGCAGGAGTTAAATCTTGATCCGGGAATGTCGGATACGAAGGAGATACTTCAGTACCTTGCGGACAACTGTACAAGTGAGTTCCCTGAGCCTGCAACTAAGGATTTCGTTGTGCAGTATCAGAGTAAGGCAACAGAGATTGAAGGAACGGTTGCGTATTATCTCACGGCACGTCTGGACCAGCTTGACTACAATTCAATCAAGGTTAACGGCTCCGCTGTTGATGGCGATGATATAGGGCTTTATACCACACTTGCACACGAGGGCTTCCCGGGACACCTTTATCAGTTTACCGGCGTATATAACAATAAGGATATTCCTGACGCATTAAAGCTTCTTGATTTTATCGGATTTACGGAGGGCTATGCGGAATATGCTTCAGACAGATCTTACTATATGCTCGGATGCAGTGATGAGCTTGCACAGATGTGTATACTCGACAATATGTTAGGCTATATTCTTCAGTCAAGAGTTGACCTCGGCGTCAACTATGAGGGCTGGGAAATAGATGATGTAATTGATTATCTTTCAACCTACATAAATGATGACGGAAGTACATCACAGGCAATATATGAGTCCGTTATATCCGATCCGGGACTTCTTCTTCCTTACACGGTCGGTCATATCAAGATGATAAAGCTCCGCGAGAAGGCTGAGAGAAAGCTCGGAGACAGTTTTGATGCCAAGGAATATCATCAGCTCATACTCGATACCGGTATTGTCTCATTCGAGATAATGCAGGATGAGCTTGATTCTTATATAGCATCAAAAAAGGATGGTAATAAATAATAAAACATATATAAGAACCCCTGTGGCAGCGGATTATCCCAAGCTCACAGGGGTTCTGTATTGAGAAAATGTTTGACATTTAAAAGTCCGGCTCCCTGCCTGTTGGCTGCAAGCCCTACATCGGATGCACTGAGCTTTATGGTCCGTTTTACGGAATCGTTGTCGGCATAAGGATATTTTTCAAGATAGAGGGCAATGGCACCCGACACGACGGGAGTTGACATTGATGTCCCGCTCTTTACGGTGTAGCCGTTGTAGCGGTTGTGACAGCTTATTATATTGTGGCCGGGAGCAAGAAGGTCGGGTTTGCTTATGTTACACTTGGTAGGACCCTCGCCGGAATGAGATGAAAACGAGCTGCCATCGCTCCGAAGCAATAGTGCGTCGCTTCCGACTGTTATTACATTTTCACAGGTTCCGGGGAAGGTGATTGTTCCGGGACCGGGGCCTGAGTTGCCGGCGGATACTACAAGTGTAAGTCCGAGTGTCCAGAGCAGGTTGATTGCCGAGGCAACCTCATTCTTCTCCTCGTCGCAGTCGGAAGTATCGGAGCCGATGGAAATGTTGACGATTTTTATGCCGTATTTATGCCGGTTTTGTTTTACCCAGTCACATGCCTCAAGGAGGGAATCCTTATCTCCGCTGCCTTTTTTGTCAAGAATTTTGAGAGCGATTATTTTACAATCGGGTGCCATGCCTTTTATTATGCTTTGGCTCGAATAACCGTTTCCGGCAATTATTCCCGCAACATGTGTCCCGTGTGAATTGTCATCGTAGGCAGAGAGCCTTTGGTTCACGAAATCCTTAAAATATATGATGTGGTCTGCAAGGTCCGTATGCGGATAAATTCCGGTATCCATTATGACGGCACAGCAGCCACGCCCGGTCTGGGATATTGAGTCGAGTTTATATATGTCGTTTACGCAGTAGGTTTTATTCTTTATATGCATTTGAAATACTGTGCACAGAGGTGCAGATGTTGTGTTATTTTCATTATATGCAGTATATTGTTCGAGATTGACACTCAAAAAGATATTAAATATAATAGTGATTGTAGATTTGGCGCGATGCGCCGCCGGAACGGAGATTGATTATGGGAGAAGTTAAGACAGGTGAAATTTACAGGCATTTTAAAGGCAGTCTCTATCAGATAGTTGCGGTTGCCAGACATTCTGAGACTAATGAAAAATATGTTGTATATCAGGCGTTGTATGGTGATATGCAGGTATGGGTCAGACCTTACGATATGTTTGTGGGTGAGGTTGATAAGGATAAATATCCTGATGTGAAACAGAAGCACAGATTCGAGCTTTTAAACACACTTGCCGGCACGGCAGGCAGGGAGACGGATTCACCGGCTGTGAAGGTTGAACAAAATGATTGTGAGCAAAGCGGGCAAGAACAAAGCCGGTGCAGACAGGCTGAGCCTGAACCGGAAGAGACAAAGCAGGAGAAGCACGATAATTCAGAGGAAGAATATGAGGGACAGGTTGACGAGAGACTGCTTGAATTTCTTGATGCTCCGACGTGTCAGGACAAGATTAATTATCTTAACCTGATAAGAGCGGGAATTGACGATGCCCTGATAAATAATATTGCGGCGGCAATGGATATAACGGTTGATGACGGACCGACAGATGCAAGGTTCTTATCACTCAAGAGCTGTCTTATGACAAAGGCAAAATATGAGTGTGTAAGACGTTAAACGCATAAATTAGGCTCTTGCGAAAAATACTGTAAGATGATAATATTATATATATTTGTGCCGTCATATTGAGACGGCAGAACGGAGGAGATAATGAAAATAGCTTTAATTAATGAGAACAGCCAGGCAGCCAAGAATGCCATGGTTTATGAGAATCTTAAGAAGGTTGCCGACACTAAGGGTTATGAGGTTGTCAACTATGGAATGTATTCCGCAGATGATAAGGCGCAGCTTACATATGTACAGTGCGGTATTCTGGCTGCAATTCTGCTTAACAGCGGTGCTGCTGACTTTGTAGTGACAGGCTGCGGTACAGGTGAGGGTGCAATGCTTGCACTCAATTCATTTCCGGGAGTGCTTTGCGGACATATCGTTGACCCTTCAGATGCATTTATGTTCAGCCAGATTAATGCCGGCAACGCTGTAGCTCTTCCTTTTGCAAAGGGCTTTGGCTGGGGTGCTGAGCTTAACCTTACATATATTTTTGAGAAGCTTTTTGAGCAGGAGCCGGGCGGAGGTTATCCTAAGGAGAGAGTTGTTCCTGAGCAGCGCAACAAGAAGATATTAGATGAGGTTAAGAAGGTTACACATACGGATATGCTCTACATTCTTAAGAATATTGATCAGGAGCTGTTAAAGGGTGCCGTAAGCGGTGAGCATTTTGCGGAGTATTTCTTCAAGGACTGCATGAATGCCGAGATAGCAGAGTACATCAAGGGCGTATTGGCTTAGTTTTATATTTCTAAAATTTACCTAAACACTACGATAATACTGTTGCTTTTTAAAAAGTGATTATGTATAATAGCAGAAGAATATGGTTAATCCATTTCTCAAGGAATACAATTTAAGAAAAGAGGTTTATGTTAAGATGGCAAAAGTTGATTTAAGCAAGTATGGCATCACAGGTACAACAGAAGTTGTATACAACCCTTCTTATGAATTATTATTCGAGGAAGAGACAAAGTCTACTAACGAAGGCTATGAAGTAGGTCAGGAGAGCGAGCTTGGTGCTGTCAACGTTATGACAGGTATCTACACAGGTCGTTCACCTAAGGATAAGTATATTGTTGTTGATGAGAATTCCAAGGATACCGTTTGGTGGACATCAGATGAGTATAAGAATGACAACCACCCTATGGCAGAGACAGCTTGGGCTGCTGTGAAGGATATCGCTAAGAAGGAGCTTTCAAATAAGAGACTTTTCGTAGTAGATGCATTCTGCGGCGCTAACAAGGATACAAGAATGGCTGTTCGTTTCATCGTTGAGGTTGCTTGGCAGGCTCACTTTGTAACTAACATGTTCATTAAGCCTACAGCAGAGGAGCTTGAGAACTTCGAGCCTGATTTCGTGGTATACAACGCTTCTAAGGCTAAGGTTGAGAACTTCAAGGAGTTAGGCCTTAACTCTGAGACGTGTGTAGCATTCAATATCACAAGCCGTGAGCAGGTTATCGTTAACACATGGTACGGCGGAGAGATGAAGAAGGGTATGTTCTCCATGATGAACTACTACCTTCCACTCAAGGGCATCGCTTCTATGCATTGCTCAGCTAACACAGATATGAACGGAGAGAACACAGCTATCTTCTTCGGTCTTTCAGGAACAGGTAAGACTACACTTTCAACAGATCCTAAGAGACTTCTCATCGGTGATGATGAGCACGGTTGGGATGACAACGGCGTATTCAACTTCGAGGGAGGCTGCTACGCTAAGGTTATCGGTCTTGATAAGGAGTCTGAGCCTGATATCTACAACGCAATCAGAAGAAATGCTCTTCTTGAGAACGTAACTGTTGATAAGAACGGCAAGATTGATTTTGATGATAAGAGTGTTACAGAGAATACTCGTGTATCTTACCCAATCAATCATATCCAGAACATTGTACGTCCTATTTCTTCAGCTCCTGCTGCAAAGAATGTTATCTTCCTTTCAGCAGACGCGTTCGGCGTACTTCCTCCTGTATCTATCCTCTCTGAGGCACAGACACAGTACTACTTCCTTTCAGGATTCACAGCTAAGCTTGCAGGTACAGAGAGAGGTATCACAGAGCCTACACCTACATTCTCAGCTTGCTTCGGACAGGCTTTCCTTGAGCTTCATCCTACTAAGTATGCTGAGGAGCTCGTTAAGAAGATGGAGAAGAGCGGAGCTAAGGCTTACCTTGTAAATACAGGCTGGAACGGAACAGGTAAGAGAATTTCCATTAAGGATACTCGTGGCATCATCGACGGCATCCTCAGCGGAGCAATCAACAAGGTTTCCACAAAGAAGATTCCTTACTTTAACTTTGAGGTTCCTACAGAGCTTGAGGGCGTTGATACAGGTATTCTTGATCCAAGAGACACATACGCTGACGCTTCTGAGTGGGAGAAGAAGGCAGTTGACTTAGCAGGAAGATTCATCAAGAACTTCGCTAAGTACGAGGGCAATGATGCAGGTAAGGCATTAGTTGCTGCAGGTCCTCAGCTCTAATCAGAATTATTGGTTCAGCAGAACAGGATTAATTTGAATCTGACCGGATGCGGATTTCCGCATCCGGTTTTTTTGCGAAATGTTAGAAAAATGTAACAACTTCCGGCAGAGGTTGTGCTATGATATTTTTAAGGCATGACATGATTATCAATATGTTCGGGAGGCGTTGTATGGGGTATAAAATTTTTAAAAATGTTATTATTGTAGTGGCGGGTATGCTTTTTCTTACCGCGTGTGCAGGTAAGGATGCCGTTGGCGAGGATACAATACAGTCGGATGCTGTTGATTTGAGTGGTGAAATGCAGTCGGAGAGCGTGACGGAGAACATCACAGACAGTGTGGTCATTGAGACTGTTGAGGGCTATGACGGTGAGACGGAGGAAGCATATCTGGTGACGATTGACGAGAAGGCAGCGGATTATGACGGGGATGGCATTTTGGATGAGGTGTATCGGATGGGACATATGGGGCAGCCGGACTGGGACTATTATGTCAATTTGTCATCCAGTGGCAAGCTGTATCTGGGTTCTGCTTCTGTTGGTATAGGCACAGGCAGTGAGCTGATAACATGTGATTTGAATGGTGACGGTGTGGATGAACTTGTGTTTTTGACAGGCCATGTGGGAGCTGACAATCCGGGTTCTTCAACAGCGTATGTGTATGCATATAAGGATGGCGGATATGCTGAATTCCCTCTTGAACAGAAGGAAAATGGACGTGATTTTGTTATAGAAAGAGACTTGACAAGGGCAAGGATAAGTTGCGAGGCTGTTGATTTTTCACATACAATATGGGGTACTCTGAAGGATATGGATATGGGATACGGTTTTATGCAGGGGACAACCGTTGAGCACAAGAGTCCGCGCTTTATAAAACTCACGGAGTATGAAGGAAGAACGGCAATATGCTATAGCTATGTGTTTGGAAGTGATTTAAGCGGAACATACAGTGTCAGTGAGTATGTGACATATACCGGAGGAACGGCACAGGCTGTCATGGTGCCTGATGAGCGTTATGGCAGCTTTGAGGAAATTAATACATATATGAATGAGCTTGCAGCGGAACAGTCAAATTATGATATACAGTATGAATATGAACTCGGGGATGATAAGATGCTGTATGATGTCCACAGGTACATAGCTGAAGCCGGTGTAGATTTTTTATATGTTCTTTATTGGTATGATGACCGAGGATATTATGACAATTCTCTCTATATTTATGTCGATAATGTGCCATACAGTGAGGAGGAGTGCATTGCCATAGTAGAGCTTGCGGATGATATTGAGGAGCGTTTTAATATAGGGGAGGTAGAGGTCGGTAATTTTTATGTGAACACTATTGAAAAATATGCAAGGGCGAAGAATAATTCAGATAGCGGAACATACTATCTGTATGATGAGGAGACGGATACCTATGATGTGTTCATGGAGTGTGAAGATGTTATATTGTATAATCAATATAACGGTACATATTCGTATGTGCTGGATACGGATAAAGGCACTTTCTTTGCTATCAATGCGGCACTCTATGCAACGCCTGAAAACGGAGGCTCCGGTGTAAAAAGATGGTATCGTGATCTGACAGGGGACGGAGTGGATGAGCTTATCATACAGGTAACGGACAGCGATGGAAATGACTGTATTTTCGTAGGGGATATCTACAATATGAAAAGCATATCGCCATTCTATAACATATATCAGCAAAAAGACGATGAGTCGGAGGATATATGTTATGTTATGGTTTTCTTTTATGAATACGGCAAAGAAATATATGAAGCCGTAAATGAGTTCTACAGGGCATCAGGCATAAGCAAAAGCATAAGTATTCCCGGAGCGGAGAGGGAGTGCGTAAGGTTTGAAAAAAAAGCATCTTATCATTGTGATATTACGGATGATGACAGGCTTAAGCTTATATATATTATGGATGAATGCCGGTGTGAGACATATTTTTCCTTCAATGATGAAGGCTGTGTGGTTGACTCTGTCGAGGTTTATGCGGAGAGCGAATAGTTTGACAAAGTGTGTGTTCTATGATATCCTTAAATGAATTCTTACTATAAGGGAACAGATTATGTTTCATGGTGTACAGTGATACGGATATGGCAATAGAGGTGTTGAATTCAAGATATATATGCTCTGAACAGTTACAATAAAATAAAAATGGAGAAATGTTATGAGGAAATTGATTACAGTCGCAGTTGCATATGATAGTGGCAGTTATACATCACCGCAGCTTGCAGGCAAGGCAGATGAAACGATGGTGAATTATTATTATATGAATGCATTTGTATGTTTAAAATCATGTCTTGAACATAACCATGACATTGATGTCATGGTTGTGACTAATTATGATATGAACGAGAGGCTTAAAAGTCAATTTACCGATGCAGGAATAAAAATACAAAAAATACCATTCGACAAGTACATATATTCGACAAAGGCTTTGTGGAGACTGGCATATTATAAATTGTGTGCACTGGAATATGTTGTAAATGAATTGGATTACGATATGTATATCAATTTGGATACGGATGTGTATTGCGTTGATGTGCTTGAGGATATGTGGGATGAAATGCAATCAGGCATAATGCTTTACAATGTAGGTCACAGACTAAGCCATAAAGACCGGCAGGATATTATAAATATGACAGAACCGTATTTTTCGGAGAGAAGGAATATAGTACATTATGGTGGCGAGCTTATCGGAGGAACGAAAGCTGCGCTCAAAGGATTTTTGTATAACTGTCATGACATTTATGCGAAAACATACGAAGAAATAATGGAAAAGAAAATAGATAATCTGGGAGATGAATTTATTCTTTCGATTGCTGCATCGCTTGTAAGTGTAAGGGAGGCTGCACCATATCTGTTCAGATACTGGACAATTCCGTCATTTTTTCTGGTTTCATCCAACTGGAAAAACAATCCGGTATGCCTGTGGCATCTTCCTGCGGAGAAGAAGCGTGGAATGATTAAATTATATCATTACTTTTGCAGACATGGAAAATTCCCGGAAAAGAAAAAAGCTGCCGCCATGATGGGCTTTGGAAAACCGAAAAGACCGATTGTTTTATCGGATTACCCGATTAAGCTTGAAAATTTTATTAAAAGACATAGAAGATAGGCGTGGGTGGCAAAGTAAGTGCTTTTTGGGGGTTAAAGGTACAAAATATTTCAAAGCGGGAGAAAAACATATTGATGAAAAAGAATCGCAGATTAGAAATAATGTATAGCGTGTCGGCTCAGCTTGCCGTTATCGCGGCACTGTTTGAGTGGTTATTTTTTATTGCACCGCATTCGAGGTTCTATGCGGGATGGAGCGACAACGTGAGAGGTGTCGTGAGATTTGGTGGAATATTCGGTGCGGTTGTGCTTGCGGCACTTTTGATTATTGCTGCGGTATGTGTGGTAAAGCTCGGACGTATGAGAAAGCCTGATGCAGTGTTTTGGTGTTCCGTGGCTTTATTCGTATTCCAGATACTGGTGAGAATAAATCTGCTCGGAGTATATCAGGAGTCGGATGCTGATCTGTATTTTACTGCAATAAACAGGATAGCCGGCTTGCATGAGGACGTAATTGCGGGCGGGTATAAGAGTGGATTTATATTTGGTCATATTGCATACGGTTTTATATTTGTGTCGCTTCTCGGTCAGCTTCTTGATACTGCGGGAGGGATGGGCTTTCAGTATGCGTACATGGTTATGGGAGCCGCTGCTGCAGTATGTCTCTTTAAGATACTAAGAAAGATTTTTCCAAAGAAGAACGTGTACTTTCTTGCCGTAGTGGCCTTCATAATATCCATGCAGCCGATGTACTTTGGACTTTCGGCGATGATTCAGATGGAATATCCGTTGGCAATACTTTTTATATTCACGGTGTGCGCTTACTTCTATAAGAAATACATACTTATGTTTTTCTGGCTTATAATGCTTGGAACATGCAAGGAGACGGGAGCGATGATGGCGTTTTCGGTGCTTTTCTTTGCGGTTGTATATGAGATTGCTGACTATGTCAAAAGATGCGGAGGCATCAGAGATACTTTTAAGAAGCTTAAAAAATGGCAGGTTACGCTGTTTGTACTTTTCGCTGTGTTATGTATAGCAGTGTTCGTCGTGGTAATCAACATCCCGATGTGGGGTGGTGTCAGGATTATCGATGTGTTAAAAATCGGCGGAAGCGGAAATCTCAATTTCCAATTCAACAGCACACATTTCCTTTTGAAGGTGAGACAGCTTTTTATACTCAATTTTTCATGGGTGTGGGTGGCAGTTATCGTGATATGTACGGTGGTTATTTTCGCTGTTCCGAAGGTCAGAAAAAGAAGAAGTGCCAATATGCGTGTGTTTTCATTCATATTGATACAGTATGCCGTATATACAATGTTTTTGCTGTTCTTTCTTGAGGCAAAACAGCCGAGATACAATATACTCTCAGATGTGCTTTTTCTGTTCATGGCTATGTCCGTCGTGATTGAGGCTGCAGACAGGGTATGGCTTTTTGCGGTATCGGCGGCGGTGATAGGAACACTTTCGGTTACAGAGTGTTTTCTCACGGTTGATTTACTTTCGAGAGCGGTTTTCACAAGCGTAAATACGGGAGCTGTTCCGATGGTGTGGACAGCGGCGGCCAAGAAAAAGATGCCTGAAATGAATATTAACATAGGTGATTTCGGCTACTACAATTATCAGTATGCGTATATGGACAAGGCATTTGACAGGATGCTTGCTGATGTGGAGTTCACAGATGATTTTGTGGTGCTGTCATCCTTCAATCCGGGAATTGAGGATCAGCTCGCCAACGAGGAGCTTGTGTGGGATTCACAGACAGGGATGAGAACCTACAGCGAGAAGGCAGACGGTACCAGATTCTACACGGTAAAGAGAATATTGTACTCGGTGGAACTTGAAATGTGGAATCATGATGAGAAGTGTATATACGTCGAGATACCTTGGTGCAGGAACACGTCGGAGAATGCACTGACTGAGCTTGCCGAAATATACGAGATAGATGGTCCGTACACGAGCAGAGCGGGGGTTGCGGCCAAGATAACTTACTATATTTTGAATTTAAAATAAGGAGTGTTTTACGGATAAAATTTCTTGCTAATTATGACATGATATGGTATACTTTATTCAGTTCAAGATATAATAGTAACAGAGATTAATAGGTTTGAGTCCTGGGGTGTACGATACTCTTACTTTTTTGAACCTACATTTACGTTCATGGGATTCCGATATTTATAAGTGGATGTCGAGCCTCCGTTTGCAGTGGATGGCTGAAGCTTATGTGAGGTTGCCCACCTAGCTTAAGCTAGGGCGTCAAAACTGTAGGAAACGGCATTTTGGGATTAGAAAAGAGAACTTATTAATTTTCAATAGAGCAGGTACCTGATGGTGCCTGCTTTTGTGTTAGGGGTAAATATACCGGACAAATAGTTGGGCTAATTTTGAGGTAAGCATAATACAATAGAACATGGCGGACGGAGGGCAGTGTGAATGCGTGAATGTCCGGGGGAGGAACGGCTATGGAGAGGGAAATAAGAAGAAAGAAAAGAAATGTGCGTGGGACAAGAAATATATTCATTGCAGCAGTGGCGGCAGTGATAATTGCAGTGTTTATTATAGCGATAAGAGGACAGGTTAAAGAAAACGAAAATTATATCAGCAGGGCGTTGGCATCAAGAATGCTTGTGCTGCTTGGCACGGACAGTCTGGCGGATGTGCAGCAGGACAGTGCAAAATGGTATGTAAAATACATGAGCTATCTGAATGATACAGGAAGAGTCATTTGGGATGGCGGGAATTATACAGAGCCTGAGTATGCGTATTCGGCAATCACATACGCTCAGCTAAGAAACATACTTACTGCAGAGGGATGGGATGTCGGTGAGATAAGCGATTACACGGGAATTAAGCTCGACAAGGGCAAGGGGGATAAAAAGGTAAAGCGTGAGACGTTTGCGAAGATTTATGATTATCTGGTGCTTTTAAACGGGGATGCCGGAGGGGTGACAAGAAGGGAAATTACGATAGTGGGAACTCCTGCCAATATGTCTGCAAAGCAGATTCGCGAGTATGGAAGATGGAATTGTGTTGCACTTGAGGGAACCTTTAGCTTTGAAGGTCTGTCTATAGATTCGTATACGGACAAAAAGGTGTGCGTATATGCGAGAGGCAGTCAGATAATAGCAGTTCTTGCCGTTGTAGACAGTGATGTTGTATATAACAATGTGTGGATAACGCAGGCACATGAGAATGTACTGAAAGTATATATATCCGGTGTGTACCGCGAATATGAGGTGTCAGGGCTCTTGGAGAATTTTACGGATACAATAGCTGATATCGGGTTGTCGGATGGCAAGGTGAAGCAGTTAACCGTAAAGAAGGACACGATAAGCGGGAAAGTGTTAAGACTAAGCGATGATGAGATAGAGCTGTACGGCTATGGCAACGTTGAGCTTGATGACAATTTCCGCGTGTATAAGTGCTATGGAGAGCTTGAGGAGAAAGCAATAAAGGACATTCTTGTCGGATATGACCTTGCTGACTTTGTAGTGGCTGACGGCAGGATATGCGCGGCAGTGATAAAGAGGGAATTGAAGGCGGATGATATAAGAGTTCTGCTTATGACTACGGGATATACTTCGGTTCTGCACGACAGAATCACGCTCACATCGGATGAGGGATTTACCATAAAGAAGGGGAATGAAGTTATAAAAGTGGCAGCAGGAGAGCTTCTGGATGTGTACCCTGACAGTGAGTATATGTCGGAGGGGAGGATAATTCTTGAGGCTGATGGGCTTAACAATCCGATTACGGTGCTCAGCATAGAGCGTTCTTACGGCAATCCTTACTATTACGGCAGTCTTGAGATTGCATGCGAGAATGATAAGCTTGTCATGATAAATGAACTGCCTCTTGAGGAATATCTCTATCATGTGGTGCCGAGCGAGATGCCGGTGGGCTTTGGCGTGGAGGCTCTTAAGGTTCAGGCGGTATGTGCGAGGAGTTATGCCTACAGGCATATTCTGGATAATTCCTATCGCAATTACGGAGCACATGTTGATGACAGTGTGGGATATCAGGTCTACAACAATATAAAAGCACAGCCTGATTCCACACAGGCGGTGAAGGAGACCTATGGTCAGGTTATGAAGAGTGAGGGCGAAGTCGTTTCGGCATACTATTACTCAACCTCTTGCGGTTATATGTCGGATTTGTCTCTGTGGGGAGGAGAAAAGGGGGGAATCTACAGGGAAAAGACTGTGAACAATAGTGGTGTCAGCCTTGATCTGTCGGATGACGAGGCTTTTAAAAGCTTTATATTAAATACGGATGAGAGCGACTATGACTATGAGTTTCCGTTCTACAGATGGTATGTGGAGCTTGACAGGGAAAAACTTAGTGAACGAATCAATGAATATCTGAAAATACGAAGAAACAGTGATTCGGCAAATATCCTGATGAAGAATGAGCAAGGAGAGTATCTTTCGGCGGAGGAGCCGTACATAGGCGGGGTATTGTCTTTTGAGACGGCGGAGCGCACGACTTCGGGAGCTGTCAGGAAGCTTATAATACATGGAACTGCCGGGGATGCGATGGTCTGTGGAGAACTCAACATAAGATATGTGTTAGGTCCGGGAGATGAAAAGATTACAACACATACGCAGACGGACACGACTTTTGAATTTCTTCCGAGTGCATACATATATATTGAAGAGCTGTATGAGGATGGGGCTGTGACTGGGTACCGCATAACCGGAGGCGGATACGGGCATGGCATAGGAATGAGCCAGAATGCGGTATCCGCGATGGTTAAGCAGGGGATGAGATATGATGATATATTGGAGTTCTTCTATAACAATGTTGACATTGTAAACATTTATTAGTCTCAGGAGGTCTAACGGATGCCTTGAAAATGTGCATTGATTTCTGCTCCTATGAAGAGCACATTCATGCAGGCATACAGCCAAAGCATGATGAACACGAGCGTTGCAAGGCTTCCGTATGTAATTGCAAAGCCTGTGGACATATCCACATATATAGAAAATACATACGAAAATATGCTCCAGCCGAGAGCAGTGAAAACTGCTCCGGGAATCTCATGCTTAATTCCCGATTTGCGGTTGGGAACCACTATATAAAGAACCAGTGAGAACAATGTGAGCACTCCGATAAATATAATAAATCTGAAGCGCAGCACGAAATGTATTGCCGAGCCGACGAGAGGCCAGTGCAGGCTTATGATGTCAAGAAGACGGTTGCCGAATACCATGAGCACAAGTGAAAAAATAATAACCACAATGAGTGCGATGGTATATAACATAGCATGAAAACGAAGTATGAAGTAGTTTCGGGATTCACCGCCGGTATCGTACACATCATTGAGTCCCTGAATTATGGACACAAAGCCCTTTCCGGCGGCCCATATGGCGGATACTGCCGTTACCGACAGGAGTGTGAAGGAAGAACTTTGATAAATTTCATCCATTATGGAAATGATGAGCGGCTGTGTCTTAGCGGGCAGCAGCTCATATACAAGAGTGAGCAGATAGCTTTCCGTAATGTTGGTGTAGTTAAGAATACACAAAAGCAGCATTATAAAAGGGAAAAAGCTCACAATAATAAAGAAGGAGGACTGGGCGGAATACATATTTACCTTGTCCTTCTTCACTTTTGCAACAATTTCTGCTATCATTAAAATCAGCTTCATCATATAGGTGTGGTTCCTTTTCCAAAAAACATTCTGTACATAGTATATGCGAACAGGGGAAAATTGACAACTGAAATTTCACACCGGGTCAGGAGGCAGTGATGAAAAAAATTGTAAATGCAGTGTATGACATATATTCGGATAAGCTTCCGGCGTGCTTTGACGGCTCTAAGGTGGTTATGTTAAGCGACTTACATGATAATGTGTATGGAATATCTCTTGACAGGCTCTATGACATGACGGATGAGCAGAAGCCGGAAATGGTCATGGTGGCGGGAGACCTGCTCACCAGAAAGCATTCGGAGGGCTCAAATGAGGTTGTGGCTCTTTTAGGGAGAATGGCGGAAAAATATCCCGTATTTTTTGCCAACGGAAATCATGAGACAAGAGTGAAGATTAATACGGAAAAGTACGGCGACCGGTATGACAACCTCATAGCGGCTCTTAAAAATGCGGGAGTGACGGTACTTAACAATTCACATATTGATTATAAGAAGAACAGTGAGAAGATTCATATATACGGAATTGAAATCGACAGGGATTTCTTTCTCATAAGGAACAGACCGCCTATGCCGGATAATTATATATCCGGGCTTATAGGCGATGCAACGGAGGGCTTTGGAATCCTTATAGCACATAATCCGATGTATTTTAAACAGTATGCCTCATGGGGGGCGGACCTTGTGTTTTCAGGGCATGTTCACGGGGGAATTATAAGGCTTCCGCTTGTGGGCGGGGTATTAAATCCGGATTACAGATTGTTCCCGCATTATGACGGAGGGGAATTTCATGAGGATGACAGTGTGATGCTGTTGGGAAGAGGGCTTGGAACCCACACAATCAATGTGAGAATCAATAATCCGCCGGAGCTTGTGACGGCGGTGCTGCACAGAAAATGACATGAATGGCTGAATTGGCATCAGGTGAATTTGCTACTTGTCATTGAGGGCTTTTTGCGGTATGATATTCTAATGTGGGTTTATCATGCCTGCACAATCGCAAAAAGGATGTTGAATTAATGGCTATTCCGGTTAAGCTTGAGGTGTTTGAGGGTCCGCTTGACCTTCTTTTGCACCTTATTGACAAGAACAAAGTTAATATATATGATATTCCGATTGTGCTTATCACAGAACAGTACATGGAATATGTCAATAACATGGAGAAGAAGGATCTGAACATTGTGAGCGAGTTCCTTGTAATGGCGGCAACACTTCTTGATATTAAGTCTAAGATGCTTCTTCCTGCCGAGGTAAATGAGGATGGCGAGGAGGAAGATCCGAGAGCTGAGCTTGTCGAGAAGCTTCTTGAGTACAAGATGTATAAGTATATGTCCTATGAGCTTAAGGATATGTACATGGATGCCGACAGGTCAATGTTCAAGGCACCTACGATACCGAAGGAGGTTGCTGATTACAAGCAGCCGGTCAATCTTGAAGAGCTTGTGGGAGATATGAACCTTGCAAAGCTTCAGGCTATATTTGAGGATATAATGAAGCGTCAGGAGAATAAGCTTGATCCTATAAGAAGTAAGTTTGGCAAGATAGAAAAAGAGGAGGTAAGCCTGGAGGAAAAAATGACGTATGTGCGCGATTTTATAACCACGCATAAGCATTTTTCTTTCAGAGAGCTTCTTTTGGCTTCATCAAGCAAGGTGCAGGTCATAGTGACTTTCCTTGCAGTGCTTGAACTTATTAAGATGGGAAATATCACGGTGGAGCAGGAGAGCAGGGAGGACGATATTGTTATCACTGTCAAAAATACGGATTTTCCGGATGCTGATTTGACCGGGAAGGAGAACACAATAGCATGAATATAGATAAGATGTATGCTGTTATTGAGGCGGTGCTCTTTACGATGGGAGAGTCGGTGGAGGTTTCAAGAATTGCTGCCGCGATAGAGCAGGATGTGCCGACCACGGTAAAGCTTATACGCAATCTTATGGACAGATATGAGGCTGAGGACAGAGGTATCAAGATTATTGAGCTTGATAACAGTTTTCAGATGTGTACTAAGGCTGAAACCTATGAGTATATCATTAAGGTGGCAACGCAGCCTAAGAAGCAGGTTTTGACGGATGTGCTTTTAGAGACATTATCGATTATTGCATATAAGCAGCCGATAACAAAGCAGGAGATAGAGGGAATAAGAGGCGTAAGCTGTGATCATGCGGTCAATAAGCTTGTGGAATACGGACTTGTGGATGAAGTGGGACGACTTGACGCGCCGGGAAGACCAATCCTGTTCGGCACCACGGAGGAGTTTTTAAGAAGCTTCGGCGTAAAGAGTGTTGATGACCTTCCGGTAATCAGCCCGGATAAGGTTGAGGACTTCAGAAAGGAAGCCGAGACAGAAACTGTTGAAATCTAAAGTAATTAATTTAATTATAACATAAAGGAGCTACAAACATGGAAAGAAAGAATGTATGGACTGCATCCGATGCAGCCAAGAAGGAAATGATTTTCAAGTTCTGCGAGGATTACAAGAAGTATATTTCCGACTGCAAGACTGAGAGAGAATGTGCCGCAGAGGCAATCAAGATTGCAAAGAAGGCGGGCTATAAGGATTTAAAGACCATTATTGCCAAGAACGGTAAGTTAAAGGCAGGCGATAAGGTGTATGCATGCCATATGGGCAAGACACTTGCACTTTTCAATATCGGAAAGCAGCCTCTTGAGAACGGAATGAAGATCCTCGGTGCACACATTGATTCTCCGAGAATCGATGTAAAGCAGAATCCTCTTTATGAGGATTCGGATATGGCTCTGCTTGATACACATTACTACGGTGGTATCAAGAAATATCAGTGGGTGGCAATGCCTCTTGCAATTCACGGAGTTGTGGCCTTAAAGAACGGAAAGACGGTTGATGTTGTAATCGGTGAGGACAAGAATGATCCTGTTGTGGGAGTTACTGATCTTTTAATTCATCTGGCTGGTGAGCAGATGGAGAAGAAGGGTGCTAAGGTAGTTGAGGGTGAGAACCTTGATATTCTCATCGGAAGCATTCCTGAGAAGGCTGAGACAAAGGCTGAGAAGGATGCCAAGGAGAGCGTTAAGACAGGCATGCTTCGTATTCTTAAGGAGAAGTACGGCATTGAGGAGGAGGATTTCTTCAGCGCTGAGCTTGAGGTTGTTCCGGCAGGTCCTGCAAGAGACTATGGAATTGACAGAAGCATGATTATGGGTTACGGACATGATGACAGAGTATGTGCTTACACATCACTCATTGCCATGCTTGATGTCAAGGATGTGGATAAGACAAGCGTATGTCTCCTGGTTGATAAGGAAGAGATTGGAAGTGTAGGAGCAACAGGCATGCATTCTAAGTTCTTTGAGAACATGGTTGCAGAGGTGCTTAACTGCTTAGGCGACTATTCTGAGATTAAGCTTAGAAGAGCACTTATAAACTCTAAGATGCTCTCATCAGACGTGAGCGCGGCATTTGATCCTCTCTATCCTTCAGCGTTCGAGAAGAAGAATGCGGCTTTCCTTGGAAAGGGTATGGTATTTAATAAGTTCACAGGTTCAAGAGGCAAGTCGGGAAGCAATGACTGCAATGCTGAATTCTTAGGTGAGATAAGAAATATGCTCGACAAGCAGAAGGTATGTTATCAGTCAGCGGAGCTTGGAAAGGTTGATGTTGGCGGCGGCGGAACCATCGCCTATATTCTTGCCCAGTACGGCATGGAGGTTGTCGATTCAGGTATACCTGTGCTTTCAATGCATGCACCTTGGGAAATCGTAAGCAAGGCAGATGTATATGAGACAATGCTCGGCTATAAGGCATTCCTTATCGGCTAAGCCTGTCTGCCGTGACGTAAAGTATTTACGGAATGAGGATTTAAGTTATGAAGTGGAAAAAATTCAGAATAACAACTACGACTGCGGCCGAGGACTTGGTGAGCGGCATGTTGATTGAACTTGGTATTGACGGAGTGCAGGTTGAGGATAACGTGCAGCTCTCGGATAAGGACACCAAGGCAATGTTCATTGACATTCTTCCTGAACTTCCTCCTGATGAGGGCATAGGCTATGTCAGCTTCTACATTGACGAGGCTGATGCTACAGATGAGCTTATGGATAAAGTAAGAAACGGTCTTGACGACCTCAAGGATTTTGTCGATGTCGGAGCCTGTACAATAGAGGAATCAGAGACTGAGGACAAGGACTGGGTCAACAACTGGAAAGAATATTTTAAGCCTTTTATGGTAAAGGATATTGTAATCAAGCCTACATGGGAGACGGTTCCGGATGATATGCAGGGCAGAATGGTTGTCAATATAGATCCGGGTACGGCATTCGGAACGGGAATGCATGAGACTACACAGCTTGTGATAAAGCAGCTTGAGAAGTATGTGACACCTGAGACTGAGCTCCTTGATGTCGGAACGGGAAGCGGTATTCTTGCGGTAATTGCAAAGATGCTTGGAGCAAAAAGCATTATAGGAACCGACCTGGACGAGAACGCCATAACGGCAAGTGCCGAGAATATGGAAGCCAATGGTTTTGCTCCTGATATATTCAAGGTTATTCAGGGCAATATAATAGATGACAAAGCTGTTCAGGATGAGGTCGGGTATGAGAAGTACGATGTTGTCACTGCTAACATTCTTGCGGATGTTATAATGCCGTTGTCAAAAGAAATTGCACAGCATATCAAGCATGGAGGCGTATTCATAACCTCCGGAATAATTGATATGAAGGAAGACGCGGTAAAAAAGACAATAATGGAGAATCCTGAGCTTGAGATTGTCGATGTATCACATCAGGGAGACTGGGTTTCAATAACTGCAGTAAGAAAGCAGACGCGGGAACGATAGGATAATGTATCATTTTTTTGTAGAAGAGAATCAGATAAAGGATAGCAGGATATACGTCAACGGGGCGGATTACAATCATGTAAGGAACGTAATCCGTCTTAAGCACGGAGATTCCGTGCTTATAAGTGTTAAAAATAATTTGTCAGGGGATTTATCATCGGGCAATTATATGTGTGAGCTTGAAGATTACACTGACGATGAAGCTGTGTTTGACATAACACAGGAGAATGTTGCAGACACAGAGCTTCCGTGCAGGGTTATCATATATCAGGGACTTCCAAAGAGTGATAAGCTTGAGCTTATAATACAGAAGGCGGTTGAGCTTGGAGCAGCCAGGATAATACCTGTAGCCATGAAGCGCTCGGTTGTAAAGCTTGATGATAAAAAGGCAGCAGCTAAGCTCTCGCGCTGGAATGCAATCAGCGAGAGCGCGGCAAAGCAGAGCAAGCGTTCGGTAATACCACAGGTAGGACCTGTGATGAATTACAAGGATGCCTTAAAGCAGGCCTCGGGATGTGATATATGCTTCGTTCCGTATGAGAACGAGAACGGAATGGCTGAGACAAGGAAGCTTGTATCGGCAATAAGACCACAGGACAGCGTGGCTGTGTTTATAGGACCTGAGGGCGGCTTTGAGAACGATGAAATTGCCGCTGCAAAGGAGCTCGGAATGCATACGGTAACACTGGGAAAGCGTATACTTAGAACCGAGACGGCAGGTATGGCATTTCTTTCCATGCTTGCCTATGCGTTAGAGGATCAGACAGAGGAATAATATGGAGATATATTTGGATAATTCAGCTACAACGGCAGTGCATCCTGACGTTGTAAAGCTTATGAGTAAGATAATGCTTGAGGACTACGGTAATCCGTCATCTAAGCATAACAAGGGAGTTCAGGCGGAGCGATATCTCAACGAGGCAGGAGAGACACTCGCGTCCATATTAAAATGCGATAAGAAGGAGCTTTTGTATACGTCGGGTGGAACAGAGTCTGACAATATGGCGTTCATCGGAACGGCACTGGCTAATAAAAGGCGGGGAAATCACATCATAACCACAATGATTGAACATCCGGCAATCCTTGAGACGACGGTTTTTCTTGAAAAGAACGGATTTGAGATAACATATCTCCCCGTTGATGCGACCGGCCGTGTCAGTCTTGAAGCATTAAAGGAGGCCTTGAAACCTGAGACGATTTTAGTCTCAATTATGTATGCCAACAACGAGGTGAGCATTGTCGAACCGATAGCTGAGGCGGCAGCAATGGTAAAAGAGTATAATCCTGAGATTATTTTCCATACTGATGCTGTGCAGGCGTTCGGAAAGTACAGAATAATCCCCAAGAGGGAGAATATCGATCTTATGTCGGTGAGTGCTCACAAGCTTCACGGACCTAAGGGAGTCGGATTTTTATATATCAAGGATAAAACCAAGATTAATCCTATTATTTTCGGCGGAGGACAGCAAAAAGGCATGCGTTCGGGAACTGAGAACGTGCCGGGAATAGCCGGAATGGCACTTGCTGCTAAGCTGTGTTATGAGAATTTTGACGAGAAGATTGAAAGACTCTATGAGCTTAAGGAGTATTTCACGGATAAGGTTCTTGAAATTCCGGGAACAGTGTTCAATGGCAGGAGAGGACATGAGGGAACTCCTCATGTTATCAGTATAAGCTTCGAGAATGTCAGAAGTGAGGTACTTTTACATGCACTCGAGGACAAGGGAATATATGTGTCATCGGGGTCGGCATGCTCGTCTAACAAGCCTGCACTCTCAGGAACGCTGAAGGCAATCGGGGTTAAGAACAATCTCTTGGATTCGACCATCAGATTCAGCCTTTGTACCGAGAATACAAAGGAAGAACTTGATGAAGTTATAATTGCACTTAATGAGCTGGTGCCTATGCTCAGAAGATATACAAGACATTAAAGTGTAAGGAGGAAAAATGTACAAGGCTTTTTTGATTAAGTACGGTGAAATCGGTACAAAGGGAAAAAACAGATATATATTTGAGGATATGCTTGTACATCAGATACGCCATGCCTTAAAAAAGGTTGACGGCACATTCGATGTGACAAAGGAGAACGGAAGAATATACGTTGAGGGAACAAGCGAGTTCGATGATGAGGATGCGATAAATGCACTTAAAAAGGTGTTCGGAATTCTCTGGATATGTCCTATGCTTCAGGTGAAGGATGAGGGCTTTGACAAGCTTGCAGAGGAGGTTGTGGATTACCTTAAGACGATGTATAAGGGAAAGAAGATGACCTTCAAGGTAAACGCAAGACGTGCAAGAAAGAACTATCCTCTTGATTCAATGGGAATCAATATGGCTATGGGCGAGAAAATTCTTGATGCGATTCCTGAGATGACGGTTGACGTTCACAAACCGGATATATATGTAAATGTTGAGATTAGAAGCAGAATCAATATCTACACTGAACTTATTCCGGGACCGGGAGGAATGCCTGTAGGAACCAACGGTAAGGCAATGCTTCTGCTTTCGGGGGGGATTGACAGTCCGGTGGCCGGTTACATGGTTGCTAAGCGGGGCGTAAAGATTGATGCGGTATATTTCCATGCACCGCCATACACAAGTGAGAGAGCAAAGCAGAAGGTAATCGACCTTGCAAGAATCGTCACACAGTACTCGGGACCTATTAATCTTCATGTGGTTAATTTCACGGATATTCAGTTATACATCTATGAGAAATGTCCGCATGATGAACTCACAATAATCATGCGCCGATATATGATGAAGATAGCAGAGCATTTTGCCAATGAATCAGACTGCCTTGGGCTTGTGACGGGTGAGAGTATCGGTCAGGTAGCGAGCCAGACCATGCACAGTCTTCTCGTCACCAATGCAGTGTGTGAGCTTCCCGTAATCAGACCGCTTATCGGCTTTGATAAGCAGGAAATCATAGATATTTCCGAGAAAATCGGAACCTATGAGACATCGATACTTCCGTTTGAGGACTGCTGTACGATATTTGTCGCAAAGCATCCTGTGACCAAGCCTAACAGGAAGGCGATTGAGAGGTCTGAGCTTAAGCTCTCGGAGAAGATAGATGAACTTGTAAAGACAGCAATTGATACTACGGAGACAATCCGGGTTGAATAAAAAGCTGCGCATCCCCGCGGAGCGTTTTTGTGTAATAGGAATGAAGTCTTCTATTACACAAAAAAAAGGGATTCCACATTGCGGAATCCCTTTTAATAAGATATTACATAATCTTATGTAGTAGTATGTAAATACGAGCTATACAAGATATGGAGCAAGAACGGAAAGAATTGTATCTACGTTCTCCTCAGCATGAATATTCAAGTCGATAGGCTTGCTTAAGTCAAGGGAAAAGATACCCATAATAGACTTAGCGTCGATAACATATCTGCCGGATACGAGGTCGAAATCAACATCGAACTTGGTGATATCGTTAACAAATGACTTTACCTTATCGATAGAATTAAGTGAAATCTGAACTGTTTTCATGGTACACCCTCCTAGTAATTTTATTAATTCAATGATACATTTTTAACTTTAAAAAGTCAATACAAAATGTCAGAAAGAAGGTACTAATTTTAATGAAATGTACATTACATAATCTTGGCTGTAAGGTAAATTCATACGAAACAGAGGCCATGAGACAGCTATTAGAGGCGGCAGGGTACGATATAGTGGAATTTGGTAAGGAATCAGCGGATGTATATATTATAAATACATGCACCGTAACGAATATTGCAGACCGCAAGTCGAGACAGATGCTTCACAAGGCAAAGAAGGATAATCCCAATGCTGTTGTTGTGGCTGCAGGCTGCTATGTTCAGGAAGCGGGAGAAAAGCTCTTAGAGGATAGTGCAGTGGACATTATAGTCGGGAATAACAAAAAGGGACAGATAGTGGAAGTGCTTGATGAGTATTTTAAGGGAAAGGATACGGACTCGTTCATCGACATAAATAAAACGAAGGAATATGAAAGACTGGCTATAAGCGGAAGTGAGATCCACACAAGAGCGTACATTAAGATTCAGGACGGCTGTAATCAGTTCTGCACATACTGCATCATTCCGTTTGCAAGAGGAAGAGTGAGAAGCAGAAGCCTTGAAGATATCATGTCTGAGGTCAATAAGCTTGCGGAGAGCGGATGTCACGAGATAGTCATTACAGGAATACATTTAAGCTCATACGGGCTGGACTTTGACAATACAGAGTATAATGCACAGCCTGTACCGAATGCAGAGAGACTCCTTCAGGTTATAGAGGCGATAGATAAGGTTGACGGAATAGAGAGAATACGTCTGGGGTCGCTTGAACCGAGAATTATTACGGATGCGTTCCTCACACGTCTTTCTGCCGTAAAAAAGATATGTCCGCACTTCCATCTTTCATTGCAGAGCGGCTGCGATGCGACGCTTAGGCGCATGAACAGAAGGTATGATACGAAAGAGTTTTCGGACGGGGTGGATAAGATTAGAAAATATTTTGACAGACCGGCGATAACAACGGATGTCATTGTAGGATTTCCGGGAGAGACGGATGAAGAGTTTGCGGCTACTAAAAAATATCTTGAAAAAATCAAATTTTTTGAGATGCATGTATTTAAGTACTCAAGAAGAAAAGGAACCATTGCGGACAGGATGGAAAATCAGGTTGCAGACAGCATTAAGAATGCCCGAAGCGATGAGCTTATAGAGCTTGATGATGGGCTGTCCGAGAATTACAGAGAGAGTTTTGTCGGGGAAAAAGAGAAAGTGCTTGTGGAAGAATACGTCGAAAAGGACGGTAAAAAATACGCTGTGGGACATACAAGAAGGTATGTCAAGGTGTATATACCTGTGCAGGGGATAAATGATGGCAATGCGGAAATTAATTCCGAGGTTGATGTAATAATTGATGGACTTTTTGGAAAAGATAGTGTAATGTCACAGGTAGCTATTGCAAATTTTTAGAAATTATATTATGATAAAATGTATAGTGCAAAGGACGTGAAGATTATGTCAGACTTAACCAATACACAATATTTTAAGGTTGCGGATGAACAGCATATGGAGGTATCCGATGTTCTTAATACCGTGTGTAAGGCTTTGACTGAGAAGGGATATAACCCGATTAACCAGATTGTCGGATACATTATGTCAGGTGATCCGACGTACATAACCAGCCATAATAATGCAAGAAGCCTTATTATGAAGGTTGAACGTGATGAATTGGTTGAAGAACTTCTAAAAAATTATATTTCGGTTAAAGGTTTATAGGTATGCGAATATTAGGATTGGATTACGGAACTAAGACAGTGGGCGCTGCAGTCAGCGACCCGCTTATGTTTACTGCCCAGGGATTGGAGATAATACGCAGGAAGGAAGAAAATAAGCTGCGTCAGACACTGGCACGTATTGAAGAGATTATTGATGAATACGATATCTCTCTTATTGTACTCGGGCTTCCGAAGCATATGAATAATTCAGAAGGAATCCGCGTGGAGAGCACAATGGAGTTCAAGGAGAAGCTTGAGCGCAGAACCGGACTTGAGGTAGTTATGTGGGATGAACGACTTACTACCGTTGCGGCGGACCGCACCATGATGGAAGCGGGAATAAGAAGAGAGAACAGAAAAGAATATGTGGATATGATTGCTGCCACATTTATTTTACAGGGGTATCTTGACAACCTTGCATTTAAGAAAAAACAGGAACAGGAGAATTAGAATGGCAGATACAGAAAAGCTTGTATTTCAGACAGAGGATGGAAAAGAGGTAGAGTTTGAGGTAATTGAGTCTACAAGAGTGAACGGAGCGGATTACCTCCTGGTTACAACGGATGACACATCCGTATATGACAGTGAGAATGATGACGATGACAGCGAGGCGGTATTTATCCTTAAGGATACATCTACACCGGAGTCGGATGAAGCATTATATGAGTTCGTGGACGATGAGGAAGAACTTGATGCTGTATTCAAGATTTTTGAGCAGCTTTTAGATGATGAAGAATAATAATAGAGCGTGATTTTTTGGAGGTGTTTTTTTGAAAACGGATACAACTGAAAAGGTTAAGATAATTCCACTCGGCGGATTAGAGCAGATTGGAATGAACATGACTGCCTTCATGTATGGGGACAGTATTATTGTTGTGGACTGCGGTCTGTCTTTTCCTGATGACGATATGTTGGGAATTGATCTCGTGATTCCTGATGTTACTTTTTTAAAGGATAATATTGATAAGGTTAAGGGCTTTGTGGTTACTCATGGACATGAGGATCACATCGGAGCATTCCCTTATGTATTAAAGGACGTAAACAAGCCTATATATGCTACCAAGCTCACAATGGGAATTATAGAGACGAAGCTTAAGGAGCATAATCTTTTGGGGACAACCAAGCGCAAGGTCGTAAAATACGGACAGTATATAATGCTTGGAGATTTCAGAATTGAATTTATAAGAATCAATCACAGTATTGCGGATGCCTGCGCACTTGCAATATATACCCCGGCAGGAATAATTATACACACGGGAGATTTTAAGGTTGACTATACGCCGGTTTTTGGGGAGCCGATAGATCTGCAGAGATTTGGTGAGATTGGTAAGAAGGGTGTTCTTGCGATGCTCTGTGACAGTACCAATGTTATGCGTCCGGGATACACAATGTCCGAAAAGACGGTCGGAAAGACTTTTGATAATATATTTAACGACAATCAGAACAGCAGAATTATCGTGGCTACATTTGCGTCTAATGTTGACAGAGTGCAGCAGATTATCAATTCAGCGGCTAAATATAATCGTAAGGTTGCTGTCGAGGGAAGAAGCATGGTCAATATAATCAATGTCGCGAGTGAGCTTGGTTATCTTGATATACCGGAAGGCATGCTTGTGGAGACGGATGAGCTTAAGAAATACACGGACAGCCAGACAGTCATCATAACAACAGGAAGCCAGGGCGAGTCCATGGCGGCACTTTCAAGAATGGCAGCATCCATTCATAAGAAGGTTACAATCAAGCCGGGGGATGTTGTGATATTAAGTGCCACACCTATTCCGGGCAATGAAAAGTCTGTCGCAAGAGTAATCAATGAACTCTCGATGAAGGGTGCAAAGGTCATTTTCCAGGATACCCATGTATCGGGACATGCATCCCAGGAAGAAATTAAGCTTATGTATTCAATAGTTAAGCCTAAGTATGCAATTCCTGTTCATGGCGAGTACAGACACTTAAAGACACATGCTGACCTGGCAGTGTCAATGGGAGTGCCGAAGGAGAATGTGTTCATCATGTCGTCGGGAGATGTGCTTGAGCTTGGATATGACGGAGCCGGAAAGACTGGAACGGTAACTGCGGGAAGCCTTCTTGTAGATGGACTTGGTGTGGGCGATGTAGGGAATATTGTCTTAAGAGACAGACAGAATCTCGCCGAGAACGGTATAATTATAGTTGTTCTCACACTTGAAAAGTATACCAATCAGCTTCTTGCCGGACCGGATATTGTGACGAGAGGCTTTGTGTATGTGAGAGAGTCGGAGACCCTCCTTGAGGATGCGACGAGTGTTGTGCGCGAATCGGTTGACAAGTGTCTTGAGAAAAATATAAGCGACTGGGGAAAGATAAAGAACATCATAAGGGACGATCTGAGTGAATATCTCTGGAGAAAGATGAAGAGAAATCCTATGATTCTGCCTATTATCATGGAGGTGTCATAATTGGGTGACAGCAGGAATAAGACATTGAAGAACAGTATGGTAGATGTTAAGACAGCGGAGCTTGCACAGGCTGTAGCTGACAGCGAGGAGTACAAGAGCTATCTGCATTATCTTGAGGAGATAAAGAAGCAGCCGGAGCTTTATGAGAAGGTGTGTGACTACAGGAGACGCAATTTTGAACTTCAGAATATGGATGTAGCTGACAACATGTTTGATGAGGTTATGCGTTTTCAGATGGAAAATGCGGGTATAAGAAAGAATGAGCTTGTAAACGAATTTTTGAAGGCTGAATTGTCAGTATGCCGTATGCTTCAGGGCATTACGAGGGTTATTGCAGACAGTGTGGAGCTTGATACTGATTTTCTGTAAGGTGGTATGTATATGGAAACCGCAAATGTCATAAAGACGGTAATTACAATTTCATATAAAATGATAATACTTGCACTTATTGTCATGCTTGTATACTATGCCGGAGGAGCAGCATTCAGGTTTGGAGTTGCCGTCTTTAACGAGTCTTCAATGGATGATCCTTCAATGGCGAGGGACAAGACCGTCACTATACCTGACAATCCGAGCATCGATGAGATTGCCGCAATACTTGATAAGGCTGAGCTGGTTGACGGCAAGCTGCTTTTTAAGGTGCAGGCGATGCTGTCGGATTACAGTAAGTATTTTGTCGGAGGCACATTTGAGCTTAATACGGGGATGACTCCGACGCAGATAATGGCTGCAATAACAGAGGAAAGCCGGGCAGCTGCCGCTGAGAAGGAGTCTAAGTGATTACAGACGAGAGAATTACATCTTATATACACTCGCTTGCGGGAAATGACAGTGAGATATGTATGCAGATAGAGAGAGAAGCACTCGCGGACAATGTGCCGATAATAAGAAAAGAGATGGGCTGCTTTTTAAAGACTATACTTGCATCTAAACATCCGAAGAACATTTTGGAGGTCGGAGCGGCTGTCGGATATTCGTCGATACTTATGAGTGAGAATATAGACAGCGATGCAAAAATTACAACAATTGAGAATTACGACAAGAGGATTGTCAAGGCGAAAGAGAATATACGCCGTGCTGGGAAGGAGAAGGTTATAACTCTTCTTGAAGGAGATGCAGGTGAGGTTCTTAGAACGCTCTCGGGCAGCTATGACTTTATATTCATGGATGCAGCTAAAGCACAGTATATTGTTATTCTGCCTGAGATAATGAGGCTTCTTGCAAGCGGAGGCACACTTATAACAGACAATGTTCTTCAGGAAGGTGATCTGGTTCAGTCACGTTTTGCCGTGTGCAGACGGGACAGAACGATACATTCACGCATGAGGGAGTACCTGTATGCCGTGACGCATTGTGATGAGCTTGTGACAAGCGTGATACCGCTTGGCGATGGAATAACATTCAGTGTGAAGAGATAGTTGGAAATGGGAGATTAAAATGAAATTACCTGAATTATTGATACCTGCAAGCAGTCTTGAGGTGCTTAAGACTGCTGTTATATATGGTGCTGATGCAGTCTATATAGGCGGAGAAGCGTTCGGACTTAGGGCGAAGGCAAAGAATTTTACTATCGATGAGATGGCTGAGGGAGTGCGTTTTGCTCATGAACATGGCGTAAAGGTGTATGTCACTGCCAACATACTTGCACATAACAGGGATTTAGATGGTGCAAGGGAATATTTTAAGGAGCTGGGGGAGAGGGTTCATCCGGATGCCCTTATCATATCTGACCCTGCCATATTTACCATTGCGCAGGAAGTGCTTCCTGAGATGGAGCTTCATGTAAGCACGCAGGCTAATAACACCAATTACGGAACATATAACTTCTGGCACAGACTCGGCGCTAAGAGAGTTGTGACGGCGAGAGAATTATCACTTGCCGAGATAAAGGAGATTCGTGAGCATATTCCCGATGACCTTGAGATAGAGACATTCGTGCATGGGGCAATGTGCATATCATATTCAGGAAGGTGCCTTTTAAGCAGCTTCTTAACGGGAAGGGATGCAAATCAGGGTGAGTGTACACATCCGTGCCGTTGGAAGTATGCGGTTGTGGAGGAGACAAGACCGGGCGAATATATGCCTGTGTACGAGAATGAGAGAGGAACATATATATTCAATTCAAAAGATTTATGTATGATTGAACATATTCCTGAGATGATTGATGCGGGAATAGACAGCCTTAAGGTTGAGGGAAGAATGAAGACTGCGCTGTATGTTGCGACTGTTGCAAGAACTTACAGAATGGCTCTTGACGATTATGCAAAGTCAGAGGAACTGTACAGAAGCAGAATTCCTGTATATAAAGAGGAGATCGCAAAGTGTACATACAGACAGTACACGACAGGCTTTTTCTTTGGAAAGCCTGACCACAATACCCAGATATATGATTCCAATGTGTATATGAGAGAGTATACATATCTTGGAATAGTCGGTGACAGGAACGACGAGGGAATGTATGCCATAGAGCAGAGAAATAAGTTCTCGGTCGGCGAGGAGATTGAGGTTATGAAACCTGCCGGTGACAATTTGGCTGTTACCGTGAAGGCGATAAAGGATGCGGAAGGAAATGAGCGAGAAAGTGCACCGCATCCTAAGGAGCTTCTCTTCATTGACCTTGGAACACCGCTTGATAAGTATGATATTTTAAGACGCAAAGAGGATTAAAGAATGGGACTTGTAATGATGATATCATTATGAGTCCTTTTTTGTGCAATAGAAAACTTCGTTCCTGTTAAAACCGGCGCATATTTTAATTCTGTGTGGTCATGCACGCGTGCGTTTATTCGGCATAGAATGTAATAACCCGTAAGTGACAGGGAAAATGTATGAAGGCATTTGACAGACCTCTTACTGCCGCACAGGAGAGACAATATCTTGAACTTTTTCATGGGGGCGATAAAAAGGCGAAGGAGATTCTTATAGAGAAAAATCTCAGGCTGGTTGTCCACATGGTGAAAAAATATTCATGCAGTGAGTATGAGCTTGAGGATATGATTTCGATAGGGACAATAGGACTTATCAAGGCGATAGACAGCTTTGATGAAAAAAAAGGAAACAGACTTGTGACCTATGCGGCAAAATGCATAGACAATGAGCTTCTAATGATGTTCCGCAGTGAAAAGAAGCGTTCAAAGGAGGTTTCGTTGAACGAACCGTTGGGAACGGACAAAGAAGGAAACAAAATATGTTTTCAGGATATAACATTTTCAGAGGATGAGGATGTCGTTGCAAGACTGCAGAACAACGCGGATATAGCAAAACTCAATAAAGTATTCAACAGTGTACTGTCGGACATGGAGAAGGAAATCCTGATATACAGATACGGACTGTACGGAAGAAGGGAAAGAACACAGAGGGAGCTTGCGGATGAGTATGGAATAAGCAGAAGCTATGTGAGCAGAATAGAAAAGAGGGCTCTTGAAAGGCTTAGAGATGCCTTTAGAGAATAAAGTATTGCTCTTGAATAATTAAAATGATATAATATATAAGATATTGTAATGATAAAAGTATAGGTGGATGACATGAGTTTTAAAAAGCCGGAATATTGCAGTGTGTTGGGAGTGCACGTAACAGTTGGGGATATGAATTCTATTAAGCAGTGTGTGCTCGACAATATTGAGGAACTGCGTGGAAAATATATATGTGTTGCGAATGTACACACGACGGTTACGGCGTATGAGAATCGCAGTTATCGAAGAGTACAAAACGGAGCCGCCATGGTGTTCCCTGACGGTGGACCGCTCAGCATCGTGTGCCGGCTTATGGGACATAAAAATGCGAGCAGGGTGACAGGTCCGGATTTTATGGGTGAGATGTTTAAGGAGAAAGGAGTGCGCCAGTTTTTCTACGGCAGCACGCCGGAGACTTTGGACAAGCTTAAGGGCATATTGGAAGAAGAACATCCCGACATACAGATATGCGGAATGTATTCGCCTCCTTTCAGGTCACTCTCGCACGAGGAGGACGAGCAGATTGTCAATATGATTAATGAGACTAAGCCGGATATTGTCTGGATTGGTCTTGGTGCACCTAAGCAGGAGAACTGGATGGCGAAGCATGAGGGAAGAATTGATGCCGTCATGGTCGGCGTGGGTGCAGGCTTTGACTATTTTGCCGGAAATATAAAGAGAGCACCGATGATAATGCAGAAGCTGTCACTTGAATGGCTGTACAGGCTTGTTCAGGAGCCTAAGAGACTTTACAAGCGTTATTTTTCGACAAATACGGTGTTCCTTGTGGCATGCTACAGATTATGGAAGCAGTCGCGAAAAATAAAAAAAAGAAGATAGAACTTTTTATTACAACGTGGAGAACAATATGACTGGTATCAAGAAAATAATTAATTGTGCATATACAAATAATTATGTGTTTTATTACATTTCGTTTTTGAGCCTTGTGTTTGCCAAGTCACTTGGATTTTATTCGGGTGACTTGGAATATAAGCTTATCATGGCTTTTTCCATGCTTTTTCTCGGACTTAAGCTTCTTTTTACGAAATATACGTTGAAAGAAGTGATGATAATGGCGATTATCGGTCTGTATGCGATGTTTATATTTGTAAAGACAGGCTATGTGACTTTCACGATTACGATTCTGACGGTGCTGGGACTTAAGAATGTTGACATTCCTGACCTCATGAAGAAAGCACTCTTTGTGAGAATAATCTGTATTTCCGTGCTTGTAACAGCGAGTATTTCGGGGATTGTGGGGAATGCGGTCAAGGATCAGTTTGAGGATGGACTCACATATTCGTACGGCTTTCAGAGTCCGAATGAGTTCATGGTTAGTATTTTTATCACGGTTGCGCTGATACTGTATCTGAACTATAAGAAACTTAATATTCTTCATTTTCTCTTGTCAATATATGCTTTTTATGCAGTTTACCGTGTGACGAACAGCACTACGGGATTTATGCTTGGAGTGTTTCTTGTGTTTGTGTTCTTATGCCTTAAGCTGTTTGACAGACTTGGAAAGCCGGGCTATGTCTTGAAGAAGATTATAGGCGCTGCCGTCATCCCTACGAGTCTTTTGTGCTTTATAGGCACATTTGTGATGTCAGTGTTTTTTGACGTGAACAATAATTTTATGTTCATGTTGGACCAGCTTATAACGGGAAGGCTTAAGATTCAACACCAGTATTGGCTTAATTACGGATTTTCACTGCTGGGCAAGGATATAAGCCGGGCCGCTGCAAGATGGGACGGAGTTCAGATTAACAACGGCTTTCTCGACAGCAACTACTGGTGCTCATTCTACAAATACGGTTTTGTGACGGAGATGTTCTTCATCGCATGCCTTGTGTTCGCATCGTGGTATTTTTATAAAAAGAAGAATTATAATCTTACAATAATAATCAATACACTGTGCCTGTATGGTCTTATGGAGGATTTTCTAATCAGTTCGGTTATGAATCCGTTCCTGCTGTTTGTGGCATTTGCCATATACGATGCGGCAGGGCTTAACAGGAAACAGTCAGGAGAGGTAATAAGGCTTGAGTAAAAAGGTAACAATAATAACCAATGTTCCGTCACCGTACAGGGTGGACTTTTTCTATTATCTTCAGACACATTACAGCGATTATGAATTCTCGGTGATGTATTACTGCAATGACAGTATGGCAAGGCAGTGGAAGGCGGACGAGGACAGAATACTTAATTCACATTTTGTGCCGTCTAAGACCGTCAGAATAAAGAAACGGTTTGACGACCATTTCATTTCTTTTCCGGTGGGTGTCGGAAAGGTACTTGATAAACTGACTCCGGATGTCGTTGTCGCGATGGAGTACAGTCCTGCCATATTGCAGGCAATGCATTGGTGCAGAAAAAAGAAAGTGCCGTATGTGAGCTGGACTGATGGAACAATAAATTCCGAGAAGAATATAGGATGGCTTCAAAAGCTGTCAAGAAAATATATAATAAAGCGTGCGGATGCCTTTATCGGAAGCAGTCATGCGGCCATGGAAAATCAGTTAAGATACGGTGCACCGGAAAAGCACTGCCATATAAGCATGCTGACCGTTGACCTTGACAAGTATGTAATCCATGAGAGAGACTGGAAGGCCGGAGGGCTTTTGTGTGTGGGAAGTCTTATCGAGAGAAAGGGTATTGACCTTCTCATAACCGCACTTGCAAGGTGCAACGATAAATCCGTAAGGCTCGTTGTTGTCGGTGACGGCAGGGAGAGAGAGAATCTTATGTCACAGGCAGAGCGCATGGGCGTGGCTGACAGAGTAGAGTTTAGAGGGTTTCTACAGGGGGATGAGCTGAGAGAGTGCTACAGGAGAGCGGGGGCTTTTGTACTGCCGACGAGGGAGGACTGTTTCGGGCTTGTGCTCGTTGAGGCGATGTGCGCTAAGCTTCCTATAATTGTGTCGCAATATTCCGATGCGGCATCTGAGACGGTTGAAAATGGTGTCAACGGTTATATCGTTGACCCGTATGATGCGGATGCTTTTGCGGCGGCTATAGATAAGCTGTCGAGTGACGGGAAGATAAGAGAGAGCTTTGGGAAGGCAGGCTTTAAGGCGACGGACAGATTCAGGTTTGCAAATGTTGCCGTCGGCTATGTGGAAGCAATAGAGGATGCACTTAACAAGGAGAAAAAGTGATATGGTAATAGTTAAGATAGGCGATGGTCTTGGAAATCAGATGTTTAATTATGTATGCGGATATTCTGTTGCAAAGCATGACAATGACACGCTTTTGCTTGATACATCGGATGTCGACAATTCAACACTGCGCACCTACGACCTTGACAAGTTTAATATAGACTTCACGGACAGAGAGAGCTTCACAAATAAGGGATTTTTTCATAAGGTATATAAAAGGCTTAGAAGAAGCCTTAAATACAATGTTATATATGAAAGCAGGACGGAGAATTGTCCCTGTGTTTTGGATGTGTACAGAAGAAAGTTTATAAGGGATAAATATCTCCATGGATATTTCCAGAATCTTTGTTATTTTAAGACATGTAAAGAAGACATTATGAGACAGTTTACTCCAAAGGAGCCGTTCAGTGCCAAGGCAGATGAGCTTATACACAGATTTGCGACAGAAAATACCTGCTCCGTGCATGTAAGAGGAGGAGACATAAAGCCTCTTTCAATTAAATATTACAAAGATGCTTTAAATAAAATAGGCGAACAAAAAAAAGACATGAGGTTCATTGTGTTCTCAAATGTAAGGAACCTTGCTGAGGAATATATAAAAGAGCTGGGAGTTGATGCAGAGTTTATATGGGATTTGGGAGAATTTACGGACATAGAGGAACTTTTTCTCATGAAAGCATGCAGGAGACACATTTTGTCGGACAGTACTTTTTCACGCTGGGCAGCACTTCTTGACGAGAAAAGTGAAGAGGTATTTGTTCCGTTTTCGCCGGATGCGGATAAGATATATATGCCGGAGTGGATTATGGAAGAGTATGACGGAAATGAGGAAAAAAGATGAAATCTATTAAAAAGATGTTTTCAATGTTTAATGCAAAACAGAAATTTAAACTGTTTGGAATGTCGCTTATAATTCTCGGTGGTGCAGCGATGGAGCTTGTGGCATTATATGCATTCAACAATTTCATTGAAGCGATTATGATGCCGGATTCCTATATGGACAATGCTTTTATTGCGATGTTCTGTAACATACTGGGAATAGAAGGGTACAGGAATGCGGTTATTCTGTGCTCGGCATTTATTATAGCAGCATATCTTATAAAGACGTTCTACATAATCATGCAGAACAACATAATATATAAGTTTATCTATTTCGGGCATAAGGAACTGTCATGCAAGGTTATGAACAGTTATCTTGAACAGGATTATTTTTTTCATGTCAAGAATAACAGTGCCGACCTCATAAGAAATGTATACAATGATACCAACATGTTCTATGTCGCTGTACTGAATGTAATCCAGCTTATGTCGGAGCTGTGTACAATAACAGCCATCGGTGTGTACCTGTTTGTTAAGGATGGCATGCTCACGCTGGGAATAGGCGTTATTGTGGGTTCATTTACCTTCTTCTTTATGAGATTTTATAAAAACCGTCTGAAGCACATGGGTGAGGAGTACAGAAGACTTTATGCAGGAATCGTAAAATGCATGCAGCAGTCTTTTGGCGGAATTAAGGAAATTAAAATTGCCAACAGAGAGAAGTTCTTCGGTGATGAGTTTGATTCAATCAATTATGATTTGGCAAAGAACCAGAAGGACAATGCGCTTCTTAACTCGATACCGAAGCCTGTTATGGAGGCGGCATGCATCGGTTCACTTATGATTATTGTGATTATAAAGGCTGCGGCAGGGGATATCAGCACGGCTTTTGCAACGACGCTGGGAGTGTTTGCCATGGGTGCCATGAGACTTCTTCCGTCAGTTAACAAGATAAGCTCATATATCAGTACGCTTTTATACAGCAGAGCTTTTGTCGAGTCAGTGTTTACAGAGAGACAGAGAATGCTTGCCATTGCAAAGCGCAAGTCTGAGGAGAATACAATTTCTGAAATCACTTTTGACAAGAATATATCTGTCGAGGAGCTCTCATTCTCCTATGATGAGGGAGAGGAGAACGTGATTGATGATGTCTCGTTTGAGATCTGGAAGAACACCTCGGTGGCATTTATAGGCCCGTCGGGGGCAGGTAAGACGACAATGGTTGACATTATGCTCGGAGTGCTCAAGCCACAGAAGGGTGCGGTGAAGGTAGACGGAAGCAACATTGCCGACTGCATGGATGCATGGCATAAAAAGGTCGGATATATACCTCAGAATATCTATCTGATGGACGAGTCGTTGAGAAAAAATATTGCCTTTGGTGTACCTGAGGATGAGATAGACGACGAGAAAGTATGGAAGGTCTTAAGGGAGGCTCAGCTTGAAAGTGTCGTAAAAGAGATGGATGAGAAACTCGATACCGTTATCGGCGAGATGGGGGTGCGTCTATCAGGTGGTCAGAGACAGAGAATAGGTATTGCGAGGGCGTTATACAGAGATCCTGAGATACTTGTACTTGACGAGGCTACATCAGCTCTTGACACGGAAACCGAGAAGGCGGTAATGGAGGCTATTGACAGCCTGCATGGAAGAATGACACTTATAATTATTGCGCACAGACTTTCGACCATCAAAAACTGTGATGTTGTATATGAGGTAAAAGAAGGTAAGGTAACAAGGAGCAATGAATCATTTAATTGATGGAAGGGTAAGTATAGTGCTTCCCGTCTATAACACGGATGAAAGATTTTTGAGTGAATGCATTGAGTCTGTCAGGATGCAGGATTATGAGGATATAGAACTCATTGTCGTAGATGACGGAAGCACGGATGAGAACACAAAAAAATGCTGCGAAAGATATGCTGCCGGGTGGGAGAGACTCATACTTATAACAACGCCTAATTCCGGAGTATCATCGGCGAGAAAAACCGGGTTAGACAGGGCGTCGGGAAGCCGGGTAATGTTCCTTGACAGCGATGACCGTTTAGAGCCGGGAGCCGTAAAAAGACTTGTGGCTGTGATGACCGGGCAGCATTCAGATGCTGTGATTTCCCAGTCGGAGAGTGGTAAGAATATTCCCTCGGTACAGAAATATTGTGGGAAAGAGATTCTCAGGGCACTTCTTGACAACACAGAGGCGGCATTTGGCTGGGCTCTGTGGGCAAAGCTGTTTGACACTACTCTTATGAAAGAGTGCTATAGAGTATACAGTGATATATATTATGGTGAGGATCTTCTCGTGAATGCGCTTTTCTTTGCAAAGGCTGAATCGGTGGTTGTGATTGATGATAAGCTGTATTTTTACAGGACGGATAATCCGGACAGTGCAATGGCACAGGCACGCTCGGTAAAAAAGTTAAGCCTTATTTCAATGTGGAAGGAAATGGCGGAGATATACGGCGAAAACGGTATGACTGAGGTAATGGACAGAATATGGGCAAACTATTACGACTCACTTCTTTCCGGTTATCTGCAGTGCGAATATTACAGGTATGATAATTACAAGGTGCTGATGGCTGATTTCAGAAAAAAGCTTAAGAGTTCCCTTGGAAGAATTATGAAGAATAAGTATGTTGCGAGCAAGTATAAATACCTGATGGCAATTTATTTCAGATGGGTATTCAGATTAAAAAGATTTATTACGAACAGAGGGTAGATAAGATGGCCGGTCAGTTGGACAGATTATATTACGGTGCCAGGGGAGTTCTTTACAATAAGCTTCACCTTGACCCGTTCAGGTATGATTTTATAAAAAAATATGCCGGGGTTCCTATAAAAAGCCCGGAGCTTATGAATGAGGCCATAAGGGATGGAATTATGAGCGGTGAGCCGTTCATGACGGGAAGATTCGGAGGCTTTGAGGTGTTTGCAATGCAGAGCGCTGAATTTGATGATATGGAGAAGATGAAAAGAGCAATAGATTTTCTCGACAAGAGTGCAGGCTTCTTCCCGAAGGATGAAAACCTCCTGTACAGATTTAATGATATTATGAAGGAAGCTTGTACGCAGATTGATATACTTGGATGCTGGCTTGTAAATTATGAGGATTATTATATAAGACATTATTGCAGGAACATAAAGAGTGTCGGAAAGCTTATGGCTATTGAGCCGTGGAATGTGATGGAAAAGCCTTGGAGTGAGAGTCTGGAAGGAAAGAGGGTGCTGGTTATACATCCTTTTGAGAAGACGATTCTGTCACAGTATGAAAAGCATGACAGATTGTTTGATAATCCGAAGCTGCTTCCTCAGTTTGAGCTTAAGACCTTAAAAGCGGTGCAGACAAGCGGAAGTGCGGTGGATTCGAGATTTGATACATGGTTTGATGCACTTGATTATATGTGCGCCGAGTGTGAAAAGATAGATTTTGATGTGGCACTTATCGGCTGCGGTGCATACGGATTTCCGCTTGCGGCTCATATTAAGCGTATGGGAAAGCAGGCGATACACATTGGAGGAGCACTGCAGATTCTTTTCGGCATAAAGGGCAGAAGGTGGGATGAGTCAGATACGCACCTGCTGTACAATGAGAACTGGGTATATCCTGATGAGAGTGAGATACCGGCAGGAGCGGAAAAGGTTGAAAATGCGTGCTATTGGGAAGTGAAGGAAGAGAAAAAAGATGAAGTCAAATAATAATACAATAAACAGACCGGTCTTTGATATGCTGAGGGTTATTGCGGCAGCAATGGTGTTTATGATTCATTTTGCAGGCTTCAGAAATCTGCCTAAGCCACAGTTCGTGTTTACTTTATTCAGACATTTTAATTATGGTGTGTGTATGTTCTTTGCGATGAGCGGATATCTTATATTGCAGTCTGTTGACACAAGCAGTTCGATTAAAGAGTATTTTGCAAAGAGGGTGTCAAGAATTGTTCCGGCGTACTTTGCGATTCTCGTCTTCGGAATAATAGTGTGGGATGTGATTCTCGGACAGATGCCGGAAGATTCAATGCTGGGGCTGGGATGGCTAAGATATTTTCTGTTTCTTAACGGAGTGGTTCCGTCACGCGAGTATTACTATTGGAATGATCTTTGGGGCTTGTGGACCATGAGCTGTTTTATGCTCTATTATCTGCTTGCACCGTTAATAAGAAAGCATGTAAAGAACTATAGGACTTCGCTTGTTGTGCTTTTGGTGGTGGTGGTTTTTGCGTATGGGTATAAGACCGTATATTATGTGTTATTAAGCAGAAATAATGTGCCTTGTGCTGCTGAACTTGCGGGTGACTCGGCAGTGTTCAATATGATTTCGTTTGCATTCGGAATGACTGCATGGTATGCGGTAAGGGATGGCAGGGAGAAGAACTATATCAGGCTTCTGGTTGCCGTACTTGCATGCTTTCTTGCAATGCGGGACGATACATATAACAGAATTATATGGTCGCTTTTTACAGTACTTTTTATGCTTGCAATGAAGGATTTTTCTTACGGAACCGGTACAAGGTGGATTGAAAAAATCTTTGCATTCATTTCAAAGTACAGCTTTACCGTGTATCTGGTTCACATGCCGGTGATTGAGCTTGCAGAGTATTTCAGTGAGCATGTGCGTTATCTCGGATATGGCCCTTTCCTTGGAATGGTTCTTGCGGGTACGCTGATACTTACGCTTGCATTGCATCATCTGGTTGAGGTTCCTTTAGCGGGACTGATTAAAAGGAGGCTGCTATGTCAAAAATAATTGTAGTCATGACATGCCATAACAGAAGAGAAAAGACGGTCAACTGCTTACGAGGGCTTCATCTTGGAAATGACAAAAATCAGTACAGGTATATTGTGGTTGATGCGGGAAGCACCGACGGAACATGTGAGGAGCTTGAAAAAAACGGATATGAGGATGTTGAACTTATACATGCTGATGATACACTTTTCTGGAATGGCGGAATGCACAGAGGTATTGAAAGAGGAATGCAGCGGGCAGATGACTATGACTATATGCTGCTCGTAAATGACGATGTCGATTTCATACCGGGAATAATTGACAGGATGATTGAGTATGCCGAAAATGAAAGGCTTAAAGGAAGCGTTATTGTGGGACCGACCTGTGACGATAAGGGCGTATTCTCTTATGGTGGAATTGTTTATACCAAGGGGATACATTATGAGATGATAGGACCTGACAGGACGGATGTATTATGTACGACGTTTAATGCCAACTGTACGCTGATACCGATTGAGGTCATGAGACTTGCCGGAAATGTGGATCCGTACTATAAACACAGCATGGGGGATTTTGACCTTGGGCTGAGAATAAGCAGAAAAGGCGGAAAAATATATATGTTTTCCGAATATGTCGGAATCTGCAACGACAACCCGAAGGAGGGGAGCTGGCAGGATACTTCACTTGGAATCAGGGAAAGGTTACAAAAGAAGGAGTCGTTTAAGGGGCTTCCGTTTAAGGACTGGTATCACTATCTGTATCATAATTTCGGCTTTGTCACGGCGTGTGTGCGCTCGGTGACACCTTATTTAAAGATTTTCCTTGGAAAGTAAGCCTGATTATGATATAATAAACTGAATGTGGGCATTTAAGAAATGCGCTGAAAGAGTAATAATAGCTAATAAGGAGAGATTTTTTAATGGAAAACAACAAAAAAGAAGATATGGTATTTGTAAGCTTTGACCGTTTATGGGACAATTTTAAAAAGTTCTGGTGGATTGCGGCTGCTCTTATGGTGATTATGCTTGTGTATGGTGCAGCTACATATAATGCATCAATTAAGATAAGTGAGGCACAGAAGGACAGTGAGGACAGTACCGTAGAGAAAACTCCGGTTATAATTCCGGAGAATGAAACTGACAGAGTACATCTTGGAACCGTTGACATAAGCTTCAGCGTAAATGTTGAGGAGTACTATCGGAGCATCGGAATAAGCGGAACAGCCGATTATTCCATGTATGAGACTCTCAAAAACAATGTCTTAAATTATGCCACAAGCATTCTCACTTCACAGAGCTTCTGCGATGCGGTCAGTGAGAAGGTGACGGCAGCAGGTTTCTCAGAGCTTATAACCAAGCAGAGAACACCGGGAGACAGTGAATATGATATGTATTCGGCAGCACTTGTAAACGACAGAACCATAAGACTTTCATACACCGGTCTCGGAGGAATGGAAAGAGTCCGTGTAGGTGCGGCAGCGGGAGCAGAATATCTTGCCGATAAGCTGAATGAACTTTACTCATATGTATCATGCGAAGTAAGCGCTGAACCTGCAATATCACTTAGAATTCAGGTAAATGGTTTCTATAGTTATATTCAGCCGGATGAGGCTTGTGTTAATGCTACAAGAGCTGAATATGAAGAGTACAATAAGATTCTTTTAGGTCAGATTGATAAGTTCGATTTTCAGTTTGCCAATCTCTTTAAGATGTCGACAATAATTAAGGGTGTAGTCGGATTTGTCATTGGGCTCTTTATCGTTTTTGTAATAGCTATATGTGACAGAAAGGTTAGAACCAGAGAAGAGCTTGAGCGTTTCTTTGACGGTGAGGGCGTATTCCTTGGAGAATTCAAGAAGAATGTCAAGGTTGCAGAGAATATAACAGCCGTTTCAATCGGGGAAATGTGTGCTAAGGAAGGCATACATGATGTAGTGCTTACTACGGTGGGAAAGCAGAAGAATGCGGATGTTCTTGCAAGACTTGCGGATGCAGCTTCATCCGATGATGTCAGATTCACATGCGCTGACGGAGTTGAGGTATGTGCCGAGACTTCCAGAGATATTTCAAAGGCGCAGGGAACCATTGTCATGATCAACGGAGGTTATGATGAGATTCATACAATCAAGACTGCTCTTGCAAGAATTAATACAGTTAACGGTAATTTATTAGGATATATACTTTGCAAATAATATACTGAGGTGGAATATAATGAAGATTGCATTAGTGCATGACTGGCTCCCGACTATGGGAGGTGCTGAGAGGGTACTGTCGGATTTTGTTGAGCTGTATCCGGAAGCACCGATATATACTTTGATTTGTAATCACAGCAAGATGGAGGAACCGTTAAAGAGCGCGAATATTATAACTTCATATCTGCAGAAAAAGAAGGAATGTACAAATCATAGAAAGCTGTTTCCGTTCATGCCGACTGCAATTGAGTCTTTTGATCTCACGGGTTATGACATGGTGTTAAGCAGCAGCTCAAGTGTGGCAAAGGGAGTTATAACACATCCTGATGCAATTCATATCTGCTATTGCCACTCACCTATGAGATATGCATGGGAGTTCTCCTACGAGTATGCGGGCAAGATGTCGGGAAAGGGAAGGCTTGTAAAGAAGCTTCTCAACTATTTCCTCACATGGATTCGTGTGTGGGACTATGCAAGTGCAGCAAGAGTTGATTACTTTATTGCCAATTCCGAGAACGTGGCTAAGAGAATAAGAAAGCACTATAAGAGAGAGGCTGTTGTCATTCCGCCTCCTGTGCGCTGCAAGCTGTTTCAGATTTCTGAGACTGACGGAGATTATTTTCTTGTTGTATCACGATTTCAGGAATATAAGAGAGTCGATATCGCAATAGACGCATGCAACAGACTTGGACTTAAGCTCAAGGTTGTAGGCGACGGACCGGATTACAAGCGGTTGAAGGCAATGGCGGGACCGACTGTTGAGCTTTTAGGAAGAGTTCCGGATGGCCGGGTTAAGGAGCTTTATGCGGGATGCAGGGCATTTTTATTCCCGGGAGAGGAAGACTTCGGAATCACACCACTTGAGGCAATGGCGAGCGGAAGACCTGTAATAGCCTACGGCAAGGGCGGTGCACTTGAGACTGTAATTGAGGGTGTTACGGGTACGTTCTTCCACGAGCAGACAACTGACTCACTTGTGGATGCTCTAAAGAGATTTGAGAATATGAAATTCGACAAAAAGGTTTTGAGGGCACATGCCGAGACATTCGATGATGAGGTGTTTAAGGCGAGAATTAAAGCTTTTGTCGAGGAGAAATATAACGAGAGAAATGGAGTACATTAGTCAATGAGAATTGCGATTGATGCCCGAATGATTCAGATGTCAGGTATTGGAACATATATTAAGACATTGATGGGACAGGGAATATACGATATTGCACTCGGAAACGAGGAGGATATCCATAAGGCTGACTGCAGTGTGGATGTCATAGCATATGCTGACAAGATATACGGCGTTTCCGAACAGCTTCACTTCCCTTCAAAGGAGCTTAAAAAGAGTGGAGCGGATATGCTTCATGTACCTCATTACAATGTACCTGTATTCTATCGCGGCAGGCTTGCGGTTACGATTCATGATTTGACACATCTTGTGCTTCCTGAGTTTCTGCCTAATAAGTTTGCATATATCTATGCAAAGCTGATTATAGGCTATGCGGTGAGAAAAGCCGATATAATTTTTACGGTGTCTGAGAACTCTAAGAGGGACATAATGAAGTTCTTCAAGGTGCGTGAGGACAAGATAGATGTTGTGTACAATGCGGTGGATTCTAAGTTCACAAAAAAGGAGAGAGACAGGGTTGAGTATCTTGTTGACAGGTATGGACTGCCACATGGCAGGAAGGTTATAATGTATGTCGGTAATCTGAAGCCGCACAAGAATCTGTTGAGACTTCTTGAAGCTTATGCGGACATGAAGGACAGGGATAACACATGTCTTGTGCTTGTCGGAAAGGCTTTTGACAGCGAGAATCTTACACCAAGGATAAAGGAGCTTGGCATAGAGGGCAATGTTATAAGAACGGGAATAGTTGTTGATGATGAACTTGTGGATTTTTATAATCTTGCAGATTTGTTTGTGTTCCCATCGCTCTATGAGGGCTTCGGAATTCCGCCGCTTGAGGCTATGGCATGCGGAACGCCTGTCGTGTGTTCGGACAATTCTTCGCTGCCTGAGGTGGTTGGTGATGCGGCATACACATTCAATCCTTATGATACTGAATTGATAAGGGAAGCGATGGAAAAGGTTCTGTCTGACGAAGCATTGGCAGCATCGCTGATTGAAAAGGGATATGAGAGAGTGAAAATGTTTACGCCCGAATCTGTAATTAACAGAACCAAGGCTGCATTTGAGAGAATAAAGGGTTAATTTTAAGATGGTAAATGAGACAAAGTATTGTCAGCCTTATTCAGTGCGGACAATGTGTGAAAAATCTAAATTTTACAGAGTAAGCTATGTGCTGCTGCTTATAACGGTGTTTATCAATGTGACTTTCCCTAAGGCAGGAATAAAGCTTGGCGGTATTCCTCTCACGGTGGGAAATGTTTTTTTGCTGCTGACGATTATGATGTGGTTTTTCTATGTGTTGTGGAGACGCTGCTTCATATTTTCAAAAGCGGAACGACTTGTTGTCATAGGCTGCCTCTACTGGCTTATAAGATTTCTTCTCACCATGGTGGGCGGCAGAGCCGGCTTGTCCGACTGGGTTGGATTTTTTGTGCCGCTGGTTGTATATCCGTTCACGTTTTTGGTGTTCAACTTTTTCATAACGGAGCAGAGACAGATAGACCTCATTCTTCGCATGCTTATGTGGGGAACGATAATTGTATTTATTTTCGGATTTTTGCAGGCAGCATTCGGCATTGAAAGGTTTTCGGTTCCGGGGCTTACAGTTAATTACACTGATTACATCTCAAGCACCAACTGGTATGCGGAGAAGTACAATGGCGTGCAGGACGGAGTGACATATTCTAAGACGGTATCGACATACCAGAACGGTAATCTTTTAGGAGTCAATATACTTTTGTTCTGTCCTATGATATATGAGAGCATTAAGAAAAAGGTATGGCAGAGAGTGTACATGCTTGTGTTTGTTCTTTTCTGTATACTCACGGGTTCTAAGACATGCTGGGTCGGAATATTTCTTTACCTGTTCATAAAATCTGTTGTCATAATCAACAGGAAGTGGGCTGATGGACGCAAGGTGCAGTTTGCCTGTCTTATCATTGCGGTTATTCCGGTTATTGCGGCGATATTCCTAAATATGTTCCCTCAGATACTTGAGAGGTTCAAGGATTCGTTCACACTGAAAAACATTAATGATTTGTCGGGACGCTCGGAATCCATGTCACAGCTTATAGATTATTTTGTGAACAAGACGGAGTGGATTCTTATAGGTCCGTACGGGCTTACAAGCTACTGGGGAAGCAGCTATGAGATGGCATATTTCTGCATCCTTATGATTGGCGGCATTGCAGGTCTTGTGGCATTTTTAGGACCGATAATTTATATCCTTGCAAAATATATAGGAAAACACATTAAGGATTCTAAAGTATTGAAGGGCGTATGCCATGGCTTGGTGGTATATATTATCATTGCATTTGTTGAAGGAGCATTATGGCTTCCGCCTACTGCAGTGAATCTGTGGATGGTTCTCGCTCTCGGTTATAAAATGAGCCTTTTTATGGAGGAAAATTAAATGAGAATCGGAATAGATGCCAGACCGCTCAGAAAGCAGAGGGCAGGAATCGGTACTTATGTATATAATATTGTGAAATATCTGAATGAGACGGATAAAGACAACGAGTACTTTCTTTTTTCAAGCAAAGAGGTGTATGTTGATTTTGAGTTAGGCAATAATTGGCATGTTGTGACGGAAGATTTCCCTGTGGGCACACTGTGGCTTGCGATGAGGGGAAGTTCTCTCATAAAAAAGTATGACATAGACGTATTTTGGGGAACGCAGCATGTCCTGCCGTGGGGTAAGCCCGGCAAAGTAAGATATGTCCTTACAATCTGTGATTTGGCACAGTTCAGAATAAGGAATATAGGAAGCCGGTATAACACGATTATACAGAAGGCTTTTGTAAAGAACTCATGCAGAAGGGCTGACAGAATTCTTGCCATATCAGAGGCGACAAAGTACGATATTATTGACATTTTCGGTATAGAATCGTCAAGAATAGCGTGTACATATCTTGCGGGAACGGACAGACCTGAGCAGTCTGCCGAAGGCGAGCTTGAACAGGTGAAAAAGAAATTCAATATATCGGGAAAGTATTTTCTGTATGTAAGTACGATAGAGCCGAGAAAAAATGTTGAGACCATTATAAGCGGTTTTGACATGTTCATGTCTCAGCGGAGCAGTGATGCCGAACCGTTTTACATGGTTCTTGCAGGAGGGCTCGGCTGGAAGTATGAGGGTGTTTTAGACCTCATCGGAAAGAGCAGTTACAAGGATAATATTATAATGACCGGATTTATAAGCCAGAAGGAAAAACAGTGTCTTTTTGAGGGAGCAGATGCTTTTGTATATCCTTCATTGTATGAGGGCTTTGGGATACCGCTTCTTGAGGCTATGAATTACGGTCTCCCGATTATTACCACGAATGTGTCATCGCTTCCGGAAGTCGGACAGGATGCCGTTATGTATATGAAGGATCCGAAGGATGCACAGAGTATGTGTGAACTCATGAAGAAATGTTCGGAACTGTCTGACAGTGAAAGAATGACTATTGCATGCAATGATAAAAAACAGCGCGATAAGTTTTCCTGGAATAAATGTGCATGTGAGACACATGGCTTTCTCACGGAGTAGAACTATGTATGGAGTGGCAGTATGAATACGGGAATAGTTGTTCTTAATTATAATGATGCGGTGTCAACATCAACGCTTGTTGACAGTATATCCGGGTATGCTTCAATTTCGCATATAGCCGTGATTGATAATTGTTCAACGGATGCGTCGATGGAAATACTTACGAAAAAGTACGAAGGCAGCGAAAAGGTGTCTGTATTATCGTCGGGAAAGAACGGGGGATATTCGTTTGGGAATAATTGCGGAGCACGCTTTCTGATAAAGGAGTTTGGAGCTGATGTGATTTTTATAGCCAACCCTGATGTGCTTTTTGAGGAATCACTTATTACGTCGATTGTCGGAACATTTGAAAAAGACAAGGAATATGGGGTGCTGACGGGAGTTATGGTCAGACCTGACGGGAAGGTGGATGCCGCACCTTACAGAAATATGTTTTCCTACGCGCATGATCTTGGGGATTGCTTTATCACAGTCAGAAGACTTGTGTACGAGAAGAGAAGGTATGAAGTTGACTACACGGTTCCGGTTATGGATGTGGAGGTTGTGCAGGGGTCATTTTTTGCGATAACGAGGGAAGCCTTTGAAAAGACAGGCGGGCTTGATGAAAATATTTTCCTGTATTATGAGGAACTGATTCTTGCAAAGAAGCTTAAGATGGCAGGGTATAAGTCGGGGCTTATCACGAACAGGACATATCTGCATAATCATTCGGTTTCTATACACCGCTCCATGAAGAACATAAAGATATGGAAAGCCGTGCTGCATTCTAAATATTATTATCAGAAAAACTACAATAATGCAAATGCTCTGCAGATGTTATTGCTAAGAGCCTGTGGGGCTTTTTCGCTTTTTGAAAAATTAATCATTGAAGTATTGAGAAAAATGTTGTAAAATAAAAAGCAGTGTATTATTAACAGATAGATGGGTCGTAGAATATATGAATCGAAATAAGCATAGCGGAATCAATATTATGCTTCTGCTGATTGATTTAGTAAGTATGCTGATTTGTTTTTTCAGTATAGATTTCCTTAATCTGCATTTCTTTGACAAGCAGATATATATGAGCTATGAGGTTATCTTAGAACTGTTAGGACCTATATTTTTAGCATATTCGATTGTTTTTATATTTTTTAATCAGAATCAGGATTTTCTTAGAAGAGGTTACTTTGAGGAGCTGCTGTATGTACTCAAGATGAATCTTATGTTTGCAATGGTGCTCCTTCTTCTCCTGTTTGGGAGCAGAAGCACTGCAACGATGGCAAGAAGAGGACTCTTTGGCGCACTCGGAATCAATGTGGTTTTGATGTATGGATGCCACTGCTTTTATAAGTACTATCTGAGATGGTGGTTTAAAAAGAAGAGAAACGTCACTCATGTGTATCTTGTCACCACGGCTGACAGGGCAGAGGGAATTATAGCTCATTTGAGGGAAAGCGACGAGCAGTTCACAAGACGCATCAGGGGTGTCGCAATTATCGACAACGATATGCGTGGGCTGCAGATATCGGGAGTACCGGTTGTGGCGGCGTATGAGGATGCACTTGAGTATGCCAAGGTTAATATAGTAGATGAGGTATATATCAATGTGTCTTATGTGACGGGCGACTCTCTTAAAGATTTTATAATGGAATTCGAGAAGATGGGAATAACAGTCTTTTTGAATATAAATATTCTTGAAAATTTCGAAGGCTTTGACAAGCAGGTGACGATGTACGGATCATATCCGGTTATATCATTCTGTGCTAAGACCTTTGAACAGAACAAGATGATTATTAAGAGGGCAATTGATATTGTCGGTGCACTGATCGGACTGTTAGTGACGGCTGTTGTGACAATATTTGTTGCACCGGCGATTCTTATTGAATCACCGGGACCGATCTTTTTTAAGCAGAAGAGAGTGGGAAAGAACGGAAGATACTTCTATATGTATAAGTTCCGCTCCATGTACCGTGATGCGGAAGAACGCAAGAAGGCTCTGATGGAACAGAATGAGATGAAGGGGTTGATGTTTAAGATGACGGATGATCCCAGAATTACCAAGGTTGGCAGGTTCATAAGAGCTACAAGCATAGATGAGCTTCCGCAGTTTTTCAATGTGCTTAAGGGTGACATGAGCCTTGTCGGAACACGTCCGCCGACGGTCGACGAGTTCATGCAGTATGCAGGCTATCACAAGAGAAGACTTAGCATCAAGCCGGGTATAACAGGTCTGTGGCAGGTAAGCGGAAGAAGCAACATTGAGGATTTTGAGGATGTTGTGAAGCTTGACCTTGAGTATATAGACAATTGGTCACTTGCACTTGATATTAAGATACTTTTCAAGACTGTTCTGGTAGTTTTTAAGAAAGACGGTTCAAGATAAAAAGAGAGGAAGATAAGGGCTTAAAAATGGCAACTAACAAGAAAAAAAGAAAAACCAATAAGAGGAATGTAGCTGTTATAGTTATGTGTGCGGTATTGGCATTTATACTTATCGTTGTATTGTGTGCATATCTTATATTAAAGAGCTACATAGGCAAGATTAATCATGTTGATGGTGACGACTGGAATATTACCGTGAATACGGATGAGATTCAGACGGATGAAGACGGAAATATAGTCGTGGAGACAACAATGTCTGAGGAGATTAACAGCTCGGGAGCAGAGAACTTTGGCAATGGCGAAGGCGTTGAGAAGGACTATGTAAAGAATATATTACTCATCGGTGTCGATAACAGACATTTTGAAAATATTCTTTCCAATCCGGGCAACTCGGATTCAATCATTCTTGTGTCAATCAATTCAAAGACTCAGAAGATATATCTCACATCAATCATGAGAGATACAGCGGCATATATACAGTATAGTGATGCACTTAAGCAGAAGGCTGAAGCGATGGGAAAGGTCTACTCGGACGGTTATGACAAGATTAACACAGCCAATGCAAGAGGAGGTCCTGAGTTCCTTCTTGATATTGTAGAAGGTAATTTCAAGGTTAAGGTTGACGATTATGTACTTGTAGATTTTTACAGCCTCATTGATATTATTGATGTGTTAGGCGGAATACCTATGACAATAACGGATGCGGAGGCAGAAGCAGCTAATAACTATATCAGAGACATGGATTTTGACCGCCATGTTGAGGATTGGGAGACAGCTAATGTGTTAAGTGGAGGCGGAAGCCTTATCCTTAATGGTGTACAGGCTGTTGGATATGCAAGAGAGAGACAGACATCAGGTTCGGATTTTAACAGAACAAGCAGACAGAGAGCGGTTATTGAGCAGATCATCATCAAGGCAAAGAAGATGAGCGTGTCACAGCTTAATGATCTTGTAAATACACTGTTCCCTAAGGTATACACTAACATGACCGAGGGCGCAATACTCGGAATGGTTGCAGATGCTGTTACATATTTAGGATATGATGTCGAACAGCTCAGAGTTCCGTTTGATGGAATGTATGAGCCTGTAAGCGGCGGTAATCTTTTACCTGACTATGAGGCTACCAGCGAGAAACTACAGAGCATAATTTTTGCAACAGAATAACAGGCTGATTATGGGAGTGGTTACGGCATCTGTCTGTAATCACTCTTTTGCCATGTAAAGGGATTGTCAATACATGGAAATCAGAAATACGGCGGGGGAATAATTTGATTAACAGGAGATTAAGAAAATGGCTAAAAAGAAAAAGAAGTCGGTTGGAAAGATAATAGGCATTGTTATAGGGTGCATTGCGGCAGCCTTGGCTGTGTTCGCGCTCAGTTGTTATCTGATTCTTATGCACTATATTAATAAGAGAAATTACGTTGAATTGGACGAACAATTTACTATTCTCGATGAGACACCATCGTTTCTTGAGGATGTGCTTAACCCTTCGACAAAGGAGCCGGGCACTGATACGGATAAGAATGAGGTTGAGTCATATAAGAATGAGGTTGAGAGCAATGCAAATGAGGCGGGAAGTATAAGTCCTGACGACGAGAATGTGGTATCGGATGTCATGAATATACTGCTTGTAGGTTCCGATATCCGTCCTGATGAGGAGACGGGACGTTCCGATACAATGATTCTTGTGTCCATAAACCAGAGTACAAAAAGAATTGTTGCAACCTCATTTTTAAGAGACACATATGTAAAGATACCGATTAAAAATGAATTCCATAAGCTCAACGCAGCTTATGCATACGGCGGAATGGAACTGCTTTATAAGACGTTGGAATATAACTACGGAATCACGATAGATAATTATGTGGCAGTTGATTTCCTGTCATTTATTGATGCGATTGACGTCCTTGGAGGACTTGATGTTCAGGTATATGAGGATGAGCTTTACTGGTTCAACCAGTATATACATGCAAGCAATCTTCTTGTGGAGCCGCCTGAGAGGGAAGATTCGGATTATGTTGACCATGCAGACGGTTCATACCAGCATCTGAATGGTAAGCAGGCGCTTGCATACGCAAGGTTCAGGTATGTAGGAAACGGAGACTTTACAAGAACCGACAGGCAGAGAAGAGTTGTTCAGGAAATCTTTAATAAGATTAAGACCATGGATATTACGACGCTGACCCGGCTTTTGAATAAGGTTATTCCTCAGATAACGACAGACCTTTCAAATGATGATTGTATGAAGCTGATATACATGCTTCCGGAAATATCAAAGTATGAGATTGTTTCATGGCATATTCCGGATGATGATTTCAAGTATATGACAATTGACGGTGATGATGTTGTAGCCATCGATTTCAGCTATTACATGAAGAAATTGTACAATTACATATATACGGACGCTGTGCCTGAGACAAAATAACGGGAAAGCAGGGAACGGATATGGTGCATTCGGAAAAAAGAAGGCTGCTGTTGTTTATACCTGTGCTTATATGGATGGGAGTTATCTTTATGTTCTCATCTGATAACGGAAGTATTTCCTCGATGCAGAGCGGAAGAGTGTCATATATGGTGGCATCAGCCGTTGATTCTGTGTTCAGGCTGGATATGTCAGATGTGGAAAGACTTGATTTTTCGCATAGTCTGTCATACATGGTAAGAAAGACGGCACATTTCAGTGAATACTTTATATTGGGACTTTTGTTGTACGCGGCAATAAGCGTGAATTTCGGCAGTGTTTTAGCTTCAATGGATGCTGATAGGCGCTTTCTTAGAAAAATAAAGCTTCGGTATTTTGTCCCGGTGGTTGTGGTGTTCGGATATGCAGGAACTGACGAGCTCCACCAGTATTTTGTTCCTGACAGATGCTGCAGCTTTAAGGATGTGCTGATTGACACTGCAGGAGGGCTCACGGGAATATTGATAATAGGTCTAATCAGGTACATTCGTGGCAGAACAGCATATAATAAAGCAAATAGTTCTGTCCGGAGAACCGGTAATGAGGATATGTAATCTCAGGGAAAAACAGGTAATCAATTCGGTTGATTGTAAGATATTAGGATATGTTCAGGATGTGGAATTTGATTTGTGTTCCGGCTGTATCAAGGCAATTATTGTCCCGGGACCGCCTAAGCTGTTCTGCTTTTTCGGGGCAGACTGTGAGTATGTAATTCCGTTTGAGTGTATAGTGAATGTTGGTCCGGATGTTATTCTTGTAAATGTATGTCCGGAGAAGATAATAGTCAAATTATAGGAGGTACATCTTATGAAGTGTCCGTTTTGCAATGCGGAGAATACAAGAGTAATAGATTCAAGACCTGCTGATGACGCCTTCTCCATAAGGAGAAGAAGACAATGCGATGTGTGTGATAAGCGCTTTACGACCTATGAGAAGGTTGAGACAATGCCTCTTGTGGTTGTTAAGAAGGACAATAACAGGGAACCATATTCGAGGGAAAAGCTTCAGAATGGTATACTTCAGTCCTGCCATAAGCGGCCTGTATCGGTTGAACAGATTACACATATTGTGGATGAGATTGAGAATTCGATTTTTAATATGGAGTTGAGAGAGATTCCGACAAGTGCCATAGGTGAACTTGTCATGGACAAGTTAAAGGATGTGGATGCGGTTGCCTATGTGCGATTTGCTTCCGTATATAGAGAGTTCAAGGATGTAAATACATTCATGGACGAGCTTAAGAAGATGTTAAAATAGGAGGCAGAATGTTCCGAAGATTATATCCGACACAGGATGCAGAAAGCATATATGACATAAATTTTGCGTACTATCACGAAAAAGGCTACAGGGCTGTACTTTTTGATATAGACAATACGCTTGCGGAACATGGTGCTCCGGCAACTCAGAAGGTGATTGATTTTTTTAACACACTCCACACAATGGGGTATGAGACCTGCCTTATTTCCAACAATAAAGAGCCGCGAGTTGCATCCTTTGCAGGGCAGGTTGATTCAAGGTATCTGTATAAGGCAGGGAAGCCGTCGCCTGAAGGCTACAGGAAGGCTATGAAAATCTGCGGTACAACCAAGGAAAATACGCTTTTTGTCGGCGATCAGCTTTTTACGGATGTGTGGGGAGCTAACAGAGCAGGAGTATACAGCATTTTGGTCAAGCCGATTCATCCGAAAGAGGAGATACAGATTATATTAAAGAGACGTTTGGAATGGATTGTTTTGTTCTTTTACAGGAGGTACAAGAAGAAACATGGGAAAGATTGATGCTAAGACAGCACTTTGCGGACTGATGGGAAATCCGGTCGGACATTCGATTTCGCCGTTCATACACAACACACTTGCCGACAGGCTGGGAATTAATCTGGCCTATACCGCATTCAAGGTTGAGAGCGGGGAGGTTGAGACGGCGGTCAAGGGTGCGTATGCGCTCGGGATAAAGGGAATGAATGTAACCGTTCCATACAAGCAGGAGGTCATGAGGGCGCTTGTGAGTGTCGATGAGCTTGCAGAGTCGATAGGTGCGGTTAACACGCTTGTTCGTGTGGATGGCGGTTACAAAGGGTATAACACCGATTATCTTGGAATAAAGAGACAGCTTGCATGTGACGGAATAGACATATCGGGACGTGAAGTGATTGTTCTCGGTGCCGGCGGAGCATCAAGAGCGGTCACATTCATGTGCGCCGTGACAGGTGCAGCTAAGGTATACCTTATGAACAGAAGTATTGACAAGGCAGAGCAGCTTGCGGATGATGTGAATACCTATGTCGCCGGAGAATGTGTACATGCGTTGTCTCTTGACGGTTATAAGGAGCTTAAGGGTTATAATGACAACTCAGGTTACAAATATATAGTGATACAGACGACAAGTAAGGGCTTGTATCCTGACGTCACGGGGACACCGGTTGAGGATGAAGCTTTCTATGATATGATTGAGGCTGCTGTTGATATTATATTCAACCCGTCCGAGACGCGATTTATGCATCTGGTGAGAGCACATGGTGCAAAGGCATACAATGGTCTGGAGATGCTCTTATATCAGGGAGTTGCCGCATTCGAGCTGTGGAATGACATCCGGGTTCCGGATGAGCTGTGCAGGGAGCTCTATGAACTCATGAAGAAAGAGATGGGGCAGAATTGATATGAACGGATGCGCTGATAAAAATGCCGGAAAAAATAACATAATTCTTATAGGTTTCATGGGTTCGGGCAAGACAACGTTCGGAAGATGGATAGAGAAGAATCATGGAATGAAGCTTATTGACACGGATAAACTAATTTCACTGCAGGAGGAAAAATCCATAAATGCGATTTTTGCCGAGCATGGTGAGGAATATTTCAGAAATCTTGAGACAGAGTGTGTGAAGAGCCTGAATGAGCAGAATACAGTGAACACGGTGGTATCTGTGGGAGGAGGACTTCCGCTGAGGGAGGTCAACGGACAGGAGCTTCACAGCTTGGGAATCGTTGTGTATCTGAGAGCGAAGGTGGAGACACTGGTAAAGAGGTTATCACATGACAAGTCAAGACCGCTCCTTGCAGGAGGCGATGTAGAAGCTAAGATAAACGACCTGATGGGCAGACGTGCATCGATATATGAGGAGCGGGCAGACCTGATTATAGATACTGACGATATGAGCTTTGAGAAAATGTATGGGAGGATAAAGGAGTATGAAGATTCTTGTAATTAATGGTCCGAATCTTAATTTCCTCGGAATAAGAGACAAGAAAATCTATGGCACACAGGACTATGATTACCTTGTAAATATGCTTCATGACAAGGCAAGGGAGCTTGGCATAGATATTGAGACATGGCAGAGCAATCACGAAGGTGCCATTATAGATAAGCTTCAGGAGGCATATTTTGAACATGAAAAGGGAGAGCTCGATGGTATTGTAATTAATCCGGGAGCATATACTCATTACAGCTATGCAATACGTGATGCACTTGCACCGCTTGATTTCCCAAAGTATGAGGTACATATATCGGATATACATTCGAGGGAGGATTTCCGCCATGTGTCGGTGACACTTCCGGAATGTACGAAGCAGATTGCGGGAAAAGGGCTTGAAGGCTACTGTATCGCAATGGAGGAAATTGTAAATTCACTTAGAGAAAGGAAAGATGGTTAGTTTATGGGAGACATACACCCCTATTTGGGCGGGATACTTTTACTCGCCTTCATGATAATTGATGCTGTGCTGTACGCATTCTCGTCGGCACTGCAGAATGTTAACGATTCATTTATAGAGAAAAAATGTGAGGATGAGAACGACAGAAAGGCTAAGAAACTTCAAAAGCTTGCCGATAACCCTGCAGTGCTATCCAACACACTCGATATAACGGTGTTTATAACTAACGTAGCCGTCGGCGGTTACATTTTAAGGGCAATATCAAGGGCGATAGAGAGAGCCACAAAGACACAGTCGGTATGGATTATATTCGGCGTTGCAGTGGTTGTCATCATTGTTCTGCTTGTGCTTGGTGTACTGGTGCCTAAGCGCGTAGGCATGAAATATCCGGAAAAGACCTTATACAGACTGCTGAGTCCTGCGGGACTTCTCATGGGACTTCTTACACCTGTGGCATTTATAGTGTCAAAGTTATCGAATCTTGTGCTCAGAATTATAGGAATCAATCCTCACGAGCAGCTTGAGAATGTGACTGAGGAAGAGATTATCACGATGGTCAATGAAGGACAGGAAAAGGGCGTCCTCGAGGAGGGCGAGGCGAAGATGATTAACAATATCTTCGAGTTCGGAGACAAGGAAGCACATGATGTCATGGTGCACCGCTCCAATATTATTGGAATTGACCAGAATACGTCCCTTGAGGATGCGTTCAACATAATGTTAAGCAACAGCTTTTCGAGATACCCTGTGTACGACGAGGACATTGATCACATTGTCGGAATGATACATCTTCGCGATGCGATAGTTGCATACGAGAATGACAAGAGCAATGAGACACCGATAAAAGATATAAAGCATCTAATGAGAGCTGCATACTATGTGCCTGAAACAAGAAATGTTGATGCACTTTTTAAGGAAATGCAGGCAGAGAAGATTCAGTTCGCCATAGTGGTTGACGAGTATGGACAGACCTCCGGTATTATTACCATGGAGGATATTATCGAGGAGATAGTCGGTAATATCATGGATGAGTATGACAAGGAGGAAAAGCAGATTGAAAGAACCTCGGAGGACTCATACGAGGTTGATGGTCTTACATTGCTGGATGACCTTGAGGATTTGCTTGATATCACATTTGACACAGAGGATTATGAGACAATCAACGGCTTTATGATAGCTCAGCTTCACAGACTTCCGACGGACGATGAGAGCGGTGAGGTTGACTATGAGGGCTACCATTTTAAGGTATTGGAGGCAAAAAACAGGGTAATCCGCAAGGTCAGAATAACAAAAAATGAAGTTGAGGAAGAAAAGGGTAATGACGGTAATCCACAGACTGACGAATAACATTCCTGTAATTATAGAGAATCTGCCGGGTGCAAGAAGCGTAACCTTCGGTGTGTATGTGGGCAGCGGTTCACAGAATGAGACAGCTGCCGGCAATGGAGTTGCACATGCGATAGAGCATATGCTTTTTAAGGGTACGGACAAATACAATGCAGGACAGCTTGCAGATATAATGACTGAGCTTGGAGGCGGAATAAACGCTTACACCTCCAAGGAGAACACAGTATTCTATGGTAAGGTGCTTCCGGAGGATTTTGAGAGAGCACTCACGGTTATGGCGGATATGCTGTTTAATTCCGTGTTTGACTCAAAGGAATTCTCAAAAGAGAAGGGCGTAATCATTGATGAGATAGATTCCTATGATGATTCGGCGGAGGATATGTGCCATGAGCTTTTGCAGAAGCGGGTGTGGAATGATAATCCGCTGGGATTTATTATATCAGGCAGCAAGAGCAACGTAAGAAAGCTTACCAGGCAGCAGCTCATTGACTTTAAGAATGCCAATTACACGGCGGACAACATACTCATATCCGTGGCGGGAAAATGTGATGAGAAGAGTATCATGTCGGTGCTGGAGCCTCTGTTTTCGGGGCTGCCTGAGACGGGAGACAAGCTTATACCGCAAAGCCCTGATTTTAACAGATGTTTTATCACAAGATATAAGGACATGGAGCAGGTGCACTTAAACATCGCCTTTGACAATGTGAGAAGCTCCGATGAGGACAGATATGCGATGTATATGATTAACTCAATGCTGGGAGGCAACCTGAATTCCAGACTTTTCCAGAAGGTAAGAGAGCAGAACGGTCTGACCTACAGCATATACTCGTACAACAGCATGTGTGACCTTGCAGGACTTTTTCACATCTATGCATCAATGAGTGCAGCTCAGACCGAGAGGGTGTATGAGCTCATATTTGAGATAATAGACGAGCTTAATGAGAAGGGAATAGCGGAGGACGAGCTTGCAAGGCTGAAGAGGCAGACGAAGATTGAGCTTGTTCTGGGAAGCGAGGCGGCAAGCAATACCGTGCTAAACAACGCCAAGACATTTCTCTCAACGGGAAGCGTGATTTCACTTGATGAGGCGGTGGAGCACTATGAAGCGGTTACACTAGAGCAGTTCAACAGATGTATAAGAACTTATCTGAGAAAGGATAAGTGCAGCGTATGTCTTGTCGGAAATGTCAAGGATGTGCCGATTTCAACGCTCAGGAAAAAATGGGAAATTAAAAAATAAATATATTGAAACATTTTTAATGTATAAGCACACTTTATATATGACTTAAGAATTTGACGGGTTGTTGAAAATAAATCAGATATAAGGAGGGTATGCTTATGGGAAAGAAACTGTACAAGGTGATAAGGAGAACTACGGCGTGTGCACTGGCTTTTGCCATGCTCTGCGGACTTTCGAGGTGCAGTGCTGAGAAGGAGAAAAACTTGCTTGTGGCGGATGTGAGTTATCCTGAGGGTTATGGATTTGATGATTACGATACGAGAAGGGAAATATACAGAAAAAACAGTGTATCGGACAGCTTTGTCGATTCGGTGAACGGCTTTTCCTGCGAGACGGCGTATGAGCTTTTAAATGAGGTTGGAAATATCTGCTATTCTCCGATTTCGCTCTACTATGCACTTTCCGTTGTTGCAGAGGGTGCAAAAGGGCAGACGAGGGATGAGATTTTAGAGCTGCTCGGCGAGCCGGATACGGATGTGCTCTCGGCACAATGCCATAACTTATACAACATAATTTTTAATGATAACGAGATTGGAAAGCTTCTCATGAAAGGCTCCGTGTGGATTGACGACAACTTCGAGATTGACAACGGTTATACCAACAGACTTGCGGATAAGTATTACACGGAGAGCTACCATGGAGACTTCGCAAGCAGGGATATGGCGGATGCCATGAAGCAATGGATTAAGGATAACACGGGCGGCATGGACATGAACATTGAGCCGGATGCCGACAAGGTGCTTGCGATACTCAACACCGTATATTTCAGTGACCAGTGGATTGATAGGTTTGAAAAGGGGCTTACCAAGAAGGATGAGTTTCATCTGAGTGACGGCGGCACGGTGGAGTGTGAATTTATGAACGCGGCTTATGCGTCACATTATTATATGAAGGGTGACGGCTATACGCGCTCGACACTCAGCTTTAAGAACAGCGGAAGCATGTATTTTGTGCTTCCTGATGAGGGCGTGGATGTGAGGTCGCTTGTTAATTCTCCCGAGAAAATACACAATGTGCTTTTTGAGGGCGATGGCACGATGGGTGAGGTTATATGGAAGGTGCCGAAGTTTTCTTATGATACCGAGCTTGAGCTTAATGATACGCTGAAAAAGCTTGGAGTTACGACCTGCTTTACGGGTGATGCGGATTTTTCGGGTATGGGAACGCTAAAGAGCGGTGAGAACGTATTCGTGAGCGATATTAAGCAGAACTCACATATCGAGCTTGACGAGAACGGCGTCACGGCATCGGCATTCACCGAGATAGGCTACGTGGGTGCTGCACTTCCCGACGGCAGAGCCGAGATGGTGCTTGACCGACCGTTCTTGTATGCGATAGTCAATGAGAACGGCGTTGTAATTTTTGTGGGAATATGTGATAACCCTGCATAGATGCAGTCTGCCAAGGTTTGACAAGGTAAAAAGGATGTAGTATCATCGAATTGGATGACGCTGCATCCTTTTATTGATTTACAGATTTTTCGGCTGTAAATTTACGGATGATAGGAAGTTTGTTAATGAAATTAAATTAAAAGGGGAATCAGCATGGATAAATCGGAGCGTAAAATGACAAAGATTGCAAGGGAGGTTGGCAAGTTCACTGTGCAGACCATGAAGGAGGACGGCATAGGGACGGCTGAGTTCGATTTCATACATCTTGTGAGACACAACCCGGGGATAACGCAGGCACAGGTGCGCGAGCAGCTAAAGCTTGACAAGGGGGCAGCCGCAAGAAGGACGGCAAGTCTTGAAAACAAGGGGTATCTTATACGAAAAGTAAATCCCGAGGACAAGAGAAGCTCGAAGCTGTATGCGACGGAAAAGGCAGAGAGTCTCAAAAATTCCAAGGCATATCTCGAGGGAATGTATTATGAGTGGCTTCTTGGTCAGCTTTCCGAGGAGGAGTGCGAGGAGTTCGTGAAGACACTTGATAAGCTGTACATTCTCAGCAAGACGGAGAGCAGGGCGGGATTTCCGAATTTGAAGAAAAAAGTCGATGAAGGGGAAAATGTTTAGGTCTGTGATAAAGCCTGTCTCATTTTTATCATAAAAATTACGGCATCAAAATATAATAGTTCTGTGGAACGAAGGCTATAATATAAAATGTATAAAGTGGGAGAGTATTTATGGGGATTATATGGACTGCCATACAGGGCTTCTGTATGGCGATGGCGGATGCCGTGCCCGGCGTGTCGGGAGGTACGATAGCATTTGTCATGGGCTTTTATGACAGATTTATCGAGTCGCTTGATAACATTATTTCGGGCAGCAGGGAACAAAAAAAGAGTGCACTTATATTTCTTTTAAAGCTTGGCACAGGCTGGGTGGTCGGATTTATCTGCACCGTGCTTGCACTTGGCAGAATCTTTGACAGCCATATATATGAGCTGTGCTCACTCTTTTTGGGGCTTTCGCTCTTTGCTGTGCCGATTATAGTGCGTGATGAGTGGGAGACACTCAAGGGAAGGTATGTACACATTCTGTTTGCACTTCTCGGTGTGGCGATTGTAGCGGTCATAACATATTTAAACCAGAGCCTTTCGAGGGGAAGCATGGACATATCGGCGCTGAGCTTTGTAAAGGGCATCTATGTGTTCGTCGTAGCCGCCATCGCAATCTCGGCGATGGTGCTTCCCGGAATCTCGGGCTCGACGATGCTTCTCATATTCGGGCTGTATGTGCCGATAATGAGTGCAATCAGAGGTTTTTTACATCTGGAATTTAAGTATATTCCGATACTTATAATATTCGGACTCGGAATACTCACGGGAATATTCACGAGCGTGAAGCTTCTAAGGACAGGTCTTGAAAAGTTCCGCTCGCAGATGGTATATCTGATTCTCGGGCTTGTCATAGGCTCGATGTATGCCATCGTGACAGGACCCTCAACACTTGAGACGCCACAGCCCGTCATGACCTTTGCAACGTTTAAGGTCGGATATTTCATACTCGGTGGAGGCATTCTTTCGGGCTTGCAGCTGTTAAAAGGCGCGATGGAGAAAAAATAGTATAATGATGATATCAGGGTCAAAACATGCCAATTTAATGTACGAATGTATAACGTATTATATTTATGCATATCAGCTCCGTTGTACGAAGCAGATATGCATAAATATAATACGTTATACATGCTAAGTTTATAGCACATGTTTTGACCCTGATATCATCATATAATAAAAAATCTTAAAATTACATTAAGAGGGCATTGTATAATCCGAGCGCCGGGCGTGGGGTTATATGATGCCGTTTTTGTGTGGATGTGCATTGCGGCGTACAATGCAGATGTTGCATGCGGCCGACTGAATCTTATTACTTTGCAAGTTTATATTTTTACTCAAAATGCAGATAATATGTCCGTATGAAAAATGCAGAAAAATTGTAATCTGCGGAAAGAGAGGAAGCTATGGTGGATGATGAAAAGAACCTGAAGGAGAAGGACAGGGAGGAGATAGAGGCGTTCGGGCAGCTCTCGCTCTCCGATAAGGACGACGAGAACATAAAGCTTATCACAATAATCGGAGAGATAGAGGGACATGAGGTGCTATCTAACAACTGCAAGACGACAAAGTATGAGCATCTTATTCCGATATTTGCACAGATTGAGGACAGCAAAAAGATAAAAGGAGTAATTATAATAATAAACACTATAGGAGGGGACGTGTCGGCGGGGCTTGCACTTGCTGAGATGATTGCATCGATAAGCAAGCCGACGGTCTCGCTTGTAATCGGTGACAGCCACTCAATCGGTGTGCCGCTTGCAGTCGCGTCGGACTATTCGTTCATCGTGCCGACGGGAACAATGCTCATTCACCCCGTGAGGATGAGCGGAACCGTTATCGGTGCACCCCAGACCTACGATTATTTTAAGATGATACAGGACAGGATAGTTAAATTTATTGAGGAGCACAGCAGGATTGAAAAGGGAAGCATTGAAAAGATGATGATGAACACGAGCATGCTGTCGAAGGATCTGGGGACAGTTCTTGTGGGTGAGCAGGCTGTTCATGCGGGACTCATCGACGAGGTCGGCGGGGTTAAGGAGGCACTAGCAAAAATAAAAAAGCTTGCACACGGTTTGATTTGACCTCATTGTAAAAAAATGCTATAATTCAATTAATTGTGTAAATATGTGGAGGGGATAATTTGGAAGCACTTAAGATAATTATCAGCGGAATAATTGATGGCATCACGGGGTTCCTTCCGGTCAGCAGTTCCGGACATCTTTTGATGCTTAAGAACGTGTTCGGCTTTGGCGTGGGAAACAGTGTGTTCTTTGATATGTTTTTGAAGCTTGCAACCATTGCGGTGATTGTGTTCGCTTTCAGAAAGGACATTATAAGGCTTGTAAGGCTTGAGAACGGAGCGTACAGAAAGCTTGCACTTTTGATATTGGCGGCAACGATATCGACGGGAATAGTCGGGGCTGCGTGCAGGAGCTTTGCAGCCTATGCTGCCGGAACGGTTCTGTTTCCGGGAATATTTCTTGTCGCAACAGGAGTTATGCTATTTTTGACTGATGGAATTAAGAACGGTGAGCTGAAGATAGGGGATGTCGGCTTCTTTGAAGCGTTTGTTGTGGGAGCGGTTCAGGGGCTGGCCGCACTTCCCGGCCTTTCGCGATGCGGAATGGTAATAACGGTATGTCTGCTGTTAGGCTTCAACAAAAAGCTGACATGGAGATTTGCGTTTCTTTCGGCGGTTCCCGCGCTTATCGGCTCGGTGGTGCTCGATATAGTTGATCTTGTAAGGTTCGGCGCGTCGGATGCAGAGAACACGGGCTGGTATATACTTGCGATGGTTTTTGCCATGGTTACGGGATATATCGGACTTATTCTTTTAAACAGGATATTGAGAAGAGGAAGATTCAGGATTCTTTCCATCTACTGCCTCGCACTTGGAGGCTTCATGCTTGCGTCGATGATCGTAATGTAAACGCGGCGAATATCATTGAATTAGAGATTTATAAATATAATATTTTTGATACAGATTTTATAGAAGTGAGGTAATAACAATGGCTGCAAGCAGGCAAACATCACCTGAGAAAAAAAGGACGACACAGTCGCATGGGACGACTGCGAAGTCTGCGGCGACAGGAAGCAAAAGAACGGCTTCATTGGGTTCAAGAGCTTCGTCAGGTTCAAGATCAAGAAAGAAGAAAAAGAAGATTAGCAGTGCGGCATTTAATGAGGCCGCCTTGTTTATTGCTTTGGCAGTGGCACTCATTCTTTTCATAAGCAATTTCGGACTGGCTGGAAAGTTCGGCACGTTTTTTGAGGCACTCCAGTTCGGCACGTTCGGTGTGCTTGCATACATATTTCCGCTGGAGCTGGTGCTAGGCACATACCTTATGATGCGCAAGGGAAAGAAGAGCGGGGTTGCCAGAGTTAAGTTCATAACGGCTTTTATCGGCTCATTTTTCGTGTGCGCGTTTATCGAGATGATTAACGGTGCTTACAAGAGCATGGAGAAGCTGTCGGGGTATTATAATTTTGCCGTTCCCGTAAAGAAGGGCGGCGGAATCATAGGCGGTTCGATATGCAGATTTCTGACACCTGCTGTCGGCAAGGTCGGAGCTTATATAATCATAGTAGTGTTTATCATAATTGCGATTCTCATTATCTCGGAGCGCTCGATACTGAAGGGCTTGTCAAGCGGAAGCAGGAAGGTGTTTAAGACTGCCAAGGATGATATCTGCGAGTACAAGGAGGAGAGCGAGAAGAAGAGAGTTCAGAGAGAGGAAGCAAGAGAGCAGGAGGTTACAAGGCGCAGACGCTTCAATCAGAAGGTCAGCGGTGTGGATTTTTCTATAGAGATTCCAAGGGAGAGAAGGGATGTTGACACGGCGGACAGGCTTCCGCAGGCTGAGAATATGCGAAGACGAAACAGCGGTATTGCGGGTGCCGAGGTCGAGGAGGTATTCCAAAATGACAGATATTCGGAGAATATTATTGACATATCGCCTGAGAATGCGGTTTCGGGGAGCGTGATTTCGCTTAAGAAGAGAAAGAATGCAGTCACGGCAAAGCCTGTAACACCTGATGTCAAAGAGAATATGAACGAGGTATCAGAGGCGGGATTTAAGCCTGATGTCTCTGAGATTACGGAGTATAAGCCGCAGGACGATTATACGGGCTATGAGGCTTCAGAGGAGAAGAATGAGCAGACGTACTCATCATACGGAGAGCATCTTCAGGAGCTGCCTGAGGACGATGGCATGGAGCAGTGGAGCAGGCAGGCGGAGGTTGACGCAGCAGGAAGAGCCGTGCCGGAGAATATAAAAAGACAGCAGCCGGCACAGCCTGAGAAGAGTACTGCTGCAGAGGTAAGAAAGAGTGTAGAGCCACAGGCATCGAAAAATAAGGAACCGGAGCGCACGATGGAGCAGGTTGACGCTGAGATTGACGAGGAACTTCGCCAGTCGGAGGAGCTCAATGAGGAGATTGTTGAGGAGGAATATAAGTTCCCTCCGGTCGAGCTCCTTCACAGAGGACGTTCGGCTAACTCCACATCGGACAAGGAGCTTCATGACACGGCTATGAAGCTTCAACAGACCTTATCGAACTTCGGCGTCAGGGTTACGGTGTCGGATGTGAGCTGCGGTCCGGCGGTTACAAGATATGAGATTCAGCCTGAGCAGGGCGTTAAGGTCAGCAGAATCGTGTCGCTTGCCGATGATATAAAGCTTAATCTTGCCGCTGCTGATATAAGAATAGAGGCTCCGATACCGGGCAAGGCGGCAGTCGGAATCGAGGTTCCGAACAAGGAGACATCGGGCGTTACGCTCAGAGAGCTTATAGAGAGCAAGCCCTTTGAGGAGAGCAAGTCGCCTATTGCGTTTGGTGTTGGTAAGGATATAGCAGGGCAGGTTGTTGTTGCGGATATTGCAAAGATGCCTCATGTGCTCATAGCCGGTGCCACGGGTTCGGGTAAGTCGGTATGTATCAACACGATTATAATGAGTATTCTTTTCAGGGCTAAGCCGTCAGAGGTCAAGCTTATAATGATTGACCCGAAGGTGGTTGAGCTGAGTGTATATAATGGTATTCCGCATCTTATGATTCCGGTTGTGACGGATTCTAAGAAGGCGGCAGGTGCTCTTAACTGGGCTGTTGCCGAGATGGATGACAGATACAAGAAGTTCGCACAGGCAGGCGTGCGTGATCTGAAGGGCTACAATGCTAAGATTGAGCAGCTTAAGGAGATAGAGGCAGAAAATAAGCCTGCCAGGATGCCGCAGCTTGTCATTATCATAGATGAGCTTGCCGACCTCATGATGATAGCAAAGAATGAGGTTGAGGATGCGATTGTGCGTCTTGCACAGCTTGCAAGAGCGGCCGGAATACACCTCGTTATCGCTACACAGAGACCGTCCGTAGACGTCATCACGGGTCTTATCAAGGCTAATGTTCCTTCAAGAATTGCATTTGCGGTGTCATCGGGAGTCGACTCGAGAACAATTCTTGACATGGTAGGTGCCGAAAAGCTTCTCGGAAAGGGAGACATGCTGTTCTCACCTGCAGGTTATCCTAAGCCGGCGAGAATTCAGGGAGCTTTTGTATCGGATGATGAAGTGAGTGCCGTTGTGGAATTTTTGAAAGCGAACTGCGGTGAGACCGGCGGCTATCATAATGATGTCGCCGAGAAGATTAACAACCCTGCGTTTGCTGAGAGTCAGGCATTCGGAAATGATTATGATGATTATTTTGCCGAGGCAGGTCGATACCTTATAGAAAAAGGCAAGGGTTCGGTGAGCATACTTCAGAGAGTGTACCGCATAGGCTTTAACAGAGCCGCAAGGATTATGGACCAGCTTGAGGAAGCAGGGGTAATGGGACCTGAGGAGGGAACCAAGCCGAGAAAAGTGCTTATGAGCATGGAAGAATTTGAGGAGCTTTTAGCAAAGCTCTAAAAATAAAACACATCATACAGTGAGAAGGAGAATACACATGAAGAGTGATATTGAAATTGCACAGAGTGCGGATATGCGTCCGATTAAGGAGATTGCAGCTAACTTCGGAATCAAGGAGGATGACCTTGAATTATACGGAAAGTATAAGACGAAGCTTTCAGATGAGTATCTGAAGAGCATTGAGAAAAACAAGGACGGAAAGCTTATTCTTGTGACGGCAATCAACCCGACACCTGCCGGGGAGGGAAAGACGACAATAAGCATAGGTCTTGCCGATGCGCTCAACAGAGCCGGCAAAAAGACCATGGTTGCACTCAGAGAGCCTTCACTCGGCCCTTGCTTTGGTGTCAAGGGCGGTGCTGCCGGTGGCGGATATGCACAGGTTGTGCCTATGGAGGAGCTTAACCTTCACTTTACGGGAGATTTTCATGCAATAACTTCTGCAAATAACCTTCTTGCGGCGATGCTCGACAATCACATCCAGCAGGGAAATGCACTCGGAATTGATACAAGACAGATTGTGTGGAAGAGATGTCTTGATATGAACGACAGAGTTTTAAGAAATGTTGTAGTGGGGCTCGGAGCGAAGGCTGACGGCTTTGTGAGAGAGGACCACTTTGTAATCACCGTTGCCACCGAGATAATGGCAATACTTTGTCTTGCAAATGACATGGATGATTTAAAGGATAGACTCGGAAAGATAATTGTAGCATACAATTATGTGGGAGAGCCTGTAACGGCAGCCGACTTAAAGGCGGTCGGTGCAATGGCAGCTCTTTTAAAGGATGCAATAAAGCCTAACATGATTCAGACACTTGAGGGAACTCCCGCACTTGTCCACGGAGGACCTTTCGCCAACATTGCTCATGGCTGTAACAGTGTGAGGGCAACTAAGGCTGCACTTAAGATGGCAGATTATGTTGTCACTGAGGCAGGCTTCGGTGCAGACCTCGGAGCCGAGAAATTCATTGACATCAAGTGCCGTAAGGCAGGAATTGCCCCTGACGCTGTTGTTATTCTCGCTACGGTAAAGGCACTTAAATACAATGGCGGAGTTAAGAAGGATGAGCTTGCGGCTCCTAATCTTGAGGCGGTGAAGAAGGGAATAGTCAACCTTGACAAGCACATCGAGAATCTTCATGCCTTCGGTGTACCTGTTGTGGTTACACTTAACTCATTCCTCACCGACACTGAGGAGGAGTACGAGTTCATCAGAAAGCACTGTGAGGATATGGGCTGTGAGTTCGCACTTGCAAAGGTGTGGGCAGAAGGCGGCAAGGGAGGAGAAGAACTTGCAGCTAAGGTTATCAAGACAATTGAGACTAAGAAGAGCGAGCTTAAATTCACCTATGAGCTTGACTCACCTTTAAAGGATAAGATAGAGGCGATAGCTACGAAGATTTACGGCGCAGGTTCGGTGAGTTATTCTGCTGAGGCTTCAAGAATGTTAAAGAAGCTTGAGAAGATGGGCTTCGGAAATCTTCCTGTATGTATGGCTAAGAACCAGTATTCGCTCTCGGACGACCCGAATGCTCTTGGACGCCCTGAAGGCTTCAATGTAAATATCAGGGAAGTATATGTGAGTGCAGGAGCAGGCTTTGTTGTCGCGATAACGGGAACGGTTATGACCATGCCGGGACTTCCTAAGGTTCCTGCCGCTGAGAACATTGACGTTGTTGATGATAAGATAATAGGTTTATTCTAAACAGGCAATTGCGAAACGCAATTTTGACGATAAACAGTTGTGCAAATTTAACAAATTCGCAAACAGGTACTATGAAGCCGCCGGTACTTAGGCAGTGTATTTTACTGCGTTATGTACCGTTGCGTGATTCATGTAGCGAAAGCGTGCCTGCGGTGAATTGTCAAATTTGTACAACGTCCGCTTTCAAATACATAGTTTCGCAATCAACTGATTATATTTAAAATCAAGTGAGGATTTATTTTTATGGAAAATTTCTGTGTCAGAGATATAGTGAATGCCACGAATGGCAGACTGTTGTGCGGAGATGAGAACACGGCGATAATTAATTTTGCCACAAATTCGGGAAAATCCGAGCCGGGGCTTATGTTTGCACCGATTGTCGGTGAGCGCGTTGACGGCCATAAGTATATTGCCAATGCGTTTGAGTGCGGAGCTTCGGGCACACTTACACAGAATGAGGCTGCTGTGGCTGATATAATTGACAGATGGAAGAGCACGGGAGAAGCGGTAAAGCCGGTGATTCTCGTCGATGATTCCGTGAAGGCGATGCAGCTTACGGCGAGGGAATATGAGAGCAGGCTCTCACTTGATAAAGTAGGTGTGACGGGAAGTGTCGGCAAGACGACTACCAAGGAGATGATTGCCTGTGCACTCTCGGGCGGACTTAAAGTCTATAAGACGGCAGGAAATGCCAACAGCCAGATTGGCGTTCCGGTTACAATTATGAATATCAAGCCGGATGACGAGGCGGCGGTGATTGAGATGGGAATGAGTGAGGAGGGGGAGATGAAGCGTCTTGCGGCTCTCCTGACTCTTGATGCGGCGGTTATGACCAACATCGGTGTGAGCCATATTGAACAGCTCGGCTCACAGGAGAACATTCTTGCGGAGAAGTGGCATATAACGGACGCGTTAAAGGACGGAGGTTTCATATTCTTAAACGGCGACGATGTGCTTTTAAGAGAGAGAGCAAGACTCTGCAAGGAGAGCCACGACGAGGTGTTCGGAGCAGAGGATACGAGAAGACTTACGGTGTATACGTTCGGACACGCCGAGGACTGTGATTACAGGGCTGAAAATATAGTCACCGACGGGGACGGAATAAGCTTTGATGCGGTTCATGCAGGTGAGAGGCTGCATGTTAAGCTGGCTGTGCTCGGCGACCATAATGTCAACAATGCACTCGTGGCACTTGCTGTTGCACAACATTTCGGGGTGGATATTCAGAGCGCCGCGGATGAACTAAAGGGATACACGGGAGTTGCGATGAGGCAGCACGTCACAAAGAAGGACGGCATAACCTACATCGACGATTCCTACAATGCAAGTCCCGATTCCATGAAGGCGGGACTTAACGTGCTCTGCCAGATGCCTGCATCCTACAGGGTGGCAGTTCTTGCGGATATGCTTGAACTTGGCGAGAACACGAAGGAGTATCACAGACTTGTCGGAGAGTATGCGGGAAAGAGTAAGGTAGATGAGCTTGTGCTCTACGGCGAGCTTGCAAAGAACATAGGGTATGGAGCCGAACAGTATATTAAGAACATAAGACATTTTGATACACTTGATGAGATTAAGAGCTATCTGAAGAACAGCTTAAAGCCCGGGACAGCCGTGCTTTTTAAGGGCTCGAGGGGAATGAGGCTCAATGAGGCTGCAGACGGTATTCTTGAGGCGTAGGAGGATTGACATGAGACTTAGATATATAATTTCGGAGCTTGACTATATACTTTACAATGGCAGTGAGGATATTGAGATTACACAGCTTGTATGTGATTCGAGAAAGATTGTCGAGGGCTGTGTGTTTGTATGTGTTAAGGGAACGGTATTTGACGGACATACATTTATAGATGAGGCAATCAATATGGGGGCGGCTGCCATAATCACGGAAGAACAGGTTGAAATCACCGAACACAGAAAAAATACCACGTTTATAGCAGCGGCTGACTGTCGAAATACTCTTGCTCTTACCTCGGCGGCATATTTCGGACATCCTGCAAAGAGACTTTTCACTATAGGAATTACGGGGACGAAGGGCAAGACAACGACCGCATTCATGGTTCGCGAGATACTTGAAAGATGCGGCTATAAGACAGGTCTTATCGGGACGATAGAGATTATAACCGGTTCACGTCATATCGAGTCGTCCAACACAACACCGGAATCCTATGATGTTCAGAAGTATTTTAAGGAGATGGCAGACAACGGCTGTCGGTGTGTCGTCATGGAGGTGTCATCACAGGCACTTATGATGAAGAGATGTGGCGGTATTATGTTTGACATAGGTGTATTTACGAACCTTGAACCTGACCATATAGGTCCGAATGAGCATGCAAGCTTTGAGGACTATATGCATTGTAAGGGACTTCTCTTTAAACAGTGTAAGGTTGGAATCGTAAACAGCGACGACGAGCACACCAATGAGGTGTTAAAGGGGCATACCTGTGAGGTTGTATCCTACGGATTAAATGAAGGTGCTGACATGAGAGCTGTGAACATAAGTTATATTCATGAGCCGGGACACATAAGCACCGAGTACGATGTCGAGGGAAGAAATCTTCATATCAAGCTTGCACTTCCGGGAAAGTTCAGTGTCTACAATTCACTCTGCGCTGTTGCAGTCACCTATGAGGCAGCGAAGGCTGAGAAGACAGAGGTTGACGAGGAGAAGTTAAAGGCTGCACTTGCTGCCGTTGCCGTGAAGGGAAGAGTCGAGCCTGTGAAGGTGTCCGACAAGTTCATTCTCATGATTGACTACGCGCACAATGCGATGAGCCTTAAGAGTATCTTAGAGACGTTAAGAGAATATAATCCTAAGCGTCTGGTGAGTGTGTTCGGCTGCGGGGGCAACCGTTCGAAGCTGAGACGTTACGAGATGGGCGAGGTTTCGGGAAAGCTTGCCGATTTTACAATCATAACATCGGATAATCCGAGATTTGAGGAACCGCTTGACATTATTGCGGATATAAGAAGCAGCATAGAAAAGACCGGAGGAGAGTTTATCGAGATTCCTGACCGCAAGGAGGCAATCCGCTATGCAATCGAGCATGGCAGGGAGGGCGACATAATCGTTCTTGCAGGCAAGGGACATGAAGATTATCAGGAAATCAAGGGTGTGAAGTATCCAATGGACGAGAGAGTACTGATTAAGGAAGTGCTTGAGGAATTAAAATGTGGTTCGCAGATATCATAGTTGATATTTCAATTGATAAACTTGATAAGACATTTGAGTACATTCTGCCTGATGAGCTTTTGGGAACCGTTGAAATCGGCTCACAGGTGAATGTGCCGTTTGGCAGCAGAATGATTACCGGATATGTGGTCAATATAACAGATGAGCCGGAGTTCAATGTGGCGAGGATGAAGCCTGTTGAATCCGTTGTTGACAGGGCAGTATCAATTGACAGCAGGATGATTAAGCTTGCCTATTGGATGAAGCACAATTACGGCTCGACAATTAATCAGGCGTTAAAGACGGTGCTTCCGGTTAAGGAAGCGGTCAGGGAAAAAAAGGAAAGCATTTTGTCGCTCACGGAGGGCTATGCTGAAAACGAAAAGGCTGTGGAGGACTATATTGCTGAGTGTGACAGAAAGCATTATGCCGCAAAAAGCAGGCTGGTGTCCGCACTAAAGCAGGATGGGGCACTTGATGAGAGCATAGTTAAGTCAAAGCTGAATATTTCCTCATCGACAATCACGGCACTGATAAATCAGGGAATTATAGAGAAAAGTGACAGTACCTTGTACAGAAATCCCGTACATCATGTATACGGGAGAATTCAAGGTTGTATACTTAACAGGGAACAGAGCTTTGTGACAGGTTCAATCATAGCCGATTATGATAGTGAAATAAGGGGAACATATCTCATTAAGGGGGTTACAGGAAGCGGCAAGACGGAGGTGTATCTTGAGATAATTGAGCATGTGCTTGCACAGGGCAGACAGGTTATAATGCTCATACCCGAGATAGCACTCACTTACCAGACGGTCATGCGCTTTTATAAGCGGTTCGGAAATGTGGTGTCGATACTCAATTCGAGAATGTCAAAGGGCGAGAGGTATGACCAGTATCTGAGAGCAAAGAACGGTGACATAAAGATTATGATAGGACCTCGTTCGGCACTTTTTACACCGTTTGACAATCTTGGACTTATAGTTATAGATGAGGAACACGAGGGAGCTTATAAGAGTGACTCGGTTCCGAAGTACCATGCAAGGGAGACGGCGATAGAGCTTGCCTCCATGAGTAATGCGTCGGTGATACTCGGCTCGGCCACGCCGTCGGTTGACGCATATTATAAAGCAAGAAGTGGTGAGTATAAGCTCTTTGTGTTAAACAACAGGGCGGGGGAGAGTGCTCTTCCGAATGTTGAGACGGCAGACTTAAGGGAAGAACTCAAAAACGGTAACAAGTCGATATTCAGCAGACGCCTTAAAAGTCTTATAGAGGACAGACTTGCCAAGGGTGAGCAGATAATGCTGTTTCTCAACAGGCGGGGATATGTTGGATTTATTAATTGCAGAGAGTGCGGACATGTGATAAAATGTCCTCATTGTGATGTCGCACTCACGGCACACAACAACGGGCGGCTTGTATGCCATTATTGCGGATATTCGGAGCCTGACAAAAAGATATGTCCCGCGTGCGGTTCTAAGTATATCGGAGGTTTTAAGGTGGGAACCGAGAAGATAGAGCAGGCGGTGAAGGAGAGCTTTCCGGGAGCGAGAGTGCTTCGAATGGACCTTGATACCACCAAGGGCAAGGAGGGGCATGAGAAGATACTCGAGGAGTTCGCAGGAGGAAATGCGGATATTCTTGTAGGAACACAGATGATTGTGAAGGGACACGATTTTCCGAATGTCACGCTTATGGGAATACTTCTCGCCGATTTATCGCTGTATTCTTCGGATTTTAGGGCACAGGAGAGAACATTTCAGCTTCTGACGCAGGCAGCAGGAAGAGCAGGACGCGGAGATAAGCCCGGGGATGTCGTTATTCAGACATACGACCCGTCACACTACAGCGTGCAGATGGCGGTAAAGCATGACTATGACGGCTTTTATGAGCAGGAGATAATGTACAGGGAGCTTATGGATTATCCTCCCGTTTCGAATCTCATGGCGGTGAAAGTATCGTCAAAGTATGAAAAGAATGCCAATGACGCGGCGGCATGGCTGCTTGATTTTATAAAAAGACAGCTTGAAAAGGATACAGACAATATATCGGAGAATCTGCCTCGGATTATCGGTCCGACAAGGGCATCGGTGTATAAACTTAATGATATTTTTTCGGTTCTTTTATATTTTAAACATAAACAGTACACAGTTCTGACACAGATTAAGGATATATTAGAGAAGTATATAAAAGATAATGGGCAGGATTTTAGGACAATCAGTGTACAGTTCGATTTCAACAGGTAAATAATAAGAAAAGAGGAATATAAAATGGCACTTAGACAGATTAGAACAATCGGAGATCCTTGCCTTAACAAGGTATGTAAGAAGGTAGAGGAGGTCAACGAGCGTACACTTACACTGATTGACGATATGCTTGACACAATGTATGAGGCTGACGGAGTAGGACTTGCGGCACCACAGGTCGGTGTATTAAAAAGAATTGTTGTAATTGATGTGGGGGATGGTCCTATTGTAATGATTAACCCTGAGATTCTTGAGACAAGCGGAAGCCAGACAGGCAGCGAGGGGTGCTTAAGCGTTCCGGGCAAGGCAGGAACCGTCACAAGACCTGATTATGTAAAGGCGAAGGCTTATGACGAGGAGATGAATGAGTATATAATCGAGGGTGAGGAGCTTCTTGCAAGGGCAATATGCCATGAACTTGCACATCTTGACGGACATCTCTACACAGAGCTTGTCGAAGGAGAGCTTATGAACACCGAGGATGCGGATAAAAATAAAAAACGTAAATAGTTTTACGGATGAGAATAGGAGATTTTGATGAGAGTAGTTTTTATGGGAACACCGGATTTCGCGGTGGGAACTCTTAAGGCACTTATTGAAGCAGGACATGATGTGGCAGCGGTTGTCACACAGCCCGATAAGCCGAAGGGCAGAGGAAAAGAGCTTCTTATGACACCTGTGAAGGCGGAGGCGGTGAAGGCAGGAATACCTGTATATCAGCCTGAAAAGATAAGAAAGAATGGGGAATTTCTTTCAGAGCTTAAAAAGATTAATCCGGATGTCATCGTTGTCGTGGCATTTGGGCAGCTTCTTCCGGTCAGCGTGTTGGAGCTCCCGAAGTACGGCTGTGTGAACGTACATGCGTCGCTTCTGCCTATGTACCGCGGTGCTGCACCTCTTCAATGGGTTATAATTAACGGGGAGAAGGTAAGCGGAGTCACTACAATGCAGATGGATAAGGGACTTGACACTGGCGATATGCTCCTTAAAGAGGAAGTTGCCATTGAACCTAAGGAGACTTACGAGACATATCATGATAAGCTCTCGGTTGTCGGGGCAGGACTTCTCATAAAGACGCTTGAAGGCTTAGAGGCAGGTACGATTACTCCCGTAAGACAGGAGGGGGATACCTGCTATGCTTCGATGATAGATAAATCACTCGGAAATCTTGATTTTACAAGACCTGCCACAGAGCTTGAAAGGCTTATGAGAGGGCTTGACCCGGTTCCTGCGGCATACACATTCATTGACGGAAAGATGCTTAAGCTATTCGGGGCTGATGTTGTCGATGAGGATAAGGAATATGATGAGCGGGAATGCGGAAGAATAACCGATATATCGAAAAACTCTTTTGATATAACGACCGGAGTGGGAAGACTCCGCGTCCGTGAAGTTCAGCTTGAGGGCAAAAAGCGTATGGACACGGGTTCTTTTCTCAGAGGCTATAAGCTTGCTGAGGGAACTGTCCTTAAGAGGGAAAGGAACGCATAGCAGCTATTGTTTTAGTTATAATATACTTTTATGGAAGGGATGATTTATATGGTATTGGCGTATTATTCATACGGTTATGGTTACGGCTATGATCCTACATGGTTGCTGCTTGTTATTACGGGAGTCATTGCCATAATAGCACAGATTCGCGTATCGTCAAGCTTTTCTAAGTACAGTAAGGTGGAGAGCAGAACGGGACTTACGGGTGCTGAGGCGGCGGAGAGGATTCTTCACTCAAAGGGTATTTATGATGTGAGGATACAGCATATAGCAGGAAGTCTTACGGATAACTATAATCCTGCCGATAAGACACTTAATCTGTCAGATGCAACCTACAATTCACGTTCGGTTGCGGCGATAGGCGTTGCTGCACATGAGTGTGGGCATGCAATACAGCATGATGAGGGATACTCGTTTCTCAATTTCAGAACCATGCTGTTTCCTATAGCACATATCGGTTCACAGTTTTCGTTTGTTCTGATTCTGCTTGGACTTGTCTTTGGCTCATTCAGTGTACTTATTGACATCGGTATCATACTCTTCTCGGCTGCAGTGTTATTTCAGCTTGTAACGCTTCCTGTAGAGTTCAATGCCTCGTCAAGAGCATTAAGGCTTTTAGCCGATAACGGAATTCTCTATGACGGAGAGGTGGAGCAGACTAAGAAGGTATTAAGCGCGGCGGCGATGACTTATGTTGCAAGTGCTGCAACAGCAATCATCCAGCTTGCAAGATTACTGATGCTGAGAGGAAGAAGTCGTGACTGATGCGATAAATGAGAGGGAAATCGCCCTCGACATACTTATGGAGGTAAATGAGAAGGAACAGTATGTTCATGTACTTTTGAACGAGGCACTTCGCAAATACCAGTATCTTGAGAAGAATGAAAGAGCGTTCATTTCAAGACTTGTAAAGGGAACAATAGAGCGCAGACTGACACTTGATTATGTGATTAATCAGGTGTCTTCTGTGCGTGTTAATAAGATGAAGCCGTTCATAAGAAATCTTATGCGCATGAGCGTGTACCAGATGATGTATATGGAGCAGGTACCGGTGAGCGCAGTGTGCAATGAAGCGGTAAAGCTTGCAAAGAAGAGACATTTCAACAATCTCAGTGGATTTGTCAACGGTGTCTTAAGAAATATAAGCAGACAGCTTGCGGATATGAAACTGCCGGATGATTACAATGTCAGGTACTCAATGCCGCAGGAGGTTGTCGATATATTAAAGGAAAGCTTTGATGATGTGACAACCGCTAAGATTCTTGACAGTTTTCTCAAGGAGAGAAGTATATCGGCAGTGGTAAACACCGTAAAGACGGATAAAAATTCTCTTGTAAAGAGACTGACTGAGCAGGGAATTACAGTTAAGGATGCTCCTTATGTTGAAAATGCAATACTTATCTCAGGTTTTAATTATCTTGATGATATTCCTGAGTTTAACGAGGGAATGTTCCAGATTCAGGATATAAGCAGCATGACGGCGGGACTTATTGCTGCACCGTGTAAGGACAGCAGGATTATAGATGTATGTGCGGCACCGGGAGGCAAGAGCATATTTGCGGCAATCAGCATGTGTGGGACGGGATGTGTCATATCACGCGATGTTTCTGACAGAAAGACGGAGCAGATAAGAGAGAATGCAGACAGACTCGGGCTTGAAAATGTCATTGTGCAGACGGTTGATGCGGCTGAGCATATTGTGCAGGATGAAGAAAGTGCTGATATTGTGCTTGCAGACCTCCCGTGCTCAGGAATTGGCATAATAGGCAGAAAGCCGGACATAAAATATAACGTATCAAAAGAAAAAGTGTCGGGAATCGTGACACTGCAGAGAAAAATTCTTGATTCGGTGTGCAGCTATGTGAAGCAGGGAGGATATATTGTCTATTCTACATGTACTCTCAACTACAATGAGAATGAAGCCAATGTGAGGTATATAGCCGATAAAGGATTTGTTCCGGAGGATATAACGGATTTACTGCCGGAAGCTCTTTTTGAGGATGCAAAAAAAGCGGGAAAAGATATATATGATAAGCTTGTTAATGATGCAAAAGGAGGAATGCTCACATTAATTCCGGGTGTATATGAATGCGACGGCTTTTTTGTGGCAAAGCTTAAAAGGAAATAGAGGATGAATATGGATATAAAGTCGCTTACCAAGGCAGAACTTGCAGAACTTATTGAGTCGCTTGGTGAAAAAAAATTCAGGGCAGAGCAGGTGTATGACTGGATTCATAAGAAGCTTGTGACGGATTACGATTCCATGAAGAATGTGCCGAAGTCACTTAAATGCAAGCTTGAGGAAATAAGTCCGATTACCGTGGTTAAGCAGATAGATAAGCAGGTGTCGGCGATAGACGGAACTGCGAAGTATCTTTTTAAGCTTGATGACGGCAATCTTATTGAGAGCGTTCTGATGAGGTATAAATTCGGAAATTCCGTATGTATCTCTTCACAGGCGGGCTGCCGCATGGGCTGCCGTTTCTGTGCATCGACATTAAACGGACTGTCAAGAAGCCTGCTTCCGTCCGAGATGCTTGACCAGATATACAGAATACAGGCGGATACGGGAGAGAGAGTATCTCATGTTGTGGTTATGGGTACGGGTGAGCCTTTTGACAATTACGATAATGTGAGAAGGTTTATCACACTTCTCACGGATGAGAATGGAATCAATATCGGTGCAAGGAATCTTACGATATCAACCTGCGGAATTGTACCAAGAATAAGGCAGTTTGCTGATGAACAGCTTCAGGTCAATCTGGCAATATCGCTGCATGCACCGAACGATGAGCTGAGAAAGACACTTATGCCTGTAGCGAATAAGTACTCGATAGAGGAGCTTATTGATGCATGCAGATATTATGTTGACAGGACATCGAGAAGAATTACATATGAATACAGTCTTGTAAAAGGAGTTAACGATGGCAGGGAACAGGCAATGGAGCTTGTAGGGTTGGTTAAGGGCATGAACTGCCATGTTAATCTGATACCGGTCAATCCGATAAAGGAGAGGGATTTTAAGCAGCCTGAGGGACCTCAGGCTGTCAATTTTAAAAATCTTCTTGAAAAAAATGGGATTGCATGTACAATAAGAAGAGAGATGGGAAGAGATATTGATGGTGCTTGCGGTCAACTTCGCAAGAGCCGTTTAGATGAAAATAACGCAGAATAGTTCTGCGTGGAGGAATGTAATGAGGGCATATGCAGCTACGGATGTAGGCAGAATAAGAGAAGTCAATCAGGATTACATCTTTTGCAGTATGGAGCCGGTCGGGAAGCTGCCGAATCTGTTCCTGGTGGCAGATGGAATGGGCGGACATAAGGCAGGCGATTTAGCTTCGCGCTATACTGTTGAGACTCTGACAGACAGTATAAAAAATTCAGCCTCGGATAATCCGATTACAATTATCAATGATGCGATTGTGGAGGCTAACACAAAGCTGCTTGAAAAAGCTGCCGAGTCGGAGCAGTATACGGGTATGGGGACTACTTTGGTTGTGTGCACGATTATCGGGGAATCGATGTATGTGGCAAATGTAGGGGACAGCAGGCTGTACCTGTATGATGGCAGACTGTCGCAGATTACAAGGGATCATTCACTTGTTGCTGAGATGGTGGCACTCGGAAAGCTCGGACGCGATGAAGCACGCAGACATGAGAAAAAGAATGTTATTACCCGCGCAATAGGCGGAGCTAAAGAGATTATGGCAGATTTCTTTGAGGCTGAGCTTACGGCGGGAAACAGAATAATTATGTGTTCGGACGGACTGAGCAACATGGTTGAGGATGAAGAAATTGAGCGTGTCTTAGCTTCGGATATACCGATTGAAGATAAGACAAAGCAACTGTTAGGCAGAGCTAATGAGAATGGCGGCAAGGACAATATAGCGGTCGTCATTATAGAGCTGTAATAGGAGGTAATATGTTAAAGCCGGGAATGTTTATAGCAGACAGATATGAGATTCTTGAGAAGATTGGTTCGGGTGGAATGTCAGATGTCTATAAGGCAAAGTGCCATAAGCTGAACAGATATGTTGCAATTAAGGTGCTTAAGCCGGAATTCAGTGAAGACAGGTCATTTGTTACGAAGTTCCGTGTCGAGGCTCAATCGGCAGCAGGACTTATTCATGCCAACATTGTAAATGTATATGATGTCGGTGATGAAAACGGAATATACTACATTGTAATGGAACTCGTTGAGGGAATTACACTTAAAAAATATATTGAGAAGAAGGGCAGGCTTGGTGTAAGAGAGGCAGTGAGCATTGCAATTCAGGTTGCACAGGGAATCGAGGCTGCGCACAACCACCACATAGTTCACCGTGATATTAAGCCGCAGAATATTATTATTTCCAAGGAAGGTAAGGTTAAGGTTACGGACTTTGGCATAGCAAGGGCGGCAACGTCGAATACAATCAATTCAAATGCCATGGGTTCGGTTCACTATATATCACCTGAGCAGGCAAGAGGCGGGTACAGTGACGAGAAGAGTGATATATATTCATTTGGTATCATGCTCTATGAGATGCTTACGGGAAGAGTACCGTTCGAGGGAGATACAACGGTATCCGTTGCACTTCAGCATATTCAGGACGATATTGTATCGCCTGCCAAGCTTGTACCGGGGATTCCTATAAGCGTTGAGAAAATTGTACTTAAATGTACACAGAAAAAGACGGAGAGACGTTATCAGAACATGTCAGACCTCATAGCTGACCTTAAAAGGTCGCTTGTCGCGCCTGATGAGGACTTCGTTGTTATGAGACCTGTTGCCAGCAACGGGCCTACCAAGATGATAACGGAGGATGAGCTTGATATGATCCATCAGATGTCATCAATCAAGTCAACCAACATTACAAGCCAAAACAAGAGGGACGACTACGGTTACGATGAAGAAGAGGATGATGATTATGAGGATACAGAGGACGATGACAGGACGGACGGAGGCACGACAGTCGATAAGGTTATCACTGCCCTTGGAATAACTGTTGCGGTTATAATTGTCATAATCACATTGTTTATAATTTTCAAGATGGTATCTGTTCTGTCGGGAAGCGGAAATAATTCCAACAATACAACGACAACACAGTCCACATCGACCGATGATGGCAAGACGGAGGTTCCTCGGGTTACGGGATACAGCTATGAAGAAGCACAGACTATGTTAAATAATGTTAACTTAGGGGCTAAGCTTATGTATTCCAATTCATCCTATGATGCAGGAACGGTTATAGAGCAGAATGTGGCTGCCGGAACAAGAGTAACAGAACACACCACCATAATACTCACAGTCAGCAACGGACCGGAATCATTCTCGATGATTGATGTTGAGGATATGACGGAGGATGATGCCAGAGAGGCGCTTGCTGCACTTGGACTTAAGGTAAGTACAGAGTATGTTGCAAGCTCGGAGGTTGAGCAGTTCCACGTTATAAGTTCAACACCTAAGCATCTTGCCAAGGTTAAGCAGGGGGATGAGGTTACACTGTATGTAAGCATGGGCGATGGAAAGGTATATACAGAGGTTCCTTTGCTTGCCGGAATGACGGAGGATGAGGCAAAGAATGCTATTGTGTCAAGCGGCTTTGAGGTTGGAACGATTAAGCGCGAGAGCAGTCAGACTGTCGCACCTGGAGTCGTAATAGCTCAGAGCGGTCCGACGGCGGGAGAGAAGGCGGCTGAGGGTTCGGCAATTAATTTCGTTGTCAGCTCCGGAAGTGATCCATCCGTCAAGTATGTGTATTTGTCTAAGACGGTGCTTACAGAGGATCTTACTTCTGCGAACCTTGTGCCACAGGATGCAACATTCATAAGACTTAACTTTGTGCTTGTGCAGAACGGCAATGAGAAGAACATTGCTTCCCAGGAATTTACTTCTTATGCGGGAATGGCAGAGAAGTCCATTCAGGTAAGAGAGACACTTTCCGATTTCAACAAGGGTTCAGCAGAACTCAGGGTGTTTGCATATTATGTTGCGCCTTCATCGGAGCAGACGGTACAGCTGTGTTCACTTGCTGTGACATTGACGGAGTAGAATACAATCAGACGAAGTGGAAAAGTGTATGCGTGGTAAGATAATTAAGGGAATTGCAGGGTTTTACTATGTTCATGCTGAGAATGGCGGGACATACGAATGTAAGGCAAAGGGCGGATTCCGCAATAAGAATGTTAAACCCTTAGTCGGTGATGATGTAGATATTGATATTGTTGATTTTGATAAGCTTCTTGGAAATATTGTGGAGATACTTCCAAGAAGCAGCGAAATGATAAGACCTGCGGTAGCGAATGTTGACCAGGCATTGCTGGTGTTTGCCATATCACATCCTGAACCGAATCTGAGACTTTTAGACAGCTTCCTTGTAATGATGGAGGGATATGAGCTGCCGACGATAATATGTTTTAACAAGACAGATGAGACAGGTGAGCAGGAGATGCGGAGACTGTCAGATACCTATTCGGACAGCGGGTGCCGTGTAATGTTCACGAGCACGGTGACAGGTGACGGAATGAAGGAACTGCGGGAAATGCTGCATGGGCATACAACTGCTCTTGCCGGACCGTCGGGTGTGGGCAAGTCTTCAATTCTCAATGCACTTGTCGAACAGGCGTATATGGAGACGGGAAGCATAAGTGAGAAGATAGGGCGGGGCAGACATACAACGAGACATTCGGAGGTGTTCGTACTTGATGACGAGAGCTATATTCTCGACACACCCGGTTTTACATCACTATCGGTTATGGTTGATGATAGGGACAGGCTGAGATTATATATACCGGAGTTCGACAGCTATGAAGGTAAATGCAGATTTTCGGGATGTGTCCATATAAATGAGCCCGACTGTGCAGTGAAGGCTGCCGTAAATTCAGGCAAAATAAATGCTGCGAGGTATGAAAGCTACGTCGCAATGTATAATGAACTTAATAAGAGGCGGTAAATATTTTAGATTTTTGTGTAATAGGAACGAAGTTTCCTATTACATAAAAAAAGACTCATGAAGCTTACATAAGCTCCATGAGTCTTTTTACGTTGGCAGAGACATCACCTTTGAATACGGTGGAGCCGGCTACGATTACGTTGGCACCTGCCTCACATATTGATTTTATATTGTCGAAATTGATGCCACCGTCAACTTCAATGTCAAAATGAAAACCTTTTTCGGCTCTTAGACGCGCTGTCTCCTTGAGCTTGTCAAGCGAGCTCTCAATGAATTTCTGACCGCCGAAGCCGGGATTGACGCTCATTATAAGCACCATGTCCGCGAGAGGCATGTATGGTTCTATAGCGCTCAGAGGAGTGGCAGGGTTGAGGGTGATTCCGGTCTTGACACCCAGTTCTTTAATTTTGTTGAGAGTTGCCGTGACATTCTCGCATGCCTCCACATGAACAGTGATGATGTCTGCACCCAGGGAAGCGAATTCTTCAACATACCTTATCGGTTCCTCAATCATAAGATGAACATCGAATATTTTTCCGGTTACAGGGCGGATTGATTTGATGACAGGCATACCGAAGGAGATGCTTGGGACGAACAGTCCATCCATCACATCAACATGGATATATTCAGCTCCTGCTTCATCAATGGTGCGGATATCGCGTGCAAGATTGCCAAAGTCGGCAGACAGGATGGAGGGTGATAATATTTTTTTGTAATTCATGATGTGCTCCTTTTAGATGTTAAGGTCATTCTGAACAGGGCGGTAAAAAAGTTCCCTGACTTCATCAGGATTCTTTGTCTGTGCAAGAATCCACATAAGCTTCGTGACAATGGCCTCAGTGGTCATGTCGTAGGCTTCCATGAGACGGTATTTTTTCTTGATAACCTGTCCGACCATGTACACGGACATATCACTTCCTTCATGAGGAACCTGAGTGGTCATCACGAGAGCTTTTCCGCATGCTATCCAGTCGGCTACGGCATCAATGAAATCTTCATTGTCATAGCACGGAATACCGCCGACACCGAAGCTCTCTATTACAAGCCCGTCGTAGTGTTCCTTGAGAAAGGAGAAGATATCAGGATTCATACCGGGAACGAGTCTTAGCACAAACACCTTCGGATCAAGGCTGGTATAAAAATCAGGACCGTCATCCGATACCTTCTCCTCAATATAATATCTTACCCTGTGGTCGCGGACAATCGCAATCTCAGGGAAATCAATACTCTTAAATGCATTAAAGCTTTTAGTATGTGTCTTGCGGGCTCTTGTGCCGAGTATGACCTTATTGTCAAAAAGAAGGTGTACTCCGTGAGCACGGCTGTCGCAGGCAAATACAATGGCATTGAGAAGATTGCTCCGTGCATCTGAGTCTACTGCTGCAAGAGGTCTTTGCGAACCGGTTATCACTATTGGTTTTTTACTGTTTTGTACCATGTAGGACAGTGCGGCGGCAGTGTATGCCATTGTGTCGGTGCCGTGCGTTATCACAAAGCCGTCGTAGGATGTGTAGTGTTCCTTGAGACATTTTACGATGGCAATCCAGTGCTGATAGCAGATGTTGGTGCTGTCAAGATTGAACAGACCGTAGGTTGTGATTGAGCATATCTCTGTCACCTCAGGAATGTATTCAAGTATTTCCTCGGAGGTGACGGACGGAGTCAGCCCATCGCTTGTCGGCTTTGATGCAATGGTACCGCCGGTTGTAATTAACAGAATCCTTTTCATAGATAGCCTCGCAGTTGCTTTTATACGTTGAAACGGAACAGAACGACATCGCCGTCCTTGACAACATAGTCCTTGCCCTCAAGACCTACAAGCCCCTTTTCCTTGGCTGCAGCATAGGAGCCGCAGTCGAGAAGATCCTGATAATTGACAACCTCTGCGCGGATAAAGCCGCGCTCAAAGTCGCTGTGAATCTTGCCGGCTGCCTGAGGAGCCTTGGTTCCCTTGGTTATTGTCCAGGCTCTTGTCTCCGTAGGACCTGCAGTGAGATAGCTGATAAGACCGAGGAGAGAGTAGCTTGCTCTGATGAGCTTATCAAGACCTGACTCGGAGAGACCTAAATCGGCTAAAAATTCTTTTTTATCTGAATCATCAAGTTCGGAGATTTCCTCCTCAATCTTAGCACATACAACAAATACTTCGCTGCCCTCGGACTCGGCGAATTTACGAACTTCGGCAACATACTTGTTAGATGCCGCATCGTCTGCTAAGTCATCTTCAGATACATTGGCTGCATAGATTACAGGCTTGGCTGTGAGGAGTGTATATGAAGCTATAAGAGCCTTCTCATCGTCATCGTCCGTCTCAAAGCTTCTTGCGGATTTGCCCTCCTCAAGGTGGGCTTTAAGTCTCTTTAAAAGATCATTCTCCTTTGCAAGAGCCTTATCGTTCATGGCTGCACGGCCGACCTTTGCTATTCTTCTCTCGAGAATGTCTATATCTGAGAAAATAAGCTCGAGATTGATAGTGTCGATATCTCTTATAGGATCTACGCTTCCGTCCACATGGACAATGTTGCTGTCCTCAAAGCATCTTACAACATGTACTATGGCATCTACCTCACGAATGTGTGATAGAAACTGATTGCCGAGGCCTTCACCCTTAGATGCACCCTTGACAAGACCTGCTATGTCGACAAATTCGATTGCTGCAGGTGTAATCTTTGCTGAGTTGTAAAGTGCGGCGAGCTTGTTGAGACGCTCATCCGGAACCGTAACGATACCTACGTTGGGGTCGATTGTGCAGAATGGATAGTTAGCAGATTCTGCACCTGCCTTTGTAAGTGAATTAAACAATGTGCTTTTGCCGACATTCGGCAGACCAACAATACCTAATTTCATAGTAATTCCTCGTTTCTGATTTGCTTATGTGGATTCAGGTGTCAAAACATCCTGACTTATTTTAAAAGTGTATAGCATGTTATATCTATACATATCAGCTCCGTTGTGCGAAGCAAGTTGTTCTAAGGGTTCTGAAAAAAATATTTCTGCTTCCGCCACCGTTGCAAAATCAGCCTTCCGTGGCTGTTTGCAACTCAGCCGGCATCCATGCCGTCTGTGGCTGTACGATAAACAGAACCCAAAGAACAACTAAGCTTCTTCCAAAAGTCGTGATATGCATAAATATAACATGCTATACACGATTAAGTTCATAGAGCACGTTTTGACACCTGAATCTTATATGGTAAAAAATCATTCCGACTAATAGTAGCATAATAATAAGAAAAAAGCAATGTGAAAGGTAAAGGTTGTTGTAAATGTGATTTTATGATATAATAAGTCCATCAATAGTAATGCAGTGTGGCTGCTTGCAGACAAAACAGCATTACTATTAGATGGGCAAACAGACATGAGCATGTAAATCGTTCAGTTTGCTGAACGAGTGGAATGCGAATGGCTGTTGCGATTTTGGGAGTTCGAAGAACGGAGAAATCGGAATTATTATGAATATGATATAATAAGTCCATCAACAGCAATGCAGTGTGGCTACCTGCCCACTCTTGACGAACGGCGAAATTATTGAGTGATGAAATCACGAAATAATAGAAAAGATAGCGGCAAAGCCGCGAGACGGAGGTATGTTTTTATGAATACAACGATACGATTTCCACATCTGGGGCTTACATTCAATCCCGGTAAGTCGTTCACGGTGTTTGGAATTGAGATTGCCTATTACGGTGTTATAATAGGACTTGCAATGCTTACCGGTGCACTGGTTGCTTACAGGGAAGCGAAAAAGACCGGGCAGAAGGTGGATGACTATGTTGATTTTACTTTGTACACCCTTATAGCAGCACTTATAGGAGCACGAATATATTATGTGGCGTTTGAGTGGGACTATTACAGCGCACATCCGCTTGAGATACTCAATTTCAGGGCGGGAGGACTTGCAATATACGGAGGCGTGCTTGCGTCGGTGCTGACACTTTTTATATTTACAAGGGTAAAGAAGCTTGATTTTTGGCTCATGGCCGATACGGCAGTGCAAGGACTTATAATCGGACAGATAATAGGACGTTGGGGGAATTTTTTTAACAGAGAAGCGTTCGGAGGTTACACTGACAGCCTGTTTGCGATGCAGCTTCCCGTGACCGAAGCAAAGGGAATTACCGAGGAATTGATTGAGCATCTTGTCACAATTGACGGGGTAAGCTATGTGCAGGTGCATCCGACCTTTCTGTATGAGGGAGTGTGGAATCTGCTGTTATTTATCGGAATCTGTATCTATAAGAGGCATAAAAAGTTTAATGGAGAAATTTTTGCCATCTATCTTATCGGATACGGAATAGGACGATTCCTGATTGAGAGCCTGAGAACCGACCAGCTTGTCATAAAGGAACTTGGCGGAATAGCGGCGTCGCAGGTACTCTCGATAGTACTTATAATATTGGCATCAGCCTTCGTAATCTATAATCGTGTAAAAATAAAAAAACAGAAGGAAGCATAGAAAACGGTAAAAATATATGAATCATGAGCACCGCGGTGCCGGACATTATGTCCGGTACTGCGGTGCTTTTTGTGTGTAATAACTTCGTTCCTGTCACTCAGAAACGCACGGAAAATAACTGGTAATTTATTCTAATAAAGTAAAAAGTACTTGCTTTTAGCATGGTAAAGGTATAAAATGGCATCATAAGTGGTGAAAAGTGGTAGATTGTGGTAGAAAGTGGTAGATATGGACTGCTTTTGGTCATAAGTAAAGTACAATATGAGGGAAGGCGGTGATGACAATGTTCATGGGCGAGTACAGTCATTCTATTGACGCTAAGGGACGACTGATAATGCCTGCGAAGTTCCGCGAGCAGCTCGGCGATGAATTTGTTGTCACTAAGAGTCCTGATAAGTGTCTGTATGTATACACGAATGAGGAGTGGAAGAATTTTGAGGAGAAGTTAGCGACACTCCCGATAACCAACAAGGGGACGAGACAGTTCGTAAGGTTTTTCTTAGCAGGAGCGGCATCGTGCGAGGTGGACAAGCAGGGAAGAATACTTCTTCCGGCAGTGCTGCGGGAGTATGCTGAGCTTGACAAGGAGGTTGTACTTGCGGGTACCTCCAAGCGAATTGAAATCTGGAATAAGGACAGATACTTGGCTGACCAGAAGGAGTACGAGGATAACATTGATGAGATTGCATCTAATATGGAGAGCTTTGGATTCAGCATATAAGGAGATTATATATGGAGTTTGAACACATACCGGTATTGCTTAATGAGACGATAGACAGCCTTGCAATCAAGCCTGACGGAATCTATGTTGACGGTACGCTTGGCGGTGCGGGACATTCATACCATATCTGTGAGAGACTTGGGGAACACGGAAGGCTTATAGGAATTGACCAGGACGAGGAGGCTGTTGCCGCAGCGGCAAAGAGGCTTGAACCATTTGCCGACAAGGTTACGATAGTCAGAAATAATTATGTGAATATGAGGTCGGTTCTTTATGAACTCGGGATAGCAAGGGTTGACGGCATATTGCTTGATATAGGTGTCTCCTCACATCAGCTTGACGATGCTGAACGTGGATTTACATATAAGGACGATGATGCACCTCTTGATATGAGAATGGATAACAGACAGAGCCTGACGGCGGAGATTGTTGTAAATGAGTACAGCGAGAATGAGCTTTTCCATATTATAAGAGATTACGGCGAGGATCAGTTTGCGAAGAATATTGCCAAGCACATTGTCAGAATGAGAAATGAAGTGGGACGAATCACCACGACGGGGCAGCTTGTTGAGGCAGTCAAGGCGGCAATACCGATGAAGTTCAGGGTGACGGGAGGACATCCGGCAAAGCAGACATTCCAGGCGATAAGAATCGAAGTCAACAAGGAGCTTGAAGTTCTTGAGAACTCAATAGATGACATGATAGAGCTTCTCAATGACGGAGGAAGGCTCAGCATAATTACGTTCCATTCACTTGAGGACAGAATTGTGAAGAATCGGTTCAAAAAGAATGTCGATGTATGTACTTGTCCGCCGAACTTTCCGGTATGTGTGTGCGGAAATGTACCTAAGGGCGTGATAATCACAAGAAAACCGATTGTACCATCAGAGGAAGAGCTTGAGGTCAACAAGAGAGCTAAGAGCTCAAAGCTCAGAGTTTTTGAAAGAAGACGGGAGGATTAAATGGCAGATAGAAGAGGCAGAAATGCATATAGAACAGTATACATCAATGATAACCTTGCCCGTAAGCCGGAGAATTATGCCCAGGCTGCACCGGTACGCCGTGAGAAACCGGAACAGCCTGTATATACTCATGAACACAAACAAACACATGTTCGGACTAACACAGGCGCAAAGAATCAGGGATTGAATGCAAGCTTCGGATTTGCATTTACGGTAGTCATGGCGGCGGCCATGGTTGTTATTTTCCTGACACTTGTGAATTTTATTTCACTCAATATTGATATATCCCATAAGTCAAAGCAGATAGCTTCTTTAAGAAAGGAGCTTTCAACAGTGACTATGGAGAATGATAATATGGAGATGGCTATCAATTCATCTATAGATTACGATTATATCTACAAGACGGCTACGGAGGAGTTGGGAATGGTCTATGCTTCACAAAGCCAGATAGTGACGTACGACCACGAGGACAGCGAGTATGTTGTCCAGTACAAAGATGTGGAGTAGAATCTGATATGAACGATACAAGAACGCAATTGTCCAACGATGACGGTTCTGAAAAGAAACAATTTGCATTTGTTAAGAAAATCAAGACAAGGAAATTACGACGGAAGATGAAGATAAAACTTATTATAGTTGTCGGTTTCGTCGTGGTTGCCTTGTTTTTGCTTGCAGGTGTGATGATTAATATAAGCAAAACCAGCAAGGATAAGTATGCCAAGAAGGTTTTCGATAATTTAAAATATAAGAATTCCACTATCTTGGCAAAAAGAGGGGATATAACGGACAGAACAGGTACGATTCTTGCTTACTCCGAGAAGGTGTATAATCTTATTCTTGACCCGAATTCATACTGGCTTGATGATACGGACAGAGAACTCAATCTCAACGTGCTTGTGCAGTATTTAGGATGTGACAGGCAGGAGCTCATTGATATATTTGAGAGCCAGCGCGGTAACAACTGTGCCTATAAGAGAATTAAGAGATATATGACTTATGATGAGGTACAGGAGTACAAGGCAGCAAAAGAGGCGGATAACAAGATTAATTCTTCGTGGCTTGAGGAGGAGTATGTGCGTACATATCCTTTTGATTCCATGCTGGCTTCGGTGCTCGGGTATGCAACAGAGTCGACGGGAGTAATTGGCATTGAAAATTATTATAATTCATATCTTACCGGAACTAACGGAAGAGAATATGGGTATGTCGGAGAGGATTTGGATGTTGAGACAACGATAAAGCCGGCAGTCAACGGCAATACCATAGAGCTCACCATAGACAGCAATGTTCAGCGCATTGTAGAGAATAAGATAAGGGAATTCAATGAGACTTATGGTTCTAAGCATACGGCAGTCATGATAGTAACCCCTGATAACGGACAGATATTGTCGATGGCTCAGTATCCTACATTTGACCTCAATAATCCGAATGACCTCTCGGCATATTACACGGAGGAGGAGCTTGCACAGATGGATAATGAGCAGACTGTGGATGCTCTCTATGATGTGTGGAATAATTTCTGCGTATCCAATATATATGAACCGGGTTCCGTATTCAAGGCATTCACCATTGCGAGCGCAATTGAGGAGGGAATACTTGACGGCACTGAGACCTATTACTGTGACGGTTCGGAGGTTGTCATGGGAACCAAAATCAGTTGTGCGCACCCCGAAGGGCATGGTGAACTGACGGTCAGTCAGGCACTTGAGGAGTCCTGCAACGATGCACTCATGCAGATGGCGGCGGTTATAGGAAAGGATATATTTTATAATTATGTTGACAGATTTAACTTCGGAGCAAAGACAGGAATTGACCTTCCGTCCGAGGAATACGGACTTGTCATAAAGAAAGATGTTGTCACGGACATTGACCTTGCGACCAACAGCTTCGGACAGAATCTCAATGTCACGATGGTTCAGGAGATGGCTGCATTCTGCTCACTTATCAATGGAGGTTATTATTATCAGCCTCATCTTGTCAAGGAGATAAAGAGTACAGGTGGAGAGGTCTTAGTAGAGAACGAGAGCGTGTTGGTAAGGAGAACCGTGTCCGAGGAGACATCAAAGACACTTAGGGGATATCTTAAGAATGTTGTGGATTATGGAACCGGAGGTTACCTCAAGATTGCGGGATACAGCGTGGGAGGTAAGACGGGAGCTGCGGAGAAGCAGCCTAGAGATAAGCAGCATTACGTGACATCATTTATGGGCTTTATGCCTGCTGAGGACCCGCAGGTTGCATTCTATGTTGTGCTTGATGAGGCTCAGGTTGAGGATTTTGACACATCGAGAGCCGCGCAGGAGCTTGCAAGAGACATAATGATTGATCTCATACCATATCTTGAAATATATCCTGTTGATGAGTCCTACGAGATTAATGTCGGCGGACTTCCGACTCAGACCGAACCGCAGACTGAGACACAGGTCGAGTATGTGACAGATGGGAACGGTGAGACGGTCACGGATGCCGACGGCAATCCTGAGACAGTTGCACCTTCCGGGACTTTTGAATCTGAGACGACGGAGGAATCGGGAGAGGATGTGACAGGTGCATCCGAGGGGCAGCCGGAGCCGTCAGGCGGGGTGCCGTCCGAGAATGAGGCGGAGGAAACCACGGCAGCGGAGACTTCGGGCGAAGGCGCGACCGCAACGGAATAATACATATTATCTGAACCTTCATAATAAAATGTAGTACCGGCAGCTTAGGCGGCCGGTGCTATGCGTTTGTGAGTGTTATGGAGGAAGAGTATGGTGATACAGGGCAGCAAAAGCAGAATGAAGAAAAAGCTTTTTTTGGGGATTTTACTTGTGACAGCCGTTATTGTGGTGCTGCTTGGAAGGCTTGCGGTTATTATGCTCTTTGAGTCGGAATATTACGGGCAGAGAGCAAAAGAGCTTCACGAGAGGGAACGCCCGGTTAAGGCGGCGAGGGGGAGGATAATTTCAGAGGACGGCACGGTGCTTGCTTCTAACAAAACCGTGTGTACCATATCTGTTGTGCATGCACAGATTACGGACCCGGAGAGGGTGAAGGATGTTCTTTCTGCTGAGCTTGATATGGACAGGGAAAGGGTGGCAAAGAGTGTAGATAAGGTATCGTCGATGGAGAGAATAAAAACCAATGTGTCAAAGGAAGTCGGCGATGCGATAAGAGAATACAATTTAGACGGAGTTAAGGTCGATGAGGACAGCAAAAGATATTATCCTTTTGGCAGCCTCGCATCAAAGGTAATCGGTTTTACGGGAAGTGACAATCAGGGAATTATAGGACTTGAAGTTAAATATGAGGAAGAACTTGCAGGGGAGGCGGGGCAGATTCTTACAATGACAGATGCATCGGGGATTGAGCTTAAGGAGGAGGGTGAGAGCCGCATTGAGCCCATTGCCGGTGATGACCTTGTGATAAGCCTCGACTATAATATCCAGACCTATGCACAACAGGCTGCATACAAGGCATACGACGCTAAGGGGGCAAAGCGGGTATCAATCATAGTTATGAATCCGCAGGATGGAAGAATATATGCCATGGTAAATGCTCCGGAGTATGACCTCAATTCGCCGTACAGCCTGACGGCTGAGTACGGTGATACATCGGGGCTTGACAGTGAACAGAGGATGGAACTCTTAAATAATATGTGGCGTAATTTCTGCATAAATGACACCTACGAGCCGGGTTCTACATTTAAGATGATTACAGCGACGGCGGCACTTGAGAAGGGGGTCGTAAGTCTGTCTGACAGCTTTTATTGCAAGGGGAGCCTCACGATAGGAGGAAGAACGATACGCTGCCACAAGACGACGGGACATGGCTCACAGACATTTGCACAGACGCTTATGAATTCGTGTAATCCGGCATTTATAACATGGGGCAGCAGAGTCGGAGCGGAGGATTTTTATTATTATATGGAAAAGCTCGGACTGTTGGGAAAAACGGGAGTTGACCTTCCGGGCGAGGCGGGGACAATAATACATAAGCTTGAGAATGTAGGTGAGGTGGAGCTTGCCACGATGAGCTTCGGACAGTCGTTTCAGATAACACCGCTGCAGCTTTTAAGGGCTGCGAGCGCGATAATCAACGGTGGAACGCTTGTTACACCTCATTTTGCGGTTAAGACGGTGAACCGGGATGGTGAGACAACGAAGGTGTTTGAGTACCCGGAGACTCAAAACGTGGTTTCAAAAGAAAACAGTGAACTCATGAAAGAACTGCTTGAGAAGGTAGTTGCGGAGGGTGGAGGAAAACGCTGCTATATCGAGGGGTACAGGATTGGAGGCAAGACAGCTACGTCACAGAAGCTTCCTAGAGGTTCGGGCAAATATATAGCGTCGTTTATAGGATTTGCACCTGCAGACAATCCGCAGGTCATAGCAATGTGCATCATTGACGAACCGCAGGGAATATACTACGGCGGAACAATAGCAGCTCCGGTTATAAAGGAGGTGTTTGACAATATACTGCCGTATCTTGGAATCGAACAGGAAACGGTTGAATTTTCTACAGAATAGAGATATTATTAAAAGTAAATCACAAAGACAGTGGTTATAAAGTGAAACAGGAGACATTGATATGGATTTGAGCGGAAAAAAGGTTATAGTTGTAGGTTCGGGAATAAGCGGTATCGGTGCGGTGAAGCTTCTTAGCGAGGCAGGTGCGGTTCCGGTGCTTTATGATGGTAATGATAAGCTTGTGAAGGAGGAGATTCAGGCTAAGCTTCCGGAAGGCGTTCAGGCAGAGATTGTACTAGGTGAACTTAAAAGCGGGCTTGTAAAAAGTGCCGACCTTGCAGTTATAAGCCCGGGAGTTCCGATTGACAGCCCGGTGGTTGCAGCATTCAATAATGCAGGTGTTCCTGTATGGGGTGAGATAGAGCTTGCGTATAATTATGAGAAGGGTGTTGTGACTGCGATTACAGGTACTAACGGAAAGACAACGACGACAACGCTTGTCGGTGAGATTATAAAGGCGTGGGGAAAGGAAACCTTTGTTGTAGGAAATATAGGTAATTCATACACGGCAGAGGTTCTTAAGACCAACAAGGATTCAGTGACTGTTGCTGAGATTTCCAGCTTCCAGCTTGAGACGGTGCATGAGTTCAGACCTAAGGTGAGTGCCATTCTTAACATAACACCTGACCATCTTAACAGGCATTACACGATGGAGAATTATGCGGCCGTTAAGGAGCGCATAGCAGCAAAGCAGACTAAGGATGATTTTATAGTTCTCAACTATGATGATGAGGTTTTGAGGGCATTTGGAGAGCAGACAAGTGCAACACCTGTATATTTTTCGAGAAAGCATAAGGTGGAGCATGGTACATATCTTGAGGGAACCATGATTAAGTACACGGACGGAGAGAAGGAGACTGACGTTATCGATGTCAAGGATATGCTCCTATTCGGTGCACACAACCATGAAAATGTAATGGCGGCTGCCGCAATATGTATACAGATGGGCGTTCCGGTACAGATTATCGCCGACACAATCAGAAATTTCAAGGCAGTTGAGCACAGAATAGAGTATGTAAGAACCTTAGACGGAGTTGAGTATTACAACGATTCTAAGGGAACCAATCCCGACTCTACAATCAAGGCGATTGAGGCCATGCCTAAGAAGACTATTCTCATAGCAGGCGGCTATGATAAACACTCGGAGTTCGATGAGATGATTAAGGTGTTTGGGGACACCATAATTGAGCTTGTACTCTTAGGAGTAACTAAGGATAAGATTGCTGCGGCGGCAAGGGCACAGGGTTTTGGCAATATCAAGTTCGTTGCAACACTTAAGGAGGCCGTCGAGGTCAGCCGTGCCGATGCAAAGGAAGGCCAGATTGTGCTTCTCTCTCCGGCATGTGCAAGCTGGGATATGTTTAAAAGCTATGAGGAGCGCGGAAAACTGTTCAAGCAGTATGTGAATGAGCTTTAGGAGGATTGCCGATGGCAAAACATCGTGAAAAAACGAAATATTTTGACTATTCGCTGCTTGTGATTATTTTGTTTCTCGTATGCTTCGGGCTTGTTATGGTATATTCTACAAGCTATTACAGCGGAATGAGAATGAAGAATCCGGATCCGGCATTCTATCTCAAAAAGCAGGTGATATCAACAATTATAGGCTCGGTTGTGTTTGTTTTCTGCATATTTTTTGATTACAGATTTTATTACAAGCTTGCACCTTTTATATATTTAGGTGCACTTTTATCCGTACTTCTTATATTGACACCGCTCGGAGTGGAGATTAACCATGCAAGACGATGGATTAATGTGGGATTTGGTACAATACAGCCTGCTGAGATATGCAAGCTTGCTGTCATCATAACCGTTTCGTCATTTGCGGTGTATGCGGGAAAAGGTATCGACAAATGGAGAAACCTGTTTGTGGTGGGTGCAATAACGGCAGTTCCGACGGTGCTCATACTTGTGATTACAAGCAACTTAAGTTCTGCGATTATTGTATTCGGAATAGGTGTTATAATATATTTTGTTGCAACTAAGAGATACTGGCCGTTTGTGGCTGCGGGAGTGCTGGGCGTGGGTGTCGTTGTGGCTTTTATGCTGTACATACACTATTATGTTGACCCTGTAACGGCGGGAGTCGAGATTGACGAGGACACAGGCTTTAGAATGATGAGGGTTCTAGCCTGGAGACATCCTGAGGAGTATGCATCGGGCAAGGGTTATCAGACATTGCAGGCACTGTATGCACTTGGCTCGGGGGGCTTTTTCGGCAAGGGACTGGGGCAGAGCATACAGAAGCTCGGATTCATACCGGAAGCACAGAATGATATGATTTTTTCCGTGGTTTGTGAGGAACTAGGACTCTTTGGAGGTATTTGTCTCATACTTCTTTTTATCATGATGATATGGCGTTTTATGGTTATAGCACTCAATGCACCTGATCAGCTTGGCTTTCTTCTTGTGACGGGTGTTGCTGCGCATATTGCCATTCAGGTGATTCTGAACATTGCGGTTGTAACCAACGTCATTCCGAATACCGGAATAACGCTGCCGTTCATAAGCTACGGAGGTACGTCGGTAATGTTTCTCATGGCGGAGATGGGAATTGTGCTCAATGTCTCAAGGCATATAAGATACAGGCATGACTGAGCAGACATAAAATAATTGTAACTTTTAAGCTGTATTTACAGAATCAAATAATTGAAGGATATATCACTCATCATAAGCTGTCTGCGGCATATAATAATATGTACACCTGTAATGGAGGAATTATATGCAGAGCAACGAAAATGCCGTGGTTGTATATCCGTGCGGCAGGCTGTCCGGCGAGATAAGACTTCAGGGAGCGAAGAATTCGGTGCTTCCGATTATGGCGGCGGCACTGCTCAACAAAGGAGTATCGGTACTTCACAACTGCCCTGAAATTGCCGACGTGTATATTATGGCAGAGCTTTTAAAAATATGCGGCTGCAGTGTGGAATTTTGTAATCATACAATGACTATTGACGCAGAGAATGCGGATAACGGTGTCATAGATGGTGAATATGGTACGAAGATGAGAGCGTCGGTAATTCTTATGGGAAGCTGTCTCGGACGTTTCGGAAGGTTCGTAATGCCGCCGCCGGGTGGCTGCGCGATAGGTAAAAGACCTGTTGATTTTCATGTGGATGCGATGAGAAGGCTCGGAGCGCATGTTGAGAGTGAGGACGGTGGAATAGATGCGTATACAGGAAAAGAAGGACTTAAGGGAAGCATGATAAAGCTTCCTTTTCCGAGTGTCGGTGCCACACAGAATACTCTTCTGGCCGCCATGTGTGCTGCAGGAATAACGACGATACGCAATGCATCAATGGAACCGGAAATATGGGATTTATGTGACTTTTTAAGGCTTTTCGGAGCACGGATTGACGGAGAAAGAACGGGCACGATAACTGTAGAGCCCGGCACCGGGGAGTATCGGTGCGAGGTTGAATATACGGTGCCGGCGGACAGAATTGTGGCAGGTACGATTCTGACGGCTGCCGCGGGATGTACGGGGAATGTATACATCCCCAATATCGAATGCTCCAGAATAGGCAGTGTGATTAAATATCTCGGTGCAAGAGCGTCGTCGGACGGTATGGGAGTTATAATGAATACCGACAGGAGAAAAGAGTTAGAGTGCGTAATTTCGACCGGACCTTTTCCTGAGTTTCCGACGGATATGCAGTCGATTTTCCTTTCGCTTATGGCTGTTTCGGGGAGCTTTAGCATCATGGAGGAGAATGTGTTTGACACCAGATTTGCGGCAGCGAATGAGCTTAACAGATTAGGGGCGGATATAAGAACAGAGGGAAAGTTGGCGTATGTATACGGTAGGAGAAGGCTCCATGGGGGTGTGGTGACTGCCGGCGACCTGAGGGGCGGAGCGGCGCTTGTTCTCGCAGGCTTGTTTGCGGAAGAACCCGTCGTTGTAAAGGGCTGTTCGTATATCAGAAGGGGTTACGAGAATCTTACGGGTGACTTAAAAAGCCTTGGAGCAAAGATGGAAGAATTCAGTGAGTAAGGAGAAAGGTGATAATGTCACAATCACGGTCTGAGGGAAAGAAAAGACACATACTGCTTAAAATAATGATGTTACTCGTGATACTTTTATGCCTTGCAGGGGCGGCGGGATATACTGCCGTAACTTACTTTAAGGTTACAGGCATAACTTATGAGGGTACGGACAGATACACGGATGAGGAGCTGACGGCTTATATATTTGGCGATGTATCGAATATTAATTCTTTAAGGCTCGGATATGATTTGAAGCATGATTACCGGAAGGTGTCGATTCCTTTTATTGAGACCTACGAGATGGAGATTGAATATCCTGATAAGGTTCATGTTGTGTTGTATGAGAAGAGCATAGTTGCCTATGTTATTTATAAGGAAAATTATATGTATTTTGATAAGGACGGAATAGTTGTGGAGACATCGGCAGAGCAGGTCTCGGATGTTCCGCTGATAGATGGATTGAAATTTGACAGCATTGTGCTCTACAATCCGCTTCCGATAAAGGATGAATCGGTGTTCAACACCATTCTTGATTTATCACAGAATCTTCGCAAATATGAGATTGCGGTGGATAAGATTCATTTCAATGATGATCTGTCCATCGTACTGTACATAGGCAATGTGCGAGTCAAATTCGGAAAAGGTGACAAGCTGAGTGAGAAACTTCATGAGCTTAAGCAGATGGAGGCGGAGCTTGCGGGACTGTCAGGAGTTCTTGATATGGAAAATTATTCCGAGGGAACTGAATTTATTACATTTAAGAGAGATAAACAGTAAAAACAACATTTTTTTGCAAAATAACAAAAAAGCTGTTGATATTTTCACAATAAGACTATATTATAAAAGAATAAGTTATGCAATTGTTAAGGAGGGAATCGGACGTGTTGGAGATCAAGTCGAACGATACGGAGGCATCAGCTAAGATTATAGTTGTTGGTGTCGGTGGAGCAGGAAATAATGCCGTTAACAGAATGGTTGATGAGAATATAGGTGGAGTTGAATTTATAGGTATCAATACGGACAAGCAGGCGCTTAAGCTATGTAAGGCACCTACGGCACTTCAGATTGGCGAGAAGCTTACCAAGGGACTTGGAGCGGGAGCTAAGCCTGAGGTCGGCGAGAAGGCAGCGGAGGAGAATGTTGAGGAGCTTACACAGGCAATAAAGGGCGCGGATATGGTATTCGTCACCTGCGGAATGGGCGGCGGAACAGGAACCGGAGCAGCTCCGGTTGTCGCTAAGATTGCCAAGGAGATGGGAATTCTCACTGTCGGTGTCGTTACCAAGCCTTTCAAGTTCGAGGCAAAGCAGCGTATGAACAATGCAATCGGCGGAATAGAGAAGCTTAAGGAGAGCGTGGATACGCTTATCGTTATTCCGAATGACAAGCTTCTTGAGATAGTTGACAGAAGAACCACAATGCCAGATGCACTTAAGAAGGCTGATGAGGTACTTCAGCAGGCAGTTCAGGGAATCACTGATCTTATCAATGTTCCGGGACTTATCAATCTTGATTTTGCCGATGTCCAGACTGTCATGAAGGACAAGGGTATAGCACATATCGGTATCGGTACCGCCAAGGGCGATGACAAGGCAATTGAGGCTGTCAAGCAGGCTGTTACAAGCCCGCTTCTTGAGACTACGATTGAGGGTGCTTCGGATGTCATCATCAATATATCCGGTGATATAGGCCTGATGGAGGCTAACGAGGCTGCAAGCTATGTTCAGGAGCTGGCAGGAGATTCAGCTAACATTATCTTTGGTGCCAAGTATGACGATACGGCACAGGATGAGGTTATTATCACTGTCATTGCAACAGGACTTGATGCCCAGCAGAAGAACATTGATATGTCCAATGCCATGTCAGGTTTTAATTATAAGCCACAGACTGCATACAATAAGCCTCTTAATACGGCTGCACCGGCAAGACCACAGCAGCCTGCACCATCGTCTTCATACAGACGGCCTCTTGAGAGCAATGTAAAGAACGAAGAGTTAAGTATTCCTACATTCCTCCAGAGAAAGAAGTAATAATAAGCATTCTACAGGGATACCGCGTATGCGGTATCCTTTTTTGTCGAAAAATTCTTATGATTTGTCATGTCGATTCGACATTTTTTTCAACAACACAATTATATAATGTGCATTGTAAAATCTTCCAAGAGGAGGTGAAACTTGTACTACAAAATTTATCCGGATGTGATATTTCTGGCGAATTTGCTGATGGATTACACTGTTTTGTATGTCAGCGGCAGGCTGTGCAAAATTACAACCACTTATGCACGGATTGCTGTCTCAGCATGTGCAGGCGCAGTGTGGAGCGTCATTGCGGCGATATGCAGAGGTATTCCGTTTGTTCCGGAAGTGTTTTGCACATATCTTGTGATTCCGGCACTCATGATTTTTATTATGGGAGGCAGGACAAATCTGCCCGAACTGGTGCGAAGATACATAGTGTTCATGCTGACGGCGGTGCTCGCAGGGGGAGTTCTCGGTGCTGCTGCAAAAAAAGGCAGGGATACATTATGGATGGCTTTTGCGGTGTTCATGTTTGCACAGGCCGCCGTTCCGGTTGTCAGGTATGTTACGGGATATGTGAGGAGAAAAAATCTGCTGTGCGATGTGTGGCTTGAGCTTGGTGGAAGAAGTGTCCATGCAATGGGTTTGTATGATACAGGCAACTCGCTTATTGACCCATATAATGGCAGGCCCGTATGTGTGGCAGAAAGAAAGCTTTTAGAGAAGCTGATGAATTGTGACGGATGCAATGACGGAATAAGGCTTATTCCGTACAGAAGCCTTGGAAATGAACATGGGCTTATGCGTCTTGCCACAATGGACAGCATGATAATTGAATATGATGGAAAGAGGACGCGGTATGAAAAGCCTGAACTTGCAGTATATGAGGGGAAACTTTCGGGCGGGGAATTGTATGGAGTCATATTAAATGCCGCGTGCCTTGAAAAAATAAATGATTGATAAGGAGAATACATATGTTTATAAAAGTACTTGTTCCAAATAAATTTCAGTTTAAGGCAGTTCCTACGTTTAAGAGTCTTATGAGTGCGGACCGCAACGAGGTTCACTATATCGGCGGGGCGGATGTGCTCCCTCCTCCACTTACCGCACAGGAGGAGGCTGCTGCCCTTGCAAAGCTCGGGCAGGAGAATGACGGCGGAGCAAAGTCCATGCTTATAGAGCATAATCTGAGACTTGTCGTGTACATAGCAAAGAGATTTGACAATACCGGAGTCGGAGTGGAGGATCTTATATCAATAGGTACAATCGGACTTATAAAGGCGGTCAACTCCTACGATTCGGGGAAGAATATAAAGCTTGCAACTTACGCTTCAAGATGTATTGAGAATGAGATTTTGATGTATCTTAGGAGAAATAACAAGACACGCCTTGAGGTGTCGATAGATGAACCTCTCAATGTCGACTGGGATGGAAATGAGCTTCTTCTGTCAGATATATTGGGAACGGATGAGGATGTCATATATAAAGATATCGAGGATGAGGTTGAAAAAAAGCTCTTAAACAAGGCGATAAGCCGCCTTTCGGACAGGGAAAGACAGATTGTTGACCTGCGCTTTGGTCTGAGCAGCGAGGACGGGACTGAGCTCACTCAGAAGGAGGTTGCTGATATGCTTGGAATATCACAGTCCTACATTTCCAGACTTGAAAAAAAGATAATTAAGCGCCTGAAAAAAGAAATTGTGAGATATGAATAAGTAATTATTACCAGTATAAAGGCAGTTGATCGGGGAATCCTTTTAGCATAATCAGAGAGTGGCATGCAGGATGCGTGTACCACTGTCAAAGGTAAGGGGGTTTTAAGGATGGCTGCCTTTAAGGTTGAAATATGTGGTGTGAATACGTCAAAGCTTCCGCTTCTCTCCGCTGAGGAAAAGGTTGTACTGCTTGAGAAAGTCAAGGCGGGAGATAAGGAGGCAAGGGAAAAATATATTAAAGGTAATTTAAGACTTGTACTTAGTGTTGTACAGCGGTTTTCCGGCAGCAGCGAGAATATGGACGACCTGTTTCAGATAGGCTGTATAGGACTTATTAAAGCTATAGATAATTTTGACATTTCGCAGCAGGTCAGGTTTTCAACCTATGCCGTGCCTATGATAATAGGCGAAATCAGAAGGTATCTTCGGGATACCTCAAGCCAGATAAGAGTCAGCCGTTCATTGAAGGATATGGCGTACAAAGCAATATATGCGAGGGAGCGCCTTGCAAAGACTGCATCAAGGGAGCCGACAATCAATGAGATAGCGGATGAGATTGGCGCAAGCAGGGAGGATGTCGTATTGGCACTTGATGCGATACAGAGCCCTGTATCCTTGTATGAGCCGATATATACGGACGGAGGCGACACTCTCTATGTTATGGACCAGATAAGCGATAAGAAACACCTTGAGGAGAACTGGGTTAAAGACATGGCACTCAATGATGCCATAAACAGACTGCCTGAGAGAGAAAAAAATATAATTGACCTTCGTTTTTTTCAGGGAAAGACGCAGATGGAGGTTGCAGGGGAGATAGGAATGAGTCAGGCACAGGTCTCAAGGCTTGAAAAAAATGCACTTAACAGTATGAGAAATTATCTTGAATAGTACAATGGTACAGCACGTCGAAGCAGTAAATAACTTGTAACTTTTATCGTGATATGCTATAATTTTCGTAAAATGTGTGAGAGGAATAAGGTTATGGTTCTTGACAAAATAGAGTGCGGTAAATTCACCGTGGACAAGTTCTTCGACGTGCGTTACGGCAGTGAAAAGTATTTTGAATATATAGGAAAGGAAGCTTACAGAGCCCTTCCCAAGTTGTTATACAACGATGATATTGAACGCTTTCTGACGTTCTTTGAGACTGTCGGTGAACATTGGCGCGGAATAACCGTCAAGCTTAAGCGCGCGGATGATGTGTACCGCGATGCATATATAAGAGCTAAGAAGAAGGCAAGCCTTGTCGGCGGGGAACAGCTTTGGGACATGGAGGCCTATGATGTCGAGACTTTGACTGAGAATTTTCGCCACGATAAGGATGAGCTTGGCAAATACAGAACACTCTTAGGACTTGAGGGCAGAACTTACTTCTGCTATGAACATGACAGTGAGAATATAAGCGTGTACAAGCCGGTGAACGGCAGGGAGCGTGTCCTTTCCTCAATGAAGCTTGGGGAGTGGAGGGCAGATGTATGCGCGAATCATATAGACAAGGCGGATGAGGATATATTCAGCCGTATGTGTGATGACATAGAACGCGGTGCATCTGAATTTTCAGTGGAGTTATCGTGTGATATGTATGCGCCTGAAGGTGAGATAAAGCCTTGCAGCATATCTGCCTCCACGATAAACAAGGACGGAATACCTATGCTTACCGTGGGAATAGTGAGCAGGATTGAGGCACTTGGAGAAGCGGTACAGACGGAGAATAAGGACGCAGTAACGGATTCTCTTACCAGGCTGTACAATAAGAAGTACATTCAGACCAGAGCAAAAGAGATAATTGAGAAGAAAAATGAACATGCAGCTCTTTTTATCATGGATATTGATAATTTTAAGGAAGTCAACGACAACTTCGGACACATGTACGGTGATGAGGTTCTTGCAAGAGTTGCGGGTGTGCTTTTGGATGTACTTGCCGACAATGGTATTGCGGGAAGAATCGGCGGAGACGAATTTATGGGTATCATCTACAATGTCAAGGATAAGGAGATGGTAAGACATATTCTGCGTTCGATAAGAAGCAGTGTCGAATATCTTTACAGCGATACGAAGGGCATGAACATAACTTGTTCAATCGGAGCGGCGAGATGTCCTGAGGACGGGACAAGCTACGATAAGCTGTTCAACTGTGCTGACAAGTGCCTTTACATTGCCAAGGACAAGGGTAAGAACAGATATATTATATATCAGGAGGATTTACACGGGGTAATAAGGAATGAGAACAGAGTGTCGACTGAGATAGAACATATTACCGGAGGTGCGCTTGAGAACATATCGGGAGTTGTAAAAAGGTCTATCGAACTTTTGTATATTCAGGGCAGGGCTGCCATACCTGAGGTGTTAAAGCTTATGTGCGAGGTTGGAAGGTTCGACAGGGCGTGTGTATATTACGGATCTGATTTTAAGTGCATATATTCACATGGCTTGTCAGGGTGTGATACTGCTTTCTGGGCGGAAAGCGAGCCTTACATAGAACATTTTAACGGCAACGGGCTTCATTCCGCAGGTAATCTGTTTAAGGTTGAGAATACCGACAAGAGGATATTTGAACAGTTTCGCGAACAGAACACGGGGTGTTTTATACAGGCAATTTTAGGCGACAAGGATAATATATGCGGATATACGAGCTTTGAGTGCTGCAGCGGGAGCAGGAGATTTACGGAGGCACTTCAGAATGCAATAGATTATGTGTCAAAGCTTATATATGAGGTACTCAAAAGAAATTGAGGTTTTATAACATCGGAGGTTTTTGATGAAAAAGATTAAAATCGGCATTGTCATGCTCCTCGGAGCAATGCTTCTCAGCGGCTGCAGTGTCGGAAAAAAGAACATATCCATCAGCCCGTATATACTTATTGATGTGTCGGGCTTATCGGGAAGGGCAGGTGCTGTCGCATATATTGATACGGCGGGCATATATAATGCACTTGCCGGAAGTGATGCTTCACAGGAGAAGAAGGACGAATACAGGAGCTTTGTCGATTCACTTGAGCTTTCATGTGACAAGCTTGACAAGCTCGCTAACGGTGATGTGATTAATATGACGGTAACCTATGACAATGAGGAGGCGGACAGACTTAAGCTCAATGTCAATGATTTTGTCAAGAGCTATCAGGTTGAAGGACTTGATGAGGGACAGGAGATAGATGTCTTTAAGGACTTAGAGGTGGAGGTCACGGGCATAGCACCGTATGCATTTGTCACTTACACGAACAATTCGACGGATCCTTACATAAAGAATCTCGAGTATGTAATAGAGGGCAAGACGGCGGGACTTGAGAACGGAGATGTCATAACAATCAGATGCATGATTGATGAAAAGACGGCAGAGCTGTACTATTACTACACTGATGTGACGACCATGAACTATACGGTTGAAGGACTTGACACATACATATACGACAGCTCACAGCTTGATAAGGAGGTACTGAGTGACATTGCTGCACAGTGCGCGGACACGATATGCAGTGAGACGGATGACACAACGACAAGAATGCTGTACAGACTTACCGGCAGCAGCAATTACCTCTATCAGGATAACAATGAGTGGGTTGACAATATTAAGCTGAATCAGGTTGTGTTTTTGTCGAGAAGCGCACAGGGTGCGTCTCCGTATGAGAATGTTATTCTCTATGTATTCGAGGCAGCCATAGCCAACAACAATTACACGGAATACGGCTTTTTCATTTTTGAGTACACGAATGCCATAAGAAGCGGAGACGGTGAGTTCATGATAGGACGCAACAATCCTGAACTCAGATATGTGTGCGGACTTGATTTTGATGAGCTGTATAATGATATAGTTAAAGATATGGAATATCAATATTCTTCACAATTACTTGAAGGTATAACCCTGGAGGAAAATGTACAATGATGAGCGGTGTTCGTAAAAAAATCAGACTTGGAGATGTTCTTATAAATGAGGGTAAAATTACTCAGGAGCAGCTTGATACAGCCCTCAAGGAGCAGAAGGTTAAGGGTAAGCTCTTAGGAGATACACTCGTTGATTTGGGATACGTTACACAGGACGATATGATTGATGTGCTCTGCCGCCATCTGAATGTCGAGTATGTGAATGTAGCTGCGGCTTCCATTGAGGAGAAAGCCGTAAGGACGATTGATGAGGACAACGCAAGGCGTCTTAAGCTGGTTCCGTATATGTTTGATAAGAACAGAGCCAATGTTATATGGGTTGCAATGGCTGACCCGATGGATATTATGGCAATCGATGACGTGAGCATCATAACCGGTATGGAGGTCATACCTGTGCTCAGCAAGCTCTCGGATATTCAGACGGTTATTGATAAGTATTTCGGAAAAGAGAAGGCGATGGCGGTTGCTGAAGCGTATAAGCAGGAGCAGGCTATATACGACAATGCCAACGCACAGGAAGATGAGAAGAGAGAGGACGTTGAGAATTCTCCTATCGTACAACTTGTAAGAAATGTAATTGAACAGGCGGCAAGACAGAGAGCCAGCGATATTCATATTGAACCGTTTGAGTATAGTATTCGTATCCGCTACCGTATTGACGGTACATTAAATGAAGCCATAACCTATGACAAAGCACTGTACTCGGCGATGATTGCCAGAATAAAGATTATATCAGGTATGGACATATCAGAGAAGCGAAAGCCTCAGGACGGACGTATCACCATAGATGTAGACCACAAGGAGTATGATATCCGTGTGTCATGTCTTCCTACCTGCTACGGCGAGAAGGTGGTTATGAGACTTGCACTCAAGGCAGGCTTTAAGCGTGAGAAGAGCAAGCTCGGTCTCAGACCTGACGATATGGTGAAGTTCGATAACATACTCAAAAATCCACATGGAATCATTCTTGTAACAGGACCTACGGGTTCGGGAAAGTCGACGACATTGTACACGGCTCTGAGCGAACTCAACAAGATGGATGTAAATATTATAACGGTTGAGGATCCTGTCGAGGCGAACATTGACGGAATTAATCAGGTAATGGTTAATCCGAAAGCGGAGCTTACCTTTGCGAGTGCACTTCGTTCAATCTTAAGACAGGACCCGGATATCATAATGATAGGAGAGATTCGAGATTCCGAGACGGCGGAGATTGCGGTAAAGGCATCAATCACGGGACATCTTGTGGTCAGCACATTACATACGAACAACACGGCATCGTCCGTATCGCGTCTTATAGATATGGGCGTTGAACCGTATCTTTTAAGTGATTCTCTTGTCGGAATTATCGCTCAGCGACTTGTGCGCCGCCTCTGTGAGTGCAGCAGGGACAACACAAGGGAGGCAACCGATGAGGAAAAGAAGATACTTGGCGTGCCGCTTGATGAACCTTGTAAGCTTCATGAACCGAAGGGCTGCAAAGTATGCAACGGAATCGGCTACTATGGACGAATCGGTGTGTATGAGATTATGCCTATTACCAAACGTCTTAAGAGAATGATTGCCGACAAGCGCAATGCTGACGATATTATGGATGCGGCGGTCGAGGAAGGAATGCATACACTCAGGGCTTCGGCAGCAGAGTACGTGCTTGACGGAACGACAACATTTTCAGAGATGATGAAGATTACATACAATGTTGACAACTAAAAATACGAAGACAATATGAGATTGTGAGGAAAAAAGACATGACGATAGAGGAATTGCTTATAACAGCGAAGGAACATAAGGCATCTGACGTACATATCACGGTTGGACTTCCGCCTAAGATGAGAATTAACGGTATACTTGTGGACATGGATTATCCGAGACTTCTTCCGGCAGATACTGAGGCTGTTATCAGTGCGATGATGAATGATAAGAGACTTAAGCAGTTTGAGGAGCTTGGAGAGATTGATTTTTCTTACTCCATACCTCAGACGGGACGCTACCGTGTGAATGTATTTCATCAGAGAGGTTCTATGGCTGCCTCAATTCGTCTTGTTTCAACGAAAATACCACTTCCTGAGGAGCTTGGAATACCTAAGTCGGTGGTTGACCTCTACCAGAGAAAGAGAGGTCTTGTGCTTGTAACCGGACCTACAGGTTCAGGTAAGTCTACAACGCTTGCATCAATTATTGACAAGATTAACTCTACCAGAGAGGTGCATGTCATCACTCTTGAGGATCCTATAGAGTATCTTCACAATCATAAGAAGGCTATGGTTAATCAGAGAGAAATCGGACTTGATACACATTCGTATGCAAATGCATTAAGAGCTGCACTGCGAGAGGATCCGGACGTAATTCTGGTCGGAGAGATGCGAGATCTTGAGACGATATCAACAGCCATAACCGCGGCAGAGACAGGACATCTTGTGTTGTCAACACTTCATACGATAGGTGCGGCCAGCACAATTGACCGTATCGTGGACGTGTTCCCTCCTCATCAGCAGCAACAGATAAGGGTACAGCTCTCGATGGTGCTTGAGTCGGTAATAAGCCAGCAGCTCATACCGACAGCCGATAAGAAGAGCCGTATTGCGGCGTTCGAGGTAATGCACAGCACGCCTGCAATCAAGAACCTCATCCGCGAGGCAAAGAGCCCGCAGATTAACTCTACAATACAGACCAGCAAAAAGCAGGGAATGCAGACTATGGACGATGCCATATTTGACCTGTATATGAAGGGCGACATTGATAAGGAGAATGCGGTGTCGTATGCACAGGATGGGGCGCTGATGGAGAAGAGGATTGAGAATGCGTTCTAAAAATGACTTGAGTAAGCAAGATATAAATACAGCGTATTGATTTATGCATCTCTATGATGTTGGGGTCAAAACATGCCAACTTAATGTACGAGTGTATAACGTATTATATTTATGCATATCAGCTCCGTTGTACGAAGCAAGATGTTCTAAGAACTCTGATATAGGCTTTCTATATGTCCGCCACCGAAGCAGGCATACATCCTTGTATGCATTGCTTCTGAACCGGCATCCGTGCCGGTTCTGGCTAGTGTGTGAACAGAGTTATAAGAACATCTAAGCTTCTTCCAAAAGTCGTGATATGCATAAATATAATACGCTATACATGCTAAGTTTATAGCACATGTTTTGACCCCAACATCATCTCTATTCAGATGTCCGAATCTAGATAGAGATGCATAAATGCAATACTTGTATTTGTTTGTAGCTTTAACTTCCATCTTAACCGATGGAAGTTTTTTTGTTACTTGGTATTGCCAAAGGTGATTTTATGTGCTATGATTCATTAAAAGCATAGTTCTAAGATTCTTTATTTCTTTCAAGTAATATCTGCATTTAGGAGTCCATGCTTTTTGTTCCCATAATGACAACGGCAGGTGGATTTCTGAATGGAGAAACAGTTCTCGGTGTAGTCCTCCTGCGGCACCAAAAGGAGGCACATATTGACGGAAGAAAGGGAGACGGCATGACGGTGGATGATTTTTATAAGTGTGTGGCGTATGCGTGCCTCTATAAAAGTACGGGCGAGAATGTGAATGACATAGCCGGTGATGAACTGAGTATCACGATGATACGCGAGAGCTATCCGAAGTCCATGATGCGGGAGCTTAAGAGACTGGGAATCGGTTTTGCAGAGTATGATTCGGGAATATATTATTCGCAGAATTTCTTTATTCCTGCACAGTTCATAGTGACACAGGAGCTCAAGCCCGATGAACACAGAAGCCTGCGGATCCTGTCAAGGAACGCAGATGAGAAGGATGTGAAGAGTTTTATAAAAGAGACATTGGGCTATGTGACACAGGGAGAGAAGGCGGATGTACAGGCAGTGCTGAAGGTAAGCGGAACAGCTAATTATCATTTATATGAGAAAATAAGGAGTGAAGCTGACATGAAAAATTTTTTGGATGAAATAAAGAATGAGGGGTTCAACGAAGGACGCACAGAAGCACTTGAGCAGACTGCAATGACACTCTTTGATATGGGAATGGCGGTAGACAAGATAGCACAGGCAGTTCATACCAGCGTAAACATAGTTGAAGAATGGCTGTCGGTGAAAACAGTGAAGCAGTAAAATATTGATGTTGGAAAGAGCTTTTACGGATAGCATGTTATCGTGAAAAGCTCTTTTACTTTATAAAATAAAATGAAAGAGTAAGCGGATGGTATGTCCGGTTCTGTTGGATGTCGAATATTGTATAAATTGGGTAAAATTTACCATAAATAGGTAAGTTGATTCTATAGACAAAAATGTAAATAATTACTATAATTGTCATTATGGATGGTATCAGGGTCAAAAGGTCAGAAATCTGAAGCATGCTTGCTTGCAAAATACCTTTTGACCCCAACATCTATGGATTCAGGTGTCAAAACATGCGAATCCAATATGATAAAGTAAAGCATGATAGCGTAAAAAACAGGTGGGGATGGAGACATATGGCATCATTTTCTTATGAAATTGTCACGAAAGATGGCAAGCGGAAGAAAGGTTCTATCGAAGCTGACAATATTGATAAAGCAAGAAATGCAATTAAAGCCGAAGCAAGCATGGTGATATCGCTCAAGGCGGCATCGCTCCTCAATAAGGATATTGAGATTAACATCGGAAAGAAAAAAGCCTCCGTCAGAGATTTGTCGGTGTTCTGCCGTCAGTTCAACAGTATTCTCAAGGCAGGAGTAAGCGTGATTGAGGCACTTGACATGCTGTCTCAGCAGACAGAGAATAAGAAGCTTGCGCAGGCAATATCCGAGACAAAGGCGAGCGTCGAAAAAGGTGAGACGCTTGCACTTGCAATGAGAAAGCAGGGTGAGATATTTCCTGAGATGCTCCTTAACATGGTTGCAGCCGGTGAACAATCAGGTTCGTTAGAGACATCACTGTCGAGAATGGCAGTGCACTTTGAGAAGGAGAACAGACTCAAAGGGCTTGTAAAAAAAGCAATGATGTACCCGATTATACTTATAATTGTTGCAATCATAGTAATGGCTGTAATGCTTGTTGCGGTACTTCCGAAGTTCATGGAGACATTTGATGACATGGATATGGATATGCCTGCATATACGCTCGTGGTAATGGGACTGAGTGATTTCCTTATTGCAAACTGGATTCCGATTATACTTGTCATAGCTGCAGTTGTTATTGCGATAAAAATATACGGAAATACACCGGTGGGAAAACGTAATTTCGGTAAGATGAAGCTCAAGGCTCCTATATTCGGAAAGCTTAACACCAAGACGGCATGTTCAAGATTTGCTCGAACGATGTCGACACTGCTTGCGGCAGGTATGTCCGTTGTGGAGGCACTTTCCATAACAGGAAAAGTTATCGGAAACGTAATATATGAGGATGCACTTGAGGATACAAAGGAAAAGGTAAAGGGTGGTCAGCCGCTTTCAAGACCACTAAGGACAAGCGGAATATTTCCGCCGATGATTGTACATATGGTTGGTATAGGTGAGGAGACAGGTAATCTTGAGGAAATGCTTGACAATGTGGCAGATTACTACGATGAAGAAGTCACGATGGCAACAGAGCAGATGACGGCACTTCTCGAGCCGCTTGTAATTGTGTTCCTTGCGGTTATCGTTGTGGCGATAATTGCGGCGGTGTATGCGCCGATGCTGACGCTGTACAATGGAATCGGATAAGAGATAAAAAATGCGACCCCGGAACATATTGAGTGCGCGGTATTTTATCTGCACACATCGCTTGAATGTACGAAGCTAAGCTGTTTCAGACATTCTGCGGGAAAATATGATAGTGGGACGCAAGCGATGCAAAGTCACCATCCGTGGCTCCATTGCATCTTTTCCAACATCGTGTTGGAAATTGCTGGTACTTCGGCAGAATGTCGAAACGCTAAGCTTCTCCCATAAACCGCTCTGTGCGCAGATAAAATACCGCGCACGGGAAGGGTGTTGTGGGATACAGATTAATACGGTTATCCCGGTGGGCTACCCGACCACCGCGTAACATAAATGGGCTGATGACTGAAAATTATATTTAAGGAAATTTAAAATGCGACCCCGGAACATATTGAGTGCGCGGTATTTTATCTGCACGCATCGCTTGAATGTACGAAGCTAAGCTGTTTCAGACATTCTGCGGGAAGATGGGATAGGGGGACGCAACCGATGCAAAGTCGCCATCCATGGCTCCATTGCATCTTTTCCAACATCGTGTTGGAAATTGCTGTTGCTTCGACAGAATGTCGAAACGCTAAGCTTCTCCCATAAACCGCTCTGTGCGCAGATAAAATACCGCGCACGGCAAGGGTGTTGTGGGGGATAGATTAATACGGTTATCCTGGTGGGCTACCCGACCACCGCGTAACATATATGGGCATAAGCCTAAAATAATATTTATATTTAAAGGAGACTTTAGTATGAAGAAGTTAAACAAAGACAATAAGGGTTTCTCTCTCGTAGAGCTCTTAGTAGTAATCGCAATCATGGTAGTATTAGTTGGTGTACTTGCACCTACACTTCTTGGAAATATTGAGAAGTCAAGAGTATCATCTGATATTCAGGTTCTCGATTCTATAGCAGGTGCTATTCAGTCTGCAATTGGAAGCGATGAGAAGGCTTATACAGAGGCTATGGCTTTAGCGGCAGCAACTTCAAATGAATACACAGTTGAAGCTTTATATACCGGAATTACATATAATACAAGTCAAACAGCTTCAAATCTTGCTAGTTTAGTTCAGGAATATCTTGCCAAAGCTAAAATTAGTTTTAAGGGTTCAGATGCTCAGAAGGCATATGCTACAAAGGACAATTTAAAGTTTAAAATTGATAGCAATGGAACAATTACAGTTACATTATATAAAACTGGTACGGAAGTTCTTAAGGCAAAGAATGTAGATTATCAGGTAGTAAGATAGTCTAGTAACATGCAATATTACATTCCACTTTACATAATCATCTTCCTCTTCGGGATTGTGATTGGCAGCTTCCTAAATGTGTGCATTTACAGGCTGCCGCTTAAAGAGAATATTGCAACTATGGGTTCACACTGCATGAGTTGCGGGCACGGGCTTAGGTGGTACGATTTGGTGCCGCTTTTCTCGTGGCTGCAGCTTCGTGGCAGGTGCCGTTATTGCAAGGCACGGATTTCAGTACAATATCCGCTCATCGAGGCGATGAACGGAATCGGGTATGTACTGATATTTGTGGTTAATGGTATATGTGTGGACAGCATACTTATGTGTCTTTTTTTCTCGTGTCTGGTCACATTGTCGGTTATCGACTGGAGAACCTACGAGATTCCGGTGGGTATCAATATTACGATTCTGGTGCTCGGCGTGTTCAGATGTGCGCTTGATTATCACAATATTGTTTCACACCTGATTGGGCTTGTGTGCGTCAGCGTATTTCTGCTTCTGCTCAACCTTGTGACGGGAGGCAGGGCGATGGGTGGCGGCGATGTTAAGCTTATGGCGGCTGCGGGACTCTTCCTGGGATGGAAGCAGATTACCCTTGGCTTTTTGCTTGGCTGTATCGTCGGCTCGATAATTCACTTGTGCCTTATGAAGTTTGCGGGAAAAGGCAGAAAGCTTGCATTCGGACCATACCTCTCGATAGGAATGGTAATCGCAATGCTTGCAGGAGACACCATGATTACCTGGTATCTCTCACTATTTTAAGAGAACTACTAAATGTAGAGAACTTTCTTACATGATAGTTCTCTTACATATTTTTACTTATTGTGCATGGGAAAATGCGTCCATATCATGTACTTATGAAAGCAGAAATATGTAAAAGAACTATCGTAATCTAACAGATATGATAGGAGTTCCATATATTAGAAAATGAACTTTAACACACAGTTGTGAGATTTATCCATATCGATATGATTGACGCTTACAAAATGCAAATTTGTCAATAAACAGCTGTACTATTTTACTATATTGCAAATCAGGTACTTTACAGCCGTCGGTGTTTGGCAGCCGTATTTTGGCTGCCTATGCACCGCTACGTGATGTAATGTAGCGAGAGCGTGCCTGATGGTAATATAGTAAAATAGCACAGCGTACGGATTAAGATGTTTTGTATCGGTATGGATAAATCCCACAACGTCCGGGATGCAGGACATTCCGGCAGAATCGCATTAAATTCCATCATGGAGGATAGTGTGTTAAATAAGCTCGATAGCTTATTTAACACACCTGCAATTTGTTTTAGAGCGAAAACAAATTGCTTTGATGGCAGATGAGAAATCACATTCGTGAATTTCTCATCGCCTCTTCGCGACAAGTCGCTCAGAAACGAGGATAATTATGGCTTCAAAGGTTACCAAATTCATCACAATCTCGATAGGGAGTGAAGAAATCAAGCTGTGTGAGCTTGACAACAGCAAGAGAAACGTATCGGTGCTGTGGGCTGAGACTGTTCCTACACCTGCCAATTCGTATGATGAGGGAGAGATTGTTGATATCGAGAAAATCTCTAAGATTCTTAAGCAGACAATATTTAAGAATCGAATCAATGCTAAGCATGTTATATTCACGGTACAGGGACCTAAGTTTGCCAACAAGGAGATTACCATTCCTAATGTAAAGAAGGACAAGATAAGGTCGGTTGTCGATGCCAACTGCTCAGAGTATTTCCCAATCAATACCGAGGAATATGTATTCTCATACTCTGTTCTTGAGAGCTTTGTTCAGGAGGGAAGAAAGCAGTTAAGACTTATGATTGTCGCTGCACCTGAGGATATCATCGAGAGCTATTACACCCTGGCTGACCGCCTTGAGATGAAGCTTGAGTGTATCGACTTCGTCGGTAATTCGACGCTTCAGATTATAAAGCATCAGATTGATACTGCTCCTAATATTGTTATTCAGGTCAATAATGCGACAACGGTTGTAAATATATTGAAGAACGGCGTATTACAGATGCAGAGAACCATTCCGTATGGCAGGAATGTCCTCATCAATGCTGTTATGGATGAGAGGCAGGTGCCGGAGGCGGGTGCTGAGCAGATTATAAGAAGTGAGAAGCTGATTCATTCGAGCTTTGACGGTGATCAGGTGACGGATTCGCTCAGATATATGGTTGCCAATCTGAGCCGAGTTGTGGATTACTATACGACGAGAAATCAGGACAGCCCGCTTGAGAAGGCTTATCTCATAACGGATGGCTTTGACATACTTGGACTTGAAGAGCTGTTAGGCACGGAGCTTAACATTCCGATTGTCGCAATGAAGGAACTCAGGAATATAACCGGAAGCAAGTATTATGAGATGCCTGAGAACCACCTCATGAATTACCTTGAGAACCTCGGTGCAGTGTTAGAGCCTATCAATTTTGTATCCAAGAAGCATATTGAAACAGCACAAAAGAAGGAAGGTAAGCACAACAGCGTTGTACTTATTGCGGGTGCGGTAATTATATCCGCTCTTTTGGTTGGATATCCTTATTGGAATTATTCCAAGGTAAGGGATGAGAGAGACAGGCTTGCCGGGGAGATTGACAGGATTAAGGATGTTGAGGAGACGGTTAATGCCTACTACACGGCTAAGGATAAGGCGACGGATATGCTTCAGTTCATAGCCGCTACATACAGCGATAATGATTCGGTACTCTATATGTACAACAAGCTTGAGGAGGTAATGCCTTCCGATATTTCACTTTCAAGCCTTTCGTTTAACAACGGTCAGGTAACTCTCTCCGCCACGGGTTCATCAAAGCTCTGTGTTGCCAAGTTCTTAGAGGAGCTTGAAAAGCTCGACAATGTGTATGATGTTCAGATTTCGGGCGTAAGCGAGTCTAAGGATGAAGAGGGTGTAATTACCGAGAGCTTTTCACTTACCTTCAAGTTCCTTCTGGTTACGGAGGAGGAGAGCGGTGAGCTTGAGAGCATAGAGAATGAAGTAAAGGAGGCAGAGTAATTATGAAGCTTGCAATTTCTGAACGTGACAAATTATTGTTATGTCTTGTAGGAAGCGTATTGCTTGTGTTTCTGGCATGGTACTTTGGCTTCCGCAACCTGAATGATAAGACGGCGGCACTTGAGAGCGAGATTTCAACACTGCAGGTAAAGTATGATGACCTGAGTGCTAAGAAATCAAACGCAAAGAAGTACGCACAGGATACGGAAGGGTACGACCTTCTGTGTGATGCCTGGCTTTCACGTTTTGATTCGGGTTTTTCCCAGAAGGCTACACTCATTTTTACAAGCAATCTTGAAGCTGAGCTTGGCGTGTGGATGAGAACGGTGAACATGCCTGATGCGGTACTTATATATACCTTCGGACAGATACAGTCATCCAATCCTTCATCGACAGGCGGCACGGTGTATAACACCGATATGAAGGGCTACAAAAAGACTGTCACTTATTCCTATGAATGTGATTATGACACCTTCAAGGATATGTTAGCCTATATACTTGATTATGACACCATATATACAATCGATTCCGTGACATGCTCCTACAATGAGGAGGATGAGCTGATGACGGGAAATATCACCATATCCCAGTATGCGATAACAGGTAGTGACAGAGAGTACTATGAGCCTGAGATTGATTCTATCGACCTTGGAACGGAGAACCTCTTTGTGTCTGAGACAAATCCAAGCCGGGTTGTCGAGGCAGCGGATGAGTTCGGGCTTATGACGAACTATGATATTGCTCTCTCGCTCAGCTCCGAGAGCTCGGATTTGAGTTCGGTGGTGCTTGGACGCAGAGGTCTTACATCATCGCAGGTGTCAGCCAATACCAATGACAATGTACCTGTTGTAATCAACATTGGCGGTGAGAACGGAGAGTATACTCTCAGTTACTCAGTCGGAGAAAATACATATCCCGGAGACACGGCGGCATTCAGCAAGGGTACACTGGAAACCTTTAACCCGGGACGAAGCATGGATCTGATGGTATTCAGCAGCAAGCGTGACAGCGACGCTGATAACGCCGGCGCATCAGTCACAATCAACAATAATTCCGATATGACGCTCAACATCAAGGTAATCAACGATGACACGTCAGCTCCTCGGTTTAACATTGAGAGCGCAAACGGTTCAATCAAGTTTTACAGATAAGAGATTTAATATTATGTAAGTTCAAGTGATGCAATGAAGCGGGAGCGTGTCCGGCGTCAAAATAGTAAAATTGTATAACGTCATTTACAAAAACACGAGTTTCGCAATCACTCAAAAATGTAATGTGTGTAAGAGGTGCTTTATGAGATGTCTTAAGAAAATTCATGAACAGAATAGCGGATTTTCTCTGATAGAGCTGCTTATCGCGATAGCGATACTTGCAATGCTGACCGTACCGCTTATGAATTCATTCATAATGTCGGGCAAGGTGACACGAAACAGCAGAAGGCTTCAGAACGCTACGGCAGTGGCTCAAAGCATCACGGAGACAGTTAAACATACGACAGATAAGGCAGCACTTGAGGCTGCCCTTAAGTCGTTTCCGGGGGTATATGAGTTCCCGGCGGATTCTAAGGCCGGTGAGACTTCACCGGAATATACCTTCAAGATTAACGGCGAGGACGGCGAGAGGTTCCGCGTGAGCGTGAAGCTTATGCCTAAGACGGAGTATGACTATAAGGAGACAGATTTTGCAGACCTCTACAATGAGGCGAATGTTATATACAGTGAGCTTATTCTGTATGATAATAAGGTAATTTCTCTCATGAAGAATCAGAAGATTCCGTATGGCACTTCGACTGCACCTGCAAAGTATAAGTGGGATGGCACAACATGGATTACTGACAGTGTTACTGCTGATGATGTGGCACTCAGGGACACATTCGGCAACCTTATTGCCGACGAGTATGTGGGAAGTGCACCGGAAGGCATGAGCAGCTCTGATTTGACCGATATGTATGCAAAGCTTAAGAAGGAGAACATAGATAAGACGGTCACTGTTGTGGTGTCACAGGAGGGCAATGACTATAAGCTTGCGATTAACACCACATATTCGATAAAGTATGATGTTGTCTATCGTGCGGAGGATAAGGATGCCATTCCTGTTCCGGGGGGAAAGACACCGATGGCATTTTACAGATGTATCGGGACGCTGGTATATCAGGCGGATGAGATTGTGCTCACCTTTGACAATGAAAAGCCGCTGTATTTTCTGTATGCCAAGGCTGAGGGCGGAAGAACTGAGGCGGACGGAACGGAAATCAGCGCCGATGTGAGACATTTTAACAGTGTGAAATATAATATAAAGATAGATGGAAGCGTTAACCTGGCTGACGAGGACGGAAATGCAAGGAATGTCCTTCTTTATCTTGTCGAGCAGGCGGGAACAAGGCAGGAGGACAGCTTCAGTATCAACGTGGAAAACGACAGCTATAGTACAGCACTTGACATATATACGACAGAAAATTATAACAATCCGGCGGCTCCTGCGGATTCGACACTGACGATAGGAAAAACAGGGAAACACGTCGAGGTGTATTCGGTTAAGAATGAGAGCAATAAGGATAAACACATAGCGTACAACAAGGGCGATGAGATAACGGCTCTGTACAAGATAACAGTCAGCGTGGATTATGATGTGAACCGTGACGGAAGCTATTCGGAACATGTATATTCCGTATCGACGGAGGATTGAGTATGAAAATGAACGGAATTGGCAGATTAAAAGAAAATAAGGGTTCATCACTTATCATGGCATTGGTTGTGGTGTCATTTATAGCGGTTATCGCTATGACAATCACCACAATTTCACTTTCGTCGTATAAGATAAAGGCGATGGAAGCTAAGACCAAGAATGCTTTTTACAATGCGGATATGGCTGTCGATGAGATATATGCGGGGCTTGCTTCTGATGCCTACAATGAACTTGCAGAGTCCTATGATTATGTTGTGAGCAATCTTTTGGAGGTTGACGGAAGTTCAATCACAATGATTGACAATGAGGCTGCCAACAAGCTGCTCCGCAATACTTATTTTCGCAATGCATGTTATTCCATCTTCGGCTCGAGCTATGATGTGTCGGACGGAAGCGTGAAGGATACGATTGATAATGAATTAACCGCGGGAAGTGCATTGTCATCCGTTGATTTGACCAGGCTTGCCGATAAGCTTGGCAGTTATATGTCGGACAACTATAAAGATGCGTCTGTGACGAATGTTGACGTCAGGGTGGCTAAGGCACCGCAGATTGTAATTATTGACGGAGTTATAAGTTCGATAGTCATAAAGGATGTGACCGTGACCTATGAGAACATCAAGACGGATTATTTTTCACAGATTACAACGGATTATGAGATCGTTTTTCCTGAGAAGGCGAATATAAATATAGTTGATGACAGCAGTGATATTCTGCTTTCCTTTAAAGATTATTCGTTTGTGGCAAATAAGAACATCAATTCCATGGGTGCAGTCACCGTAAACGGCGGAATATATGGAAATCTGGGAATCAATACCTTCGGCACTGCAGAATCACCAAGTCTGTTAAGACTTACCGTGAATGGAGGAAATATTGTGACCAACAAAAAGGTGCTTCTTGGCTCTGCTTCGGCAATTTCACTTAGCAACGGAAGAATATGGGCGGACAATATCGAGCTTACAGGGGCAGACCTCGTGATTGGTGCGGATGCCTCGGCTTATGTGGCGGATGATCTGACGCTTACACAGGACACAAAGAATAATTCCGTGACCGTAAGCGGCGACTATTATGGTTACAGCATAGAGGGCTATGGTGTCTCAAGCGACAGTGCAACTCCTGCGAAGAGCAGTGCAATTATTATCAACAGCAGGAGCTCAACGCTCAACTTTTCCAATATTAAGACACTTGTTCTCGGAGGCTACGGCTGGGTTGTATACAATGAGGGAACAGATGCGCCGGGAGACGAGAGCTATTACAGAACGGGAGAGTCGATAGCGGTAAGATACACTCAGACTGCTTATGTACTTCCGGCTTCATGGAATGGAATCATAGACTCTAATTTCTTTGCCAAGGGACTTCTCAATTCGGCACAGCCGGTAATTGCCAATACGCTTAGCGACGGAACGACCGAGTATTACTATAATTTCAGGAGCGGGGATGCGGCTGCAAGCTTTTACAGAGCACTCTATGACGATGAACTTTTTGCCGGGCTATGTGCCTCGGCTCATATAACAGGCACGGATAATTTGAGCGCGGCATCCGATATAAGGATAAGAATAAGGGATATTGTAAATGAGGCATATTCGGAATTCCTGAATTCATCGGGCAGCGGACCTGCCATCACCATAAACCCTTCGGCGCGTGTGTATGAGAAGGGAATAATAAGAGACAATGCAACAGCTGTCAACGAATACAACGGTGTCGGTGATGAGCTTGTGAAAGTGTTATACGATAATTCAAGGTGGAGACAGACGATAATCGGAAGTCTTCTCATCGAGCTTGAGGATGACTGGATGTATGTGGAGAGGGAGTGGACTCCTGTCACGGTACATTCGCCAATCAATTACGGCTCAATGCGTTTTTCATATAAGATTAAGTCTGAGGATGAGCTTAACAACGGTGCGGTGGATAATATACTGCTCGGAAAGGGAAGAATTGCCGAGGCCGGAAGTGCATACTACTATGTTGAGAATGAGGATGGCTGCAATGCAGAGGATTACATGGTATATGTGACAAAGGGAGATGTAAGACTCAGCACGTCCTTAGACGGCAGGGCACCACGCAAGGGAATCCTTATTGTTGACGGGGATGTCGTTGCGGATCAGGATTTTACGGGCTGTATAATTGCGACGGGTGATATCAGGATTGAGGGCGGAACTTACACGGCACAGCCTGAGCTTGTGGAAAATATTTTAAAGACACTCACAGGAGTGCGAGGCTATTTTGACGGAAGTAATGTCATTGATATAGGAAAGCATGGAGGATATAACGATGGAGCACATGCTAAGAAGCCGGATGAAGAGGCGAAGGGAAATCTTAACAGCTATCAGGCTTCGGACTGCATCAATATAGCTAACTACAGAAGAAGTGCGGCTTCCGATGCGGAGTAGCAGGCTGAATCAGAATTGCAGGATTAAAGAAATGAAGGAGTATGCCGATATGGATAACAGGGACAGAGGCTTTTCACTAATTGAATTATTGGTTGTTATTGCCATTCTCGGTATATTTATCGGTGCGTCATTTGCAACGGTAGGGCTTGTGCAGGCGGGAAATATGACAAGCGTGACAAAGAACATAGCGTCGGGAATGCAGGAGACAAGGCAGAAGACCATGACGCAGAATCTTGCGGGCGGTTTTTCATTCTCTGTATTCACTGATTCGGAGCAGAATGCAGGCATGACGATAACAAAAAATGCCGTGAAAAATGCCGCGGGAGATGTGGTAACGCCCGCTGTCAATACAACGACAGAGCTTAAAAGATGCCGGCTCTTCTATTCGAACAACGGGGCTGAATCGGCTGAGATAAGCGGATTCGTGATGACCTTTGATGCGTCCACGGGCGCCATAAAGAGTTTTGAGTATACGCTCGCCTCGGGCGGAACCGTCACCCAGCAGTCAGGAAACGGTGTTATAAGAGCTGAGCATGGCAAAAAGGAGAGCGAGCTTACGATTTTTTTCGCGACGGGAAAGTATGAAGTCAAATAGAGAGGTTATATATGGATGCTTCTAAGAAGAATAAACAGAATATAGTCTCAGACAACAGAGGAATAACGCTCATCGAACTTCTTATAGGAATTGCAATAATGGGGATAGTTTCTTCGATGATTTCTGTTATAATGGTTGGAGGAACGAATTTTTTCAGGAAACAGAGTGCAACGATTGATTTGCAGAATGATTCCCAGCTTATAACCTCCTCAATGTCTGCCGCAATACTTGAGGGGACTGATTTTACGCTTCAGGAGAAGCATATGGACGGAAGAACCGTTCTGTACTTCACGACGGGAGCGGCACCTGCGGAGGGTGAGGATAGTGTAGCAAGACAGTATATATGGGTTGAGGAGAGTCCTTTCGGTGATAAGAATTACCTGTATATATATGCCGCGGGGGCGACGGTTGATTACAATAAGGGAAACTGCATATCAGAGCTTGTCACTTATCTGGATATAAGTGCGAAGGCATTGGAAAAAGCCGAAGATGCCGGCAGCACGATATATACATATAATACCGTAAAGGAAGCTTCAAGGGTTGACAGTATATGTGTGAGCTTCACACTCGCCAACTCCAAGGATGAAGTGACACAGAGTATTGAGATTAAGCCTAGAAATACATCGGCAGGATACAAAAAGCTTGATGCCGAATAATATATGGACGGAACACTAATTTATGAAGGAAAGTGAGCGGATGTCTATGAGAAATATGAGATTTATCAAAAATGCGGCAAAGAGAATAGGAGCCTTTGTACTTGCACTTGTTACGGCGGTTTCGGTTATGCCGATTCATAGAGTTCAGGCGGAGAAAAAGACGGTTGTTAATGCGGATGTGAGCAGCAGTGTTCAAAGAGCGGTCGATGCGGGACTTAAGAATAATGTCAACAGTGACAGTGTAATAAGAGCCGTCCTTGACGATATCGAGGAGCTTCCACAGTATGGAAATTCGAATTTCACATCGCTTGAACGCGGAAGCGTTGAAAGACCGTTTGTCATTCTTGAGATAGTTCCGGCTGAGGAGTGCGGTGAGTACGGATACCTTGTGGCGGGCTGTGAGCCTGTGCGCACGGAGGACATGTTTGGCGGAAGCCTGCTTACTTCCATTGCCAGTATGAACACCTGTGATGTAAGACAGATAAGTGAGAATACATATTTCTTTGAGGACGAGAAGGAAGGTCAGAGAAAGTATTACAATAACTTCAGTGAATCAGACTGGAATTACAGGGTAAAAGAGGCATGCAGAACCGAGCTGTCTCACAACGGATATTATGAGTATGTCGGTGATGGCAGCGGATGCTTTGACCTTGTCGATGCAGACACACTTACAATGAAGAAGACAGCAGTGGGAGAAGGTGCCTACATCTGGCATACGGTCAACAGCTTCGAGGCTTCTGACTATTCAGGGGTTGTCTTTGACGGAACGATGGCTGATACCGAGGCTGTGAAGGGTGCGAGAATCTACACGACAAGAACGAGCAGTAATACGGATAAGGTTGTAAATGTCGCTCAGTATTATTATTCATACAAGAACAGGGAGATGTTCCTCACGGATACGCTTATCATGTCACAGGAGGCGGCTTCACGGTATTCATGTGTTATTAAGACGATAACGGCGGATGAACTCAACAGTACACCTGACTGGATTGACTATGCCGACCTTATATATATCTTTCCGGGCAATCATATGGATGCGGTCATCAATATATGGAAGAGCGATGTGGCAGGTGAGACAGCCAACCGTCTCGGACATACATCGGCTGTAACATCATACCCGCTAAACAGCTTTGAGATTAATGATATTTCGGCGGTGGCTGCCTTAAAGATTTTTGGCAGGGTGTCAGCGACAAATAACTTTGCCTCAATCATAATTGACAACAGACTTTATGATTTGAACCAGAACACATATACATCAGCCTCCAAGGCAAATACATCCGCTGTGATGAACGTATATGACTGGAATCTGAGAGATACCGGAAAGGACTATACAATTCCGGGAGGAACGTGCAAAAATAACGTGTACAAGATGTGCATGATGCTTATTTCGCTCAATCCGAATCTTGTAAAACAGTTGTATCTGCAGCCGGGAAATGAGATTATCAAGGATATGAACGGAACACTTGTCGATACGCTTCATGACGGAATCGCGGCGGAATACTGGTCGGGATATACGTTACAGCTTGTGGACAGAACTTATACAGGAGACGTCTACAGCTATTCGACAAGATACGATAACTGGACTGCCACAGGAAGCTGCGGAAATTTAAGTGAACAGAAGTTCAAGACATTTGTAAGTGACCATATATATACATACAACGGTAACAGCAGCGTGGCAATGAATTTTGTGGGCGGACTTATCGGCTCGGATAAGCAGACAAATACCTGGGGCGGAACCGATTATATCTACAGCGATTTCAGGGAGCATCTTGCCGATACGGCAGACAGGACAGGGTATGACGAGTCGGTGGGAGCCGATTCATCGGATGCGGTGCGTTACATTCTCGGTGTTGCGGGAAAGAATCCTTATTTTGGAGATGATAGAACACTAAAGATTCTCGACATTGAGCCGGGGGTCGGACTTGATGCGTCAAGCAGACCTGACTGGGTTCTGACGGTTAATTATATAAGAAAGCTGCTTCCTGATTTTGCGGGAAAAATTGAGATAACACATCAGACGACGGCTGAATTCGTAGGCAGGATTGAAGACCTGAACAGTGAATACAATCTTATATATGTAGGACTTGATACCGGGGCTTTCAATACCAAAAACAACGCGCAGGTGACACTCAACAACGGTTCAAGTTCATGGGGTAATACGATAACGGACTTTAATGACAACAGCCTTGACGGAAAGATATATTTCCACATCGGAGATAAGATGGTATCAGCCGGCTATAAGGGAGATAATCGTAACCGATCGATGAAGTTCCTCTACAACGTGAGCACGGGAAGTGTTGTCAACAGCGAGGAGCTGAGATTCCCGGGCAATGATATAACCAATATCAAGAAGCAGGAACTCATAAGCTATATTGAGTCGGGAAGACCGATTGTAACGGAGCAGTATCTGTACAATCTTGAGAAGTTCTTTATAGATGAGAACTCCAATATATACAGCCTGGTGAACAGCTACAGGAATACGGAGGATTCAATAAACGGAATATTCGTGTCCACAGACAGCAGAATCTGCAGCACCGTGAGAAATCAGGTACAGGGAGTGACATTTACAGCAATGCCTGCTCTATATAACGGAAATACGGTCAGCAGTTCGAATCCTACGATATCGAATCCTAACTATCTGCCGACGAACTCCGACGGCAACGCATATATGGAATTCAGATTCAATGTGGTTGATGCCGGATACAACTACCGCATATACGTTGATCAGGATAAGGACAGCAAGTTCACGGCTTCCGAGGTGGTCAAGGAGGGCGTTGCATCAGTCGGTGGGAACATCTGCACCTACGATGTGGCATCAAGTATTGTGGGAGTCGTACAGTGGAAGATAGAAGTATACAGACTTGACAATTCCAATATAAGATATACGCAGACCGGCTCCTCGGCAGTAAGAATCCGCTCAACCGATGAGAAGAAGCAGCTCAAGGTTCTTCAGATTATGCCTAAGAACGACGGCGGTCTGCTGAATCTTCAGAATGATACACTGTTTAAGGACAGATACAGCAGCCTCAATGATTTTGAGGTTACTGTCAGGACAATCACTTGGGCTGACTTTGAGAAATTCTTTGCAGGAAGCGGATTCACCTTCGACTTATCGGCGGATATAAGCAGCACCAACCCTGGTTCGGAGGCTCTTGCTGCGGCATCCGATGAGTATGATGCCTATGGAAGAGTAATAAAGTCTGAGCTTGACGGTAAAAAGATTGGAAAGCTCAGCGACTACAACATGATTATTGTAGGCTTCGGAGACTGCTATGGAAGTGTTGACTTAAGTAATGACAACGGAGCTGTCGAGTATCTTCAGTACTACACTAAGCTCGGAAAGAGTATTCTCTACACCCATGATATAACATCCATGTACAATCTTAAGGATTTGAGCGGCAGGAAGGTGTTCGGATACACGGCAAATGCCATGCTGCGTGATATAATAGGAATGAACAGATACAAGGCGGTAAGCAGTGAGCTGAGCACGGCTATGAGGGATGCTCTCATAAGATATCAGAGCACGGGAACCTATGACGACATTGCATTGGCAGAGAAGCAGGGCTTCACATACTATACCATGAAGAGACTTGGCTGGACCAATGCATCATACAATGCCAACTCGGGAAATAAGCTTCCGTACAGATATATGATAACCAATCCGCAGGGCAATGCAGTTGTGACTGAGAATTACACCTCACAGACAACCGGCTTTGCAAATACGAACGATATTACAACGACGGCGACTAAGGTTAATGAGGGGCAGGTAACGACATACCCTTACACAATATCCGATGTGCTTCCTATTGCAGCCACACATGGTCAATGGTATCAGCTTAATATGGAGGATCCGGAGGTTACTGTATGGTACTGCTTGTCAGACCCGCTTGCGAGCGGTAATTCGGGAACGGGAAGTGCAAGAAGCACATCATCTGCGGAAAACGGAGACGGAAGCGCACTCACTTATGGCGTATCGCCTAATGATGTAGCTAACAACTACTACATATACAGCAAGGGAAATATCTTTTACTCAGGTGTAGGTCATTCCAGGGTCAACGGAGATATGGAAGCCAAGCTTTTTGTCAACACCATGATTGCGGCATACAGGCTGAGCTATGACGCGCCTACGGTAAAGATAGAGAAGGCTGAGCTCACGGCTGAGACGGGAAGTTCCATGAACAGTGCCTATGACCTCAATGTAGATAAGCTGAGCGGTAACGATTATTCGTCAGATGTGCCTGATGAGTATGCAGATTATGTCCGCATATACTTCAGACCGGAGGATATGAGCTTCTCCAACAACATTGATGTCCGTATATCCTATGCCAAGAAAGACGGAACAAGGGGATATATATCTGAAATATGGACAGCCGAGGCGGATGCTGATGAAGTATCAGGCACGGTGCATGTGGCAGGAGCAGACAATTACTTTGGAGCACTTAAGAACAATAAGCTGTACTATTACTATTATCCTAAGTCTGATATAAGAAATGTGGGTAACACATTTATGCATGAGGTTAACAACAACAGGTCATCGGATGTTGGTCTTACTTACCTCAGGATGAATCTTCAGACCTTGTACTATCTTGATTAACAAGCCTTATGATGAATACGGTCCCGGAAATATACCGGGACTGTATTTTTTTGGTATTTTTGTCAAAAATATATTGTCAATAACCAAAAGATATGCTATATTAGTCACAAAGCATAGTTCTTATATTCTATTATTCAATTCTGCCGAGGATGGTCCCGGCGGTTCATTTAATCAGAAGTTCATGCTTTTATTTCCACTGTGATATGGAACATTTTATAATTTTATATGGAGGACATGCGTATGGTCAGTAAAGTCGGATGTGCTATGGTTACGGCAGCGGGGGCATCGCTTCTTGAAGTTGAGGCTGATGTGTCGGGAGGACTTCCGGATATAGAGATGACAGGGAATCTGTCGGTTTCGGTAAAGGATGGAAGAGAGAGGATAAGAGTGGCGATAAAGAAGTGCGGGTTTCCTTTTCCGCAGGGGCGGGTGACAATTAATATTGCACCGGCTGCACTGCGCAAGGAAGGCAGCGGCTTTGACCTTGCGGTAGCCTGTGCCATTCTTGAGGAGATTGGCATTGTAGATGAGGAGAAGCTTAATGGCAGAATCGTTGTCGGAGAACTGGGGCTTGACGGGAGCGTTATAGGGGTGCGCGGGGTACTGCCGATTGTGCTTGCGGCATATAAGGCAGGCTATATAGGCTGTGTTGTTCCGGCAGATAACTATGAAGAGGCTTCAATGGTTTCGGATATTGAGATAACTCCTGTTGAGCATCTGTCACAGCTTGCCGGCTCCGAATTTGGAATGATAATGCCAAAGAGAGCAGATATAAATAGGAAAAAAGACGAAAGCAGACTTGACTATTCGGATATTTCCGGTCAGGATTATGCGAAAAAGGCGATTCTTACGGCTGCTGCAGGAAGGCATAATATACTGCTTATGGGACCTCCCGGCGCCGGAAAGACTATGCTTGCTTCACGGATTCCTACAATAATGCCTGAGATGTCGGAGCAGGAGAGACTTGAGCTTGCGTGTCTTTACAGCATTGCGGGTAAGCTTGGTGACGGTGGGAATATGGGCATAAGACCCTTCCGGGCACCGCATCATTCCATCACAACGGCGGCACTTGCAGGTGGAGGGCGGACTATTGAACCCGGCGAGGTGTCCCTTGCCTCAAAGGGTGTGCTTTTTCTGGACGAGCTTACACGTTATGATACGAGAGTGATAGAACAACTGAGGGAGCCTCTGGAGAGCGGAAAAATAATGATTAACCGCGTCAGCGGTTCGTATGAGCTTCCGGCTGATTTTATGCTGGTGGCAGCGATGAACCCCTGCGCGTGCGGGTTTTATCCCGACAGGACAAGATGCCGGTGCACGGCCTGGGAGGTGAACAGGCATTACGGGAGAATAAGCAGGCCGATTCTTGACAGAATAGATATATCAGTTGTGCTTCAGCGGGTAAATTATGATGAGCTTACAGGGCGTGCAAAAGAAAAAAAGCGGGGCTGTTCAAGCCGGGATATGAGAGAGATTGTAGAACGCGTGTGGAGCATTCAGTCGGACAGGCTTGGTGAGGGCAGAAGCAACGGACGAATGACCAATGATGAGATAAAAAAATACTGTGTGCTTGATGCCCAATCGGAGAAACTTGTCAGGGAGGCGTATGAGCATTATGGACTGAGTGCACGAGCATACCATAAATTACTGAAGGTCGCAAGGACACTTGCGGACATTGACGGGGCGGAGAGGATAGCGCAGGAGCATATACTTGAGGCGTTGAGCTACAGAGTAAAGGATAAGGGGGATGAACAGTGATGAAAAATGCGGCGGAGTATGAAGCACGCCTTGAGGAGTATGGGAGAGCGGGCATGAAGGAATGGTACAGGCTTACAAATCTTCCCGGAATAGGGAGGAAAAGAATAGAGATACTCAGGTCGGCGTTTGACAATATAAATGAATTGTATGAGCTTGAAAAGAATATAGGAAAAGAAAAGGCGGATGAAAAGCTTGTAAAAATATTTGAGGAAGCGGGGATGACCGACACGAAGGCGGGGATACAGACGACAGTGAGGACACTGCTTGATGAAAATCTAAGAAAAAAGGCAGATATTGAATATGAGAAAATTCTGCACTCGGATGTCAGGATGGTGTCCGTTGATTCCGCGGATTATCCCGAAAAACTCAGGGATATTTTTGATGCGCCGTACATACTCTACTACAAAGGCTCACTGCCTGATAAAAATAAGCATACCGCTGCCATGGTCGGAGCGCGCGCATGCAGCGAATACGGCAGAAGGATGGCAAAGGAAATTGCACATGCGCTGGCGGTAAACGATGTACAGATCGTTAGTGGTTTTGCAAGGGGAATTGATACGGCGGCACACACAGGGTGCCTGAGCGCGGCTGACGGAAGGACATTTGCCGTGTTCGGAAGCGGAATCAATTATTGTTATCCGCCCGAGAACAGATTTACCTACGACGAGATAATTGAGCGCGGTGGAGGAATTATATCCGAATATCCGCCGGATATGAAACCTGTGCCGGGATTTTTTCCCATGAGAAACAGAATCATAAGCGGACTTTCGGATGTGGTGCTGGTGCTTGAGGCGGGAAAGAAGAGCGGTTCGCTTATAACGGCGGATCATGCCATGGAACAGGGGCGCACCGTCATGGCACTTCCGGGACGTGTCACGGACAGTCTGAGTGCAGGCTGCAATGGGCTTATCAGGGAGGGCGCAGCCGTAATAACAGGCATGGAAGATATATTTTTTGAGCTGGGAATAAGCCCGAAGGAGCAGGATAAATTCGAGGTAAAAAAAGAAAAAAATCAAATTGAACTTGCAAACGCAGAGAAAATGTTGTATAGTCATCTAGATTTTAACCCACAGGGCATTGACGATTTAATTCGTGAAAGTAAGCTCTCGCCGGAGGTTGTATCGGGCTGTCTTGTCAGACTTGAGCTGGCAGGTCTTGCAAAAAGAACCGGCGGCATGTATGTGCGTGGAAAATAGAAAGTGGAGGAGTTGTCATGGCAAAATATCTTGTAATCGTTGAGTCTCCGGCAAAGGTTAAGACTATCAAGAAGTTTCTCGGGTCTAATTATGAAGTGGTTGCATCACAGGGACATGTGCGTGACCTGCCTAAGAGCACGCTCGGAATCGATACGGAACATGACTTTGAACCAAAATATATAACAATAAGAGGTAAGGGAGATATACTTGCACATCTGCGCCGTGAGGTGAAGAAGGCGGACAAGGTTTATCTTGCGACCGACCCCGACCGTGAGGGAGAAGCCATTTCATGGCATCTCGCACAGGCGCTCAAGCTTGAGGACAAGGACATCAACAGAATAAGCTTTAACGAGATTACCAAGAATGCGGTAAAGGCCTCGATAAAGGAGCCGAGAAAGCTTGACATGAATCTTGTCGATGCACAGCAGTCAAGAAGAATACTTGACCGTATGGTGGGTTATCGTATAAGCCCCGTTCTGTGGGAAAAGGTCAAGAGAGGGCTCAGCGCCGGACGCGTTCAGTCTGTTGCACTCAGGATTATATGTGACCGCGAAGCTGAGATTAATGCTTTTATTCCTGAGGAGTATTGGACAATCGATGGAGTGTTCAAGATTAAGGGAGAGAAAAAGCTTTTGACTGCAAAGTACATGGGCGATGAGAACGGCAATGCGGATATACACAGCGAGGCTGAGAAGGATGCGGTACTTGCAGGACTCAAGACCGGCGAAGCTAAGATTGCAGAGGTTAAAAAGAGCGAGCGAATCAGAAAGGCTCCGCTGCCTTTTACAACCAGTACGCTTCAGCAGGAGGCAGCCAAGACGCTCAATTTTTCAACTCAGAAGACAATGAGGATAGCACAGCAGCTATATGAAGGAGTTGACGTTGAGGGACAGGGAACGATAGGTATCATAACCTATTTAAGAACGGATTCCACCCGTGTCGCTGCGGAGGCGGACTTAGCTGCAAGAGAATATATTAAGAACAATTACGGCGTTGATTATTATTCTCCGATGGATAACAAGAAGGAGAACGCAAAGAAGATACAGGATGCACATGAGGCGATAAGACCTACGGATATAGAGCTTCTTCCGGTGAAGGTCAAAGAGTCGCTATCAAGAGACCAGTTCCGTCTCTATCAACTTATATGGAAGAGATTTGTTGCAAGCCGTATGCAGCCTGCCAGGTATGAGACAACAACCGCAAAGATTGATGTTGCCGGACACAGATTTTCCGCATCGGCATCAAGGCTTGTGTTTGACGGATTTATGTCGGTCTATGCTGAGGCTGACGAAGAGAAGGAAGAGAACAATTCCATGGTCGGCGGATTAAGCACTGAGAGTACAATTACGCTTGAAAATGTTGAGAGCAGACAGCATTTCACACAGCCTCCTGCACATTATACGGAGGCGACCCTGGTAAGAACCCTTGAGGAACTCGGAATCGGAAGGCCAAGTACCTATGCACCTACAATTACTACCATAATTAATAGAAGATATGTTGCCAAGGAAAACAAGAATCTGTATGTGACGGAGCTTGGCGAGGCGGTCAATTCAATCATGATGAAGGCATTCCCGGCCATTGTGGATGTCAATTTTACGGCGAATATGGAGTCGCTTCTCGATGGTGTTGCCGATGGCAGCATACAGTGGAAGACGGTTGTGAGCAACTTCTATCCTGACCTTGATGAGGCGGTTAAGAATGCAGAGAAGGAGCTTGAGGAGGTCAAGATTGAGGATGAGGTGACTGACATTCCATGCGACGTATGCGGAAGAATGATGGTGATCAAGTATGGTCCGCATGGCAAATTCCTTGCCTGTCCGGGCTTCCCTGAATGCCGTAACACGAAGCCGTATCTTGAGAAGATAGGCGTTGCCTGTCCTAAGTGCGGCAAGGACATAGTTATCCGCAAGACTAAGAAGGGCAGAAGATATTACGGCTGTGAGGGATTTCCTGAGTGCGACTTTATGTCGTGGCAGAAGCCGTCGGACAAGAAGTGCCCTGAGTGCGGAGGTTATATGGTTGAGAAGGGCAATAAGCTCGTATGTGCCGATGAAAAGTGCGGATATGTGATTTAGAAAGTTCGGAGAACGGAGAAATCACAGTTGTTATATATGTATATAATAACCATATTGAATGAATATTAAGAATTATGATAATTATTCAGACTATTCACGAAAAAATATACAAAAACTATTGTATATTCAAAATATTTATGCTAAACTTAGCAAGTAGAAGATTAATTCTATTTGCTAAGTTTTTTATTTAATTGGAAAGGGTGGTTGCACGGATGAGCGTTCAGTTACTTGACAAGACAAGAAAAATCAACAAGCTTCTGCACAATAACAATTCACATAAGGTTGTATTCAACGACATTTGTGAGGTCTTAAGCGAGATATTAATGTCTAATACACTTGTTATCAGCAAGAAGGGTAAGGTGTTGGGAAGCAGCTTGTGTGATGGAGTGGAAGAGATTAAAGAGTTGATTGATGATGAGGTCGGTGAGTTTATAGATCATATGCTCAATGAACGCTTACTGAGTGTCCTTTCCACTAAGGAGAATGTTAATCTTGAGACATTGGGCTTCGGAAGAGGCGATGCCAGAAAGTATCAGGCGATTATCGCACCGATAGACATTGCGGGTGAGCGGCTTGGTACACTTTTCATGTACAAGTGTGACAGCCAGTATGATATAGATGATATTATTCTTTGCGAGTACGGAACCACGGTTGTCGGACTGGAGATGATGCGTTCCGTGAATGAGGAGAATGCAGAGGAGACAAGAAAGGTTCATATTGTAAAGTCGGCTATCAGCACACTTTCGTTCTCGGAGCTGGAGGCAATTAAGCATATATTTGAGGAGTTAGACGGCAATGAGGGAATACTCGTCGCAAGCAAGATTGCGGACAGGGTCGGAATCACACGCTCGGTCATTGTCAATGCCTTAAGAAAGTTCGAGAGTGCCGGAGTCATTGAGTCAAGGTCATCGGGAATGAAGGGGACATATATCAAGGTTCTCAATGATGTTGTATTTGACGAGCTTAAGAAAATTGATTTAAAGAATCAGTAGGATATTTTGCAGTTATAAGCAGAACATGCGCTGTGCGTTTGGGTACGCCGGCGCATGTTCTGCTTATGAATTTTATTTCGGCACAATATGTAGGATGAGTGACGGCTAAGAAATGGCATATTTTGTGAAAGTGTGTAACTTCTTGTAAAAAAACTCTTGTAATTTTTACAGGATGACTTATAATTGTTAGATGGGTATGTTTAGAGTTGTATTATAATAAATAGGTTATCATAAAGGAGAATGACAATGTTCGAATCAGGTGCGTTTGGATATGTTAATGTACTTACGTCTGCGGCTGATGCAGCTTGGACAAGAAATGAGATATTGAATAACAACATTGCTAATGTTGATACACCTGGATACAAGAGACAGGATATGAAGTTCGAGTCACTGTTACAGAACGAGATTGCAAGACAGGGAAAGACAAGCTCCACTCTTGACCAAAAGGTTGCCAATGTTGATTATAAGAGATTACAGCCGTATGTATATACGGATAATGCTGAGCTGTCGACGAGACTTGACGGAAACAACGTCGACATTGATACAGAGGAGGCAGAGCTTGCTTCTAACCAGCTTATGTATGACGGAATTATAGAAGGTCTTAACAGCGAGTTCGAGAGAATGAAGGCTGTTCTGGCTAAGTAGGAATAACGGGAGGACATAATAATGGCATTATTCAGTTCATTTAATATTGCTTCGTCGGGAATGACGGCACAGAGACTCAGAATGGATGTTATATCGGAGAACATCGCCAATGTTAAGACTACAAGAACGGATGAGGGCGGAGCTTATGTGCGCAAGAATGTTGTCCTTGCGGAAAAAGGCAACAACTATGGCATTAAGACATTCAGCGAGATTTTTGATGCCACAAGAAGCGGCGTAGGCAACGGCGTCAAGGCTACAGCCATTGTCAATGACACCGACACGCCGATGGAGCTTGTGTATGACCCGTCACATCCTGATGCTGATGAGAACGGATATGTCACATATCCCAATGTAAATATCATCACCGAGATGACTGACCTGATAGATGCGTCCCGTTCATACGAGGCGAACGCTACAGCGTTTGAGGCATCTAAGAGCATGGCGGCTAAGGGACTTCAGATAGGGCAGTAATTTTTATAATTTATAAATAAAAAGTGAGGGATATATATGTCATCAGTCAATATATTATCCGGTGTATCCGGAGATTATATTACCAAGTCCATTACAGATAATAAGACTACGAAGACGCAGGATACAGGAACCTTTGACGAGCTGTATCAGGCAGCGGTCAATCTGATTTCCGGAACTAACGGATACATACAGCAGGCACAGCAGGCGGAGATTGATTATGCGATGGGCAAGCTTACAAGTACACATGAACTCAGCATAATTGAGGAGAAGGCTAATATAGCACTTCAGTACACTGTTGCAATCAAGAATGGAATTCTGGATGCATATAAAGAGATTATGCAGATGCAGATTTAATAATTAAGAGATACCAAGTGATACAGGAGAGCACATATGCCGGATATAGTTAAGAAATACCTTGAAAAGATAAAGGAATTTTGGAATAAATACAATAAAAAACAGAAGACGATATTTATTTCCTCTGTGCTGGTTGCGATTATTGCACTTGTTATATTGGGAATAGTACTTGCACAACCGCAGACGGTGGTTGTTCGTTATTGTTCAACGGCTTCGGAGGCTACTGAGGTACGTGAACTTCTCACAAGCAATAACATATCGTGTACGGTCGGTTCCGATTTTGAGATTATAATTGATAAGAATGATGAGGTGGAGGCACAGCTTGTGCTTGGCTCTAACAATATATCGTCAAGCGGTTATTCTCTGAGCGATGCCCTGAGCGGTGGATTTTCGCAGACACAGGATGATAAGGAAAAACTGTATAAGGATTATCTCGAGAAGAAGTTCGCAGACCAGCTTTCAAAGATTGACGGCATCAAGAGTGCGCAGGTAAGCATCGACTTTAAGAATGCAACTTCAATTTTTCAGGAAAATCAGGATGCATACATAAATGCGGTTCTTGTGACAACAAAGACTATCGACGAGGCAACGGCAGAGGCTATAGGACTTTTACTTGCCAATAATGTAGGAAACAGCAACACCAACAATGTTGTTGTGTTAGACGATAAGGGACAGCTTCTCTATTCGGGAATAACGGATGCAACATCAGCGTCCTCAAGCCTGTCTGTTCAGTATAAGTACCAGAAACAGGTACAGACCAATATGGAGGCAGGAGTTAAAAAGCTTGCCCTCGCCACACAGAATTACTCTGACGCTGAGGTTATGGCCAACCTCAAGTTCAATGCGGACGTGGTTAATCAGATTGTGCAGGAATATACAGTTCCTACAGGCTCGGAGGAAGGTCTTAAGAGCACAAGCTATGAGGTGGATTCAACCAACGGAACCGGTTCGGGCGGAGTGGCAGGAACTGAGTCAAATGACGATGACACAGGCTACGAACTGACCAACGGCACCACAACCAGCGGAGAATATTCACTCAGACAGTATGACTGGCTGCAGAACAGCACATACACGGATACGAAGAAGGCGGCATTATCGCTTGAGCTTGACCAGTCAAGCCTTGCAATTATTCTTACAAGATACGAAGTTGTGTCGGAGGCTGACCTGACGGCACAGGGACTGCTCGGCGATATGACTTATGAAGAATACAAGCTCGCCAACAGTGCACCGGTGTCAATAGATGTTGAAGACGATTTGGCACAGCTTATAGCCAACGGTACGGGAATTGCTGCGGGCAATATTGCAATATCGGCGAATATGAAATATGTGTTCTTAGAGACGGAAAAGAGCAGCACACCTGTCTCGTTCATTATACAGATAGTACTTGCGGTTCTAATAGTTGCACTTCTTGTGTTTGTGGTATTCAGAAGCGCAAGACCTGTCACCGTGGAGGAGACAGAGCCGGAACTCTCTGTCGAGGATATGCTTGCATCTACACGCGAGAAGCAGGCTCCACTTGAGGATATCGATCTTCAGGACAAGTCGGAGGCGCGCAAGGCTATCGAAAAATTTGTACAGGAAAATCCGGAAGCAGTTGCAATGCTTCTCAGAAACTGGCTCAACGAGGGCTGGGATTAACGGAGGCGCACTTATACGGCGCTTCGGAATGGAGACAATATGGCGAAGAAAAGCGGATTAGATGGTATTCAGAAGGCGGCGGTTCTGTTGATTGCATTAGGACCTGAAATGTCGTCGCAGATTTTTAAACATCTGCACGACGATGAGATAGAGCAGCTTACTCTTGAGATTGCCAATACCAATAGTGTATCACCGGGAACGAAGGAAGAAGTTCTCAATGAATTTTATGAGGTGTGTCTTGCACAGCAGTATATCGCGGAGGGCGGTATCGGGTATGCCAAGGACTTGCTCGAGAAGGCACTTGGTTCAGAACGCGCCAAGGAGGTTATCGGCAAGCTTACCGCAAGTCTTCAGGTACGTCCTTTCGAGTTCGTAAGAAAGACGGATCCTGCACAGCTTCTCAACTTTATACAGGATGAGCATCCACAGACAATTGCTCTTATATTATCGTATCTTTCACCGGCACAGTCATCCATGGTTATCTCGGCACTGCCTCCTGAGAAACAGGCAGATGTAGCTAAGAGAATAGCCCAGATGGACAGAACTTCACCGGATGTCATAAAGGAAGTGGAGGGCGTATTAGAGCGCAAGCTTGCTTCGCTTGTTAATCAGGATTACACAATCGTCGGCGGTGTTGATGCTATCGTTGAGATACTCAATGCTGTTGACAGAGGAACGGAGAAACACATCGTGGAGACTCTCGAAGTGGAGGATCCGGAGCTTGCAGACGAGATCAGAAAGAAGATGTTCGTATTCGAGGATATTCTTTCTCTCGACGACAGAGCAATACAGAGAGTGCTGCGTGATATTGATAACAACGATATCGCTGTCGCTCTTAAGAATGCAAATGAGGAAGTTCAGAATGTTATCTTCAGGAACCTTTCAAAGCGTCTTGCTGCTATGATTAAAGAGGATATGGACTTCATGGGACCTGTACGTCTTAAGGATGTCGAGGATGCTCAGCAGAAGATTGTCAATAATATCAGAAAGCTTGAGGATGCAGGTGAGATTGTAATTGCAAGAGGCGGAGGTGACGAGATTGTTGTCTAATCTGCTGAAATACAACAGCTTTGTTGTAAAAGATTCCGACGATTTTGTTATAGATTCCAACCAGAAGGTGATGGATAAGATAAGCAGCATTAAGAAGAACATCAAGGCTGCATCTTTCATCACACCGGGAGAACCTGATGCTGACGGGTTCGTGAGCGGACTCAGCGCCCAGGTCGTTGAAGAGTTGAATGAGCCCGATGAGGAAGCTGCCACACAGGAGGAGATTAATGTTCAGACTGAGGAGATACTTGAGGCTGCCAGAAATGAAGCTGACAGTATCATAAATCAGGCTCACAGGGAGGCAGAATATTTTATAAATGCCGCCAAAGATGAGGGATATGAGCAGGGATTAAAGAATGGCTCCGCCGATGTTGAAAAGCGTATCAAGGAGCTTGAGACTGAGTATGAGAATAAGAAGAACGAGCTTGAGACAGAGTACAGGAATAAGATGTCTGAGATAGAACCTGAGCTTGTCGATACGCTTCTTAAGGTGTTTTCTAAGGTTACTCATACGATGGCAGAGGATAAAAAGGATATGATTATCTGTCTTATCAATTCTGTCATGAACAATACGGATATCAGCAGGGAATTCATAATACATGTTTCACCTGAGGATTACAGATTTGCCATAAGCAATCAGCACATGATAAGCGGTGCGGTTTCTAAGGATACACAGATTGAGATTACCGAGGACTCGGCTCTTAAGAGAAATGAATGCCTGATTGAGACGGATGCAGGAGTGTTTGACTGCAGTCTTGACGTGCAGCTTGATAATCTTATTAAGGATATAAGACTCCTAAGCTGTATGGGAACTGATAAGAAGTAAAATAATTCCGGTAGGAGAGTGCATACGGTGCTTGCAGATATAGATTTGGAAAAATATACAAGACTGGCAGATAAGTCGTACTACAGAAAGCTTGGACGCGTAACTAAGGTTGTCGGACTCAGCATTGAGTCAGCGGGACCTGACGCTAAGCTGAACGACTTGTGCAGAATAATTCCGAGGGACAATCCCGACAAGGCAATATATGCCGAGGTTGTCGGATTCAAGGAAAAAAGAATACTTTTGATGCCTTTTGAATCGGTAGAGGGAATTGCACCGGGCTGTATAGTCGAGAATACGGGAAAACCGCTTATGATTAAGGTAGGACCGGAGCTCCTCGGCAAGTCACTTGACGGACTTGGCAATCCTACAGACGGAAGCAGCTTTAATTATACGGATGAGTATCCATGTGAGGCTGCACCGCCGGATCCGATGGAGCGAGAGATTATTTCAGAGGTTCTTCCGCTGGGGGTTAAGGCTGTTGACGGTCTTATAACAGTAGGGAAGGGACAGCGAATCGGAATATTTGCAGGAAGCGGTGTCGGAAAGAGTACACTTCTGGGTATGTTCGCCAGAAACACTAAGGCGGATATCAATGTAATTGCCCTTATCGGAGAGCGAGGAAGGGAAGTAAGAGAATTCATAGAGCGTGACCTCGGAGAGGAAGGAATGAAGAGAAGCGTTCTCGTTGTTGCAACCTCGGACAAGCCGGCACTCATTCGTAATAAGGCTGCAAAGACAGCTACAGCGATTGCGGAGTATTTCAGGGATCAGGGAAAAGATGTGCTTCTCATGATGGATTCACTCACGCGTTTCTCCATGGCACAGAGAGAGATTGGTCTTGCATCGGGAGAACCTCCGGTAACAAGAGGATATCCTCCAAGCGTGTACAGTGAGCTGCCGAAGCTCCTTGAGCGAGCCGGAATGAGCAGCAAGGGCTCAATTACGGGTCTGTACACGGTGCTTGTAGACGGAGATGATTTCAACGAACCTATCACTGATACAGCGCGAAGTATTCTCGATGGTCATATAATGCTTAACCGTAAGCTTGCCAATAAGAACCATTATCCGGCTATAGATGTACTCATGAGTATATCTCGAGTAATGAGCCAGATTGTCGATAAGGAGCATAAAGCTGTTGCAGGCAGACTTAAGAATGTGCTTGCAACCTACACGGAGGCAGAGGACCTTATAAATATCGGAGCATACAAAAACGGCTCCAACAAGGAAATTGATTATGCCATTGAGAAGCATGATGCCGTCAATAACTATCTTTTACAGGGCGTTGATGACAAATATGAATTTGAAGATGAAATTAAGCTTCTCAATGATATTTTTAAATAATCATTGATTTTGGAATTTTGATAATTTCGGAACATGATGGAATGTCGGGAGATGCATTGTAATGGCTAAGTTCGTATATAGAATGCAGAACATATTAGACATTAAAAATAAGCTTGAAATACAGGCTAAGAACTCCTATGCGGTTGCAAGAATGAGACTTAACAAGGAGGAGGAGAAGCTTGACGGGCTGTTTGCTCAGAAGAAGGCGTATGAGGATGCATACAGACAGCAGCTTTCCGGCAGCATTGATGTCAGACAGATTAATATATGTAAGAATGCCATAGAGCTGTCGAAGAATATGATAAAGAAACAGCTTGTGGAGGTTAAGGTAGCTTCGCTTAACCTTGAGGCGGCGCAAAAGCGTCTCGGAGAGATTATGAAGGAGCGAAAGATTCAGGAAAAACTCAGAGAAAAAGCATACGAAGAATTTCTTCAGGAACTCAATGACCAGGAGAAAAAGGAAATAGATGAGCTCGTAAGCTTCCGATTTGAACAGGAGGAATAGTATGGCGGAAGAACTTGATGACTTATTAGATGAACAGGAGGAAGAAAAAAAATCCAATAAGCTTGTAATAATTCTTGTTACGGTGCTGATTATTTTAATCTGGCTTGCCATATTTGTTCTGCTTGTCAAGCTTGATGTCGGAGGATTCGGAAGTAAGGTATTAAGACCTGTGCTCAAGGATGTTCCGGTTATTAACAAGATACTTCCTGATGCAAGCAATGAGGAAATCGGAATGGACAGCAAGTATCCGTACACGACCCTCTCGGAGGCAATTGCACGGATAGAGGAGCTTGAAAATGAAAATCTCGCACTCAATGAGGCTGCGGCAACGGATGCGGAAACGATAGCAAGCCTTACATCAGAGGTCGCAAGACTAACTCCTTTTGAGACATATCAGAAGAACTATGAGGAGCTTAAGAGGCAGTTCGATGAGCAGGTTGTATTCGGCAACGATTACACAGGCAACTACGCAGCAGACCCGGAGACATATAAGACATGGTATGAAAGTATTGATCCGGAGAATGCGGCAGCCATATATCAGCAGGTACTTGAAAAACAGGCAAGCAGTCAGATTATAACCGACCTTGCAGCTACATATTCCAAAATGAAGGCTGCTCAGGCAGCTTCAATCTTAGAGGAAATGACCGGAGATGAGGAGAAGGTTGCCTCAATACTTGCAAGCATGAGCGTGGCAAAGGCGGCAGACATATTACAGAATATGACTTCAATCTATGCCGCAAAGATAACACTTCTCATGTATCCGTCGCCATATACCATGGAGGAGTATCGCGAGAACAGAATACAGGAGAGTCAGGGTAAGAATCCTGTAGGAAATCCGGACGGTACGCACGACGGAAGCAATGCACCAAGATAGTTATCCGGTTATCCGGTTGACTATAAAGCTGTGACACACAGCACAGAATATCATAGAAAGGAGGATATGTGACATGGCAGCTGACACGAATATTCAGAATTTGTCTTCCGTGTCGAAAAAAGGCAGTCTGTACAATATCGCAGCTCAGAATGTTACCAAGGCAACGGATGCTTTCGGCAATATGATGAAGCAGTCGATTAAAACTGCTTCTAATGCAGTGAACACCGTAAAAGGTCAGGACACTCCGGGTATTCAGGAAAAAATGTCCAACCGCCGCTCACAGGTTGAGTACATTGTAAGAGGCGCAAGACATACCGGTGATGGAACCGCTGTTGACGAATCTGTTATGACAAGTGACCTCAAGGCGTTAACAAGTGACATTAGGGCGGTGGTATGTGCAGTGCTTGATGTGACCGATGAAGAGCTTGAGAAGATGCTTGCAGAGAGCGGAATGTGCATAACCGATTTGCTGAATCAGAGTAATCTCGCCGATTTTGTGGCAGATAACCTTGCCGACGGTGATTCAATGAAGCTCCTGACTGACAGCAGCGTATCACAGGCTTACTCGGAGCTTGGAAACGGGATTAAGAATCTGATAAGCAATGCTTCAGATGAGCTTGGTGTATCGGCTGAGGAACTTACGGATATGCTCAAGGACTTTGTCACAGTACAGAACAATGCTGATGTTGATGAAAAAACAAGTCAGGTCAGCAACGCTTCTGCAGTGAATATGCAGGACGGAATGCTCAATGAGACTGTTATGGAAAATACTGTACAGAACACGGTAAACAACAGACAGACCACGGCAGATGCGGGCATGGAACAGAAGACAGAGTCAGAGGACAATGCTCAGAATGTCAATCAGCCGACAACGGGAACTCTTGAGGAGAAGATTACATTGACTTCCGATAACAATACGGGTTCTCAGATGACGGGCAATGGAAGTGAGAGCCTGTCGGGACAGTTCCTTGAGACGCTCATAAGCAATGTTGACAATTCAATTAATGCTGAGAGTGCATTTGAGGGATACAATGTGAGCCCGGAGGAGATTGTAAGACAGATAATCGATGCGGTTAAGGTCAATGTAAACAGCACTTCGACGGAGATGGAATTGCAGCTTCATCCGGAGAGCCTCGGAAAGGTTAATCTTGTCGTTGCGGCTAAGGACGGTATTATAACAGCACAGATTGCCGCGCAGGACGAGGCGGTCAAGAATGTGATTGAGAATCAGCTTGTGATGCTCAAGGAAAGCTTTGAACAGCAGGGACTTAAGGTTGAAGCGGTTGAGGTAACAGTTCAGAGCCACGGCTTTGAGACAGGAAAGAATCTCGAAGGAAGAGACGATAACGCAGGCAGTGAGAATGATGGCAACCACAGACAGACAAGAAGGCTCACACTTGATGAGATTAATGCATTGATAGGCGATGACGAACTTACGGATGACGAGAATCTCGCAGTCGAGATGATGAGAGCGACCGGAAGAAGCATTGATTACATGGCATAATAATTAATAATAATTCCGCCTATGCGGGAGGAAAGGAGAACAACGATGGCAATAAGTGCACAGATAGTTAACGGCAAAATTTATGCTAATACAACACCCGATAACCTGTCAGAAGACACAAAGGGTACTTCTACGATGGGTAAGGATCAGTTCTTACAGATTCTTGTAGCTGAGATGCAGTATCAGGATCCGCTTGAGCCTACAACTAATACAGAGTGGGTATCACAGATGGCTACTTTCTCGCAGATTGAGGAACTTCAGAATATGTCGGAGTCTATGCGGACAGGACAGGCACAGAATCTTGTCGGAAAATATGTTATCATGGCTACGACGGACAGCACCGGTGAGACAAAATACACAAGCGGTAAGGTACAGACGGTTGAGATTCGTGAGGATGGTACATATCTCTCAATCGGTGGTTATCTCTACAATATTGATGATTTATACTCAGTTGTTGATGAGGATTACTACAAGAAACTTACGGGCGGCAGTTCAACAGGCAGTGGTTCAGACAGCACCGATAAAGAGTAAGCGGTTCAAGCAAAGGAGCGAATATGGAGATTAAAAACAATGTTTATTCCTCCATTGAACAGATCACGGGTCAATATCTGATTCAAAAGACGAAAGAAAGCAAGGATGCGGCCGTTTCGCAGACAATATCCTTTGAGGATATGTTGAGACAGGAGTGGCAGAATAATAGTAAAGACACTACCACGGATGGTAGTCTTAAATTTTCAAAGCATGCCGGCGAGCGCCTGAGGCAGAGAAATATAACATTGTCCGATGACCAGATGGCAAGACTTCAAGACGGAGCAAAGAAAGCATCCGATAAGGGCATCAGGGAATCACTTGTTATAATGGACAGCCTTTCTTTCATTGTAAACACCAAAAGCAACACGGTGATTACAGCAATGGAACAGAGCAGTGATGCTGACAATATCTATACTAATATTGATGGAGCAGTGATAATATAGACCGGACCGATGAGGAGGTCGAGGACTTTGAATGATTGAGAAGCCCGACACGGTTCCATAATCAGGAGGAACAATTACTATGATGAGATCACTTTTCTCTGGTGTGGCAGGTCTTAAGACACATCAGACCAAGATGGACGTTATTGGTAACAATATCGCCAATGTAAATACTGTCGGATATAAGGCACAGTCCGTATCCTTCAGTGATGTATTATACCAGACAACACAGAGTGCGTCAGGCCCTAACGCTTCAACAGGACGAGGCGGTACGAACGCAATGCAGATAGGTCTTGGCTCTAAGGTTGCAGCCATGAGCACATCCGTATCGGATTCAGGCGGTTCACAGGCAACCAATAATCCGTTCGACCTTATGATTAACGGAGATTCAATGTTCATTGTAAACGACGGTACACAGAATTTCTTTACAAGAGCAGGTAACTTTACAACAGATTCCTCCGGTAATCTTGTCACAAGTGCAGGTTACAGTGTAATGGGATGGCTTCCTGATGCCAATGGCAATATTCAGAGAGCAACAGTTAAGCCGCTTTCAATCTACACGGCAGCAAATAAATATACCAACCCTACGCAGACTACACAGACCACAATAACAGGTAATATTAACAAGGAGGACGAGAGCTTCTCAGCCACAGGCGGAAAAATCTCAACCAACGTAAGCTTTTATGATAATCTCGGCTACGAGTACAGAGCAACGCTCTCAATCAGTCAGGATGCTGCTGATCCATACAGCTACAATATTACATGTACGGCAATGACATGTAACGGAACGGATATGGGACTGACCGATGCTCAGCTTCAGGCGGTTATTAACAATGTCAACATTAAATTTAACAGCGCAGACGGAAGTCTTGATACAGGTAATCCGCTTACACTCACCGTTACAGGTCTGGGTAATTCGTTTGACCAGAACATTACTGTTGATATTTCGCAGGTTACTTGCTTTGGTAAGGATACATCTCTTGTGCCTAAGAAGGGCGATGCTGACGGACAGAATGCAGGTCTTGCAGCAGGTAAGATGACATCCGTAAGCATTCAGACAGACGGTAAGATTATTGCAAGCTATGATAACGGTGCATCTAAGACACTCGGACAGATTGTCGTAGCAACCTTCACGAATCTTGCAGGTCTTGAGAAAGCAGGTTCTAACCTGTATTCAGCGACCATGAACTCAGGTGAATTCGATGGTATCGGTCAGGACGTAACTTCCGACGGCGGTTCTTTCGCACCGGGGTATGTTGAGATGTCAAATGTAGACCTTGCCGGACAGTTCACGGACATGATTACAACACAGAGAGGTTTCCAGGCTAATTCACGTATCATCACGGTATCGGATACAATGCTTGAGGAACTTATAAATCTTAAGAGATAACAGATTTAAATAATATTATTTAGGAGCAGGCCATGAAGTCAGTCACCATTATCGGAGCCAACAGTTATATAGCAAGAAATCTTATACAGAGCATTGCGGACAGTGATGCACAGATAAAGATGTATTTATATGACAGGGAGGAGACGCATAAGGATGGACATTCAGGCTATGCTCCTATTGATATTATGAGCAGCGATTCAATGGAAGCCGTGAGATATGATGTGGATGCGGTAATTCTTTTTACCGGAAGAACCGGAACGTATGTGGGGTTTGACGAGCCTGAAAGCTTTATAAAGGTAAATGAGCTTGGACTTCTCAATGTATTAAATGCCATGAGAAAGGCAGATTCGACGGCAAAGCTTGTATTCCCTTCCACAAGGCTTGTATATAAGGGAAAAGATGAAATTCTTTCAGAGGATGCCGAGAAGGAAATGAAGACGGTGTACGCCGTGAATAAGTTTGCCTGTGAACAGTACCTCAAAATGTATCACGAGGTATTCGGGATACATTATTGTATTTTCAGAATATGCGTTCCTTACGGAAGTCTTTTAAAAGGCGTGAGCTCTTACGGAACAGCAGAGTTCTTCATAGGAAAGGCGGCAGCGGGTGAGAATATTTCGCTGTATGGAGACGGAGAGGTCAGAAGAACACTGACATACATCGGAGATTTATGCAGGACGATTGCAGAAGGAAGCTTTTCGGACGGATGCATGGACGATGTCTACAATATAGGTGGTGAAGATTACAGCCTTAAGGAGATGGCACTTGCGACAGCGGAAAGATACAATGTTGATGTTGAATATACACCTTGGCCTGAGAGTGCACTTAAGATTGAATCGGGAAGCACGGTGTTTGACAGCAGCAAGCTTGATGCTATTCTCGGAAGTATAAGAAGGATGAGCTTTAAAAGATGGATTGGAGGGGGAGAATGATTGATTTGACAAGGTTAAACGGAGTTAATTTTACCGTTAACTGTGATTTGATAGAGAGTATTGAAGAGACTCCGGATACGGTGGTGACATTAACAACCGGGAAAAAATTAATAGTAAAAGAAAGTAGACAAGCAATAAAAAATTTAGTATTATCTTATAAGAGGAAAATTTACATCGAAAGAACAGCCTTGGAAGAGGCCTAATATACAAATAATAATGACTGGTAGGTGAATAAAGGTGGATTTAGCTACAATTATTGGTTTGGTTTTATGTTTTGGATTCACGATGTACGGAATTATATCAGGTGATGGCTTCGGCGTTATCGGAAGATTCATTGACCCCGGTTCGGTTGCGATTACTATCGGAGGTGCGTTCAGTGCATGTCTTACGATGAACAAGATGCCGGATTTTGTGAAGGGACTTAAGGGCTTCGGACTTGCACTCAAGGATAAGAAGGTTGACCACGCTGACACAATCAAGAAAATTATTGAATTATCCAATCTTGCAAGAAAGGAAGGACTTCTCGCACTCGAGGAAGCTGCCGAGGGACTTGATGACGATTTCCTTAAGAAGGGAGTCCTGCTCATCGTCGACGGAACCGAGCCTGACCTTGTAAGAGCCATACTCGAGACAGAGCTTGCCAACCTTGAGGCAAGACATAAGAAGGTATATGGATTCTGGGAGAATTTAGCAGGAATGGGACCGGCTTGGGGAATGATAGGTACCCTTATCGGACTCATCAAGATGCTTCAGAACATGAGTGATCCTTCAGCAATCGGACCTGCGATGGCTATTGCACTCATCACAACATTCTACGGTTCGCTTCTTGCTAACTGGCTTGCGACACCTGTTGCAATCAAGTTGCGCGCAAATAACGAGATTGAGGTAACCCTCAAAGAGGTTATGATAGAAGGGCTTCTGTCTATTCAGGCAGGTGAGAACCCAAGAGTTATTGAAGAAAAGTTAAAATCCTTCCTTTCACCGGCTGAGAGAAGCAAGTTCGGCGGTGATGACGGAACGGCTGAACAGGCAGGTGAGGCTTAATGGCAAAGAAGAAAGACGAAGCACCGGTAAAAACCGACGGATGGAAAGATACGTTTTCCGACCTGATGAATCTGCTCCTATGCTTCTTCGTGCTCTTGTTTGCGTCGTCAACGATTGATGCTGAGAAGTTTCAGGAGATAGCACAATCTATGGCACAGAGCTTTTCCATTCTCAACGGAGGACAGACGGGAATAGGTCAGGGAGTGCTCATAGCGAGTGGTGCAAGCCAGCTCACACAGCTCAGCGAATATTATACTGAGCTTGGAAAAAATGAGGACGGTGAATCCGATTCGGTGACCTATGCCAAGCTTGAGCTTGAAAAAGAACAGCTCAAGGAATCGACGAAGATGTCGGAGAATATAGAGAGAGAACTTGAGAACAAGGGAATTTCTTCTTCGGTGGAGGTTCAGACGACCACACATTATGTCCAGCTTACGCTCAAGGGGTCACTTTTGTTTGATTCGGCAAAGGCTGATTTAAAGCCTGAGGCAAAAGAACTCCTCAAACAGGTTGCGGAGGTGCTTGCAGACTATTCGGATAATACGATTCAGATTCTGGGGCATACGGATAATGTTCCGATAATCGGTGATCCGCTTTTTACAAGCAATGCCGTGCTATCTACATATCGTGCACTTTCGGTGTATGAGTATCTTGTAAATGACTGTGGTCTTGCACCTGATAATCTTATGCACTCGGGCTTCGGAGAATATAAGCCGATTGCCGATAACTCGACGGCAGAGGGAAGGGCACAGAACAGACGTGTTGAAATCAGGATTTACAACAGCTTAAGTGATTATAATCAATAGCATATACAGGAGGAAAAGAAAGTGAAGAAGAGTCTGTTACAAATAATTACACTTGCACTTGCAGTGGTTAATCTGGTGCTTACGGCATTACTGATTTTTACCTGCATGCCTGCAATCAATAAGACGAGCAATCTTGTAAATAAGATTTGTGAAATAGTTGACCTTGATATACAGGGGTCATCGGATGAGCCGGAGACGGTTGACATCACAAAGCTTGAGGAGGTTGCCGTTACATTCAACGGTGATTCAACCACATCTCTCAATCTTAAGACAGGTGATGACGGAAAAGCACATGTGATAGTTGTTGGCATGAGTATTATTCTTAACAAGGATCATGCCGATTACAAGGCTAAGCAGGCTACGATAAGTTCTGCGATGAGCCAGATTGACAGTGTTGTGATTGAGGTTATAACTCAGTATACAATGGATCAGGCAATCAACAACAAGGAGGAAATCCGCAAGGAGATTCTCGGAAGACTTCAGCAGTTGTTTGATTCAACATTTATATATGATGTAAGCTTTACAAGCTTTATAACACAGTAACGCATTCTAGAGGAAGGGCAGGTGGCTTTAAATGGGCGAAGTCCTGTCGCAGAGCGAGATAGATAATCTGCTCAAGGCTCTCAACAGCGGAGAGCTTGACATGGAAGAGATAAAAGATAAGGACGAAAAACAGGTAAAGAATTATGATTTCGCGAGACCGACTAAGTTCTCAAAGGAACACTTAAGAACACTTGAAATTATATTCGAGCATTACGGGAGACTGCTTTCCACGAATCTTCCGGCATATCTGAGAAAAGCGGTTCAGGTCGAGGTTGTCAATTCGGAGTCGGTCATATATTCTGAGTTCTCCAATGCGCTCTCCAATCCGGTACTCTTAGGCGTAATCAACATGGACCCACTCGATGGCTCAGCGGTTATGGAGATTTCCGGCAACCTGGCATTCTGTATTATTGACAGACTGTTAGGAGGCGAGGGAGAACCGCTTGACAAGATGAGAGAATATTCGGAGATTGAACTTGTAATTCTTGAAAGAATATTTACCATATGTGTAAATCTTTTGAGAGAGCCATGGCAGAATGTTGTCAGTATAACCCCAAGATTGGAGAGGATAGAGACTAATTCACAGTTTGCGCAGATTATTTCACCGAGTGAAACTATTGCAATTGTCACAATTAATGTTAAAATAGGTGATGTTGAAGGACTGATGAATGTCTGTCTGCCGTTCGGTGTTTTAGAGTCGGTAATGGATAAGCTTAATACAAAATATTGGTTCTCCACAATGCAGGAGAAGGATAATAAGTCTTACAATGAAGCAATTGAGAGCCTTATTTCAAAAGCACAGATACCGGTTAAGGCGGTTTTAGGTAAAAGTTCCATATCTGTCAACGACTTCCTGCAGCTCCATATTGGTGATGTGATAAAGCTTGACAGAAGCGTGGATGATGAATTGGATGTTTATGTGGGCAATATTAAGAAATTTGCAGCTATGCCCGGCTCTACCAATGACAATTATGCGGTTAGAATTACGCAAATACTGAAAGAAGAGGAGTGAGAACAATGGACGGAATGTTATCACAGGATGAAATTAATGCATTATTGGCCGGGACTGATAATGGCGGGGCAGATAATTCTGCTGCAACTGCGACAGCTGCACCGGCAGATGATGATAAAGTCCTTACTGACGAGCAGAAGGATGCCATTGGAGAAATTTCTAATATCAGTATGGGTTCTGCGGCAACAACGCTTGGTATGCTGCTTAATCAGACAGTTACCATTACCACACCGAATGTTTCGTATGTTGAGTGGGGTGAGTTGGCAGATTCATATGACAGACCATGTGTATTTCTCCAGATAAAGTATGTTGATGGTCTTGACGGCAACAATGTACTTGTATTAAAAGAAAATGATGTTAAGATTATAACAGATCTTATGATGGGTGGTCCGGGTGTAGCCTCGGATGAGCCGATAACAGAGCTTCATCTCAGCGCCATTGGAGAGGCAATGAATCAGATGATGGGAAGTGCGGCGACATCCATGTCGTCAATGCTCAACAAGAAGATTGATATAAGCCCGCCAACTGCAGAACTTGTTGATCTTAATGAGAGTATGAACACGGGAAAGCTTCCTGAATTCCTGAAGTCGAAGTTTGTAAAGGTTTCATTTAAGATGTTAATCGGAAATTTGATTGACAGTGAAATCATGCAGTTATATCCGTTTGAGTTTGCCAAGTCCCTTTATGAGATATTCGGCATGAAGTCGAGTGGATCATCGGATTCAACTGCAAGTGCCACGGCATCTGCACAGCCTGCACCGGCTCCTGCACCTGCAGCAAGCCCGGCTCCTGCACCTGCACCGCAGCCTATGCAGCAGCCTGTGCCTGATATGGGAGCATACCAGCAGCCTGTGATGAATCCTTATGCACAGCCGATGCCTGGATACATGCAGCCTGCAATGCCATATCCGCAGCCACAGGTTATGGGAGGATATCAGCCGCAGCCGATGCCTAATGTGCAGCCGGCTTCGTTTAAGCCTTTTACGGGAGATATGTCATCTACAGGCCAGCATGAGAATATTGACCTCATTATGGATGTACCTCTTGAAGTTACGGTGGAGCTTGGACGTACTAAGAAGTCAATTAAGGAGATACTTGATTTTGCACCTGGAACAATCGTTGAACTTAACAAGATTGCAGGTGAGCCGATAGATGTTCTCGTTAACGGCAAATATGTTGCCAAGGGTGAAGTAGTTGTCATCGAAGAGAGTTTCGGAATTAAGATTACGGAAATTATTAATTGACAATTATTTCATAATAAGATATTTTATAAATGTTAATTACATAGCATAATGGTAACAAAAATATGAATAAATTTTACCAGAAGGAGAATTGTATGGGAAAGAATATATTAATTTGCGATGACGCGGCATTTATGAGAATGATGATTAAGGACATTCTCACAAAGAATGGCTACAATGTAGTCGGCGAGGCAGAGAATGGTGCTAAGGCTGTTGAAAAATATCAGGAACTTAAGCCGGATCTTGTCCTCATGGACATCACAATGCCTGAGATGGACGGAATTCAGGCACTTAAGGCAATCAAGGCTGCAGATGCGGGAGCAGCAGTTATCATGTGCTCTGCAATGGGCCAGCAGGCGATGGTTATCGATTCAATTCAGTCAGGTGCTAAGGATTTTATTGTTAAGCCGTTCCAGCAGGATCGTGTATTAGAGGCGGTAAGAAAGGTAGTAGGTTAGTGCATACATTCATGCTTCTGACAGGGATAAACGGTATTGCACAGCTTATAACGGTTGCTGTCTTGTTTATCCTTGTGCTTGCCTTGACTTATTTCACGACGCGTTTTGTCGGAAGATATCAGAAGGGTCAACTGTCAGGCAATAATATACAGGTTATTGACATGCTTCGTCTGTCACAGAATAAGCTTGTACAGATAGTGCGTGTCGGAGAAAAGTACTTTGCTGTTGCTGTGTGTAAGGACACTGTCACCCTGTTAGGTGAGATTGACGGTGACAAGCTTGTGATAAAAGAACAGGGTACGGCTTCAAATATGGAATTTGAGAATCTTTTCAAGCGTTTTAGAAAAAAAGAACAGGAAAACAGACAGGAAGACAGGTAGAGGCTATGTATACTAGAAAGAATTTTAAGAAGAATGCTTTAAGATTCCTTATGCTATTTACAATAACTTTCCTTGTTCTGTTTATGAGTACCGAGAAGCCTGTATATGCTTCAGAGGGCACGGACGTGCTGGGCACATTAAGCTCGGAGAACTCTACGGAAGACAGCAAAGATTATAATTTATTAACAATAGGTGTTGCGGCAGGTGACGAGAATATGGCAAGTGTCCTTCAGATGCTTGCTCTTCTTACCGTCATTTCACTTGCACCATCTATACTTATTATGCTCACATCCTTCACAAGAATAATTATAGTTCTGCATTTTACGAGAGCGGCACTCAACACTCAGACCGTACCTCCTAATCAGGTTCTTGTGGGATTAGCGTTATTTTTGACTTTTTTCATAATGGCTCCGACATTCAGTTCAGTGTATCAGAATGCAGTCAAACCGCTTGCGGCAGGTGAAATTACGTCTGAGGAAGCGTTTGAAGTCGGAATGGCTCCGATTAGGGAGTTCATGTTCGGACAGATAACAAGAGAAAAGGATCTTAAGATGTTTCTTGAGATTTCGGGTACGCAGGATGTTCAGACACAGGATGACATTCCGACATCCGTACTTATTCCAAGTTTTATTACAAGTGAATTACGAACAGCATTTATAATTGGGTTTGTGATTTACATACCTTTTATTATTATTGATATGGTTGTGGCATCAACACTCATGTCCATGGGTATGATGATGCTTCCGCCTACCACAATTTCAATGCCGTTTAAGATACTTCTTTTTATTATTGCGGATGGCTGGAATCTTGTTATAGGAAATCTCGTTAAGACTTTTTACCATTGATAAATATAGGCAAGGATATCATGCCTCCACGCTTATGGTGGGGGCTGATTTGGTGTTAGAAGAGAAGGAGGTATATTATGACTCAACAGCAGGTACTTGATATAATGCGGGAAGCGTTGTTTCTCGTAATTAAATGTTCGGCTCCGCTTCTTCTTGTATCATTGGTGGTTGGTTTGATAATAAGTATATTTCAGACAATTACATCCATACAGGAGCAGACACTTACATTTGTTCCGAAGGTAATTGCGGTATTTCTCACACTTATGCTTGTGGCAGGGTGGATAGGTACCAACCTTACTGATTTTATTGAAAATCTTTGGGGCTCATTTAATTCGCTATGTGGATTTTGACATTTGTATACTGCAGCTTTAGGATGGGATTAATATGACTATTGACGTTGATACTTTATTTGCACAGTGGGAATTATATCTGCTTATACTTGTGAGGGTTGCCGGCTTTATATATACGGCTCCCTTTTTTTCCACGAGCAATGTACCGACAAGAACCAAGCTTGGACTTGCAGTATTTTTGTCATATATTATTATGTTTGCGGCACCTGAGCAGTCATATACATACGATGGAGTGATTGGGTATGCAATACTGGTTATGAAGGAATCAATCGTCGGTCTTTCCATCGGATTTTGTGCCAATCTGTGTATGCAGGCAATTCATTTTGCGGGATATTTGATAGATATCAACATCGGCTTATCAATGGCGACGATGTATGACCCGGCAACAAAAATGCAGGTCAATATATCGGGTCAGTTATATTATTATGTTATTATGCTTTTGATGATGGTGTCAGGTCTGCATACATTCCTGATTCAGGCAATAGTCGATACATATACGGTTCTTCCGGTAGGAGAGGCGGTTTTAAGACCGGGAATGTACAATTCGGTGCTGGGCTTTATTGCAGATTACTTTGCAATCGGCTTCAGAATTGCACTTCCGGTATTCATCACATTGATGGTAATGAATTGTATTCTCGGTATAATGGCGAGAGTGGCACCTCAGATGAATATGTTTGCAGTCGGAATGCAGATAAAGATATTAATAGGCTTCTTTATCATGTTTCTTACGGTTGCCATGCTTCCGTCGGTTGCGGGCTTTTTGATGGATACAATGAAAAATAATATAATAGATCTTGTGAAAGGGATGCGCGCCGGGTGAGGAAACTTAAGCTGGATGGCAATAATACATATATAAAGAAATATGGCAGAGTATCAGGCACCGCCACGGGAACATTGAGTGTCTCATTGCAGTTTTTTGCCAAGGACGGTCCGGGTGGAGAGAAGACGGAGGAGCCTACTGCTAAGAAGCTTTCCGATGCCCGTAAGGATGGACAGGTTTCAAAGAGCAAGGATTTAAGTTCATCCGTTATTTTGCTTGTGTCGTTTCTGGTTTTGAAATTTATGGTTGGCAGTATGGGCAGTTCTTTTGTGGAATGCTTCAGGGAAAATTATACAAGAATAGGTGATTTTTTTCAGGCACAGAACGGCGAGTTCAATTCTCAGTATACAATACAGCTTATGCGAGCGGCAGCTCTTGATATGCTCATGATGGTTTTGCCTTTTTTTGCGGTCGGAGTTGTTGTCGCAGTTGTGGCTGAGCTTGTTCAGGTAAAATGGAGACCTACGTCAAAGCCTTTGCAGCCTAAGCTCAGCAAGTTCAATCCGGTGAACGGTATCAAAAGGCTGTTTTCCGTTAAAACACTTATGGAACTTCTTAAGCAGACTGTGATACTGGTTATTATTTTTATTGTCGTGTACAACAAGTTAAAGGGCAGATTTGCTGATATATATACATTGTATGATATTTCGCTGAATCAGGCATTGTCATTGCTGGCAGATATAATATTTGATGTTGGAATAGTGATATGCGCTATTTATCTTGTAATCGGAATAGTCGATTATGTGTATGAGAAGAGAAAATTCAAAAAAGATATGATGATGACCAAGCAGGAGGTCAAGGACGAGTGGAAGAACACTGAGGGAAGTCCTGAGGTTAAGCAGAAACAGCGCCAGAGGATGGCTGAGGTTTCAAGGAGGAGAATGATGCAGGCTGTTCCCGAGGCGGATGTTGTTATCACGAACCCGACGCATTTTGCCGTTGCACTTAAGTACGAGCAGAATAAGGGAAGAGCTCCTGTCGTCGTTGCAAAGGGTGAAGATTTTCTGGCTGCACGTATCAAAGAGACAGCGAGGGAACACAATGTTGAAATTGTTGAGAATAAACCTCTTGCGCGTATGTTATATTATAATGTAGAATTAAACGAGGAAATTCCGCCGGAATTGTATCAGGCAGTTGCAGAAGTTCTGGCATTTGTATATAATCTTAAGAATAAGAGGGCATAGATACCATGTCCGAAGTGTGTGAAAGGAGGAGAACATGAAGAAATCAGATCTGTTTGTTGGTTTGTATATTCTTGCTGCAGTTGTTTTCCTTATTGTATCGATTCCGAGCGCAGTACTTGATATACTGCTTGCATTTAACATTGCTGTGGCACTTGTTATTTTGTTCATGGCACTTTTTTCAAAGGAACCGCTGGATATGCAGGCTTTTCCTACAATCCTGCTGTTTACCACAATATTCCGTATATCGCTCAATGTATCGTCGACTAAGCTTATTTTAGGAACAGGTGATCCTGGTAATGTCGTCAGAGTGTTCGGTCAGTTCGTGGGAGGCAATGATATTGTAATAGGTGTCATCGTATTCCTCATTCTTATCCTTGTACAGTTCATGGTAATTAATAAAGGTACCGAGCGAGTTGCCGAGGTAACGGCAAGATTCACTCTCGATGCCATGCCCGGTAAGCAGATGGCTATCGATGCCGATTTGAATACGGGAGCCATAAGTGATAAGGAAGCGATTGCAAGAAGAGAGAAGCTTCAGCAGGAATCTTCATTCTTCGGAGCCATGGACGGTGCTACCAAGTATGTTAAGGGAGATGCGACGGCTGGTCTTGTAATTACTGCCATAAATATTGTCGGCGGTGTTATAATGGGAGTTGTGCGTCAGGGAATGAGCATCAATGATGCGTTAAGTACATACACAATTCTCACTATCGGTGACGGACTTGTAAGCCAGATACCTTCACTTCTTATATCACTCTCGACCGGTATCATTATCACCAAGGCAACTAAGGAAAAGGATCTCTCGGAAGAACTTGTCACCGAGCTGTTCTCCATGCCGAAGGCATTCTTTATGGTAGGTGGTGCCATGGCATTTCTCGGTGTGTTTACACCGCTTCCTTGGTACATATTTGTTCCGTTCGGTGTGCTTCTCATTGTATGGGGAAATATTCAGAAAAAGAGACAGGATATTGGCGCAATTGAACAGGAGGCTGACAACGCGGACGAGGAAGCTAACGAGATAAGGAAGCCGGAGAATGTTACCTCGCTTCTTCAGGTTGACCCGATTGAACTCGAATTCGGATATGGAATTATTCCTCTTGCCGATGCAAATCAAGGTGGTGACCTTCTTGACCGAGTTGTAATGATAAGGCGACAGATAGCGATTGAACTTGGAACGGTTGTTCCAATCATAAGATTGCGAGACAATATTCAGCTCAATCCTAATCAATACATAATAAAGATTAAAGGTATCCAGGTCAGCGAGGGAGAAATCCTTTTTGACCATTACATGGCGATGAATCCTGGATATGTGGAGGAGGAGATTACGGGTATTCCGACCTTCGAGCCTTCATTTCACCTCCCGGCAATATGGATTACGGAAGGACAGAGAGAGCGTGCTGAGTCGTTGGGCTACACGGTTGTTGACCCGCCTTCAATAATTGCCACACATTTGACGGAGGTTGTGCGCTCGCATATTGCAGAGCTCCTCACAAGACAGGATACGCAGAACCTTATCAACAATCTCAAGGAGAACAACCCTACGCTTGTCGAGGAGCTTGTGCCTAAGCTTATGAATGTCGGTGAGATTCAGAAGGTATTGCAGAATCTTCTCGAGGAAGGTATATCCATAAGAGACCTTCTCACAATTTTTGAGACTCTTGCAGACCATGCAGCAACAACCAGAGATCCCGATATTCTCACGGAATATGCAAGGCAGAGCCTTAAGAGAGCTATATCCAATAAATACTTTACGCCTAATGAGACGACGAGCGTTGTCACTCTTGACCCGACTGTTGAGCAGGAAATCATGGGCGCAGTAAAGCAGACAGAGCAGGGGGCATATCTTACGCTTGCACCTGACAGAACACAGAAGATTGTCGATTCCGTCAAGCAGGAGGTTGAGAAGCTTGAGAATATGGGCAAGTCTCCTATTGTCATAACTTCTCCTATTGTGAGAATTTATTTTAAGAAATTAATCAATGATTATGTGAGTGATTTGACTGTGGTTTCGTACAATGAGATTGAGCCGAATGTCGAATTGCAATCAGTTGGGATGGTGACTGCATAAATGATAGTTAAGAAATATACGGCAGCAACCGAGACGGAGGCGGCACTCAAGGCAAAGGAAGACCTTGGTGCAGGTGCGGTTGTTCTTAATGTCAAGACAATCAAGCAGAGAGGTATTGCGAAGCTCTTCAAGAAGAATTATGTTGAGATAACCGCTGCGCTTGAGGAAAAGGAGAATGTAACAGCGGCTCCGGAGATAAAGAAGCAGCCCGCACCAGATTATCAGGCACTAAGTGCCACAACAGAGAAAGCCATTGAGAAGAAGCTTGACACGCTGCACAATCTTTTGGCAGACCAGATAAAGAAAAATGAGGATGACAAGCTGAGAACAGAGGAACAGCCTAAGGAGCAGAACCAGCCTAAGCAGGAGGAGATTAAGGAAAACAGCAATTTTAAGTATCTTAAGCTCATCTATAATAAGCTTATTGATTCTGAGGTGGAGGAGAAGCTTGCAAATATCATAATTGAGGATATTGATTCGTCGCTCAAGAAGGAATCAAACATAGACAGTATAATCTCCGCGGTGTACCAGAAGATAATACTAAAGCTCGGAGAGCCTGTTGTCATAGATGTCTCCTCCGGAAGAAATATTGTATTTTTCATGGGACCTACAGGAGTTGGAAAGACCACGACGATAGCTAAGCTCGCTTCTGATTTTAAGCTCAATAAGGGTATTAAAGTGGCAATGATAACTGCTGACACATATCGTATAGCCGCTGTGGAACAGCTTAACACTTATGCAGGTATTCTTGATATTCCTGTTTCTGTTATTTTTTCGCCGAGTGAGCTTGTCGATGCTGTCAGAAACTACAGCGAATATGATCTCATACTCGTTGATACGGCAGGAAGGTCACACAGGAATCTTGAACAGCTTGGAGAGATACAGGAGCTTATAAAGAATATTGAGGATGCACAGTCAGACCTTAAGGTAGAAAAGTATCTTGTCGTCAGTGCTACAACAAAGTACCGTGACCTGATAAACATTGCAGATGCATATAAGGATATTAAGGATTACAAACTTTTGTTCACAAAATTAGACGAGACGAGCGCGTATGGAAATCTGCTCAACCTCAGAAACAGGACAGGGGCACCGTTGTCATATACGACATGTGGACAGAATGTACCTGATGATATTGAGGTTACGGACGTACAGGGACTTGCAAAGCAGCTTATAAGCGGAGCTGCAAATACACCGCTTGGATAGGAACATCATGTAGGAAGGAGAGCATACATGGACCAGGCTGAGAGATTGAGACAGATGGTACAGCAACAAAATAGAGGCAGTCAGGCCGGTGATGCTGATGCAGTCAGACATGCAAGGATTATTACCGTGACGAGCGGCAAGGGTGGAGTCGGAAAATCCAGCTTTGCAATAAATCTTGCTCTTATGTTCAGAAAGCAGGGAAAAAGAGTTATAATTTTTGATGCTGATTTCGGGCTTGCGAACATAGAGGTTATGTTTGGGGTTATTCCGAAGTATACGCTTGCAGACTTAATGTTCAGGGGCAGGGAATTGAGTGAAGTTATATGCGATGGACCTGACGGAGTAATGTTTGTGTCAGGCGGGTCGGGAATAGCAAGACTGGTAAATCTTGATAAGGAACAGATAAGAAGACTTGTCGGTAAGTTATCGGAGCTTGACAGTATAGCAGATGTTGTGATTGTAGATACCGGGGCGGGAATATCAGGCAGCGTACTTGAATTCGTTGCCGCAAGTCCGGAGGTTGTTCTTGTTGCCACACCGGAGCCGACATCGATAACAGATTCGTATGCACTGCTCAAAGCACTTAGTATGTTTCAGGGATTTGATAATGAACATACTAAGATAATGCTGCTTGGCAACAGAACCACATCTCCAAGAGACGGGGTGAATATGTATGAAAAGCTTTCAACTGTCGTCGACAGATTTCTGAATCTTAATATTGAGTATTTAGGATGTATTCCGGCGGATGATTTTGTTGTTAAGGCAATTATGAAGCAGTCACCTGTTGTCATGGAATATCCTAATTCGTCTGCATCGAAGTCATTTGTTCAGATTATGGGAAGGTTGAGCGATGGAAGCACACAGACAGGCATTGCAAAGGGAAAAAGAGGTATTGGAAATTTTTTCAATAATGTTTTAAAACACAATAACAGATTCTAAGAGGAGCGTTTATTTATGGAAAAAATATTAGTTCCGGGTGGAAGGCTTGAGCTGAATGAAATAATATCTGACAAGACAAAGAAAGCAAATACTTATCTCAGCCAGATTTATGATATTGATGAGAAAGAGAAGAAAGTGTCAATTGCCATGCCGTATAAAGAGGGACGCTTGGTGGTCCTTTCTATGGGGATGAGTTTTGATGCTTTTTTTTATTCTAAGACGAGACTGTATCACAGCAGAGTAACAATTGTAGACAGATATAAGAGCAATAATCTGTACGTGCTTGTGGTTGAGCTTAAAACTCCGCTCAACAAAGTACAGAGAAGACAGTTCTTCAGATATGAGGTGTCGATGCCGGTAAGCTATATGCTGATGGATAACGATGCAATTACAGTGTATGAAAAGACAGGGGAGCTTCCGGACAGCATGACGGAGGGCAGGCTCACGGAAGGGCAGACAATAGATATAAGCGGAGGCGGGCTCAAATTCGCCGGTGCACATATTGAGAAGGGTTCCATGGTATATATACAATTATTTTATACGCTTGGCTCGGCACTGTACTGCTTGAGAACAGCGGCAAGCGTGGTCGAATCAGTCAATCCGCCGGGCAGAAGAGATGTTTTTCATAACAGGGTAAGCTTTGAGAATGTCAAGAGTGATGACAGGGAACTTTTTATAAGATTTATTTTTGAGGAAGAGCGCAAGCAGAGACAAAATGAAAGGGGGAAATAGTTTATATGGCAAAGAAAATTTTGATAATTGATGACTCTGCACTCATGAGAAGGGTCATATCTGATATAATAAAAACAAATAAACAATATGAGGTTGCTGATTTTGCAACGGATGGTCTTGACGGTTTTGACAAGATTGTTTCTCATCCTAAGCTCTACGATGCAATTATTCTTGATATAAATATGCCGAAGATGAATGGTCTTGAACTTCTTGAGATGCTTCAGAAGAACAGGATTCAGGAGACGGTAATTGTTGTCAGCACGGTTGCAAAGGAGGGGGCGAAGGAGACAATCAAAGCACTTGAACTCGGCGCATTTGATTTTGTCACTAAGCCTGAGAACTTTATCGAAGCTAAGGGTGAGAACTTTAAGCAGCGCATACTTGATATGCTTGAAGTTGCCACGGCAAGCAGCACTAAGGCTTCAGTCATCAGCTCAATGCCTATAACACAGAGCATCAATACGAAAGCTACCACAATGAGAACTTTCGTGACGGCTAAGAACGAGAGAAGTACCGAAGTGTCAGGAAGAACAAAAGTACAGCCGGCGATGACGGTGAGAATGAGTGACCATAATCTGTATAAGAAGGATAAGGTCAACAGAATAGTTGCTCTCGCATGCTCCACCGGTGGCCCAAAATCACTTCAGCAGGTGATTCCGTATCTTCCGGCGGACATGGATGCAGGTATGGTTGTTGTACAGCATATGCCTGCCGGCTTCACTAAATCACTGGCAATGAGGCTTAATGAGATAAGCAAGGTTAAGGTGAAGGAAGCCGAGGACGGTGATATCGTAGAGAAGGGAACCGTATACATAGCTCCGGGGGGAAGACATATGCGTCTTACACGAGCCGGAAGCACTGCGAAGGTTGTACTGTCTGACGAACCTCCGGTGGATGCTTTAAGACCGTGCGCGAATGTGATGTATGAGTCACTCAAGGATTCGCCGTATGACGAGATTGTATGTGTAGTTCTCACAGGAATGGGTGCCGATGGAACTAAGGGCATCAAGCTTCTTAAGGAGAAGAAGAAACTGCACGTCATAAGTCAGGATGAGGCAAGCAGTATTGTTTATGGAATGCCAAGGTCAGTTGCGGAAGCGGGACTGACAGATGAAGTAAAACCACTTGAAGAAATCGCTGATGCGATAACAAGAAACACGGGGGTGCGCTAAATGGACGTAAGCCAGTATTTAGAGATTTTTATTGATGAGACAAAAGAACATTTACAGAATTTGAACGATCTTCTCTTAGTATTAGAGAAGGAGCCTGAGGATAAGGCCACAATCAACGAGATATTCCGTGCTGCACATTCGCTTAAGGGAATGGCGGGTACAATGGGATACAAGAGAATGCAGAATCTTACACATAATATGGAGAATGTATTCTCGGAGATCCGCAATGATAAGATGAAGGTAACGGCGAGTCTTGTAGATACCTTATTCCAGTGCCTTGATGCATTAGAGGCATATCTTTCCAATATTCAGGAGACATCTGACGAGGGAACTGAGGACAATGAAGCTATAATCAAGCTTCTCAATGAGTTCCTTGCCACAGAGGGAAATATTGCGGCACAGCCACAGACAGAAGCTCAGCCTGCACAGGCAGCGGCACCTGTGGCTCAGTCGGAAGGTTCTGATGATTTGGCAAAGTATAAGAAGAGTACACTTGCCGATTTTGAGATGCATGCGATTAATGAGGCACGCAGAAAGGGAATGAAGGCGTATGGATTTACCGTATATCTTGATCCTAACTGCATTCTTAAGGCTGCGAGAGCATTCCTTGTTTTTAAGGGAATCGAGGAAGTAGGAGAGATTATCAAGTCCGACCCGTCAACACAGGATATTGAGGATGAGAAGTTTGAACTTGATTTCAGCGTGTTTGTTGTATCTAATGAGAGCTTCGACAAGGTGCTCGGTGTGATTAAGAACGTATCCGAGATTAAGAATGTTGTCGGCGGCGAACTTGAGGAAATCAAGGATGAGACGACAACAACGGCACAGCCTGCTGCAGTAGCAGCGGAAGCACATCCTGAGAAGGAAAACAGTGCTGCACCTGCTAAGACGGACGAGAAGAAGGCTGCCGCACCTGCTAAGACAGGCAAGCCTGTGGCCAACCGTTCCGTGCGTGTAGATATTGACAAGCTCGATACACTTATGAATCTTGTGAGTGAGCTTATTATTGCAAAGAACGGTCTTGTTTCAATTAACAATTCTGCAAGCGAGAATTCGACAGTGGGAAGACAGAATTTCAATGAGCAGATTGAATATCTTGAGAGAGTTACCACATCACTTCATGAGTCTGTTATGAATGTCCGAATGGTACCTATTGAGACTGTTGTCAACAGATTCCCTAGAATGATTCGTGACCTGAGTAAGAAGCTTGATAAGAAGATGGAACTGTACATGACAGGTGAGGAGACAGAGCTTGACCGTACGGTAATCGATGAAATCGGCGATCCTCTTATGCACCTGCTCAGAAACTCAGCAGACCACGGACTTGAGCATGCCGATGTGCGTGCACAGAGAGGCAAGCCTGAAGTCGGTACGATTTTCCTCAATGCTTATCAGGATGGCAACAATGTAGTTATCGAGGTAGGCGATGACGGTAACGGTATCGATGTTGAGAAGGTCCGCAACAAGGCAATCGAGAAGGGTACAATCACTCCTGAGCAGGCTGAGGCAATGACTGATAAGGATATCATTGATTTACTTTTCCGTCCGAGCTTCTCCACATCAGAAAAGATTACAGATGTATCCGGAAGAGGTGTCGGTCTTGACGTTGTTAAGTCCAAGATTGAGGCTCTCGGCGGAGATGTAGAGGTTAAGACAAAGCTTGGCGAGGGAAGTACATTTATCGTAAGACTTCCTCTTACGCTTGCCATTATTCAGGCACTCATGGTTAAGCTTGGTGATGAGCAGTATGCTATTTCACTCGGCTCAATTGAGACACTTGAGGATATAACAAAGGACGATATAAAGTATGTTAATTCCAAGGAAGTTATACATTTAAGAGATAAGGTTATTCCTATCATACGTCTTGGCAGGCTTCTTGATGTTGAGTCAAGCAATGAGGACAGTGATAACATGACGGTTGTTATTGTCCGTAAGGGAGAAAAGAGAGCAGGTATTGTTGTGGACAGTCTTATAGGACAGATGGAGATAGTAATCAAGTCACTCGGAAGCTACATCAATGTCAACAAGATGATCAGCGGTGCAACAATTCTCGGTGATGGCGATATCGCTCTTATCATTGATGCAAATACTCTTGTATAACAGATGGAGGTAATATACTATGGATGCTATAACAACAAGCCAGTCAACAGCAAGACAGTACATTGTCATTAAGCTGGGTGAAGAACAGTATGGTATAAATATTAATTATATTGACAATATCGTAAGAATGCAGAAGATTACGAGAGTGCCTAAGGCACAGCATTATTTCAAGGGCGTAATCAACTTAAGAGGTGAGATTGTTCCTGTAATGAGCCTCAGACTTAAGTTCGGTCTTCCTGTTGATGAGATTACGGACAAGACAAGAATTATCATTATCAAGCTTGAGCAGCAGGCAACGGTTGGTCTTATTGTCGATCAGGTTAATGAGGTGGTAACTCTTGATGAAGATTCGGTTGAAAAGACTGCGATTGATGCTAACAATGATATGGCAGGATACATAAGTGCAATAGGAAAGAGCAAAGGCGAGCTTATTTCTCTTCTCAACATTCAGCTTGCTATTGCTGATAAGGAACAAGCTAGGGAAGAATAAAAATTGCCGGAAAGGAGATGTCATGGCAGAAAGAGAACTTGACAAACTTAATGATTTACAATTTGACGTCTTAAAGGAAATCGGTAATATCGGAGCAGGCAATGCAACGACGGCACTGGCAAAGATGCTGAACACAAAGATTGATATGAATGTTCCGAGAGTTGAGATGGTTCCGTTTACACAGCTTCCGGACACATTTGGTTCTCCGGAGGAGGTTCTTGCCGGAATTCTTGTACAGCTTGATGGCGATATAAAAGGAATGATGATGTTTCTTGCAAAAGAGGAGTCGGCACATACCTTAGTCAATTCGCTTATGGGCGGAATGGGAGTATCAGGTGACGGAACTTTTTCGGAGATGGAGCTTTCGGCTCTCAGTGAGATTGGTAATATTATTATCGGAGCTTACCTGTCGGCAATGTCTAATCTCACTAATCTGAAGATTGCATCATCGGTTCCATATATATCCATTGATATGGCGGGTGCACTTTTAAGTGTGCCGGCGATTGAGTTCGGAAAGCTGGGTGACAAGGTTCTCCTTATTGAGACACAGTTTGGAGAACTTGACCTGGTTAACGGATATTTTCTTATGGTACCGGAGCTTGAATCATATGATGTGATTCTTTCATCTTTAGGTATGTAAATATTGTACACACAGGTAAAAGTATATGGGAAATATGATTAAAGTGGGAATGGCAGACTTAAATGTCTGCCGTTATCCGGATAATTTAACTACATTAGGTTTAGGCTCATGTATCGGAGCATGCATCTATGATCCTGTGACTAAGATAATCGGTATGTGCCATTATATGCTTCCCGACAGTACTTTGATTAGAAATAATCAGAATATAGCAAAATTCGGTGACACCGGAATTTCTGAGACGGTGGCAAGAATGGAGAAGATGGGTGCGGTAAGAAGCAGAATGGTTGCTAAGATTGCAGGGGGTGCGCAGATGTTCGCCGTGTCATCGGGAACAGGTGCGAATGCATCCATGAAGGTTGGAGAGAAGAATGCTGAGTCGGCTAAGGTTAATTTTAAGAAGCTTGGCATTCGAATTATCGCGGAAGATACAGGGCTTAATTACGGACGTACGATAGAATTTTATTCTGCGGATGGCTCATTGTTGATTAAGGCAGTAGGAAAGGAACTTAAGCGTATATGATTTTTAAAAATCTTCCCGCAATAATAACTTTGGTTGCGGCATTGGTTGCATGTGTTGTTACGTTTTTGTATCGATATGAGCTCACCAAGGCGTTGATTCTTATCCTTGCTGCAACGGTTGTTTTTTTCATTATCGGCATGCTTGTAAGAACGCTGCTTAATCGTTTCCTAAATCCTCAGAAGCAGGAAGGCGCCGATGAGAAGGCACCGGATACGGAAGGGGAAGATACAGAAGAGGACGAGTGAAGAAGATAATGTTCATTGAGAGAGGGTTGCATAATGGATGATAACGGCAAGGAAAAGCTTTGGGAGCAGTATGCGAGGACAAAGACACCTGAGCTCAGAGAAAAGATAATAACAGAATATGCACCGCTCGTTAAGCTTGTAGCCGGAAGACTCAGCATGTATCTGGGATATAACGTGGAATACGAGGATTTGGTGAGTTATGGTATATTCGGACTTATTGATGCGATAGATAAGTTTGATTTCAATAAAAATGTGAAGTTTGAGACTTATGCAAGTCTCAGAATACGAGGTGCTATATTGGACCAGATCAGAAAGATGGACTGGATTCCAAGAAGCGTGAGGCAGAAACAAAGAAAAATAGATGCTGCAATGGCAAAGCTTGAAGCAGAGAATGGCAGACCTGCTACAGATGAGGAGATTGCCGGAGAGCTTGATATTTCAGTTGACGAGCTTGACACATGGAATGGACAGACAAAGATAACGAATCTTGTATCATTAGAAGATTTTGTTGAGCAGGGAAGCGAAATAAAGATGGATGCTTCCCACAATTCACAGTTTGAACAGCCGGAGAAGGTGATTGAGAAGGCAGAGCTTGCCAAGATGCTTGAAAAAGCGATTGATGAGCTTACGGAAAAAGAGAGAAGTGTTGTCCTTTTCTATTACTATGAAGATTTGTCATTGAAAGAGATAAGCAAAGTGCTTGAGGTATCTGAATCGAGAGTTTCACAGCTTCACACGAAAGCAATTCAGAAGATGAAAAAGCATATGGGAGCGTACATGGGATTACTTGCTGACTAATGATTATAGGAGAAGAAACATGAAAAAAAACGGGTATTTCATGGTTTCAGTCAAGCCGGATGGAACCTATATAACGGTTACGGAACCTGATGAGGGTGCCAAGGGTGTTACTGCGGATGAGATTGTAGTTTTCTTGGACAGCAGAAGATTTGAGGATTTTAACAAAGATGATGTCAGGGCGGGCATCAGAAGAATAAGCGGAAATAATTGTTTTAAGATAAGCAGTACGGCGATGAATTCCAGCGCCGCTTTTTGTATTTATAGTATTGATAATGACAAGATGAACGTTACGGCTGTCATGTATCCTCCTGTCGGGACGGGAAGCGAGATGACCTGTGAGGAGGTTATCGGAGATCTTACGGCTAAAGGAATCATATATGGTGTTAATGAGGATACAATTAAGGAAGTTATAAGGAATAAGGCATACAATACTCCGTTCGTGGCTGCCAAGGGTGATGAGCCGGTTCAGGGTAAGGATGCAGAGATAGAATACCTTTTTAATACCCACAATATTGCCAAGCCTAAGGTTAAAGAGGACGGAACAGTAGATTACCATGAACTAGATCTGATAACCAGTGTCAAGGCAGAACAGGTTGTCGCAAAAATCATTCCGGTTGACAAGGGGATTCCGGGACGCAATGTTATGGGAGCCGAGATACCTCCTAACAGAGTTAACAAAAAGAATTTTAAGTTCACAAGAAATGCATATATATCCGAGGATGGCTTAAGCCTTATATCCAAGGTAAATGGTCACATCACACTTGAAGGCGACAAGATTCTTATATCGGACATATATGATGTGCCGGTAGATGTTGATAATACGACGGGCGACATTGAATATGAAGGAAATGTAATTGTGCATGGTAACGTGCGTGCCGGTTTCACGCTGAAGGCGTCAGGCGATATAACCATTATGGGCGTGGTTGAAGGAGCCAATGTTGACGCGGGAGGAAATCTTACCGTTAACAGAGGAATTCAGGGAATGAATAAGGCACAGATTCATGCGGGCGGCGATATAGTTTCAAAGTTTGTCGAAAATGCAACGATTGTATGCGGCGGCAATATAGAGACGGATTCGCTTCTGCATTCAAGCTCTTCGGCAGGCGGAAAGATTACCGTCAATGGAAAGAACGGTCTTTTAGTCGGCGGAACAGCAAGAGCCGGGCAGCTTGTCACGGCCAAACAGATTGGGAATACGATGGGAACAGTCACGAATGTGTATGTCGGAGTTGACCCTTCACTTCGTAAGCGTGTCAACGAGCTTTCGGAGCTTATTAAGAAGGCCGTTGCTGACAAGGAGAAGCTTGGACAGGTTGTAGCCGTGCTCAGAAAGAAAATGGAGACAGAGGGCAAGTTAGAGCCTGAGAGACAGGAAATGCTCCAGAAGTCCATGAGAAATATTATCCTGATTGAGCAGTCTGTCAAGCAGATGACGGAGGAGTACAACAATGGAAAGGAATCACTTGTCGAGGATACCAATGCAAGAATCAAGATAACAGGCTCAATCTATCAGGGAGTTAAGCTGTCCTTTGGAAATACGGTGTTGTTTATTAAGGATAAAAACGATTATTGTCAGTATGTAAAAGAGGGTGCAGATATTGTAAGGCTCCCTTTATAAAAGAGGTGGTTTAGGATGAGACCGGTAGAACTTACGGGAATTGTTAATCGAACACCGGATTATGCACAGCTTAAGCAGAACGAAGACCAGAAGCCTGTTATAGAGCAGACGGCATTCCAGACACAGTTTAATAAGCAGGTGGAGCGTAATTCGGATACTGTTGTAAAAAAACATGATTCTGAATGGAAGAATGAGAAGTTTGATGCCAAGGAAAAGGGAAAAAACAAGTATTTCGGCAGTTCGGGAAAGAAAAAAGAAAACAAAGGGGAGGATGATAAATCAGAGCCGGGCAGACATACATCGTTTGATGTTAGAATCTGATATATCATTTACGGAATTATGACAGCATTAGAAATTGTACTATTATTGATTGGAATTATCTGTGTTGCCGTCAGCTTTATATTTTTTATGAGATTTGACGGACCTGAGAATGTACAGAGTGTCAACGTGAGTCTTTCCGATAAGCAGAAGGAAGCGATAAAGGGACAGATTTCGTCGGTTTTTAAGGAGCAGACTGATGAACTGACAAGGAATGTTGAGGTTAACACAAAGGATGCCCTGGAACATCTTTCAAATGAAAAAATTAAGGAACTGTCGGAGTATTCGGATACAGTTCTTGCCGAGATTAACAAAAATCACACGGAAGTCATGTTTCTATATGACATGCTGAATGAGAAAAGCAAGGAAGTTCACAATAATATTCGTGACCTTAATCTGGCTGCTGAGGCTGTGCAGGAAGCGATGACTCAGCAGAACGAAGCCATTTCTAAGAAAACGGAAGCCGAAGCAGCGGAGAATGCGGTGAAAGAAGAGCAGGATGCAAAAGAATCCAAGCCTAAGACGACTAAAAGGACAACTGCATCAAAGACGACCGCATCAAAGGCGGCAGCAAAGTCAACAGCCGTCACAAGAAAGAGAACCACAAAGCCAAAGAGTGCAGATGCAGACGACGTAAAGGAAAACGTATCACAGAGTGAAAGCATCGAAAAGCCGGTATCCGGCACTGTACAGGAGACAGTGGAAAAAGAAGCTCAGGTTGACAATGAAAAGCAGGAAAAGCCCGTTTCTAATGAAAATAAGAAGGAGGCTGTACTTTCTCTCTACAATGACGGCAGGAGTGTTGTTGAGATTGCAAAGACACTCGGTATCGGAGTCGGCGAGGTTAAGCTGGTTCTAGATTTGTTCAAAGGAATAAAATAAGATGAGACTTAAATACTTTTTACGGGGACTTGGAATCGGAATAGTTGTCACAACAATAATTCTTGCAATATCTCACAATGCCGGCAGGAGAATGTCAGACAGCGAAGTGATTGAGCGCGCAAAAGAGCTTGGAATGGCTTATACGACGGCAGCACAGGAGAACAGTACCGAAAGTGCGGCAGATACAACGGAGCCTGAGACAGATACAACGGAGCCTGTGACGACCGGGCAGGAGAGCCCGACGGACACGGAAGCCGGGAGTACGGCTGAGACGGAAAGCAGTGAAGCTTCGACAACCGTACAGGAGACTACTACAGGCATAAGAGAGACCACAACACAGCAAGAGACGACAACACAGGAAACTACGACACAGGAAACTACTGCGACGAGAGCTGCACAGGAGAGTACGACGGAGACTACACACGAAGCTTCGGCAACGGAAGCTGAGACGACTCAGGCAGAGAACGAGAGCACTGAGACGGAAGCCTCGACGGTGATTACTTACACGCTCACGATAGCAAGCGGTATGAGTTCGAATACGGTATGTGACATTCTTAAGAAAAACGGAATAATAGCGGATTCCGGTGATTTTGACAGATTTCTTGTGAGCAACGGATATGCCGACAGGATAAGAGTCGGAAGCTTTGAAGTCAATTCGGGCATGAGCTATGATGAGCTTGCGGCGGTATTTTGCAGCAGATAAAAAAATACTTGCATTTTATTTACAGGTATGTTATCCTAAATTTTGTGTGAAAAAACACATGTGTGGATTTCCTATGGTCCCTTGCTCGGGGTGACGGAAAGCTGAAGCACATGGAAGAATATTAAAAACCACAGGAGGTACTAAAATGAGCGTTATTTCTATGAAGCAGTTACTTGAGGCAGGTGTACATTTCGGACACCAGACAAGAAGATGGAACCCTAAGATGGCTGAGTACATCTACACAGAGAGAAACGGAATCTATATCATCGATTTACAGAAGTCCGTTACTAAGGTAGATGAGTGCTATCATGCATTAGCTGATATCGTTGCTGACGGCGGTACAGTATTATTCGTAGGTACTAAGAAGCAGGCTCAGGAGGCAGTTAAGACTGAGGCAGAGCGTTGCGGTATGTACTATATCAATGAGAGATGGTTAGGCGGTATGCTCACCAACTTCAAGACAATCCAGAGCAGAATTGCACGTTTGGTTGAGATTGAGACAATGGAGCAGGACGGAACATTTGATGTCCTTCCTAAGAAGGAAGTTATACAGCTTAGAAAGGAAATGGACAAGCTTCAGAAGAACCTTGGCGGTATCAAGAACATGAAGAAGCTTCCTGACGCTATCTTCGTTGTAGATCCTAAGAAGGAGAGAATTTGTATCCAGGAGGCTCATATCCTTGGAATTCCTCTTTTCGGTATTGTTGATACTAACTGTGATCCTGAGGAGTTAGATTATGTTATCCCTGGTAACGATGACGCTATCAGAGCTGTTAAGCTTATCGTTGCTAAGATGGCAGACGCTGTTATCGAGGCTAATCAGGGTGAGGCAACAGATGTTGAGTACTCTGAGGATGTTGAGAACGCAGAAGAGGCAGCAACAGAGGAATAATATTTCCGAACAATATAAGGGGGCAGTCTTTGCCCCTTTAACCTTTAATATACAGTTGACTCTGCATAAGCAGCAGGATACTGTATGAGCAAGTAATGGAGTGGATTGCGAATATCCGCTGTTTCCTATATTAATTTGTAATTTAAATAATTGGAGGATACTAAAATGGCAGACATTACCGCAGGAATGGTAAAAGAGTTAAGAGAGATGACAGGTGCCGGCATGATGGATTGCAAGAAGGCTCTTGCAGCTACAGAAGGCGATATGGATAAGGCAGTAGAGTTCTTAAGAGAGAAGGGTCTCGCAGCAGCTACTAAGAAGGCTGGAAGAATTGCAGCAGAGGGTGTTGTTAAGACATTACTTTCCGATGACCACAATGCAGTAGTAGTTGAGGTTAACTCTGAGACAGATTTCGTTGCCAAGAACGCTGAGTTTAACGAGTTCGTTGACGCTGTAGCAGCTCAGGCTATGAATTCTAACGCTGCTGATATGGACGCATTCATGCAGGAGACATGGGCAGCAGACCCATCACTCACAGTTGAGCAGGCTCTTTCAAGCAAGGTTGCCCGTATCGGTGAGAAGTTAAGCATCAGAAGATTTGAGAAAGTTACAGGTGCAGATCTTGTTGTTTCTTATATCCATGGCGATGGTAAGATTGGTGTTCTTGTAGAGGCTGCTACAGATGTTGTCAACGATGACATCAAGGAAGCACTCAAGAACGTAGCAATGCAGATTGCAGCTCTTCACCCACAGTATGTATGTGATTCAGAGGTTCCTGAGGAGTTCAAGGAGCATGAGATAGAGATTATCAAGGCTCAGATCGCTAACGATCCTAAGGCTGCAGGCAAGCCTGAGAAGGTTATCGAGGGCATGATTCAGGGTAAGCTCAACAAGGAGCTCAAGGAAATCTGCTTAAACGATCAGGTATATGTTAAGGCTGAGGATGGCAAGCAGTCCGTATCTGCTTACCTTGCACAGGTTGGCAAGGCTAACAACGCTAAGCTTTCCGTTAAGAAGTTCGTTCGTTTCGAGAGAGGCGAGGGAATGGAGAAGAAGCAGGAGAACTTCGCAGAAGAGGTTGCTAAGCAGATGGCAGGCAACTAATTACAGTACTCAATAAAAACCTATGAAAAGTAAGGATTTTATAAGAATTATATTTTCATAAAGTATCAAGTATTTATATAGGTTTGTGGGGAAATTTGCGTAGGATTTGCGTACGGTGTTGCGTAGGAAAATATTACGCAAGAGTTTAATGAAAAATTTACTATAAGTTTAAAGCACGCTATATGTATTATAATATAGCGTGCTTTTTTCTATTTATGTTAGTGAGAGTGAATGAAGAACTGACAGCTTACTGTGATACTGAGAAACGAATCGATCCTATGTGGAATGAAAGCTTCCTGTATAATTTAAATAGGTCAAGAGATTGACGAAAAAAATAGCTCAAGTAAAATTAGATTATTACTGACCGGCAAGTTGGTAAAATCTAACGAATACAAGAGGTATCTACAATGAATATTAAAGACACAAAGAAGAAAAATCAAATTTTATCAGTAAAAATTTTTGAACATTTTTGAACAGCAGGAGATTATTGCAAAAGCTGATGCTATTAAGGCAGGGTTAAAATCATCTACCTGGCATGAGTTGGAAACAAAATGTAAAAATGTGCTGCTCTGTAGAGCTGTATATTTATGTGGGAGTACCCACTATGAGGCGCTTACAAATGACTTGTCTATTCAAGCTATCTAGGTTATAATTGGATTTATAGACTTGGAGGAGGGGATTGTATGTCGACAGTTGGTGTTGGTGATATGGCAGATTCAATCGTTAATGCACAGATTAGAGAAAACGGTTACCTTTTTATCAATGATAAAATCAATTTCTTTACCGGAGATATGGAGGTCAATGGGGTAAAGCAGAGCTTCGTGCTCGGAATACCCGTAAAATATGAGGTGGACAAGGCAGGGCGTAGATATGCGATGGCTTTAAAACGTTCTGACCAGTTGGAGACCGTGAAATTTCTCTTTGACATTTCAGATGTCACGGCTATCGAGATGTGCATTGACGGCAATGACAATGATGAGCGGTATGCGACTTATTTCTATTATGATGCGAAAGGAATTTGTCAGCACGGTGTATTCAGCGATTTGTCAGGTTATAATGTTCTGGTTGAAAATGATTATGACTCAAAGGGACGGATTGTAAGATATTATGAACACACAGGGAACTGGATGACACAGATATCCTATGGTGAGGAGTCGGTTCATATCCGATGCAGTCATACAGTTCATGCTGAGGAGACGCTTGTCAAGGACATACATATATATCCGGACGGGATAATTAAGGGGTTTGTGAGATTATCCGACGAAAATGTTTCGGTGGACAATTTAAAATATATTGGAACCAGAAAACACAGAATTATACCGGGGACTAACTATGACAGCCTTGTGTGGGATATAATCCAATTCGATTTGAATGACTGGGCTATCGGATAACTAATAAAAAATAAACATAAAAGCGAGGAAAACACAATGAACATCACAATCACGGGTAATCTCGGCGGCGGAAAAAGCAGCGTGTGCAGAGAGCTGGAAAAATATGGATTCAAGATTATAACAGGAGGAGGGCTGTTCAGGGATATTGCTAAGGAGAAGGGCGTTTCCGTGCTTGAGCTCAATGAACTAGCCAAGGCTGACCGCTCAATTGACGATTTGATTGACAATCGTACTGCAAAGATAGGAAAAGAGGAGGACAATGTCCTCTTTGATTCAAGACTGGCATGGCATTTTGCGCCGGACAGCTTTAAGGTGTTTCTTTTGACGGACAGCTACGAGGCGGCACGCAGAACCTTTGCAGGCGGAGCGAGAGAGGCTGAGGAATACTCTGACATCAATGCAACAATGGCAGGTTTAAAGCAGAGAGCAGACCTTGAGAGAGCACGCTTCAAGGAGCTTTACAATATTGATTACTATAACAGAAATAATTACGACCTCATCATCGAGAGCACATACGCTTCACCGGAGCAGATTGCGAAGGAAATTATGAGAAATTTTGAGGAGTATAAGGGAAATAAGTTCCACTCAAGGCTTGAACTCAATATCAGAACCTTCTATCCGACACAGAGCTTTACAGATTTCGACAGGGCTGCGTATGATAAAAAGGTTTCGGAGATTAAAAACTATGAGGCAATCTGTATGTCGGATTCACCGATTCTTGCAGGTAATGACGGATATACATATATCCTCGATGGCGCGGAGGAAGTGTATGCGGCGATAGCCACGGGAAGAGTGTTTGGATGTGTTGATTACATCCGTAACGATGAGGCTTCCACAAAGAGAATACCGAAGCTTGCAAAGGCGGATGTGGCAGACTATGAGGCGCTCGCAGACTTTAAGTATCTTGTATACCCTGACGAGCTGGGAAGCAAACCGGGATTCCTGCTCAATGTGTACGGCAGATAATAATACAAAAGTATAGACGATAAGCTGCGATGGAGGAAAAAATGAAGAGAATACTGATGATACTTTGCTGCGCTCTTGTGCTGACGGGATGCTCAAAAAAGCAGGAGATTACACCTGAGGTTATAGAGCTGGAGGAACTGAAGGGCTTTCAGCCGGATGCGGAGAATCCCGACTCCGACAACGACGGAATTACCGATGAGGATGAGAAAAAGCTTGGAACCAACCCGAACAAGGCGGACACGGACGGGGACGGCATATATGATGGATTGGAGATTCGTCTCGGGCTTGACCCGTTGAATGCCAAGTCCGACGGTAAGAACAAGGACAGTGAGCGCACATTCGAGGAGGAATATTCCTGTGATACGGCAACACTCACGGTTGAGGGCGATTATGCGACAGCGGACATTGTGTTTCAGCAGAGCGAGGGGGTATTCAATGTTCCCATTGCAATCACTCCTGTGTACGAAATTTACATGGAAAACCAGAAATTTGAATCGGCAACAATCAAGTTTGACTACAATCCTTATTACGGACAGCATGTGGGCGTATATCAGTATCTTGATGACGGCAGCTACGAGCTTGTCGGGGAGGGAACGGAGGTCGCGCTTGAGCATTTTTCCAGATATTTCTTAGGAGAGCTGGTGAACCTTGATGCACTCAGCCGACCGACACTCGATATTGCGCTCGTAATCGACAATTCCGGCTCCATGTACAGCGCAGAGCAGTGTGAGGGAAGTGATGAGAACGACGTCGATTTCAAGAGAATTGATATGGCAAAGGCACTCATTGAGCAGTCGGATGTGACCACGAGATTCAGCTTCTATACATTTACACATGATGTCACCAAGGTTATGGATATGACCTCCAACCACAAAGCACTGTGTGAGGCAATAGATTCAATAAAGGATGAGCTTCCGCATTTTAACGGAACTGCTGCCAACAACGCGGTATTTGATGCAATATCCGATTTTGACTATGACAAAAACAGGAGGCATTATGTCATACTTCTCTCGGACGGCTACGACACAGAGGGATTGTTTGATTTTAACTGGAGCACGGACACGGTTGTGAGCAATGCTGCATCTAAGAATGTGGTTATAATCTGTATCGGGCTCGGCAATGATATTGATGTTGAACATTTGACGGAGCTTGCAACGAGAACGGGCGGTTTTTACAGATATGCGCGCTCGGCGGATGATTTGGCGGATTTGTATGAGCAGATTAACACGGTGCTCAACAACAATTACGTTGACCTTGACGGCGACGGAGAGTTAGACAGCATTCTCTTGGCTGATTCGGGATTTGACATTGCCACGGATGTGTTTCCTTTTAACAATTTCAGAGTCACCGATGCGGATGGTGTGTTCCGCAGCGGACAGTGCTTTGGAATTGCCTCGCTCACGCAGCTCTACTATGTCGGCAGATTGCCATACAGCCGCGATGCGGTGAGCAAGCATAAATACGGAAGCATGCCTTGGTCGCAATCGCTCTCGGCGCAGGCATACAACTTTGATGACTCTAACTTCTTTAAGGAGAAGGGAGATTATGTAGATAATTCAGAGGCGCTCAACAATTACAGGGATTATCAGGAGTTGTTCGACATATTGGCAAAGCCTGCTGCTGAGAAGTGGGATGTTGTCGACGGCAAGGCTGTGTTCAAGGACGATATCAGGGAGGCACTTGAGCAGTTTTCGCTTGTAGAATTTTTCACGCTTGATGAGAAGGGAACACTTGACGGCAAGAAGTTCACGAAGGTTGAGTTCTTCAGATTTAAGCTTGGGAATGCCGATACCGCAAGTGATGAGGACGAGTCCATGTACGACACACTTCTTGCAATCAACAATTATTTTTCAAGCCAGACGGCGGACGGAAACAAGAGATTTTATTTTAGCTCAACCTCATCAATAGAATCCAACTCGCAGGCTATGGTCAGCCTCATAGAATACCTTTCAGCGGGAGTTCCGCTTATCGTGTATGGAGAATCACACGCAATCAACGCCGTGTCGCTGTACCGCGATTTGGAGAACCCGAACGAGTACAAGCTGTTCTGTTATGACAATAACGACCACGAGGAGCTCAAGGTTCTCACAATCAAACGCATAAAGACCTCGTTCTTAAAGGACGGCGCGACGGCATGGACAAGCGATTATGTGTACCGCATATATGACACGGACGGCGTGTTCACGACGGCGGGCAAGGAAATCAATGTGAATTTCGACCTAGCATACGGGCTTGATATGTAAAAATAATTAAGACAGTAAACAGAGTTATTATAAAAAAGACATCGGAAACGGCAATGTCATTTAGAGAATATAAGAAAGAATATTCAAGCTTTCCTGCAAAGCTGAAAGCGTGGCAGCGTGATTAATACATACGCCCGAGAGCTTGAATAAAAACAACAGCCGTAATGCTTGTTATAACAGGCATTACGGCTGCTTTGCTATTATTGATTCTGCTTCATTTTCTCAACAAATTCTTCTTCGGACATATTGATCTGCTTCGCGGCATCGGCGGTGGAGATTACGTTATTGTTTACAAGCTGGATAAGCATCGCAAGTTTTCCTTTTGCATATCCGGCTTCGCGTTCGGCACTGCGCAGCTTGCGTTCTTCCTCTTCCTTGTTATATTCAAATATACTGGTCATGATTACCTCCGCGCGGTTCTTCCTGAGAAAATCGGAGAGGATTCCCTCGGAAATGCACTCATCAATGCTTTGGTTAACCGCTTTGTCAAGATTGTTGTACAGCTTCATATTAGCACGAATTTTTGAAACATACAATGAGTATTCTCGAAGAAGATTAAAATAGATGGTTTAAAAACAGAGTTGCTGTAATCTTCACAAATCTATTGACACATCCCTCTCAAAGCATGATAATTATAATATATGTAAATCTACAGGTTAAGGAGACATAAGTTAAATGGGCGGATTTTTCGGTGTAACATCACAGCATGATTGTGTGTTTGATTTGTTTTTCGGTATTGATTATCATTCACATCTTGGAACAAGACGCGGCGGTATGGCGGTGTATGGCAAGGATGGCTTTAACAGGGCGATTCACAATATAGAGAACGCGCCGTTCAGAACGAAGTTCGACAAGGATGTCAATGAGATGAAGGGGATTTATGGTATCGGCTGTATTTCCGATTATGAGCCGCAGCCTCTTATCATCCGCTCACATCATGGAACCTATGCGATAACTACGGTCGGAAAGATTAACAACAATGATGAGCTTGTGCAGAAGCTTTTTAATGAGGGGCATACACACTTTTTTGAGATGAGCGGCGGCGAGATTAATGCAACCGAGCTTGTTGCTGCGCTCATCAACCAGAAGGACAATCTGATTGAGGGTATTAGATACGCGCAGGAGTCGATTGACGGTTCGATGTCGATTCTTCTCATGAATCAGGCGGGAATATATGCAGCGCGTGACAGATACGGACGTACACCTGTTGTGATAGGGCGCAAGGAGGATGGCTTCTGTGCATCGTTTGAGTGCTTTGCATATAAGAATCTTGGCTACAATGATTACAGGGAGTTAGGACCGGGTGAGATTGTGGTCATGACGGAGAAGAACTGCGTGACGCTTGCACATCCGAACAAGGAAATGAAGATATGTACATTCCTTTGGGTATACTACGGATATCCGGCAAGCTCCTACGAGGGCATAAGCGTGGAGCAGATGCGTTACAACTGCGGAGCTAAGATGGCGATGCGCGATAACGTGAAGCCTGATATTGTGGCGGGAGTACCTGATTCCGGTACGGCACATGCAGTGGGATATGCCAACGCTTCGGGCATTCCTTTTTCAAGACCTTTTATCAAGTACACTCCGACATGGCCGAGATCGTTTATGCCGACTATCCAGAGTAAGAGAAACCTTATTGCAAAAATGAAGCTCCTCGCGGTTGATGATCTTATAAAGGATAAGAGCCTTCTGCTTATCGACGATTCGATTGTGCGCGGAACACAGCTTCGCGAGACAACGGAGTTTCTTTACCAGAGTGGGGCGAAAGAGGTACATATAAGACCTGCATGTCCACCTCTTCTTTATGGCTGCAAGTATCTCAACTTCTCGCGTTCATCATCGGAGATGGATTTGATTACGAGGCGTGTAATAGAGAGACTTGAGAACGGAAACGTGACGGATGAGGTTTTGAAGGAGTATGCTGATCCTGAATCGGAAAAGTATGAGCGCATGGTTGAGGAGATAAGAAAGGAACTCAATTTCACATCACTCAGGTTCAACAGGCTTGATGATATGCTTGATTCTACGGGACTGCCACACGAGTGTATGTGCACATACTGCTGGGATGGCAGGGAATGAGCTTACAAAATACATTTTGAACCTCATATCATAAAATAAAAAAGGTGGTCGTTATTATGGAAAGCATGGAAGATTACAAGGATTTATATGAAGCTTCATTTAAGAAGTTCAGAGTAGGCGATATAGTGAAGGGAACCGTAATATCCGTTGACGAGAATGGAGCGGTTATTGACCTTAATTATTATGCACCCGGTTTTATTGCGGTCGACGAGTTCTCGGATAATCCGGATTTTTCAATAGAGGAGGAAGTTAAGGTTGGCGATGAGGTGACGGCAGCAGTCGTTGCGACGGATGACGGTGCCGGCAATATTGTCCTATCTAAGAAGCAGGCAAGCCATGAGACGGCTTGGGAGAAATTCCGCGAATGGAAGGCTGAGGGCAGACGCGTGAGCGTTAAGGCTGCCGAGGCTGTGAACGCAGGGGTTGTGTGCTATCTTGAAGGAATACGCGCTTTCATTCCGGCATCGAAGCTTGCGCTCCACTATGTGGAAAATCCGGCAGAGTATGTTGGAAAGACGGTCGATGCTGTTGTCATAACAGTCGATGAGGAGAATGAGAAGCTTGTGCTGTCATGCCGCGAAATACTTCAGGAGAAGCTTGATGAGCAGAGGAGTGAACAGGTAAAGAGACTTGCCGTCGGTTCGATAGTGAACGGAAAGGTTGAGAGCCTCAAGGATTATGGCGCATTTGTTGATATAGGCGATGGTGTGAGCGGACTTGTCCATATTTCGCAGATTCCTTATCCTAAAAAGCTTGTGCATCCTAAGTATGCGCTTAAGGAGGGGCAGGAGGTAACTGTCAAGATAACGAAGATTGAGAACGGCAAGGTCAGCCTTTCGATGAAGGATGTCAACGAGGCGATTGACAAGGAAGTTGACGAGGAGCCTGTCGAGTATGTAAGCAATGAGACTGTGGGCACCGGCATGGGGGATTTATTTAAGAAGCTGGGATTTTAACAAATGAAGGTGATTATATATGGATTACTCCGGAGCGATAATAAAAGAATACGATGAGATGGCAGACAGACGTGTGGCAGCAGCTTGTAGGATAAACGTGGCGTTTATGATTATTGTAGGCCTGCTGAATGTGCTTGGAATATTTATTATTGAGATGAAGATGCTCATGTTCGTCGTGGCAGCTTCAATAATAATATATATGCTTCCCACACTTTTGTATAATATTCTGGAAATTCATAAGGGATGGGTGAGATACATAATTCTTTTCCTGCTGGTAGTGCTGGCCGGTCTGGAATATGCTGTGTTGTCGTACCATGTTATACTTATGTTGTCATTTCCGCTTGTCATTGCATGCCTTTACAGCAGGAACAGATATGTCATTTATGTGTCGGTGCTCACTATACCTATGCTTATCGTGTCGCATCTGGCTGCCTTTGCACTGAAGGTTGTGCCGGACGAGCCGCTTGTGACTTTGAAGGGGGTTGTTTTGTATGGAATCCTGCCAAGACTTCTTGAAATGTTCGCTTTTATTGTGGCAGCGTACTTCATAGCTGACAGAATGCAGGCTCTTGTCGGAAGGGTTCTGTTAAAAAACAAGGAGTTGTATGCTGACCAGGAAAACACCCTTACGTCATTGTCGGAGATTATCGAGTCACAATCGGAGCATACGGGAACGCATGTAAAGAGAGTTGCGCTGTACACGGATATAATATGCCGCGGACTTGGCATTTCGGAGGAGGAGAGCTGGAAGATTTCACAGGCATCTAAGATGCACGATGTCGGAAAGATTATTGTCCCGCTTGAAATTCTTGAAAAGGCGGGAAAACTCACGCCCGAGGAGTTCGAGATTGTCAAAAAGCATACCGACTATGGAAAGAAAATGCTCGAAAATTCTCCGGGTGAGCTTATGCAGCTCGGTGCAGTCATAGCTTACGAGCACCATGAGAGGTGGGACGGAACCGGCTATCATGGGTTGAAAAGGGAGGAAATTCACCCGGCGGCAAGATGTGTTGCCCTCGCTGATGTGTTCGATGCCTTGGTCTCAAAAAGACCATATAAAGAAGCGTGGTCTCTTGAAAAAGTGAAGGAGGAAATTAAAGCACAGCGCGGGAAGCAGTTTGCACCCGAGGTCGTCGATGTGTTCCTGCGGGAGTTTGATAAATTCAGGGAAGTCTGCGAGTCTGCGGAGAATATGTGATGATAACGAATGTTTTGTAGTGCAATTACATGATGTTGGGGCCAAAACATGCCAACTTAATGTACGAGTGTATAACGTATTATATTTATGCATATCA
>ERZ791734.64-NODE-64-length-178637-cov-13.611383_pt1 | contig 178637 bp, 159 predicted proteins | sample MGYA00509953_ERZ791734 | MGnify/ENA primary metagenome ERZ791734 (study PRJEB30046, sample SAMN00792038) | human gut metagenome | study: EMG produced TPA metagenomics assembly of the A metagenome-wide association study of gut microbiota in type 2...
ATTTTAATACCACCAGCTCACGGTTTCGTCAGATATACTGAGGCAAAAATCTATAATAATTTTCCTCGGACATAAGAAATAGTATGGGCGCAATCAACTAATCGGTGTGGGAAGTTTCAGTTACATATATATAATCTCAGCCGCACCAAATGCCACACTTCCCGTGATCACAAGTACCGGTGCATCCTCCTGTGGAGTATAGCTTTTCTGATTCTTAATATTTACCGCGCCAAAGGAACAATCAATATTATTGATAACCTGCCAGGTCTTTGGCACATAAAGCACCATATTGCCAAATGCCACATCGATTTTCGTGTAAACCTGCTTCTCGGTTGTAAAAGCATTGTCGTAGTATACCTTCATTTCACCAAAGCTTGTTTCCAGACGGGCACTGCGGAAATGCTGGGAATTGATGTACTTAATCGAAGCCCCGAAGGAGTTTTCCAGATGGATCGTCTCATTGTCCGGTACATCAATGATATCCTCCGCATACGGCACGGTGTCGTCTGATCTGCCTCGGTGGAAGAAGTGAAAACGGTGCTTTCCCGGAAACAAAATGCTCAGTCCGATGGAGCCGAGAAGTGCAGCACCAAGCAGTGTCCACGGCGTCAGTGCCGTGATGCCGAGTGCGTCATCGTAGATGCAGGCAAGAAACGCTGCAGAGAATAAAATCTCAAAAAAGTTGAGCGTAAAAAGTCCCTTGATAAAGGTCCACGCAAAAATGATCGTAAATACAATGCTGACAAAGGACATCTCCGGAAGCGTTCCAAGCTTGCTTAAGATCAGCATTGCAGCCCCTGCGACAAAGAATACGCCCCAGAACAGCTTATCAATGCTGTGTGTTGAATGTTTCTTCATAATGTTCACCTTAACCTTTCTGATATCATGCCGATCTTAAAACACCTGACATGAAGCCTTAATTTGTTCTGTCTTTGTGATAATGGTTCATTTCGATCTGATGGATCAGCGCTTTATAATAGTTGCGCGATACATAAACCTGCTTGTGGCAGTCGAAAAACTCAACCACACTGGATGCTGCTATGTTCTTGTGGATCGAATACACCTGACGTGTATTTAAGATCGCAGATTTGGAGATCCGCATAAAATAACGGGGCAGCAGCTCCTCCAGTTCATAAAGCTTCTGCTTTGTCTGAAAGATATCCTTTGCCGTATGGACATTGATACATTTATCCTGTGTTTCAAAGAACAGGATATCCTCCAGTTCCAGAAAATACTGGGTATCTCCCTTATAAAAGCTCATTTTGGGATGAGCCGGTGCCGCATCGGAGATCACCTGCTGCAACCTCTGAATGTCCTCCGTTAAGGAAGAACACCGGATAATGATCTCATTTTCCTTAAGATCACTGTCCAGTTCAATCTTTATCTTCATACGCACCGCCTCTCCTTTAGAATTCTGCGCAATACGGGGGTATTTAAATCCCCCCGTATTGCGCATTTGTGATGATGTTTATTATAGAGATTAACCTGCTTCTTGTAAATACGAATTTACTAAGAGGTCAAAAATCGGTCCTGACAGGTCAAAAAAAGTTGCCAAACTTCATAAAGTATGCTAAAATCCTTCCTTGTATTTCAAATTTTACAAAAAATACATTTATTTGGTCTGCATTTTAAGGTCAGACGATACAAGAAACAAAAGAGGAGGATTCAGAAATGTTTCCATCAGATACAGAGAAAGAACATTGGAAAGCACTTTTCCGTCAGTTTAGTTCCTATGTGATCGTCGGTGGCAGCGGTGCGATCATCGAATGGTGCTGCTTTGCCGGACTTGTTTATTTTACACAGCTGTCATATCTTTGGAGTACCATTGCAGCCTTTGTGATCGGTCTTTACTTTAACTGGATGTTAGGTCGCGCCATCACATTTAAAGATGTCATCACAGACCGTTCCATCTGGCGTGAGATCGGTCAGATCTTCATGACAGGAGCGATCGGACTGATCCTGAATGTCATATTTATGTACGGACTTGTCGAATACTGCGGCATGGTTAAGATCATGGCTAAGATCACGGCTACTTTTATTGTATTCCTGTGGAACTTCGCCGTTCGTAAATATTATATTTATAAGGTTTAGTATTGAGATACCTTATATTTCATGGTAAAATGAACCCGGGAGCAGTTTATCTGCTTTCGGGCTTTTCAATGTTAACCATAAGGAGGTAATTATGAAAAAGAAGCTATCTTGTTTATTATTGACACTGGTACTGGTGGTCGGGGCACTGACCGGCTGCATGGGAAGTAACACAGCTCTGGTACTCAACGCAGACGGAACCTGTGTGTACACCTTAAAGTACATGTATGAGAAAGAAACCTTCCAGACAACACTGGACGAGGCAAAGGATAAATCACCACTGTTTAGCGGTGATTTTACAAGAGCCGAGGAGACCGTCGGAGATATGACGTATTATACCTTCAGCCGTCAGCTTACCTTTGCGAGCGTAGACGCCATGAAAACAGCTCTGACCGACCTGACTGCTTATATCAACCGCATGAAGGAGGGCTCTGTGAACCCTTCCCTGTACACCACAGAGTTTATCGCATCCACTCCATTTTCTGAGGTAACTCTGGACGGCACTACCTTCATCGCAACACTCACCGGTGCATCCGGTTCCATGACATCTTCTATGTCCTCTAATATGACAAAGCTGACCGACAACACCTCTTATGCGGATATTGGCGCTGTGAGCAAAAAGTTATACAGCAACGGCAGTATTTATGGATATCTGAAGTCCTGCGGTTTCCTGATGGATTATTCCATCACCTTCCCGACAAACGTAACAGAAAGTAATGGAACAATAAGCGGTGCGACCGCAAGCTGGAGTACCGACACAATTCCTTCCGACAGCAAGCTGATCGCTGTTACATCCGGCAATCTTCTCACTTCCGACACCGAAGCACCTGTAATCTCCGGTGTTAAGAATAACGGCTTATATCGAAACGCCAAGCTTACTGTTACCGATAACGTGAACGTAAAAACCGTTGCCGTAAACGGCGTTGTCATTGGCAATACCAAGTTAAAAGCATCTGCAAGTAAGACCTACAAGATCACGGCTGCCGATGCAAACGGCAACGTTTCTTGTGTATCCTTCCGTGTTGACAGCACCAAGCCTGTCATCAAGGGGATTAAGAACGGTAAGAAGGTGACAAAGCCGGTTACCCTTCGTTTTAAGGATAACTACAAGATGAAGTCCGTAACGATCAACGGCAAGAAGGTAAACAATAAGAAAGCAACCGTTAAGAAAGCCGGACGATATGTTGTGAAGGCAAAGGATGCTGCAGGCAATGTAACAAAGCTTGTTTTTCGTATTGCATAACGTTGTCCATAACCCTGAAAAATAACAACGACCCGTGGGATCAACAAAGAATTCCACGGGTCGTATTCTGTTCTATAATAAATCCAAAATCCTGATGTGATAACTTTTAATTTCCTTTAAACTTAGACTCACAGTAAATACAGCGGTAGATCCGGTTCTTGCGGTCTGTCAGCTTAAATGTATGCGGCAGCTCCTGCTCAATAGAAGTAATGCAACGCGGATTTTTGCACTTGATAATGTTCGTCACGGTATCCGGAAGCGAGAGCTGATGCTTCTCAACAATCTCTGCGTCCTTGATAATATTGATCGTAATGCTGTGGTCTAACACACCAAGCACATTCAGATCAATGTCAAGATCACCCTCGATCTTGATAATGTCCTTCTTGCCCATCTTGTTGCTTTTGGCATTCTTAATGATCGCCACCGAACAATCTAACTTCTCCAGATTCAGATATTCATAAATCTTCATTGCGCCGCCGACCTGAATATGATCGATCACGATCCCCTGATTAAGACCTCCGATATTTAACATGGTATATCCACCTCCAATAACTTCATGATCAATGCCATTCTCATATAAACACCATTCTGAACCTGCTTGAAATATACCGCTCTTGGATCATCGTCCACATCGGTCGAAATCTCGTTGACACGTGGAAGAGGATGAAGAATATACATATCTTTCTTAGCATACTGCAGCTTGTCCTTCGTTAATATGAAGCTGTCCTTTAAGCGTATGTAATCCTCCTCATTGAAGAAACGCTCACGCTGGACTCTTGTCATATAAAGGATATCAAGCTTCGGCATATTCTCCTCAAGCTTGTCCGTCTCAATATATTCAATGTTGCCGTCATCCAGTACTTCACGCCGCAGATAGCTCGGGATCCGAAGCTCCTCCGGAGAGATCAGTACAAACTTTACATTCGGAAAACGAACCATTGCATTGATCAGGGAATGAACGGTACGTCCAAACTTCAGATCACCGCACATACCGATCGTTAAATTGTCAAGTCTGCCGGTCTCTGTCTTGATCGTCAGAAGATCTGTTAACGTCTGGGTCGGATGATTGTGTCCGCCGTCTCCGGCATTGATCACCGGGATGGAAGAGTGCATGGCAGCTACGGTCGGGGCACCCTCCTTCGGATGGCGCATTGCGCAGATATCTGCGTAACAAGAGATGACACGTATCGTATCCGCAACGCTTTCTCCCTTGGATGCTGAGCTGGAAGAAGCCTCAGAAAAACCAAGTACCTGTCCCCCCATATTGATCATGGCCGCTTCAAAGCTTAATCGGGTACGTGTACTTGGTTCATAAAATAAAGTAGCAAGTTTTTTACCATCACAGACATGTGCATATTTGCTCTGGTTGTTCATAATATCCTGTCCGAGTGTCAGGAGTTCCTCGAGCTCCTCAAGAGATAAATCCTGTGGACTGATAAGATGTCGCATACATTTGCCTCCTATCTCAAATTTCGATTTTTTCTATTTTACTACAACTGACCCCGTATGGCAATATATTGACTTGACTTTTTATCAGGTTTCCATAATAATGATGTATGGGTCAAAATGTATTTTGACCCATACATCACTAAAGATTCATTCATTTATGAATAATATAACCTGTGCCGGTGCGCTGTCCGGCAGGGTCGATCCATGAATAACCATCAGCGCAGAAATGAGGAAGTCTATGATAAAATTGTATGACAACGGAGTTTATCTTGTAAATGGCACAGATATCGTAGAGGACAACGGCGAAGCAGCCGCAGCTCTTACCGCCAAATGCGGACAGGCTCCAAGTAAGCAGGAAGCTGCCAAAGGAACCATGGCGTACAGTATTTTAGAGGCTCACAACACCTCTGGAAATATGGAACAGCTTCAGATTAAGTTCGACAAATTAACATCACATGATATTACATTTGTTGGAATTATTCAGACCGCCCGTGCATCCGGACTGGAGAAGTTCCCTATCCCTTACGTTCTGACGAACTGCCACAACAGTCTCTGTGCTGTCGGTGGAACGATCAACGAGGATGACCATATGTTTGGTCTTTCCTGCGCCAAGAAGTACGGCGGCATTTATGTTCCTCCTCATCAGGCAGTCATCCATCAGTACGCCCGCGAGATGCTGGCAGAGGGCGGCAAGATGATCCTCGGCTCTGATTCCCACACACGTTACGGTGCTCTTGGTACCATGGCAATGGGAGAGGGTGGTCCTGAGCTCGTTAAGCAGCTGTTATCCCGTACATATGACATCAATATGCCGGGCGTGATCGCTGTATATCTGACAGGAAAGCCACAGAAGGGCGTTGGTCCACAGGATATCGCTCTGGCGATCATCGGTGCTGTTTTCGCAAATGGTTATGTTAATAATAAAGTAATGGAGTTCGTCGGAGACGGTGTTGCAAACCTGTCTGCTGATTATCGTATCGGCGTGGACGTTATGACCACAGAGACAACCTGTCTGTCCTCTATCTGGACCACCGATGACAAGATCAAGGAGTTCTACGAGATCCATAAGCGTCCGGAGAGCTACAAGGAGTTAAAGCCGGCTGATGTTGCATATTATGACGGTATGGTTTATGTGGATCTGTCCACGATCAAGCCAATGATCGCAATGCCATTCCATCCAAGCAATGTCTACACGATCGAGGAGTTAAATGCAAACCTCATGGATATTCTGGATGATGTTGAGAAGAGAGCATTAGTCAGTCTGGATAATAATAAGGTTAACTATACCTTAAAGGATAAGGTTCACAACGGTCGTCTGTATGTAGAGCAGGGTGTCATCGCCGGATGTGCCGGCGGTGGATTCGAGAATGTCTGCGATGCCGCTGACATCCTTCGTGGTAAATATATCGGTGCCGATGAGTTCTCCCTGAGCGTATACCCATCCAGCCAGCCGGTATTTATGGAATTAGTCAAGAACGGAACCATCGCCGATCTGATGGAGACCGGTGCAACCGTACGTTCCGCATTCTGCGGTCCTTGCTTCGGTGCCGGAGACGTACCTCCAAACAACGGTCTGTCTATCCGTCACTCTACCCGTAACTTCCCGAACCGTGAGGGATCTAAGGTCAACAACGGTCAGATTGCATCTGTTGCACTGATGGATGCCCGTTCTATCGCAGCAACTGCTGCCAACCAGGGTTACTTAACGGCTGCAACCGATATTGATGTCGACTTCAAGAAGCCAAAATACTTCTTCGACAGTGCCATCTACGAGAACCGTGTATACAACGGCTGGGGCAATGCTAAGCCCGAGACAGAGGTTAAGTTTGGTCCAAACATCAAGGACTGGCCGAAGATGAGCGCACTCACCGATAACCTTGTTTTAAAGGTTGTTTCCGAGATCCATGATCCGGTTACCACAACCGATGAGCTGATCCCATCCGGTGAGACATCCTCCTTCCGTTCCAACCCGCTTGGACTGGCTGAATTCACTCTTTCCCGTAAGGATCCTGCTTATGTTGGTCGTGCCAAGGAGGTACAGGCAGCAGAGAAGGCCCGTGTAGCAGGAGAAGACATCTTTACTGCACTTCCTGAAGTAGAGGATATCTTTAAGACGATCAATGAAACCTTCGCCGCAGCTCCACAGGATACGCAGATCGGTTCCACGATCTTTGCAGTGAAGCCGGGTGACGGCTCTGCCAGAGAGCAGGCGGCTTCCTGCCAGAAGGTGCTTGGCGGCTTTGCCAATATTGCCAACGAGTACGCAACAAAGAGATATCGTTCTAACCTGATCAACTGGGGTATGCTTCCATTCCTGTATCAGGGTGAGCTGCCATTTGAGAATGGCGATTACCTCTTCATTAAAGATATCCGCAAGGCAATCGAAGAAAAGAACGATACGATCAAGGCATATGTTGTCAACAAGGGTATGAAGGAATTTGAACTTCACCTTGGAAACCTTACCGATGACGAGCGTGATATCATCGAGAAGGGATGCCTGATCAACTATTACCGCTCACAGATGTAATTAATGGAATGTACAGGTCAAGTTACCGGGTAGTAATTTATATGCAAACACACATTGCCATCTGCGTCTGATCCATGCATCGCAATTTATTGACAGCCTCCAAGCCCTGTATCTACGGGTGTTTGGGGGCTGTTGTTATTTTTGTTTCTCATAAAAACCATCATAATGCACAATTGACTTTTTTATTTTCTTCATTTTCTTCGGTCATAATCATGATATTTGCCTTTGTTTTTTGGCAGACATTACGGATTGTCAGGGACTCTTATTTTTGATAACCTTGTATGCAGGAAGTGACGGAAGAGGAAGTAAGGAATAAACTCTTTGTTTAACATCACGATCAAGAATCGTTTTTTATCAGTTTGATCTATTGTTCTAAACGAACACCTCCCATAATGTTCTCCCTATAACATTGTTCAATTTTTCAGTAGAAAACTGTATGCCTTTTGTCAAAATAGGACAATCCATATTTAGAAACGCTGTTTGTGTACAACAAGGCAGAGATTTCCGTCACTTCTAAATCTACTAATATCATCTATAATTTATCAAATTGAATCATGATTCTTCCAGTAAATGCCTGCTGCCGCGGAAAACAGGCAAAAGAAAGGTATCATTATTTATGAAAGAAACTAAGATCAACTATGAAGAATTTGTCAGCAGGCTTCGCTGCCGGCTGTATGAGATCATCCCGGAGGATGTCAATATGGAGGTCAATCCGGTTCTCAAAAACAATTCCCTGCATTTAGACAGCCTTGTCTTATTCCGTCAGGGCTCTAACTGCTCGCCAAGCTTTTATCTGCAGGATTACTATAAGAAATATACAAACGGATATGATATCGATGTACTTGCGGAGAATATCTATGAGCGGTGGCAGCGTTTTATTGACAGCCCGGATAACCAGTCCCCTGATCTTTCTCTGGCACACTGCAGAGATGGGATCGTCTATCGACTCGTCAATATATCGCGCAATCGGGAAATGCTGAAGAATGTGCCGTATATCCCTTTTTTTGACCTTGCCGTTGTGTTTTATTATGTGCTGCGCAATAATTCCGACGGTCTCCAGAGCCTTCGAATCAATACCGTACTCCGGAAACGATGGGATCTTACCACAAAGGAGCTGTTTGAACTTGCCATTAAAAACACACCACGCATGTTCCCGGAACGCTTTCGTTCCATGCGTGAATTTCTGGAGCAGTATCCGATGCCGGAGGAGCTTTCCTCCGAGGACGTCCCATGGGAATATTCCCCCTATGTACTCACTAACAGCAACGGCATCAACGGGGCTGCTGTCTTTCTGTATCCGGATGTATTGGAACGGACCGGGCAGAAACTTGGCTCCAATTACTACATTTTGCCAAGCAGCACACATGAGCTTTTAATCCTGAAAGAGCAGACCAAGCACGATGCAAAGGATCTGCTCGATATGGTGTACTGCGTCAACCGCCGATGTGTCGATCCGGAGGAATTTCTGTCGGACAATATTTACTTTTATGACTGTCAGCAAAAGAAGTTAAAAATGATCAGTACAGACGACTCGATGTAAAACAGGTCTTTACAGAATGCTCTCAATCCCTTACTATAAAAAAGAGTACGATATCAGGGCAGATACTTTTACCCTGGCATGAAAAATATGAAAACCCAACGAAAGGATGAGTGAAATGAAAGCAGCTATTATTATGGGTTCTACCAGCGATCTGCCAAAGGTAGAGCCGGCAGTCGGTATCTTAAAGGATTATGGTGTAGAAGTGAAGGTGCGTTGTCTTTCCGCACACCGCGCCCATGAGGGATTATCCTCATTTATCAACGAGTGTAACGAAGACGGTACAGAAGTGATCATCACTGCAGCAGGAATGGCAGCCGCACTTCCGGGTGTCGTTGCATCCCAGACCGTTCTTCCTGTTATCGGTGTTCCTCTGTCCGGTTCTGTTCTTGACGGTATGGACGCTTTAATGTCCATCGTTCAGATGCCATCCGGTATCCCAGTTGCCACCGTTGCGATCAACGGTGCCAAGAATGCCGCATATCTGGCACTGCAGATCATGGCAGTCAGTCATGAGGATGTCCGTGCAAAGCTTAAGGCAGAGCGCAAGGAGATGGAAGAAAACGCCATGAAGACAAACGAAGAGGTTATGGCGAAGTTCCAGTAATCCGGATATACACATATAATCGAGCAGGAGGCTGATCAACTAATGATTAGCCTCCTGCTCGATTAAGTAAATGCTCATAACATAGTGTAAAAAAGGCAGACAAAAAGAGGTGAGCAACCACTCACCTCTGCAGTAACGCACCTAAAGGGACTCGAACCCCCGCCACATGGTTCCGGAAACCACTGCTCTATCCACTGAGCTATAGGTGCGTGCCATTGTCTGCCATACGCAGACAACAAGTGGAGTATATCACATCTTCCCTGACAGGTCAAGTTTCTTGACCTTGATTGGGGGGTATGCTATAATTATTTTTACTGTATATGTACGGTATATTTCGTCTGCGATGCGATGGGGCATCGTATATTTTTTTGAAAGGATGTCTTCCGTTATGCCATTGAAATACAAAAAATTAGTGGTTTTCTTTTCTCTTGGTATTTTACTGATCGGTCTGGGGACATTCGCCATTATTTCTCCTGATTTTCATTTTTCTTTTCATCGTCAGACCTCCGATAATCCGGCACGGATTGCAAGCTTCGGTGCGATCCAGACGCTGGAAGGCAAGTCGGAAACCGATATCCGACAGGAACTGAACAGTCTCGTGGAACGGTATTACTCCGCCAAGCAGCAGGTCGATATGAATACGATCGCTTCCTGCGTCAGCAACGTTGGTCATATCGATGAGAAAAAGCTGATGACCGAGGCAGAGTATGTCGAGGGCTATCAGGATATCCACTGTAAGATATTGGACGGTGCCGACAACAGCTCTTACCGAGTCTATGTATATTACTATGTTAAGATTTATGATATCGACACACTGATTCCATCGCTGAATGCGCTTTATATCAAGCAGATGGACGATGGCTCCTTCAAGATATATCTGGACACCTTAAAATCACGCGAGCAGAAGTATATCGACAGTCTGGATCAGAGCAAGCCGGTCCGGGAGCTTGTCACCACCGTGCAAAAGGAGCTTCGCACCGTGGTCAGCCGCGACAGCGAGGTTCGTGGATTTTACCAGATGTTAGAGAATGCGCAGAAAAGCGATTCTGCAAAATAACTTCCACGCCTTTCATTGAACACAGGGAAGCAGAAAACGGGATGTTATGATTTCCGGATATCAACAAATATAATTTAAAGGACGTAAGATTATGGCAGTTAGAATTAATAAATATCTCAGCGAAGCGGGTATCTGTTCCCGCAGGGAAGCTGACCGCATGTTAGAACAGGGCAGGATCAGCATTAACGGCATTCCGGCACTTCCCGGTCAGAAGGTCGAGGATGGTCAGTGTGTGACCGTTGACGGCAAGCCGGTTCACAAGGAGGAGGAAGAGATTTTTCTCGCGTTTTATAAACCGCGTGGAATTGTCTGTACAACAGCAGACTCCGAGAACGGAGAGAAGATTGTCAACGTGATCGACTATATCAATTATCCGAAGCGTGTCTATCCGGTCGGACGCCTCGATCAGAATTCCGAGGGTCTTTTGCTTCTGACCAATCAGGGTGAGATGATGGAGAAGATCTTGCGCAGCCGTTATGGTCATGAAAAGGAATATTTTGTCCGCGTCAACCGCAAAATAACACCAGAGTTTCTAAAGAAAATGTCTGAGGGCGTAGAGATCCTCGATACTGTCACAAAGCCGTGCAAGGTATGGCAGGAGGACGATAGAAGCTTTCACATTATCCTGACACAGGGACTGAACCGTCAGATCCGCCGTATGTGTGACGCACTGGATTACCGCGTGACGATGCTGCGCCGTGACCGTGTTGTAAATATTACTCTGGAGGGTCTTGTGAAGGGACGTTACCGCCGTCTCTCGCCACAGGAGGTTCGTGAACTGAAACGGATCTGTCACTAAAGTCATTCATTATCTTATCGTTCATCAGAAAGGATTCGCCGATTATGGATCAGAAAAAACATATGCAGGATTTGGTACAGCAGCTTAATAAAGCCGCAGCTGTTTATTATCAGGGAACGGACGAGATCATGAGTAATTATGATTACGACTGTTTATATGACGAACTGGCAGCACTGGAGAAGGAAACCGGCATCATCCTTGCCGGCAGCCCAACACAGCGTGTCGGCTACGAGGTTTTAAGCGAGCTTCCGAAGGAGACACACGCCGCACCTATGCTTTCCCTCGATAAAACAAAAGATGTTGATGCACTTACTTCCTGGCTTGGCAGTCAGACCGGACTGTTATCCTGGAAAATGGATGGCCTGACGATCGTTCTTACCTATCAGGATGGCACACTCCAAAAGGCAGTCACTCGCGGAAACGGTCAGGTCGGCGAGGTTATCACCAACAACGCCAGAACATTTACAAACGTTCCTTTGTCTGTCCCATATAAGGGACAGTTGATCCTTCGTGGAGAGGCCGTCATTTCTTACTCGGAATTTCGTAAAATCAACGAAACGCTGCCTGAAGAGGAGCAGTACAAAAATCCGCGAAATCTCTGCAGCGGTTCCGTCCGCCAGTTAAATAACGAGATCACCGCAAAACGTAATGTTTCCTTTTTCGCATTTGCGCTTGTTCAGGCAGAAGGTGTGGATTTTCATAATTCGCAGGAGGAGAAATTTGTATTTCTGAAAGAACAGGGCTTTGATATTGTGGAATATCAGAGAGTCACAGCCGAAACACTGCCGGAGGCAGTACAGTCCTTTGCCGCAAAGATTTCGGACAACGATCTTCCTTCGGACGGACTTGTTCTTTTGATGGATGACATTGCCTACGGAGAGGGACTGGGCATGACTGCAAAGTTTCCGCGAAATGCCATGGCCTTCAAATGGGCGGATGAGACAGCAGATACTACTCTTTTGGATATTGAATGGAGTGCCTCAAGAACCGGTCTGATCAACCCGGTTGCCATCTTTGAGCCGGTAGAGCTGGAGGGCACTACCGTAAGCCGCGCCAGCGTCCACAATATCAGCATCGTCCGCCAGCTTGCCCTCGGTATCGGTGATACGATCCGAGTCTACAAAGCCAATATGATCATTCCTCAGATTGCAGAAAACCTTACCCGCAGTGACAATCTCGTTATACCGGATCAATGTCCTGTCTGCGGCGGTCCTGCTGTGATCCACCACGAGAATGACGCCGAGGTGCTTTTCTGTGAAAACCCAGATTGTCTCGCCAAAAAGATCAAATCTCTGACCCTGTTTGTCAGCCGCGATGCCATGAACATTGACGGACTTTCCGAAGCAACGATCGAGAAGCTTCTTGCCAAAGGAATGCTTCATGAGCTTTCGGATCTGTACCATTTATCGGACTATCGGGACACGATCATACGGATGGAGGGCTTCGGCGAGAAATCCTACGACAAGCTGATCGCTGCCTTAGAGGCGTCACGCAGCACAACACTGCCGAAGTTTATCTACAGTCTCGGCATCTCAAACATTGGTCTGTCCAATGCCAAAATGATCTGCAATGCGCTTGACAACAATCTCGATCATATCCGCCACTGCACAGTGGAAGAGCTGACAGAGATTGACGGGGTCGGCGAAGTCATTGCCAGAAGCTTTGTCGAATATTTTGCAACCCCGCTCCACAATAAGATTGTCGATGATCTTTTAAAGGAGATCACATTTGAACAGACAAAGGCAGAGAGCGATGCGCAGAATCTGACGGGTCTCGTGTTTGTGATCACAGGCTCCCTGGAGCATTTTGCCAACCGCAGTGCCTTAAAGGAGTGTATCGAGAATGCCGGCGGCAAGGTAACCGGAAGCGTCACCTCCAAGACCTCCTATCTGATCAATAACGATATTGCAAGCACCTCATCCAAGAACAAAAAGGCAAAGGAGCTGAATGTGCCGATCATCACAGAGGCGCAGGTTATGGAGCAGTTCGGGCTTGCTTGACAGAATAACAATTATCTGCAACAATAATGTGTACCCCCTTTGGGCATTATCCCGGAGCGGGACAGTTTGCAGTAGAGAAAAGAGGAGTTGTATATGCCAATTAAGGTTCAGAATGATCTTCCTGCCAAGAAGATCATGGAAAAAGAAAATATATTTATTATGAATGAAACAAGGGCGGTTACACAGAATATCCGTCCTCTTCAAATTGCGATCCTCAACCTGATGCCACTTAAAGAAGACACCGAGATCCAGATGATGCGCAGTCTGTCCAATACACCTCTTCAGTTGGAAATAACCTTTTTGACAACTGCCAGCTATATCGGCAAGAACACACCGGCAAGCCACTTAAATCAGTTCTATCAGACCTTTGACGATGTAAAAAACAAGAACTTTGACGGACTGATCATCACCGGCGCACCGGTGGAGCAGATGGAGTACGAGGAGGTTCAGTACTGGGATGAGCTGACCCATATTATGGACTGGTCCAAGACAAATGTTACCTCCACTCTTCATATCTGCTGGGGCGCACAGGCAGGGCTTTACTATCATTACGGCATTCCGAAGTACCTGCTGCCGCAGAAGGCATTCGGCATCTTCGAGCACCGGGTACACCACCGCAAGATTCCGCTTCTTCGTGGCTTTGATGATGTTTTCTGGGCACCACATTCCCGTAATACCGGCGTCGACAGCAAGGCGATCGCTGCCTGCGATGACCTTTTGCTGCTTGCGGATTCCCCGGAGGTTGGAGAGCTGATCCTGATGGCGCAGGACGGCAGACAGATCTTCGTGCTCGGTCATCTCGAATATGACCGGCTTACCCTTGATAAGGAGTACAAGCGTGATATCGCTAAGGGCATTGATATCGCTCTCCCTGAGAATTATTATCCGAATGATGATCCGGATCAAAAGCCGCTGCTTCGCTGGCGCGGTGCAGCCAATGCAATGTACAGCAACTGGATCAACTATTATGTTTATCAGGAAACTCCGTTTGAGTTTATCAATACCGAGGCTGTATTATCAAAGCATCAGAACAGCTGATTTAAGGGCAGGATGTTTATAGGAAAGCATCCCCCTTTTTCGTTTGAAGGCATCTTTCGTACATCCCCTCTGCGAGACCGTTTCACAAACGCTTTCTCAGAGGGGATTATTTACTTTTTTGTCTACAAAAACTGATTCAAAACTGCACAATTTTTCGTACGTTTCAACAAATCTATTCATCTATTTTTATCAATAAGATTGTGTTGTTACAGCCTATATGATATAATTTTTCTATAACTTGCGTCAAAAACGCATTTTTTCTGTAAATAATAACTAATTTTCGGCAAATAAGCAGCTCATTGCCGGAATGCATGGACTGAAAGGAGAAGGAAACGTGAATAGTCAGGAAATTGCACGGCTTGATGACATTCTGCAGAAGCATGATTACAATGCAACACTGCTGATCGCGATCATGCAGGATATCCAGAAAGTATATCATTACCTGCCGGAGGAAGCATTATGTTATATTGCCCGCAAGCTAAAAATCAGTGAAGCAAAAATTTATGGGGTAGCTACATTTTATGAGAATTTTTCATTGGAGCCGAAAGGACGATACGTCATTAAGATCTGTGACGGAACGGCATGTCATGTCCGCAAATCCGTACCGATTCTTGAGGAATTCCGCAATACACTGGGCTTAAGTAAAGAAAAGACAACAACCGATGATATGCTTTTCACCGTGGAAACGGTATCATGCCTTGGTGCCTGCGGTCTGGCGCCTGTCTGTACCGTCAACGACCATGTGCATCCGTCGATGACGCCGGAGAAAGCAAAAGCATTGATCCAGGAATTAAAGGAGGAAGCGGCCAATGAAAATTAACACAAGAGACGAACTTATCGCGAAGCAGAAGGAATATGCTGCTTCTTTAAACAGCCAGCGCAAGCAGATCCTGATCTGTGCCGGCACAGGCTGTGTTGCAGGAGGTTCCCTGCAGATTTATGACCGCATGAAGGAGATTATCGAGGAAAAGGGACTTCGCTGCGCCCTTGTTCTGGAAAAGGAGCCGCATGATGAAAGCATCGGCTTAAAGAAAAGCGGATGCCACGGCTTCTGTGAGATGGGACCACTTCTTCGGATCGAGCCAATGGGGTGGCTTTATCTGAAGGTAAAGCTCGAGGACTGCGAGGAGATCATCGAGAAAAGTATTATTCACGACGAGGTGGTAGACCGCCTTGTTTATCAGGACGAAAGTCTCAAATCCTATGTAAAGCAGGAAGATATTCCATTTTATAAAAAGCAGACGCGTATCGCCCTTGAATACTGCGGACGCATCAACGCCGAGAGCATTGCCGAATATATTGCTCTTGGCGGTTACAGCGCCGTTGCAAAGGCACTGTTTGATATGAGTTCCCAGGAGATCGTCGATGAGATCACCGAGTCCTGTCTGCGCGGACGCGGTGGCGGCGGATTTCCGGCCGGACGCAAATGGCAGCAGGTTCTTGATCAGAAGGAGGAAGAAAAATACATCGTCTGCAATGGTGACGAGGGCGATCCGGGTGCATTTATGGACCGCTCCATGATGGAGGGGGAACCGCACCGTGTCATTGAGGGTATGCTGATCGCTGCGATCGCAACAAACGCCCACCACGGATACATCTATGTCCGTGCAGAGTATCCGCTCGCGGTAGAACGCCTCCAGACGGCGATTGATAAGGCTAACGACAAGGGGCTGCTCGGAAAGAACATTCTCGGATCCGGCTTTGACTTTGATCTTCATATCAGTCAGGGTGCCGGTGCCTTTGTCTGTGGTGAAGGAAGTGCACTGACCACTTCTATTGAAGGAAACCGCGGTATGCCGCGTGTTAAGCCGCCGCGTACCGTTGAACATGGTCTTTTTAACAAGCCAACCGTTCTGAATAACGTAGAAACTTTCTGTAACGTACCGCCGATCATCTTAAACGGTGCGAAATGGTATCAGGGCTTTGGTCCTGCCAACAACCACGGCACGAAAGCCTTTGCCTTAACCGGAAATGTCAAAAACACCGGTCTGATCGAGGTTCCAATGGGAACTACACTCCGTGAGGTAATTTTTGACATCGGTGGCGGTGTCAAGGGCGGTGATTTCAAGGCAGTACAGATCGGCGGACCGTCCGGCGGCTGTCTCTGTATCAGTGCAACGGAGGATCACCTCGACATGAAGCTTGACTTTGACTCCTTAAAGAAGGTTGGCGCCATGATCGGCTCCGGTGGTCTTGTTGTTATGAACGACAAGAGCTGTATGGTCGAAGTAGCACGTTTCTTCATGAACTTTACCCAGAACGAGTCCTGCGGTAAATGCGTTCCGTGCCGCGAGGGAACAAAACGTATGCTGGAGCTTTTAACAGATATCACCGAGGGACGCGGCACAATGGAGCATATTGAGCTTCTGGAAAAGCTTGCCGACACGATCTCTGCAACAGCACTCTGTGGTCTTGGAAAGACCGCGGCATCTCCTGTTGTCAGTACACTGAAATATTTCCGCGATGAATACGTTGCCCATGTCGTTGACAAGAAATGTCCGGCAGGGCAGTGCAAGGCATTGATGACCTACCAGATCGATCCTTCTTTATGCCGCGGCTGTACCAAATGCGCCCGCATGTGTCCGGTAGAGGCAATCTCCGGCACCGTCAAGGAGCCGCATGTGATCGACACGACGAAATGTATCAAATGCGGTGCCTGCAAAGAGGGCTGTCACTTCAATGCCGTAAAAGAGGTTTGATTGAGAAAGGATGAGGTTTGAAAATGTCAGAAAAATATATGATCATTGACGGAATCCGTACCGCTTTTACGGATGAGAAAAATATCCTGCAGGTGATCCGCAAAGCAGGAATCCATGTACCAACCTTTTGTTATTATACCGATATGTCCATTTACGGGGCGTGTCGTATGTGTGTGGTGGAAGACGAGCGCGGAAGCGTGATCGCCTCCTGTTCCACGCCGCCCAAGCATAAAATGGTGATCCGCACCAACACCTCCAAACTGCACCAGCACCGGAAAATGATCCTGGAGCTTTTGCTCGCATCTCACTGCCGCGACTGTACCATCTGTGAGAAAAACGGAAACTGCCGCCTGCAGATGCTTGCTGCCAGATTCCACCTGACAAAGGTTCGTTTTCCAAATACACATCCGGAACCTGTGATCGATGATTCATCATTATCCATCGTCCGTGATCCGAGCAAATGTATTCTGTGTGGAGATTGTGTGCGCATGTGCAACGAGGTTCAGCATGTCGGTGCCATTGATTTTGCTCACCGCGGTGCCAACATGATCGTAAGCCCGGCTTTCGGTCGCCCTATTGCCGAGACAGACTGTGTCAACTGCGGTCAGTGTGCCGCTGTCTGCCCGACTGCTGCCATCACGATCAAAAAAGACTTAAAAGGAGTATGGCAGGCTCTTTATGCTCCAAACAAGCGCGTGGTTGTTCAGATCGCACCGGCAGTCCGTGTGGCGATCGGAGAGGAGTTCGGAATCGCCCCCGGCAAAAACACAATCGGCAAGATCTACACCGCACTGCGTATGCTTGGCTTTGACACGGTATTTGACACAAGCTTCAGTGCCGATCTGACTGTGATCGAGGAGGCAAATGAGCTTCTTTACAAGCTGGAAAACGGTGAGAAGAAATATCCGCTTGGCAATTCCATGCCTCTGTTTACTTCCTGCTGTCCGGCATGGGTACGCTTTGTTGAGACAAAATATCCGGAGCTTCTCCCATATGTCTCTACCTGCAAGTCACCAATGGAAATGTTTGGTGCCGTTTTAAAGGAATACTACAAGCCGGCAGACGAGGAAGCCGGTCTTGAGACTGTTTCCGTGGCTGTCATGCCATGTGTTGCCAAGAAATACGAGGCAGCACGCGAGGAATTTAAGCGAAACGAAGTGCCGGATGTGGACTATGTCATCACCACCAAGGAGCTGATCTTAATGATCAAGGAGCTCGGTGTTCAGTTTCAGGAGATCGAGCCAAGTGCACCGGATATGCCTTTCTCGATCAATTCCGGCGCCGGCGTGATCTTCGGTGTCACCGGCGGTGTTATGGAGGCTGCACTGCGCCATGTTGCGGACAAGAACAACGAAGCACTGCGCGAGATTGAATATTCCGGCGTGAGAGGGCTGGAAGGAACTAAAATCGCCGAGATTGAGCTTGGTGGAAACACGCTTCGCGTCGGCATCGTCAACGGACTGGGTAATGCCGATGCACTGATCAAGAAACTGCAGCGCGGCGAAGAAAAGCTTGACTTTGTCGAGGTTATGGCATGTCCTTACGGATGTATCGGCGGAGCCGGCCAGCCATTTGGATACCGCAGCGTCAAGCAGGATCGTGCACAGGGTATGTATAAGGCTGACAAGTCAGCGATCGTGAAACGCTCCTGTGAGAATCCAACGCTGATCAACCTCTACGAAAACGGTATGTTAAAGGATCGCGCACACGAACTGCTCCATGTACATTATGGCAAATAATCCCAGCGAATCGGTTGACATTCCCGTCAAAAATAGATATGCTGTTATATACAGAAATGATATATAAGACTTAATTGGCAGATAAGATTTTATGTCTGCCTGCCAGCGAGATGTCATTCACAGGGGAGGTAACTGATCATGGGGAGCAGTATCGATTACAAAGTTGACAAGATCACTGATTATCTTTATCGCAAACGCCTTAAGATTGCGAGAGATATTACCGTACAGGCAAGACGGCACGCTTTTCGGTTTGAACTGAAGCTGTCCAGAGATGATTACACCACGGTTACGATCAATTCCAACCGTACATACATTCTTGCGATGCCAAAGTCATCCATGCTGCCGGAGGATGAGACCATGTCCTACGTCAAGGATATGCCGTTTTCTGAGAAGATGGCACTTGTTGATGCCTGGGGCGAGTTAAAGATGCGTTTAAACAGAACGATCACCAGAGAGGGTAATCTCGGTCTTACCTTCGAGGAGGAGTCTTCCAAGAAGCCTTCCCCGGAAGCAAAGTCAGAGTAAGACTTCCGGTCAGAAACAGACCGGCAGCATATACGGCACAAAAGACAATGCCGGCAATCAAAAGACATACGATAGAGACATTTCCAAAGCAGTTGCCAGACCACTGGTAGCTGCTTTTTGCTGCAATGGTACAGGGCAGGATCAGAAGTGAGGGAAGCAGGATCTGACGAACCGGTTCAAATCGCTCTTCCTTGTCCTGACGTTTTCTCTCTGTCCGAAAATGCGGACACAGATAGATCAGCTCCAAAATAACCTGCAGAAGCTGGCTCACCAAAAGACCGATCAGATAAAGACGCATTCCATACCGTGGCACTGCCAGTACAAGAAACACGATCTTAATACCAAGACTGACTGCCGTGATGAGAAAGGTGATATGCGTCTTTTTCATTCCGTTGATAATGCTGGTCAGTGCTGTCGCAAGATACAGAAACGGACAAAGCCAGGATAAGGTCACCAGATATTCTCCCGCCATCTCATTGTGAAAGATCACTCTGCCAAGCTCCATGCCAAATACCATAAAAAACCCGGTACACAAAATGCCGAGCAACAGGCAGTAGCGGATCGACAGGATAATACTTTTACGGATCATCCGGATATTCCCCGCCGCATCCGCCTCGGCAATGGACGGCACCAGAAGCACCGCCAGGGAATTAGTGATCGTCGATGGGAACAAAAGAAACGAAAATGTCATTCCTGTCAGCACTCCGTATATACTGAGTGCCTCTTCGCCGCTGTATCCGTATTTACGCAGCATTGCCGGCAGCAGTACCGTCTCAATGCTGTTTAACAGCGTAATAAAAAGCCTTGTCACAGTCAGGGTAGAAGCAAGCCAGACCAGCGAATAAACGCCACCGCGGTCCACTGATTTCATGAAATGATATTTCCTGACGTCAGCTTTGCTCTTATGACTCCGTTTTACATTTTCTCCATAAACCATCCGGTACGCATTTTTTCTCTGCGACCGCAGATGACATGCAAGCTTATACACATTATAAAAACACGAACTGATCTCACCGACCGCAAGCCCCCATACGGCGATCCGACAGTTTTCCTGCGGGGTCGCTCCCGGAATCAAAAGATAAGAAATGCCAAACACAAAAACGATCCGGAAGATCTGTTCGATCACCTGCGTCATAGCAGGAATCTTTGCATCCTGGATGCCGTAATAATAGCCGTTGATACAGGCAGACAGGCAGCAGAACGGGAAAAACACTGTCATGATCCTCAGATACGGCGTTAAAGACACCTCCATGACAAAATGTATGGCAACCCACTCTGCATTGCACAAGAGAAGAAACTGCAGGAGTAGGGCAAGCGCCATTGCGATCACGGTTCCGATGACGAAAAGACGCAAGCAGCCGGAGGAGTTTTCTCTGTCATTTTTTCTCGAGGCGATTACCTGGGAGAGTGCCGTCTGAATGCCTGCCCCGTAAATCGTAAAGCAAATGGCATACACCGGAAAGATCAGCTGATAGATGCCAAGATAATGCGCCCCCAGAAGATCCGCGAGATAGATCCTGTAGAAAAAGCCGAGGACCCGTGTGATAAATCCGGTGATCGTCAATAATAACGTTCCCTTTAAAAGCCTGTGTGCCATTGTCGTTGTCATATTTCCTCCGGATCCGGCAGCATTTCGCTTCGGGATCATCGATTGTTTCTAAATATCTATGAAACCCAGGAATCAACTATGACGAAAATACGCATATACTAATGATAAGCCACCGTTTTCATATCTGGAGGAAACCATTATGATCTATCTGGACCATGCCGCTACAACAGCTGCTTATCCAGAGGTTGTCCGTGAGATGACACCCTATCTGGATCGTCAGTATTTCAATCCATCCGGCTCTTACCGGGAAGGCAGACTTCTGCACAAAAAGCTGGATAAGATCCGTGAAAAGCTGGCAGCCGTGATTCATGCCTCCCCGGAAGAAATTATATTTACCAGCGGTGGGACAGAGGCTGACAACTGGGTGCTGTTAAACGCAGCCAGAACCTATTCCTGCAAAGGCCGCCACATCATCACCTCCTCCATCGAGCATCACGCTATCCTGCACACCTGCGGTTTTCTGGAAAAGCAGGGATTTGAGGTCACCTACCTGCCCGTCACCAGAAACGGGATCATCGACTGTGATATGCTCAATGATGCAATCCGTCCGGACACGATTCTGATCAGTATTATGTATGCCAACAATGAGATCGGCACACTGCAGCCTGTCCATAAAATCGGACAGATTGCGCAAAAAAACAGCATTCCGTTTCACACGGATGCTGTTCAGGCATATGGACATCTTCCCATTCAGGTCGATGACGATTCGATTGATTTCTTAAGTGTCAGTGCCCATAAATTTGGTGGTCCGAAGGGCGTTGGATTTCTCTATGCGAACAAAGAGCTTGTACTCACTCCTCTGTTATATGGCGGTGCACAGGAAGCGGGCAGGAGAGCAGGCACCGAAAATGTTGCCGGCATCATCGGCATGGGAACTGCCTCTGACATTTCCACGGCACACCAAAAGGAACATACCCTGTTACAACAGACACTCAGAGACCACCTGATGAACCGAATCCTTTCGGAAATTCCGATGACACGATTAAACGGCAGCAGACAGGAACGGCTTCCCGGCAATATCAATGTCAGCTTCGCCGGAATCGACAGTGCGACCCTGATCGCCATGCTGGAAGCAAAAGACATTTACGTATCCGGCGGCTCCGCATGCTCCTCCTCAGATCCATCACCGTCCCATGTCTTAAAGGCGATCGGTCTGTCCGATGAGATGGCGCTGTCCGCCATCCGTATCACGATCGGTCACGAAAATACGCCGGAGGAGATTGAGGAAACCTTCCGTCAGATCAAAGACTGCGTACACGAACTCAGGTCTCTCGCATAGCCGCTTACCGGCAGCAGATTCATAATGTCCAATTGCATTCAGACCACGTGCCAAAAGCAGCTTCTTAATATGCAGTTACTCAAAGTGCGATCATTTCCGGCTTTCGCCCGCGAAACTCGGTATAATACCGGAAGCCACAGCTTTGTAACAGAGCCGGGATGCGTTCAAAGGCATACGCCAGATGCTTTGTCTCATGCGCATCGGAGCCGACCGTAATGATCTCGCCGCCAAGCTCTCTGTAGCGCTTTAACACCTTTTCCTGCGGATTCGTGTGACCAAGACCGTATTTGATCCCCGCCGTATTGACCTCAATGCCTTTGCCGCGCGCAAGCAGAAGATGAAGGATCTCATCGACCGCATCTGCGGACTCCCGGAAACATTTTTCCATATATGCCTCATTGATGATGCCCTGCGCCTTGTATTTCTGCTGGGTCGGCGTATAGCGGATAATATAATCAATGTGTCCGTAGACGTCAAAGTCTATGCCTGTTTTGATATTTTCCATGGTCAGCTCGTAGTAGCGGCGGATGCCCTCCTTCTCCGAATACTGTTCCCAAAAGGCAGGGTAATAAGGATCGACATTGTCCACCAGATGTGTCGAACCGATTACAAAGTCAAACGGGTATCCATGCACCAGTGCATTGCAACGTTCTGTAAGATCCGGTTTCAGACCGATCTCTACGCCACGGCGCAGCTCAAACTGCGGATATGACTCCTTCAGCGCGGCAAGCTTTGCGAAATATTCATCCGCATCAAACAAAAACTCGACGCCATTTCCCATATCCGGGAAATCATAGTCAATATGGTCGGTAAAACAGATGGAAGATAAGCCAAGCTCAATCCCCTTTAAAACCATCTGTTCCATAGGTGTGTCACTGTCTGTTGAAAATGATGTATGCACATGATTATCCGAACGTATCATCAGTAAGTGTCCCTCCTGTCCTAATCCTCAATTTCCTTTAATCCGGAAATATCCGGAACGATCGTCATGGAATAATTGGTATAATAAACAACAAAGCCCGGCTTGCTGCCGTTCGGCTTTTTGATATGTTTGCGCTCAATATAATCAATCTCTGCCTTTGCCTGATCCTTTGCCTTGGAATACCACGCAGCAAGAGCTGCTGCCTCCTCGAAAGTCCTGTCCGGAAGCTCTTTTCCCTCGGTCTTTACGATCACATGAGAGCCTGCCGTTCCCTTGGCATGAAACCACCAGTCGCCACCGTTGGCGAAGTGGAAGGTAAGCTCATCATTCTGATAATTATTCCGTCCGACATACATATGAAAACCATCCGAAGAAATATAATGAAACGGCTTACTCTTTATCTTAACCTTGCCACGGCTGCTTTTGGCTTCCGCATGCTTCTTGACATAGCCGCACTCCGAAAGCTCCCTGCGGATCAGGCTCAGATCTTCCTCCTGTCTTGCAATGTCAAGTGCATTGCTGACAGACTCGAGATGCCCGATTTCCTGTCTTGTCTCCTCAAGCTGGACTGTCAGCGCCTCAAAGGTTCTCTTAAGCTTGGCATATTTCTCGAAATAACGCTTGGCATTGTCCATCGCCGACTTCGTCTCATCAAGCGGGATCGTTACTTCCTTGCCGGTATAATAATTCTCACAGATAAAGCTTTTCTCCCCGCCGGTAAGGCTGTAGCCATATGTTGTCAGAAGGTCACCATAGACCTTGTATTTGTCACGCTTCTCGGTATCCCGAAGCTGTTTTTCCTGCAGATCATATTTCTTGCGGCAGCGCTCCAGCGCCGTGTTGGTCACACGACGAAGCTCAAAGGATTTCTGATGGATTCTCGAATAGAGCTCCTTCTGCGCATAATAATCATACAACAGACGGCTCATACTGTCATACACAACACTCTGACAGCTCTCATCCCGCTCATACGAGGTCAGGTCAAATGCCGCAAACTCCACAGGCTCCTGTCCGCGCCGGATCATGGTCGGCACAAAGGAGTGGGAGAGAAGCTCTTCCCGAAGCGTCTCAAAATTGCGGTACAGGTGCAGTCGCTCCATCTCCGTAAGCGCATCCGTAGATGTCACATCCGAAAGGCTTGCCCGGTATAAAAGTTCATTTGCCATAACCGGACTGAAACCGGTAAGCGATGTATAGATTGCCTTTGCGGGCGGCATCGGCTTTGTCAGAACACGCTCTAAAAAGGTGTCCCTGTCCACGGTCAGCGGATCAAACTTCTCTAACGTATTCGGAATGAAATATGTTCTTCCCGGCAAAACCTCACGCACCGAGCTGACTAACGCCGAAACCCTCTTGATACTGTCTATGATCACATCATCCTCCTGACAAAAAATGATGTTGCTGTGCTTGCCCATCAGCTCGATATAAAGCTTTTTGTGGCACAGATCCCCCATCTCGTTGAGATGCTCCAGTTCAAAACAAAGAACACGCTCCAGTCCGATCTGACAAACCGAGAGTATCCTTGCATTGGACAAATGCTTTCGAAGCACCATACAAAAGGTCGGTGCCGTCATCGGAGAATTTTTGGTCTCCTCCGTCTCATAGATCAACGGAAGACTCGGATTGACCGAAAGTACAAGACGCTTCTGACTGCGCAGTGTCTTTTCTCCCTCCTGAGGGATACTCTGCTTGATCGTCAGCAGCAGCTCATCCTTCTCCGGCTGGGCGATCTTTGCGATGCGTCCGCCCGTAAGATCCCGGTTAAGCTCATATGCCATATCCGCGATCACCATTCCATCTAATGCCATGGATTCATCCTCCTTTATCTTTATTTATCTCCATAAATCATCAAATATGCGACAACAATTTGGAAAAGATATCCACTGTGATCTGATTTTCATCCATGCATCATTTTATATGTACCGTCTCCGTTTTGCAACAGTTGCCAAAAAATATTTAATATGGTAAATTATGATATAAAAGAAATGGTTTCATTCATTGCTGTTTCAAAATGATTTTACCATTAGAAAAGAGGGAAGCACTTTGCTCCGTTTTATATATGTTTTAATACGGAACCTGCACAGGGCATGGATGATCCCGCAAGCGGGCTATTATGCTGTCAGGGAACGCAAATATTCCGAGGAGTTCCGTTATCAGTATGACCTGAAGATGATCCGTCAGATGATGAAAACCGCACGGATCTCCACCTCCGTTTATGGAAGAGATAATCTTCCTGCTGCCGGAGGTTATGTTATGTTTCCGAACCATCAGGGCAAATACGACGCACTCGGGATCATGTACGGTCATCCGCTGCCATGCTCTGTGGTAATGGATGACGCCCGTTCCCATATGCCTCTTGTCAGCCAGTTTATCGATCTGGTCAAAGGAAAGCGGATCAAGCTGCACGATATCCGTCAGGCAGCCCGGATCATTCATGAGGTTTCTCAGGAGACCGCACAGGGACGCAAGTTCATCATTTTTCCGGCAGGAGGCTATAAGCACCGTAACGGTAACCACGTGGATCCGTTTAAACCGGGTACGTTTAAGAGTGCCATGAAGGTGAAAGCGCCGATCGTTCCTGTTGCACTCGTGGATTCCTGGAAAGTATATGATCTCAATTCCCTGCGCCGCGTCCACACACAGGTATATTTTCTGAAGCCACTCTATTATGAGGACTATAAGGATATGAAGTCTGTTGAGGTATGCGACCTTGTATACCGCCGCGTCTGCAAGGCGGTCCGGCTCGGTGAACGCAATCTGCCGGAGCTTGCCGTCCGCTGCTGATGGATAAGTGCCATACCTGAGCTGCAGAAAGATTACTAATTTGGCGGATCACAACATAAGCATTATCAAAAGAAAGGAGGATGTCCCATGAAGCAATTACATAAACAGCACTGGCTGATCATCTGCATGATCCTTGTAATGATTGTTTCTGCATCCGGCATGGATGTAACTTCACTTCCACAGGGACATTCTCCGGAATTTTCTGCGAACGGCAGTCTTATTCAGACCACCACTGTCCAGAACAGTTCTCTGGAGCTTTGCAGCCCGGAGCTTCTCGGCGTCCGTCTGATCCAGCCGAGACTGAGTAACGCGCGTCCGGTCACGCTCAGACAGGACGGCAGACAGCAGCATGATCTGACTCTTCTTTACACGATTGCTGTTCTTTCTATCTGTACCTTTTTTTCCAGAAGAGATTTTACCCCCGCCATTTACAGATCTACTACCTTCCGGCTTGCAACCGCTATACGGTTTATCCACGACAAGGATGGGGCGAAAGCAGACCTTTTATTCCAATAGGGTACCACCGGTGAGTTTCTGACCGTTTTCTTTTGGTACCTGTTTCACCTTATTTATAACATGAAAACAGAATAAAAGGAAAAGAGGTTTTATATTATGAGTACAACTATCGCTTTAGCTATTATAGGTATTGTTATTTTAGGAATCACGATCTTCAGTTTTCAGTTTTCCAACACAGGATCTGTTAATACAGACGCTGATACCGGTGAGAACAGTGACAGTGCTTCCAAGTAATCGGAATCATGTAATCGGAAACATCCGGCTACGAAAAGACAACGCTTTTAAGCGCATGCCGGAATAAGTACGGAAAATCAACGGATGCATCGTCCTGCTGCGTACATAACGGGATCCGTTCCAGAATCTCTCCGTTTAGAAGCAGTTCTTTGTATCCAATGATATCTCCACCACGGACAGGTGCCGTCAGCTTCTCGGGAAGTGATGTTTTGAGTTCGATCACATCATCGATCCGAAGAGGCATCGGCACGCTGTCCGTATCTTTTGAAAGAGCTGATACTAAAACCGTATGCTGCCGTCCATTTTCAACCGGCAGGTTAAAGGTATCCTGTCCCAACGGGATATCGCAGGTCTGAAAGCCCTCAAAGCCATAATCCATCAGCTGTTTCGTATCAGACCATTTATATGTTTTGTGCGGCGGCCAGCCACAGGCAAGCACTGCCGAAACTAACGTGCGTCCTTTCCGTTTGGCTGCACCGCAGAAGCAGTATCCCGCATTTCCGGTAAATCCGGTTTTAATGCCAATCGCACCGTCATACATTCCAAGAAACGCATCGTGATTATTCACGGTAAAGCTGCGCTTCCCCGACTGATCCTGAAACTGATACTGCGGCGTCTGTATGATCTTTAGAAAGTCTTCGTTCTGAATGGCATAAGCACTGATCATACAAAGCTCCTTTGCTGTGGTATAGTGTTTTTCATCATCCAGTCCGTTCGGCGTGACAAAGCTAGTGGACTCACAGCCAAGCTCTCTGGCTTTTTCGTTCATTTTGTCAGCAAAGCCTTTGACAGAGCCGCCGAGATATTCTGCGATTGCAACTGCCGTATCATTATGGGATTCTAACATCAGGGAATAGAGTAGATCGAGCAGACGGTATTTTTCGCCCTCTCTGATATTTAACTGCACATCCGGCATCGATGCTGCGTAGGAGGACACCGGAACAAATTCATCAAGCCTGTCTGATTCCAGTGCAAGGATGCAGGTCATGATTTTTGTTGTGCTTGCCATCGGCATTGGCTCCTGTTCATTCTTTGAGAGAAGCAGTCTTCCGGAAGCCGTATCCATCACACAGTATGCTTTGGCATATAAGGCGGATGGGGTAGAAGCGGCGACCTTTGAGCCAAGCTGCGCGCCGGTCAGACGAACCTGTGTGGCAGGCTGTATTGTCACTGACGAATCCGGTGTTAAAAAGCGGTTTTCCTGCTCTTTTAATGTGCGTTTCAAGGGCTGTGCCAAAAGAAAAATACAGAAACCAAGAAGGAGAATGCTAATGATTTTTTGCATGGTATTTACCTGTTATACATATAGAATTACCTAATTATATGAGGAAACGGCAAAATCATTCTTTTTTCTTTCATTTCTGAAAAAATGGCGAAAAAACGGTTGCCATTTTTGCCCAAAAGAGATACACTTATACTTGGTCTAAATTTGTTTTTATTATAACTATTATATAGGAGGTCAAAACATGAGTAACTCAAACACTTTGTCTGCAAAAGACCGTATTGAGTCTTTGGTGGACGAGAATAGTTTTGTTGAACTCGGTGCCGGAATCACTAAGAGAAGCACAGATTTCAACATGGAGGAGAAATCTGTACCGGCAGATGGTGTCATCACCGGATATGGACTGATCCAGAACAATCCTGTCTATGTATACAGTCAGGATGCATCTGCACTGAATGGTACGATCGGAGAGATGCATGCAAAGAAGATCGCACACATCTATGAATTGGCAATGAAGACAGGGGTTCCTGTCATTGGACTGATCGATTGTGCAGGAATGCGTCTTCAGGAGTCTACCGATGCCCTTGCAGGCTTTGGTCAGATCTACAAGATGAAGGCAAAGGCTTCCGGCGTGATCCCACAGATCAGCGCTATCTTTGGCAACTGCGGCGGCGGTGTTGCTGTTATGGCTGCCATGAGCGATTTTACATTTATGGAGCAGAATCACGGTAAGCTTTTCGTAAATTCTCCGAATACTCTGGAGGGTAACTACGCAGATAAGCTTGATACCGCTTCTGCAGATTTCCAGAAGACCGCTTCCGTTGTGGATGTTATCTGCGACGGTGAGGAATACCTTCTTTCGGAGCTTCGTGATCTTGTAAGCATTCTCCCGGAGAATAACAATGAGATCGGCGGCATGGAAGAGTGCATGGATGACTTAAACCGTCTTGTACCTGACTTTGCAGATGAGATCAAGGATCCTGCAATAGCATTTGAGGATCTCGGCGACAACAACTTCTTCCTTGAGTTAAAGAGGGACTTTGCCAAGGAGATGGTAACAGGCTTTATCAGCCTTGACGGCATGACAGTCGGCTGCGTTGCCAACAGAACTGCCGTATACGGCGAGGATGGAAGCGAGCAGGAGAGCTTCGAGGCACGCCTGACCTCTGACGGATGTGATAAGGCAGCTTCTTTCATTAAGACATGTGATGCCTTCAATATTCCGATCCTGACACTGACAAACGTTGAGGGATTTGCTACAACGGTTGAGGAAGAGAAGACGATTGCTTCCAAGGCTGCAATTCTGACCGCTGCATTTGCTGAGGCAGATGTACCAAAGGTCAACCTGATTACAGGCAATGCTTACGGCAGTGCATACATCACAATGAACTCTAAGCACATCGGTGCTGACATGGTATTTGCCCTTCCTGATGCGAACATCGGTATGATGGATGCACAGGTTGCCGCTAAGATCATGTATGCCGACGATAAGGATGCTGATATTTCCGCTAAGGCTGCTGAATTCGCAGCACAGTCCGGCACACAGGCTGCTGCAGCCAGAGGATATGTTGATTCCATCATCGCTCCGGAAGCAGCAAGAAAACAGTTAATTTTTGCATTCGAGCTTCTTTTCACTAAGAGTGAGTATCCAATCGGCAAGAAGCATGGAACCATCTAAAAAGGAGAGACATTTATGAAAAGAAAGTTATTATTATTTTTCTGTGTTTTATCCTGTGTACTGATGGTATCCGGATGTTCTTTGGTCCGTGGCAATGAAAACTTCGATAAGAAAACTCTCGAGCAGCAGACCGACAGTTTCTTAAACAACTGGTTTTCATTCGATTTCGATTCAACGATCGCCACTTACAAGGATCAGATGGATGAGACAACCCTTGCACAGTATAAGCTTTATGCAAAGCAGAAAAAGCAGTATAAGGGACTGAAAAAGAAAATCAAAACAGAGTATACGATCACAACAGATTCTGCAACGGTTACAGAGACCATCCTCTGTGAGAGCGGAGATAAGCTTCTTGCAAGTCTTACCTTCGACAAGGACGGACAGATCCAGACCGATGACAGCGGAAATTATTCATTCAAGTTTGATGAATATAAGACCCTCGGTCAGAAAATGCAGAAGGCCGGACTGAATACGATCATGAGTATGTCTATCGTATTCCTGGTACTGATCTTCATCAGTCTGTTGATCAGCTGCTTCAAGTTTATCGGTCTCATCGGTAAAGGTAAGGCTGATAAGTCACCTGTAGCAGTTGCCGCAGCTCCGGCAGCTCCGGTTTCCGAGCCGGAGGATCTTACAGATGATCTGGAACTTGTAGCAGTCATCACCGCAGCGATCGCAGCCGCTTCTGAGACAGAGAGTGCAGACGGTCTTGTTGTTCGCTCAATTATCCGTCGATAGTAATATCAAACAAATGAATGAATTTATTTAATGGAGGATTATCATGAAAAATTATACAATTACAGTAAATGGAACTGTTTATGACGTAACTGTGGAAGAGGGAACAGGCTCTGCAGCACCGGCAGCAGCAAGTGCACCAAAGGCTGCTCCTAAGACAGCTAAGCCGGCAGCCGCTAAATCAGCTGGCGCTGGTTCTGTAAAGGTAAATGCACCGATGCCCGGAAAGATCCTTTCCGTAAAGGCATCTGTTGGACAGGCGGTTAAGAAGGGTGATGTTCTTCTTATTCTTGAGGCTATGAAGATGGAGAACGAGGTTGTTGCTCCGGAGGACGGTACTGTAGCAAGCATTGATGTTGCTGCCGGAGATTCCGTTGAGGCTGGTGCTGTACTTGCAACTTTGAACTAATTTAGGAGGGAATAACTTTGGATTATATTATCTCAACGCTTGAGAATCTTGCCGGTCAGACAGCGTTTACCACGCTGACACCCGGTAACTACCTGATGATTCTGGTAGGCTGTGTATTTCTCTATTTAGCGATCAAAAAAGAATATGAGCCATTGTTGTTGGTTCCGATTGCATTTGGTATGATCCTGGTAAATATTTACCCTGACATCATGGCAAATCCTGAAGACACCTCCAATGGCGTTGGTGGATTATTACATTATTTCTACATTCTCGATGAGTGGAGTATCCTGCCATCACTGATCTTCCTTGGAGTCGGTGCCATGACAGACTTTGGTCCACTGATTGCAAACCCAATGAGCTTTTTACTTGGTGCTGCCGCACAGTTCGGTATCTTTTCTGCTTACCTGATCGCAATCCTCTGGGGATTCAACGATAAAGCTGCAGCAGCAATTTCTATCATCGGTGGTGCCGATGGTCCTACATCCATTTTCCTCTGCGGTAAGTTAAAACAGACGGAATATATGGGACCGATCGCCGTTGCGGCATATTCTTATATGTCACTTGTGCCGATCATCCAGCCTCCGATCATGAAGCTTTTCACAACAGAGAAGGAGCGTAAGATCAAGATGGAGCAGCTTCGTCCTGTATCTAAGCTGGAGAAGATCCTGTTCCCGATCATCGTTACGATCGTTGTATGTCTGCTCCTGCCGACAACAGCTCCTCTGGTAGGTATGCTGATGCTTGGTAACCTGTTCAAGGAGTCCGGCGTTGTGAAACAGCTTACAGAGACTGCATCCAATGCACTTATGTACATCGTTGTTATCCTGCTTGGTACTTCCGTTGGTGCTTCTACATCCGCAGAGGCATTCTTAAGACTCAGCACATTAAAGATCGTTGGTCTTGGTCTGGTTGCATTTGCGATTGGTACCGCGTCCGGTGTATTGTTCGGTAAGCTGATGTGCTTTGTAACAAGAGGAAAAGTAAACCCATTGATTGGTTCTGCCGGTGTATCTGCCGTTCCTATGGCAGCCCGTGTTTCCCAGAAGGTCGGAGCGGAAGCAGATCCTACAAACTTCCTGCTGATGCACGCAATGGGACCAAACGTTGCCGGAGTTATCGGTACTGCAGTCGCAGCTGGTGTATTTATGGCAATCTTTGGAATTTAGAATTGGAGGAGAATCATGGCTAATAAAGAGAAATCTATCGAAAAGAAACCGTTAAAAATAACCGAAACCATTCTGCGTGATGCTCATCAGTCTCTGATCGCCACCAGAATGACAACAGAGCAGATGCTTCCGATCGTTGATAAGATGGATCAGATCGGATACCATGCAGTAGAGTGCTGGGGTGGAGCTACATTTGATGCCTCCCTTCGTTTCCTGAAGGAGGATCCATGGGAGAGACTCCGTAAGCTCAGAGCAGGCTTCAAGAATACAAAGCTGCAGATGCTTTTCCGTGGTCAGAACATTCTTGGTTACAACCATTATGCAGATGACGTAGTAGAGTATTTCGTACAGAAATCTATCGCAAACGGAATTGATATCATCCGTATCTTTGACTGTCTGAACGATCTTCGTAACCTTGAGACTGCTGTAAAGGCAGCCAATAAGGAGAACGGACATGCTCAGATTGCTCTTTCCTACACACTCGGAGATGCTTATACTCTGGATTACTGGAAAGACATGGCTAAAAGAATTGAGGACATGGGTGCGAAGTCCCTGTGTATCAAGGATATGGCCGGTCTGTTAGTTCCTGTTAAGGCTACCGAGCTTGTTGAGGCTCTTAAGGAGTCTGTTGATATTCCGATCGACCTGCATACACATTACACATCCGGTGTTGCTTCCATGACTTACATGAAGGCAGTAGAGGCAGGCTGCGATATCATTGATACCGCAATCTCTCCATTCGCAATGGGTACCAGCCAGCCCGCAACAGAGGTTATGGTTGAGGCATTCAAGGGAACACCTTATGATACAGGTCTTGATCTTGACAAGCTGTCAGAGATCGCCGATTACTTCCGTCCAATGCGTGAAGAGGCATTAAAGACAGGTCTTATGAATACAAAGGTACTTGGTGTTAACATCCAGACACTTCGTTATCAGGTACCGGGCGGTATGCTCAGTAACCTCGTTTCCCAGTTAAAGGAAATGGGTCAGGAGGATAAGTACGAGCAGGTTCTCGAGGAAGTGCCAAAGGTTCGTAAGGACTTCGGTGAGCCACCACTTGTTACACCTTCTTCACAGATCGTTGGTACACAGGCAGTGCTCAATGTCGTATCCGGCGAGCGTTATAAGATGGTTACCAAAGAGTCCAAGAAGCTTCTCTCCGGAGAGTTTGGTCAGACTGTTAAGCCATTCGATAAAGAAGTTCAGAAGAAGTGTATCGGTGATACAAAGCCGATCACCTGCCGTCCGGCCGATCTGATCAAGCCGCAGCTTGCAGATATCGAGAAGGAGATGGCTCAGTACAAGCAGCAGGATGAGGATGTGCTTTCTTATGCACTGTTCCCACAGGTTGCTACAGAGTTCTTCAAGTACCGTGAAGCACAGCAGAATAAGGTCGATGCGGCTGCTGCAGATACTGACAGCAAAGCTTATCCGGTTTAATTCACGGCTGTTTTATTGAACAATTTGAAATCTCATTCAGAAGACCCGGCTGCTTTTTGCATCCCTGGCTTCTGATCAATCAAAACGGGCTTTCGTGTGATAACGAAAGCCCGTTTATTACATTCAAATATGTTCTTAAATAAAATGATAGATAATGATCGCGATCACGATTCCCAGAATACTTCCCAGCGTGATCTTCACAGAAAGACCAAAGGTCAGTACCAGAATGCCAAGATCCAGCTTAAACGGCTGTGTCAGTCCAAACTTCTGACCATAATTGAGCCAGGAGAGGGCAGAAACGCCCGCTGTCGCCTGTGCGATAAAGCTTCCGATCACAATGCCCGCAAGCAGCAGAAGAAACAGCGCCCATTTATTTTTACCAGCACCGCGTGCCATAAGATTCACCTCATTTCTAATAGATATCACTTCTTCGATTATATAGGAAGCACATATGTTCGTCAAGAAAAAAATGACAATCCCTGTCTATTTCTGAATACTTTCTGAAACATATTCAAACAGACTTGTACAACAATGACAGATAGTGTATGATGCATATATATGTTGCGTTGACAAGTTACATATTCAGGAAGGATTTATTAAAATGAAGAAAACAAAAAAGAAAAAAAATAGAAAAATTATTTCCAAAATTCTCTTTGTACTGGCACTGTGTGTCAGTGTATTTGCAGGCTTCTGGATCGCACGTACTCAGATCGTATTCAGTTCCGTGAATCAGAATAAGGACAATGCTTTTAAGCAGGTAAAGCTTCCGAAGGGCAACTATAAAAGCGATAATAACATCGTCAATATTCTGATCATCGGAAACGATTATCGAAAGGAAACCGGCTATTCTGCTGCAGGTCTTCCGGACGTTATGATGATCGCCACCCTTGATAAGAAGCATAAGAACTTAAAGCTGACCTCTCTGCTTCGTGATCAGGTCGTTGATATCCCTGGGCACGGTCAGAACCGTCTTAACTCCTGCTTCGGATACGGAGAGGATGGTCCGACACTTCTTTATAAGACCATCGCACAGAACTATAACATCAAGCTTGACGGTTATGTCGAGGTTGGATTTGATGCCGTAAAGGCGATCGTCAACGCTGTCGGTGGTGTAGAGATTGAACTGACTGAGTCGGAGGCTGCGTATCTGAATGCAACGAACTATATCCGTCCTGCAAAGTACCGCAATGTCAAAGCCGGTACACACACCTTAAATGGTGCACAGGCACTTGGTTACAGCCGTATCCGTAAGCAGGCCAAGGGAATCACTCCGGTTACGCCAAACGGCAAAATGGACGATTACGGTCGTACCTGGCGTCAACGTAACGTGATCAATGCAATCTTTAACAAGGCCAAGGGAACCTCTTTGCCAAAGCTGATGGATATGGCTCAGACCATCCTCAGCAAGTATGTCACCACAGACTTAAACAGCCAGGATATCGTCGGTTATATGAAAGATGTTGTCATGATGGGTACGATGGAGATCTACCAGCTGCAGATCCCAATGGACGGTTATTTTACGACACAGGCGAATTATCAGGCTCCGGGTTCTACAACAAACCTCGGTTCTGTGATCTTACCGGATATGACCACCAATACCGCTGCCTTAAAGGACTTCATTTTCAAGTATAAGGGTACACCGGGGCAGGAGTACACATACGGCGGAAGCACTGCCGCACCGCAGTAAATCCTCTTAGAACTTTATAGGATTCACTTTCTGTAATCGCAGGTTCACGCAGAGGTCTTTACTCAGAGGAATACCGAATAAATCAGCCAGCCGCTTATCTTAAAACGACTGGCTTTTTTCTATTGCATAATTCACAGCTTTCATGTAAAATGTATAGGTATTTATTGTAAAACTATAAGATAAATGAGAGGTTACCATAATGTGGGTTAAAAGAGTACTTTATGTGGTTGCACTGATCGTAAGCGGAACACTTGGATTTGTTGCTGCCAAAGGGCAGGTTGCCGTAATAGACACTTTAGATGTTGTTCAGAGAGATTATGATACATCCTTTTCCAAAGTTGATCTTTCCGGCATCCGTGTAAATTCCGATAATAACATTGTCAATATCCTGCTGGTCGGCAATGACTACCGAAAGGAATCCGGTTATTCTGCCGGAGGACTGACCGATACCATGCTGATCGCCACGCTTGATATGAAGCATGGCACCTTAAAGCTTACGACACTGATGCGTGATATGCTGGTTGAAATTCCGGGACATGGCAATAACAAACTTAATGCAGCTAATTCCTATGGCGGCATCGAGCTTTTGTATAAAACGATCGCGCAGAATTTTAATATCCAGCTTGACGGCTATGTCGAAGTCAGTTTCGATGCTTTTAAGACAGTTGTCAATGACGTTGGTGGTGTAGAGATTGAACTGACCGAGTCCGAAGCAGCTTATCTGAATGCAACGAACTATATACGTCCGGCTAAGTACCGTACTGTCAAAGCCGGCAAGCACACCTTAAACGGCGCACAGGCTCTCGGTTACTGCCGTATCCGTAAATATGCCAAGGGAATCCAGCCAGTCACACCAAACGGTCAGATTGATGATTACGGTCGTACCTGGCGTCAGCGTAATGCTATTACAAGTATCTTCAACAAGGTGAAGAAGATGCCGAAGTCACAGTGGCTTAAGATTGCCAAGGATGTTCTGAAGCAGAACGTCAAGACAGATCTTTCCAACAAGCAGATCTTTAACTATATCAAAGATGTCGTCATGATGGGTACCACAACGATCCATCAGCTTCAGATCCCGGTCAACCCGTATTTCTCCGGCGGAAATGTTCCCGGCGTTGGTTCCTGCCTGTCCATCCAGAAGGAATATCAGGCAGATGCGATCAATCAGTTCGTCTTTAAGTACGATGGTAAAGGCGGAGAGTTTACGTATACCCCTTCCAGCGATGTCAGTGGTTATGTCAGCAGTTCGACACCATCAGCGTCACCGGCAAACTGACAAACCACATATTTTTCAAAATATAACAGCCATTGCAGAGCAATGCATTTCGGTATTGAATCGGAGCGCATTTTCCGCAATGGCATTTTTAGTAAAATCTTAAAGCGCAATGCGCGACAGATGCGAAACATCTGGATTTTGGGGATATTATATCCTGTCATTTACGAAACCAGAAATCTTTTTAGAAGTTTTCCGTATCCATCTGAATAGGTTGCCTTTTTTATGTCCTTTGCCGCGTAGATTGGGATTTCCTCCAACGTCTGATCATCAAGCGAATAGACGATTCTGCCGATCACATCTCCCCTTTTTACAGGCGCTGTCAGGTTATTTTTATATTCGATACTGCGCTTGATCTGATCACCGGATTCCCTTTTACACAGGGTATAAGAAAAGTCCTTGTCTACATATGCCTCCGCCACCTCCTGCACACCGTTTTCCACCGGAATATCCGGAAGCTTCAGGGTAGAAGTCTGATCGAGATAACCGGTACAGTTTGCAAAACCATAATCGAGAAGAGATGCCGCCTCTGCAAAACGCACCTTCGGCTCCGGTGCCGCCATGACTACTGCCGTAAGACTTACGCCCGCTCTGGATGCCGTGGCAGACAGACAATACTTTGCCTTCGAGGTCGAACCTGTCTTTAATCCGGTGATCCCCCGGTAAGTCCGGATCAGCTTATTCGTGTTGGTCAGACCGAACTGCGTATCTCCCTTTTTCGTGGAATGCGTGATCTCATCCATCCAGATGGTTGAGTACCGGCTGATCTGTGGGTAGGACGTGATCAGCGCACGGGACATAAGCGCCACATCGTAGGCACTGCTGTAGTGACCGCTTTCGATCGAATCATCCAGCCCGTTGCAATTTTTAAAATGTGTATGCTCCATGCCAAGCTCTTTTGCCTTCTGATTCATCCGATCCACAAATGCCTGCTCGGAGCCGGCAATAAACTCTGCCATGGCAACCGCCGCATCATTTGCACTGGACACACTGATACATTTAATCATCGTGTCAACGCTCTGTGTTTCTCCGGGCTCTAAAAACACCTGTGATCCTCCCATGGAAGCGGCATACTCACTGACCGTAACCATATCCTCCAGACTGATCTGCCCCTGTTTTAATGCATCAAAGATCAATAAAAGCGTCATGATCTTTGTAATACTCGCCGGAATGCGTTCCTGATCCTTTTCCTTTTCGTACAGAATACGTCCGCCTGCGTTTTCGATCAATACAGCAGACGGTGCCGTGATCTCAAGAACATCCTGCGTTTGTTTTTCTGCCTGCTTTGCAGATGCACCGGAAGCACCATTTCCCGTCATACCGCCTGCAGACATGATAAATGCCAGAAACAGAGCAAAGGCTTTTCTATATTTCATAAGAAACCTCGCATCTCATTCAATTATCATAATATATTGTACAAAATGTCGGATTATTCCAAAAAATGTTTGGCAACCGTGGCATCTTCGTTTATAATAATGTGAGAACATTATGGGTATGCTTATTCTTTAAAGACGTTTCAAAGACGCGTACCCCAGAGAAAGGCATGGTATTTAATATGACAAGTAAAGAACGGGCAGAGTTAAAGTCTCAGGCAATGACAATGGACAGCATCTTTCAGATTGGCAAGGCGAGCCTGACACCACAGATGACACAAGCAATCCGTGATGCACTTCACGCCAGAGAACTGATCAAGATCTCTGTACTCAAAAACTGTGCAGACGATCCGAAGGAGCTTGCACGTATTCTTGCAGAGCGTACCGGTTCACAGGTTGTACAGGTGATCGGCAAGAAGATCGTACTATACAAATTAAATCCGGAGAAAGAAAAGAAGAGAAGGGAAGCTTCCAAATGAAGCAAATCGGCTTAATGGGCGGCACCTTTAATCCGATCCATAATGCCCATCTTGCCATGGCCGCTGCTGCTCTTGAGCAGATGGCTCTGGATGAGATCTGGTTTATGCCCTCCAAGAATCCGCCGCACAAGTCCTCACAGGATATTGTATCAGAGGATCTTCGAAGTGACATGATCCGTCTTGCGATCCAGGGAGCACCACAATATATTTTCTCCGACTTTGAACTTCGCCATGAGGGGACGACTTACACCGCTGAGACACTGAAGCGGCTACAGCGGGAATATCCGGCAGACCGGTTTTATTTTCTGATGGGCGGAGATTCTTTTTTTCAACTGGAAACCTGGTATCACCCGGAGCAGATCATGAAGCTTACGACAATTCTGGCATTTTCCCGCAATGGAGAGACCGACAGGCAGATGCAGGCGCGGGCAGATGAGCTTGCACACCGTTATGAAGCGGATATCCGTCTTCTTTCCATGGAGGAGATGCCGGTAAGCTCCAGCCTTATCCGTGATCGGGTACAGAACGGACAGCCGGTCGGTGCACTGGTTCCTCCTGCAGTGGAAGAGTACATCCGTACAAACCATTTATACAAAGGAAGTGTGACAACATGATCAACTACGAACAACTGGAGCAGATTCAGAAGAAGCTTCAAAAAAACATCACCGCAAAGCGTTACCGCCATACGATCGGTGTACAGTATACCTGCATTTCGCTGGCAATGCGTTATGGTGTCGATCTGGATCAGGCAGCACTCGCAGGCCTTTTGCACGACTGCGCCAAATGCCTTGATGACAAGGAAATGCTGCGTCAGTGCGAGAAGAACAATATCGTATGCAACAAAACCGAGAAAAAGCAGCCATATCTGCTTCATGCGAAACTTGGTGCCTGTTATGCCGCCAAAAAGTACGGCATAACCGATCCGGCGGTTGCCGGAGCGATCCGGTATCACACAACAGGGCGCCCCGGTATGACGCTGTTGGAAAAGATCGTGTTTACCGCCGATTATATTGAACCGAACCGCAAGCTGCTCGAGCATCTTCCTGCGATCCGCCAGATGGCATTTATTGATCTGGACGAGGCAGTCTATATGATCCTCCGGGATACCGTAGATTACCTTGGTGAGTCTGATCCGGATAAGGAAAACGAGATTGAACATCATACACTGGAAGCCTACGAATATTATCGGAAACTGCACGAGGCAGCAAATGCCTGAGAGCAGTACATCACCCAGAAAGGAAGAATATATGAATCATTCTAAAAAAATGGTACTGACCGCATACGAAGCATTGGACGAAAAGAAAGGCGAAGAGATCAGGATCATCGGAATCGGTGAGATCTCCATTCTTGCCGACTATTTTATTATTGCCGGAGGCGCAAGCAAACCACAGCTCCAGGCGATGATCAACAACGTACAGGAGAAAATGCATGAGGCAGGCTTTGACGTCAAGCGGATCGAGGGAAACCGCGACAGCAGCTGGATCCTGATGGATTACGGCGATCTTGTGGTGCACCTTTTCAACCGTGATGACCGCCTGTTTTATGATCTTGAACACATCTGGTCAGACGGAAAGCCTGTCAACATAGACACCTTAAGAACATCTGTTTGACAAAGACTCTGACATATGATATTCTAAATAAAAGAACTTGTGTTTGCATCTTTTATACCATTTAACCAACGAAAAGGAGAACACTACCGTGGAAAAAGGAAGAATATCACCAAAGCAGTCCGAAATTCTGGAATATATTAAATCAGAAATCTTAAACCGTGGTTATCCACCGGCAGTCCGTGAGATCTGCGAAGCGGTTCATTTAAAGTCAACCTCCTCCGTACATTCTCATCTTGAGACACTTGAGAAGAACGGATATATCCGCCGCGACCCGACGAAGCCGCGTGCGATTGAGATTGTTGACGATGACTTTAATCTTGTTCGCCGTGAGATTGTCAATGTGCCTCTGATCGGAAGCGTTGCCGCTGGAGAGCCTATCTTTGCAGAGCAGAACATCGAGGGATATTTTCCTCTGCTGGCAGATGATATGCCGTCCGGTGAAGCATTTATGTTGAAGGTCAAGGGAGAGAGCATGATCAATGTCGGCATTTACGATGGCGATCATATTATCGTACATAAGCAGAATACGGCACACAACGGAGACCTTGTCGTAGCTCTGGTGGACGATTCCGCCACTGTCAAGACATTTTATAAGGAGAAAGGTCATTTTCGTTTACAGCCTGAGAATGACACAATGGATCCGATCATTGTTGATGAGGTTGAGATCCTTGGAACGGTATCCGGTTTATATCGTCGTTACTAGTCTTTTATCAGGACAACGAATAGTACGAACTTTTGTTCGAAAATCTATTGACAAACATTTGTTCGCGTGGTATATTTATATCACAGAACAGATGTTTGTCTTTTATTTTCTGATCCGGAGTCCTTTCCGGCAGTACAGAAGATATTTCGAATGGAGGTCTTTATGATGAAGAATTACAAATTTATCGTACCATGCATGATCATTGCTTTTCTGATGGGACTGCTCGTGATGAGCGGCATCAGCCGGATATCAGCTTCCCCTGCAAGGACACAGGCAGCGAATATCCGCGAGAAGCGTGTTGTATCTGTCATGGTCGAAGAGGACGACAGTATCTGGTCGATCGCCAAGCAGTATTACACAGAAGAATGCGGATCCATGAAGGATTATATTGCAGAGATTAAGAAATGTAATTCTATCTCATCAGACACCATTTATGCAGGTTATCCTTTGCTGGTGCCGGTATGGGCATCCGATGCCGAGCTTCCTGCTCTGGAGGAAGGCAGCCTGTAGCCGGTTCAATTATCGAACGAACAACAGACATCTGCATCTGCGCGCACAATGCGTAGAAGAGTTGTGCCATATACAACGAACTCCCCCCTCTGCAATAGGATAAGCGGATTCCCTATATCCTCTTATCTGCATATTATCAAGACGCCGGATCACCCCCTATAGATCCGGCGTCGATTTTTCCTGATTCTGCCTTGAATTTGTAACAATTATTCTGTACTATAATAGGATGCAAGGGTTGATACATTGGTCAACGACAACGTTACCATAGCAATGCGATCCGCAACATTCATCAGGTACTTCCTGATAATAAATATTAAGTACAAATTAACGAAATGAGGAAGAAACATTGAAGCCTAAGTTTATTATCATCTTAAATTTGCTGCTTGGAGCAGCGCTTCTCGGAGGGGTGACCCTCCATCCATATACCGTCTCTGCAGAGACTGCGGAGATTGAGACAGACTCCGATGATCTGGAGGGTGTAGAATATGACAATGCCGATCAGAACGGCGTATTACTGGATATTGATATCGTTCCGGACGAATATGACCGCAAGCATTATGATGCCGCACTGAATACTGTTTATCTGGAAGATACCGATGACAGTCAACAGGAATTGTCGCTGTATACTGATTATTCATCGGATACGGACAAGCTGACCTGGAACGCCGATGAAGAAAAGGGAATCCTGACTCTCGTCTTTCCAAACACATACAATGCAGTAGGAGAGCAGATACCTGCACTCACGAATTCTACTTATGTCAAAACGATATCCGTCACCTCCGATTCCAACAATACAACCGTGACGGTAACATATCAGCCCGAGTGCATGATCTCCGTCGAAACAGAGGATGTTGGATTTTCCATTACCTTCTCCAAGTCATCGTATTCTCTGCGTATCCGTTTGCCGGAGGGAGTCACAATGGAACAGATCATAGATACCGATTATTATTACAACCACAAGTTTGTTCTCCAGATTCCAGGCAAGCACAAAAGCCTGTATGACCAGTATCCGATCATACGGAAGAATCCGGTGATCACCGGCGTTAAAGTAACTCAGAGTGGCAGCAATACGAAGATTACGGTAAGTACCTCCAAGCTGCAGGGCTATAAGTATACCAGACAGGGCGATTATCTTTTCGTCACAATAGATCGTCCCCGTAAGATTTATAAAAATATTGTCGTTCTTGATGCGGGACACGGCGGTAAAGACTTCGGTGCAACAAACCGTGGTTCCAAAGAAAAAGCGATTAATTTCAAGATCATTTATACACTTGCCAGAAAATATTTTGACAGTCCCTCCTCCAGCGTAAAAGCATACTGGTCCCGTTACAATGACAAATTTATATCTCTGTCGGAACGCGCCCGCTTTGCAGCAGAGGTGGATGCGGATCTGTTTGTCAGTCTCCATATGAACAGTGCCTCCAATCGTTCTGCCAACGGCATGGAGGTCTATTATGCAAAAAGTAACAACCGAGTCACGGATACCGGTCTGTCCAGCCAGAAGCTAGCAAGGAAAATGCATGATCGTCTGGAAAATAACCTGACTATTCCAAGCCGTGGCGTCAAAAAGGCTGAATTTTATGTACTGCGTCACAATACAGTACCATCCATTTTGATCGAGCTTGGCTTTATATCCGGTAACCGTGATTACAACAAGATCACGTCTCCGGCATATCAGAAGAAGACAGCACAGAATATTTACGAAGGGATTGCAGACATATTTAAAGCATATCCTACCGGACGGTAGGAAGCACGGTGATATTTTTAGCAGATAAAAGATATCACCGTTTTTTATGCAGCGTCACTGCGTCAGCCGCACTTCGTTTCTGTTCATCATCCATTGCCGCATAATGCTTTCTGGTAGTATTAACGTCATTGTGCCCCAGAACCTCTGCCACAAGATAAATATCACCGGTCTGCTGATAAAGTGCCGTGCCATAGGTACTGCGCAGCTTATGCGGTGTAATATGCTTAAAAGAAGTGATCTGAGAAGTATATTCATTCACCAGATTTTCGATCGCCTGCACACTGATGCGTCGCTTCTGGATCGAATAGAAGAGGGCATGTTCATGACCTTCCCTGGGCTTAACGTGAACACGTTCCTCAGTAATATAGCTTTTCAACGCATTGGCAACCTCCTCGCCAAAATAAACATATTCCTCCTTGCCGCCTTTCCGAATGATCCGGATACGGTTATTCTTAAAATCAACATCCTCAATATCAAGTCCGACACACTCCGAAACACGAATCCCCGTTCCAAGAAACAATGTAAAAATCGCAATATTTCTCTGCTTATTTTTCTCATAATAGACCTTTTTCATGCCGGACAAATGGTCTCCGCCATGCTCAACAAGCTCTAAAAGATCACTGACTTCGTCGGCATCCAGCCGGATAATTTCCCGGTCATGAAGCTTAGGCATATCGACCACAACCGTTGGATTATGGCGCAACAGATCCCGCTTCTGATAATACAGAAAAAAGCTTCTTAACGAAGCAAACTTGCGCTTAATGCCTCGTTCATCATTCGTAAACACCTGACCATCATAGGTATAATATTTGAGATATTCCAGATATTCTTCAATATCCACCGGCTGGAGCTGATCCAGATCACTAAGACAGATATCCGTCATCTGTGCGTTCTTAAAAGACGGATTCTCAGACAGCAGGAAACGGAAAAAGGTACGAATATCATACCCGTAACCAATCCGTGTCTTTGCTGTGGTAGTCGGTTCAATTCCGCGAAAATAATCTCTGCAGAAAGACGGCATTGTCTTTAACAGCTCGCGCAGCTTCACAGTATTTTGATTCGATGTACTCTGATGATATGTCTGTACGTTGGATGTTCCCATAAGTAACAACTCCTTATAAGTCTTATTAAAATAATAACGCCATAGCCATATTGTATCATATTGGGCTTAAACCGGCAAGCTCTATTTGAAAAACTGGAGTTTATCCAAGAGAGTGATTTAAAAAAGACAGATACTACTATCTGCCCTGCCCGGATAAAAGCTTTTGAAGTTCGTTGCGTTCTGACTCGCTAAACTTCTGATTTGCAAGATATGACTGAATGAAGTTCTCCAACGATCCGTTATACATCTGATTCAGCAATGCCTTTGTTTCAATTTCCTGAATCTTTCTCTTTGTAATATTGGCACGACAGATAAAGCCCGGATCTTCTCTGGTGATTGCGCCTTTATCAATCAGACGTTTGATCACCGTATAGGTTGTGTTTTTTTCCCAGCCGATATATTCCTTGATGATCTTGGAAATATCTCTGGCAGCCAGTGCCTTATTAGACCATAAAAGCTCCATAACATTTAATTCACCTTCATGTAAACGTATCTCTTTCATGAATTATCCTCCAGTTTCAAAGTAACCCCCATAATAATGTCATTAACAGAAAAAGGGTACACATTTTCTACAATTGTGTTCTCATTTTGCAATTGCATTCTACAGCTATGTCATTCCAATCATACCCAGTCTGCTTTTATTCTACTCACTTAGAAGTCTTTCGTCAACGGGAATATGTCTAAAAAATTACATGCATTTTAATTCACTTTGCACAAAAATTAAGTATATTACATTTTATTTACACCAAGCGATATCGATTTTCGAATTTGTATTTTGTCTTGCTGTTGTATTACAAACATGCTACAGATGTAGAATTATGTTAATATGCATCATTCCAGATTTGAATATGCACATGATAAATTATTATTTTACTGTGCCCACAAAACTATTTTAATCAATCATGTATGTCGCTTATATCACTTTTCAGACCTGTTCTACATGTGTAGATCGCGTAAGTACAGAGAGGTCTGATTTGCTCGCAGCTTCATCATCCGAAAAATATCATATGTTCTTTTTTGCAGAAAGCTGTGTTACAAGCTTTTCAAAATACTCCGGCAGCGGTGCCTCAAATTCCATATACTCCTTCGTTCTTGGATGAATAAAGCCAAGAACCTTTGCATGCAGGGTCTGACCTGTCAACCGGAACGGACACTTTTGCGGACCATATACCTGATCTCCCAGAATCGGATGACCAATGCTTGCCATATGCACACGGATCTGATGCGTGCGTCCCGTCTCAAGCTGGCATTCCACATAAGTGTATTTGCCATTGAGTTCATCCAGAATATGATAATGTGTGACGGCTTCTTTGCCGTTTTTTTCATTGATCGCCATCTTCTTGCGGTCAACCGGATGACGACCGATCTTCCCCTCTACGGTACCATCCTCTGCAAGGGATCCGAGTACAATTGCATGATACCTTCGCGTGATCGAATGTTCCTTAAGCTGCTCTGCAATGCACTGATGTGCATAATCGTTTTTGCAGGCAACGATCACGCCGGTTGTGTCCTGATCGATACGATGCACGATTCCCGGACGCATAACGCCATTGATTCCTGAAAGGGAATCCTTACAGTGATACATTAATGCATTGACGATCGTTCCGGTATAATGTCCCGGTGCCGGATGCACCACCACCTGTTTGGGTTTATTGATCACGATCACATCGTCATCCTCGTATAAAATATCAAGTGGAATATTCTCGGGTACAATCGCAGGCTCTACCGGTTCCGGTGCCTCAAACACGATCTGATCCTGTCCCATCACCTTATAGCTTGCTTTCGATGCCTTCCCGTTGATCAAAACTGCTTTGCTTTTAATATTCTTCTGTAGGAATGATCTGGAATAATCCGGCAGCTTCTGTGCCAGATATGCATCCAGACGTCTTCCCTCCTCTTCCGGAGCAACTGTAAATTCATATCGTTCTTCTGTCATTTTCTTCCTCATCATTTACTGCAAATATATAGACTGACTTTTTCTCATTATTTCCGGTAATGTTACAGACTACTGCTTTCTTTTTCTTTTTTCCCGCCAAATTTGTAGACCGCCATATCCTCTTCCTGATAATAAAATCCGATCAGCATGGCAAGAACCACCGCAGATACAACAACATAGCAGTCCGCCACATTAAAGATTGGAAAATCGATCACCTTTGCATACAGAAAATCAATGACGTAGCGATGCGCAAAGCGGTCATACATATTTCCCATTGCACCTGCAGCAAGCATAATGCTGAATATCCGGATCAGACGGTAATGCGGTGTGTCCGGCGTCTTAATATACACATACAGGATCATTACCAAGATCACAGCAGTCAACAGGATCAGAAATATCTGTTTATTTTGTAAAATGCCAAATGCAGCACCGTAATTTTTCAGGTAACGAAGCACAAGGAAATCTCCCAACACCTTCTTAGTCTCCTGTCCCTTTAAATATATAGTTGCCGCATTTTTGGTCCACTGGTCGATTCCAAACAGTATAAGAAACAGCAAAATACCTTTGATATACTTCTTCATGTTTATAAATTCCTTTCCGAAAAAAACTGCCAAACCAAAGCGGAAACTGCATCTGGTCTGGCAGTAATTATTAGCAGCCGAAATATTTCATCCAATCTGTATTATTCCTCTGCATCAATCATTGTAAATGGACTCACACTCTTTGTCTCCTCCGGCATAACCTCAGAAGCAGGATCCTCCGGCTTGGTTACTGCAAATTCATCGTCTGCAGCCGGAACATTATCAAACTCACTTGGTGCGGTAAAAAGCTCACCCGGTGCCTGTGGAATTGTTCCGTTTGCTGTTGGATCTACACCGCTGATCCCTGCAGCGAAATCATCCTCCGCAGACTCTTCTGTCTTTGGTGCAGGATCCGGAATTGAATATGTCATATTATCTGCAGAACCAAAGTATGTCTCATTAGTTACATAGGTGTCTGTGTCATATGTCTCCTGAACAGTTGGAAGCTCATCCGTTGTCTCCTTGCTGCTGTCAGTATTCAGGGAAGCCATCGCCTCTGCTGCAATCGTATCAAGATCAGCACTCACATCAGGCTCTTCCTTCTTGGCATCCAGCTTGCTGAAATCAGGCATTGGAACAGCATGTGGTACAACCGGCTGTTCCTCGCTGACAGCATCTAATTTACTAAAGTCAGGCATTGGGATCTCATGTACCGGTGCACTCTCTGCCTCTTCCTCCTCGACCGGCTCAGCCTGAATCTCTACAGACTCCTCTGTGGTTGCTGCCGGAACAGGATCCGGAATTGAATATGTCATATTATCCGCAGAACCAAAGTATGTCTCATTGGTTACGTAGGTATCTGCATCGTATGTCTCCTGAACAGTTGGAAGCTCATCCGTTGTTGTCGGAGGAATCTCCTTTGTCTCTGTGCTGTCTGCAACAGATTCTTCCGTCTTCTCCGTCTCAGCCTCAGCAACAACCGGTGCAGGTGTTTCTTCTGCTTCCTTTGTCTCCTGCTCTGATGAAGAAGCTTCCCCGGCAGTCTCTGTCGTCTGTCCCGGTACAAAATCATCATAAGAGGTTCCGAGCATGTTGTTTACTGCTGTAAATGGATTCTCAGATGACTCCTGCTTCATCTCCTTTAAAGCCTCTTCGGCAATGGAATCAATCTCTTCTAACTTGGACTGGATATCATCTGCAGACTTCTCTGCCTCTGTCTCCTCCGGTACCGTATAAGAAGCAACTGCTTCCTCTGCTGTAACATGAATACCGGAAGCAACCTCATCAACGGATGGAGTCTCAATATTCAAAGAAGAAGTTTCTCCTGAAGTTTCCTCCTCAGAAGCCTTGTCTTCTGCCTCTTTTAAAAGCCCCTCTGCAAGAATGTCAGTCTCCTCAGCCTTTTCTTCCTCTTCCCTCTCAGGAGACGTGTCCTCAACCGGAAGGTCAAGCTCCCTGGTGTGTTCCTCCATATCATCAACACTCTGCTTTGCAGCAGCCTGCTCCTCAGCCATTTTAACCTGCTGGGACTCTAACAGCTCCTCTAAATCTGCTGTGCTCAGATCCTCATTCTGCAACTGCTCTAACTGCTTATTCAGAAGATCGTTAAACTGCTGTTTATATTCATCATAACAGCCCATCAGCTTTCTGACGATACCGGTAAGCTCTGCAATCTGCTTGCCGGACTCTGCTAATTTCTCCTCTGTCTTCTCGCGTGTATCCTTGATCACTTCATCCGCTGACTGCTTTGTATCTGCCATAATGCGGTCTGCACGTTCCTTCGCATTATACATGATATTGTCTGCTTTCTTCTCAGCTTCTGCAACAAGCTCGTCCGCCTTCTTCTGTGACTCCTTCTCAAGTGTATCTGCTTTCTCCTGTGCCTCGCTTGTCACCTTCTGAGCCTTCTCCTCAGCCTCCTTTGTGACAGCCGCAGCCCTCTCCTCAGATTCCTTTGTCAGCGTCTCTGCCTTTGTCTCAGACTCCAGCTTTAATGCGGCAGCAGTTTCCTCAGACTCCTTCTTCAGAGAAGCCGCACGCTCCTCAGACTCTCTTGTAAGCTTATTTGCCTTTTCCTGTGCATCTGCTACTAACCCGTCTGCACGCGATTTTGCCTCACGCAGCATTACCTCAGCCTTTGCTCTGGACTCCTTCTCAACCTGCGCTGCCGCAGTCTTGGATGTCTCCAGCGTCTCGGATGCTGTCTGCTCAGCAAGCACCAGTGTTTTCTGCAATGTCCCCTCCATCTGCTTATAATACTGGATACCCTCACTCAGCGTCGTGATTTTCTTTTTGAGATCGCTATTCTCCTTATAAAGCTGTTCATAGCTGACCTGAATTGATTCAATAAAATCGTCTGTCTCCTTTTTGTTGTATCCTCCCATGGTGGATTTCAGTACATGATTTTGAATGTCAATCGGTGTAAGCATACAATTTACCTCCTCTGAAAATTATAAAATGTTCATATAAATGGCAAAATCATCATTTTACCCTTGTTTTCCGCTACATTACGAGCACTTACCTATACGAAACAGGAACAAAGTTCCTGTAAATAAGTCAGTATTATGATCAAAAGATACGGACATAGATCAAACTTTGCAGTGCACAGGATTGAATGCTTCACCAGCCACTGCATCGGATACCACATGGGTGTCATCAGAACGGCGATCAGCCGGACAATGCTGCTGCCAAACGGCATCATTACAAGAATGTTGCGAAGCAGATACGACAAAACGATGACATCCAGCACAATGAAAAAACATTGAAAGGTATAAAAAACCAGCCGCATCTTAGAACTCCTTGTTCAGTGTCGGAATCCCAAACTCATCATCTCTGGAAAGCTCCAGATAATCTCCGGAAATGTCAACATTTTCCGGAGAGAATATAAAGATATATCTTGAGATCTGGTGCATTTTACCGGAAATTGCAAAAATGCATCCTGAGATGAAATCCATGATCCTCTGTGCTTCCATAATGTCAATTCCTTCAAGATTGACCACAACAGCACGCCCCTGAAGAAGCATCTCACACGCATCCGTTGAATCCCCAAAATTCTTCGGCTTGCAGATGCATACCTCTAACCCCCTGGCAGTTGTCCGGATCGGAACTACCTTATTGGATGCTGTACGTACAGAAGTTCTTCTTGGCTCCGGCGCCGGCTGACGGGACTCCCCTTCCTCCTCATCATAACCGGAACGACGGCTGCTCTTTCGCTCAGAGCGTTTCTGACGTCTCTGCTCTTCCGCCAGAAGACTTCTCTCTTCCTCCTCATCGATATCGTCCTCGAAATCATCCTCATAGTAATCGTCATCATAGTCCTCATCGTCTCCGAGTCTCAATAACTGTAACAGATTTCCTAATGGATTCGCCATAACTTTACCTCCCGATGTCTCTCACATCTATTTTATATCGTAATTTCTCTCTCCGAAAATTCCTGTGCCGACACGAACATGTGTCGCACCTTCCTCTACGGCAACCTGATAGTCACCTGTCATTCCCATAGAAAGAACACTCATATCAACATTATCAATGTTTTTAGCTCCAATGTCAACCGACAATTGCTTTAATTGACGAAAAATACTGCGATTTTCTTCCGGATCTTCGACAAAAGGCGCTATCGTCATCAATCCGCGAATATGCAGATGCTCCAGTTTTGAAATCTGACGGACAAGCTCGAGTGTATCCTCCAGCTTGAGACCGAATTTGGATGCCTCCTGTGCCACATTGACCTCCACCAGAATATCTACACGGGTATTGCGCTTTACGCATTCCTTCTCGATTGCCTCTGCCAGATGCAGGGAATCAACCGAATGGATCAGGCAGGTTCTTCCGATGATATATTTGATCTTATTGGTCTGAAGATGACCGATAAAATGCCATTTAATATCCTTTGGCAGCACCTCATACTTCTCCTTAAGCTCCTGCGCCTTGTTCTCACCGAACTCGCGCTTTCCGTATTCATATGCCTCCTGTATCATTTCTACCGGCTTGGTCTTACTGACACTGATCAGTGTCACCCCGGAAACATCCCTTCCGGAACGTAAACATGCCTGCCGGATATTTTCTTCGACATTTTGTAAATTATCTTTGATCATGGTAATTCGTCCTTTCCCAATGTAGTATCAATATATGATGTCGTCCTCTCGGATCACCTTAGGATCCAGAATAATGTGATCATACGCCGACAATCCGCCGGAAGTATCCTTCTTGATGATGCTGTATTCATTATTCTGATAAGCGATCTGGATCGGGCGAAATTCGCAATATCCCTTGTTACAACAATACACGCCGTCTAGCTCTGCAAGCTCCGTCAGCGCAAGCTTGTTGGTTCCTGCGGTATCATCCGCAATCTCGGAACCGGCATCAAATGCATCTGCCGAAATATAACAGGTTGTCTCATCAACCATCTCGCCGTCACTGTTCTTTACCTTCTCAGTAAGCTTTAAAATCTGTGGATACCGGGCGGTATACTCCGGTGTCCCGTCCTTTTTGTAGGTTACCGCAAGGACACCCTCTCCCTTCTGTGTATTCACCACATACTCTTCCGGGATCTTATAAAACTTCTTCTTCAAAATGGAAGACCGTGGAATCTTCAATCCCGCCTCATCGTTCATTTTGATCTCCAGATCAATATAACGGTTGTTGATATACTGGATCATATAACGCTTCAGATCTATCCGGGCATAATACCCGCCATCCATGGTAAACGTGGTTACCTGCGGTGTCACCTTTGCCTGGATCTTCTTCAGCGTCACCGTGACGGTCTTATCCTGCTGGATATTTTTGAACTGCTCCTTCGATAACGGAAACACAACCGACCAGCTCTCATTCGTCACAAGACGATAGATCGGCGTCCCCGCTTTGACTGATTCTGTCTGACGTAGCTGCTTGGTCTCATCTGACGTACTCTCAAAGGTCTTCGACGTGATCTGATTCATGTCAAGAGCCTCCAGCCCGTCCGATGTATAAGAAATGATCCCACTCTCGCCGGCACTTCCAAACTGAAAAGACCCCTGTGAGCCCTGCTCCTTTAAGATCTGTGTTACATTGTCTAAAAGCCTTGCATTGGTCAGCTCCGAGATCGTGTTATCGAGATTATATTTGAAGCTGTAGATTTCTTCAAAATGCGAGGTACTGTATGCTGCACGGTACGCAGCAATCTCACTGCGGATATCGCTGGTGTTCTGCGAGGTCAGCTTGACCTCTCCGGTCTGTGTTCCGGACAGCTTTTCATAAATCTGACCGGTCTGGTCAATGGAATAGATCTTCGTTCTGGCACCCACCTTCGTTCCGTCGGCAACATAATAATTGATATATCCCTCCTGATCGCTTGTGACCAGCTTCTCGTTTCGCAGGATGATCCCGCGCACCAGATTATCGTCTGCGATCTTTTTCTCGGTAACCTCGTAGATCGACACATTTTCCCTGGTCATAGACATGACACCCTGAAAAAGGACATATATGGCAAAAAGAGCCAAAAAAGCTCCTGTAAACTTTGCATTTTTGCGTTTCATTTTAACGACATTGCCGGAACGGCGCTTTCCTGCCACAAAATCCCTCCTTCCGAATCTGGCTGTTTTAACCTTTTTATTATAGCTTTTTTTTCTTATTTTGACAAGATAAGTGCATAGAATTTCTACGACATGGGAATGCTATGGATGTATCATTAATCGGATACAGAAAGGCATGGTGTTTTATGAAAACATTAGATTATATTATCCTTGTACTCATCATCATAGGTGCTGTAAACTGGGGGCTTATCGGATTTTTCCAGTTCGATCTTGTCCGCGTGATCTTCGGAAATATGAGTATGTTTTCAAGGATCATCTACGCAGCGGTGGGACTTAGCGGTTTATATGCCCTCAGTTACTTCGGCCGGATCCGCTCCGCAATGTAAAAAAGCCAAACAAATGTTTTAATTTTCAGGAATTGCTTTGCAATTCCCGATGGCATTTCGCTGCGTTACGTCACTTTTCAATGCACTGAAAAAGAGAGGATCATTTTCCTCTCTTTACATATTCAAGCATATGATTCATCTGTGTATACATGGAATATGATGAATCTGCCTTCAAAATCACTGAAATATAATCCCGGTTCTTTTTGTCCTGCGAATACATGATCAGACAGGAACCCGCCTTGATCGTAGTTCCGCTCTTCCCTCCGATCACCGTAAGCGGTTTCGGTGCCTGCCTGGACCCGGTCAGATAAGGATCGGTTGACGTGATATCAAGACTCTGCTTCTTGCCCTGTGCATCCGTCCATTCGGCAGTATACTTCGTACACTGTAAAAGCTCTTTAAAATCGTCGTATTTTAACAGCTCATGAAAAATCAGATAAAGATCATACGCTGTCGTATAATGCTGATCATCATGAAGACCGCTCGCATTGACAAAATGGGTTCCGCTGGCTCCGATCGCCACCATCTCCTGATTCATCTCAGCCGCAAAATCCGTCTCAGAACCGGAAATATGCTCTGCGAGCGCAACCGCCGCATCATTGCCGGAATACACCATCATACCGTATAAAAGATCCTTCACGGAAATTTTATCGCCTTCTTTAAAGCCGCATAATCTGGCACCGGGTTCTGTCACATGGGATGCATTATAGCTGATCGTCACCGTATCGTCGAATTTCGCATACTTAAATGTCATCAGTGCCGTTGCAATCTTGGAAACACTTGCCGGATACTCACTGGCATAAATATTCTGGGCATAAAGTGCCTTATTGCGGGTATCATCGATCAGCAGTGCTGCATCTGCCGTGATCGCCGCATCCGTAGCAATATTCTTTTTCTTGGGGATAACACAGATATCCTTTGACAGATATCCTTCCTCCTGTGAGGAGGCGGTATCCGTACTGTCTGCCTCTCCCTGATACGCTGTCTGAGTATCTGATACCGGAACAGTATCTACACTGCAGCCTGCCATGATCCCACAACAGACAAGCATCGTCAGAATAACACACACAGCAGGTATTCCCTTGATTCCGGATTTGTTGTATCTTTTTCTATTCACAGAACTATTCCTCTTCTTTTTTAATGACTTCGCGCCACTCAAGATCTCCATGCTCCAGAGCCTTTACCAACAGCTCTGCCGTTGCCAGATTGGTTGCAAACGGAATGTTGTAGGTATCGCAAAGATGGATCACATTCATCACATCCGGCTCATGGGACTTTGGTGACTGCGGATCTCTCAGAAAGATCACCATATCAATCTGATTATGCTCGATCTGGGATGCAAGCTGCTGTTCTCCTCCCAGATGACCCGCAAGATACTTATGCACCGTCAGATTCGTCACTTCCTCGATCAGACGTCCGGTCGTACCGGTAGCATAAATCTCATGCTTGCTCAGAATCCCGCGATACGCGATCGTGAAATTCTGCATCAATATTTTCTTTGCATCATGTGCAATCAATCCAATGTTCATTTGTTCACCCCTCCAAATAATTTTTCTGCCTTCTCCTGTAAAATATGCTACAAACTGAAATCGATGTCAACATCGTCCATATCTGAATAAGCCTTTCGCATGGTAAAACCACCCTTTTTCGTTTTGGCAGGCTGTATGCCTATATTGATAACAAGCCCTATACCGATCATCGATGACATCATTGAACTCAAACCGTTACTTAAGAACGGCAGCGGCAGACCGGTATTCGGAAAAAGAAATGTCACAACACAAATATTGCTAAACACCTGGAACATAAACATCGCAGACACCCCAACCGCGATCAACATTCCCAGAAAATCCTGTGCCTTGCTTGCCACACGGAAACACTTAAAGATCAAAATGCCAAACAAAAGCAATACAAGACAGCATCCCAGAAAACCAAATTCCTCTGAAATAACGCTCCAGATAAAATCACTCTCCCGGATCGATACACTGGAATATGCTCTTGAACTGCCGGCTCTCGCACCATCCTTCAAAAACTTGCCATACAATCCACCTTCTGCGATTGCATTGACTGAGGACTTCTGCTGTCTGTTCAGATCGACAATACGCTTCACGGTAGAATCCTGATTCTTGAACGCAAAGACACGGTCATACTGATATCCCTGTAGCAACAGATTGTGGGGCTGCTGCACATACCAGTACAGAATCAGCGTCACCGGAAGTCCGATAGAAATGATCGGCACCAACACACGGTAGGAAAGACCTGCCACAAATGTCATGACCGCCATCACAAACAAAATAACAAGACTTGATGACAGATCCGGCTGTATCACGATTGCGCCAAACGCCGGAAGGGTTATAAGCACGATCCATATGACCGCCTTAAACTGATCTAACTGCTTCCTGATCTTGCAAAACAACGTAGCCAGCGTCAGGATAAATATGATTTTGAGAAGCTCTGACGGCTGAAAGGTCAGACTCCCGATACGGATCCATCTGGTCGACCCGGTATCAAGATCCGTTCCGATGCCCGGGATCTTCGTCAGAAGAACCAGAACAACGCCAAACACAAAATAGATCGCGACAAATCTACATATAAAATGATAATCCAGGACCGACAAAAAAGCAACTATAAATAACCCCATTACCATACCTATGAGCTGCCCTCTCATATAGCCGGCTCCCTTTTCTACGCCGCCTGCCAGCTTCAAAGTAAATGCGCTAACCAGACACAAAATTACAACAATGATGACCAGAGAATAGTTAAAATTGCGCCAATCATATTGCTTTAATCTGTTTAACATGTATGTCTACTTCCTCTCAATGCTGCTGTGATCTTCTAAAATTTCTGGAACCCTTGATCGGGATATTCGCCATAACCGCATTCACCGGTGTTGAACCATCCTCAAGCTCCATCTGCTTCACTTTGATATCAAGACCATCCACATCAATCTCCACATACTTTGAAATAACCTGAATGATCTCGTTCTTCATCTGTTCCATGATTTCCGGCGAGCATACTGCCCGATCAGAGGTGATGGCTACCTTCAGACGATTCTTAGCGGTTTCTCCGCTCTTTACGTCACTCTTAAAAAAATTTGAGAAAAAACCCATTCCAAACCTCCATCTACGCTGACAGACCGGAACACCCGGCAGACAGCGAATTTATCCTTTTTATTGAATATGAAACTTATTTCTTTAATATAGCTGCCAGCTTCTGGAATAATCCCTTCTTAGCGTCAAAATCCATAAAATCTACCTGCTCACCGATGATTCGCTTACAAATATTCATATAAGCCTGTCCTGCCATGCAGTCAGAGCCTACAAGCGGCTCACCGTTATTGGCAGAAATAACGATATGTTCATCATCCGGAACTACACCGATCAGATCAACCGCCAGAATGTCCACAACATCATCGCTGGACATCATATCGCCGCTCTTTACCATATCAACACGAAGACGGTTTACAATAAGATGGGTCTGTCCGATCTCATTGGCCTCGAGAAGACCGATGATACGATCTGCATCACGGACAGCGGATACCTCCGGTGTTGTTACGACCAGAGCGCGGTCAGCACCGGCAATGGCGTTCTTGAATCCCTGCTCGATTCCTGCCGGACAATCCATCAGTATGTAATCAAACTCTTCCTTTAATTCATCCGCCAGCTTCTTCATCTGCTCCGGTGTTACTGCGGTCTTGTCCTTTGTCTGTGCAGATGGCAGCAGATAAAGGTTCGGGTAACGCTTATCCTTAATCAGAGCCTGCTTGATGCGGCAGTTATTTTCCACAACGTCAACCAGATTGTAAACGATACGATTCTCTAATCCCATGATCACGTCAAGATTACGAAGTCCTATATCTGTATCGATCAGAACAACCTTCTTTCCCATCATGGCAAGTCCGGTTCCAACATTGGCTGTGGTCGTTGTCTTACCAACGCCGCCTTTTCCGGATGTGATTACAATAACCTCTCCCATTTTTATTTCCTCCTAATTTTAAAGTGTTAGTCTATGATGCACTGCCAGTCTGCAGTTACATTTCCAAATAATACCGCCTCTCATGTGTTATGACAGACGTATGTCACTCATAACATCCTTGTCAAGCGGCTCAATATAAATATTGCCATCCTCCCAGAATGCGATCCTGGTCTCCTTCGTCTTGGAACGGCGCGGAGACTCGTCCGGCGATCTTGCGATCGTGTCCGCAATACGTATCTGTACCGGTTTCATATCTAAGGCTATCACAAATGCGTCAACATTTCCAGCAGAACCGGCAAAAACATTTCCCTTCAGGGATCCGAGAATGATCACATTTCCCTTGGAGATCACCTTTGCACCGTTATTGACATCTCCCAGAATGATAATGCTCGTCTCAACATCCAGCACCTGACCGGAACGAAGATTTCCCTTGAAAAAGAAACCGGTGCCATTATCGTTCTGAAGCATATTGGCTGCAGCTTTCTCTGCCACCGCAGACGCACTTCCTGATTTCTCCTGCTGGAGAGCCTTTGCAAAGGCAGCCTCTCTCTCCGGATTCTCATCAAGCACGCACACGATCTGAAGCTCACAGTTATCCTGAATCGTTGCAAGGATTTCATCCTGCTGCTTCTCATCGAGCTCGCGCCCCTGAAATGCAATTGCTTTCTTTGCATCCCCCCAGAATTCAGCGGAGGACTTAAACTTCTCCGCCACATCTTTTACGATGCTTTCCCAATCTGCCTCCGGATCCAGTCTCAATATGATTCCTGATTTGGATCCTGTTATTTTTACTATATTGTCCATATCATTGCTCCTGTTCTTGTACAATAGATATCTTAATCGTTTGTTCCTGCATAATGTGCAACCGAGGTTGCCTTGCCTCCGGACAGTTTCTTACCGCCAAAGTAATATTTATAGACATCCCTTGCGCATTCCATCGCATAGGTTGATGTATATCCGTTTGGTATTACACAGCTTACGGAGATCTTCGGATTCTCATATGGTCCGTAGGACAGGAAATATGCATGGTTCGGATGCAGTGTATTCTGCTGTGCCGTACCTGTCTTTCCGGCGAATTTCTTCTTCATGCCGGCAAATATACTTCCATGCTGTGCACCGTTTACCACCCGGTACATACCGTTGTGTACACTCTGCCAGGTTGACTGCGCAACATTGACTTTATTGCGGACCTTTGCAGAATTGTTGAGTATCGTCTTGCCATTAACGTCCTTGATCTTATCCACAAGCGTCAGATCATAACAGGTTCCGCTGTTGGCGATCGTTGTCACATATCTTGCCAGCTGGATCGGTGCATACGCATGACTACCCTGTCCGATCGCAGAACGAATGATATCTGATGTCGAAAAGTGAGGTGATGACTCCGTGATCTCAACACCGGACTTGTCGGTCAGACCAAACATATCTGCATATTTCTTCAAACGGGCAAGTCCGCCGCTGTCATTGACTCTGCCATTATGACCATTGCCGAGACGATATCCCATTTCATAGAAAAACACGTTACAGGAATGCTCCAGAGCTCCCGCCACATTCAGATTACCATGAGAAGAACTGCTCCAGCAGCGTGGAGAACCGTAAGACGGTGCCTTTGTGAAGCTGACCGTGTCGTAAACCGTACTGCTTGGCGAGATCACTCCCTCCTGCAGGGAAGCCACAGAGGTAACCATTTTGAAGGTGGAACCCGGTGCGATCTCCTGCTGGGTCGGTCGGTTCAAAAGCGGTGACGCCGTACTGTCCTTCAGATATGTGTAAAAGTAATCCGAATCCACCTGATTCGCCATCTTGTTATTATCGTAGCTCGGATATGTCACCATCGCCTTGACATCACCGGTATTGACATCAGTTATGATAATGGAACCGGAGCACGGATCCAGTCCGAGCTGTCCCGGTGTGATCTCAAGCTTCTTGATCTTGCGGATCAGGAAGGAATACGGTGATGTAATTCCCTGACGCACCTGATTATATTCCTGTGCATTATACTTTATGTCACCCTGATCAAACAGGAGCAGACAGATATCTCTGCCTGACAGCTCATAATGATAGATCATGTAACTGTAAATCATTTTTGTAAACGCAGTATCATTTTCTAATAAATTGATACCATAGTCAACCAGTTTTTTGTAAATTTCCTGTGTACTATAAAAGTCGTTCCCGATATCCAGCTTGTCCAGATCGATCCACTGCTGTGAAATTGCATACTGCAGATACTTGCTCAGGCTGAGTGATCCGTTGGCGTAGCTTTTGTATGTGGCATCCGATGTATCCACTGCTTTCCGGGAGCTGTCAGAATCACTGCTATTTGTAATGACGATTGAATTATCTTTTAATATGGAATAAAAAGCATCCAAAAAATCATTCATATCGGAAGAAAGAGTCTTTGCCGATGCCGTGCTGTCCGCTGCCAGAAGGTGTCGGATTTTGCGCACGATTGTTTTCTTTTTGGCTTTGTATTTTTTTAAGGTTGCCTTCTCCAGCGAGGAAGCATCCTCATCCGTAAAACGCTCCACATTGACAATGTTATTCTGGATGATCGCATTGTACACATCGTAGATCGGTACCTTGATGTCCTTCGTGGAATGCCCTCTTGTTCCGGCGTCCATACTGTTATTGATATTAGCGATCAGAATACCGGCGATCCGCTCCTCCAGAAGATGATAGCACTCCTCCTGCAGCTTTGCATCGATCGTCAGATACAGATCATTTCCTGCAACCGGATCCTTCGTTGTCTTCTCAGAGATAATACGGCTCGTTCCACCATCGACCGTAATCTCACGGCTTCCCTTTGTTCCGCGCAGATAATCCTCATAGGTGCTCTCAAGGCCGGAAATACCGATCTGATCATCTACGGAATAAATAGATTCCTTGTTCTCTTTATTCAGTTCCTCCAGCTTCTCCGCTGAGATGGAACCGGTATAACCGAGCATATGTGCAAAATACTTACTCTTCTTATAAACACGAGAGGTGTTCTGATCAATGTCAACACCCGGCAAAAGTTCACTGTTCTCTTTGACAGCCGCCACTGTCTTCTCATCGACGTTCTTGGCAAGAATGATGTCCTGAAACTTCGCATAACGGTTGATAAACATCGCATAACGCACCGCCAGAATATCAATCGCCGTATCCTTATCATAAGTTTCCGCAATCTCAAACTTCTTAATGAGATAATCATACATCGCCTGCGGCGTCGTATCCTTCTGCTCCTGTGTCAGTGCCTTCACGCCGTTCTGCACAGAGTATGCATCCGCCAGATAACGCTCCAGAGAGCTGCCCTCCACCTGATACTGCAGCTTGCCGTGATCATACGCCAGATAATAATCCACAGAAAGCTCACTGCCATGCTTCTTTAAGATATAAAGCAGACGGTAGATCATCGTATTCTTCTCTTCGTCCGTCATACCCGTCAGCTTGGAGGTCTCCGAAAATACGATATTATAAGACAGCTTGTTATAGGCAAGAAGTGTTCCGTTACAGTCGTAAATGTTACCGCGGGTCGCCTTGATATCCTTTTCCTTGATGGTATTGCTCGCACCACTTGCGATAATACTGTCTCTGTCCACGATCTGAAGTTCAAACATACGATTGATCAGAATGGAAAAAAGAAGCATAAAAACAACCGTAACCGGCAGCAGTCTTGAATTGAAAAATGCTTTGATATAATCCTTCAAAGTGTCTAACACGTTTCTTCTCTCCTTTCACCGAAATCAGATAGCCTTCTCCCGATCCATCTCCACATGCTCCTCCAGCGAAACATGCTCCTCCGGTTTGAAATGCTCCTTGATCTGCCGCATCAGAAGGTAGATCGGCACTCCGATGATCAGTGTGTACACCGCCTCCGGAATCATCACATGTATCAGATAAAACATAAAGTCCATTCTGCCCCGAAGCATAAAACGACACACATAATACAAAACACCATATGCCAGATCGCTAAGCACGATCGTAATAACCGGAATATATAATCTTTCCTTGAAGTACAGTTTATTTAACATACCATTGACATATCCGATAAACGAATAGATCAAAATTGTCAGACCGATCACGCTGTTAAACATCGCATCGATCATAAGACCACCCACAAATCCTGAAAACATACCAAGCTTTCTTCCATACATGAGTCCGGAAGCCGCTGTGATCATGATCAGAATATTCGGTACGACCCCACCAAGCGGAAGATGCCTGAACATCGTTGTCTGAAGCACAAAGCATACGATATTCAGCAATAACAGGTAAATATAACGTCTCAATTTAAAATATCCTCCAAATCACCGGAATCCTTCACCTCTGTGATCACAAGCACCATATCAAGTCCCGAAAAATCGGCAGCCGGTGTCAGATGCGCCGACTGTGTGATATTTGAGGAATCCGTCTTGATATCTCTGGCATAACCGATCAGGATCCCCGGAAGGTACTTATCGCTGACCGGTGAGGTAACAACCTCGTAGCCATCCTTCACCTCGGCATCTGCCGGGATGCCGCTGATATCGATCATCCCCTTACCTATCAGCTTCAGATTCCCGTTTACAAAGCACATATCCGATGTTTTCAAGAAAGATCCGGTTACACTGCTCTCATCATCAATGATCGAACGGACTCTCGCATAGGATTTATTCACTTCTGTGACGATGCCGACCAGTCCGTCTCCCGCCAGCACATTCATGTTGACCTTCAGACCGTCCTTGGAACCCTTGTCGATGACAAAGCTGTTAAACCAGTTGCCATCACTGCTGATAACATGTGCCGCCACCTTCGGATAGTTGGAATACTTCTCGTCCAGACTATAGAGCTTGCGGAAATCATCCAGATCATATTTGTCCTGCTGGAGCAGACGATTCTGCTGCGACAGATCATCCAGCTGCTTCTGCAGTGCATTGTTCTTTTTGACCAGCTTCTTGACAGTTGTCGCATAATCCATCCCGTCTGCCACAACAAGTCCGATCTTGTTAATTCCGCGCTGCATCGGTGTCACCACACTGCCCACAGCCGTTCTGATCGGTGTCATTTTATCCTGAAATCGAAATGATACAATGATCAGAGCAACACTCACGATCGCAATGGTCATCAGTATATATTTCGGATCCATTGTAATTTTAGTCCGTTTACGCATTCCTACAACTCCTTCATTCTCTTTATCCTCTGATCTCCTTCAGAGGAATGCTGTATCTGGCGGCAAGCTTCGGATGCTCTGCCAGATATCCGAGACCGGTCACAACCGTTCTCTGCGCATGCTTCGTGGTATTGATCTTATACCGTGTCTCATTGGCAACAAGCTGATCCATTCCACGGATCCAGGAGGATCCGCCGGTCAGATAAATGCCTCTTTCCGCAATCTCGGATGCAATCTCAGGCGGCGTCCGCTCCAGCATGGAACGCACGGCTGCCGATATCGACAGAAATACGCCCTGAACCAAAGGAAATATCTCGGAGGATGCCACTGTCACCTCACCCGGAAGCCCCTTCACCACATTGCGTCCGACCACAGTCACCTTCTCATCAACGGGTACGGCTGAAACAAGCGTCTTCTTGATCTGCTCGGCGCTCTTCCTGCCGATCACAAAGTTATGCTCCTTGCGGATATAATTGATGATCTGTTCATCAAAATAATTGCCTCCGTACGGAAGAAGCTTCGACACGACAATTCCTCCCAGTGACAGCACGGAAATCTCGGTTGTCTCCGCACCTACATTGACGATCATAATGCCTCTCGCATTCTCCACATCAAGATCAAGTCCCAGCGCATCCGCGACCGGCTTATGGATCAGAAACACCTTGTGCGGCTTGCACTCACTTTCAGAAACAACACGCGAGTAAGCATTCTTGTCCACCTCACGGATATCTGCCGGCACAGCAATATAGAAATCGGCGTTCTTTGCCTTTCGTCTGCCGGATATCTTCTCCAGCATGAAATTCCACAGCGAGATCATATCTCCCATCTGCGAGATCACTCCGTTCTCCAGAGGAAAAGAAACCTTAATGTTGGGCGGAACCTTCTCGAACATCTCATATGCCTTGTCCCCGATCGCAACCGGACGCTGCGCTGCGCCCTTACCGACAGTCGCCACAACCGTTCTCTCATTCAGAATAATTCCCTCTGATTTTTTATAGACCTTTACGGTACCCGTTCCAAAATCAATACCATAAGTTTTATGTGCCATTGGAATACTCCCTTCCGGTAATCTGAGTCTTATGTCCATCGATGCTTTTATAAATAACCGCTCTCACGAAAACTGGTATATCGGTTATCACCGATCACAATATGATCCACCAGCTCAATTCCGATCATCTGCCCCACATCACGGATTCTCTTTGTCAAAAGCATGTCCTCACGGCTCGGCGACGGATCTCCTGACGGATGATTGTGCAAAAGCAGAATACTGACTGCTCTGTGCTTGAGCGCGTTATAGAAAATTTCCCGGGGAGATGCCACCGAAGCATTAAAAGATCCATTTGAAATGACGATCTCCTGTATCACCGCATTCTTGCCATCCAGTACAAGCAAAAGCACCTGCTCGGTCTCCAGAAAACGCATCTGCTGGCAGTAATACGCTGCCACCTGCTCCGGTTCACTGCACTTAAGCTGCTCCAACGGCATGCTGCAGCGCACCATGCGCTTTGTAAATTCTGCCATGCATTTAAGCTGCACCGCTTTGACCTTGCCGATCCCGCGAATCTCCTGAAGCTGCTTTAACGACACCTGAAACAGACCACCGAGATTCTTCTGTGGCAGACTGCCCAAAACTTTTCTGGCAAGATCCACCGCCTTCTCTCCCCGGCTGCCCGTTCGTATCACAACTGCAAGAAGCTCACTATCCGAAAGAGCTTCCGGACCGTACCGAAGACACTTCTCATAGGGTCGCTCGGAAAGCGGAAGTTCCTTCATGCGGATGGATCCGTCCGGTCTCTGACCATATTGTTCACGTTTGTTTTTATTCATTACTGCCTCCTGTCTGAAGGCTTTCCCCACCAAACGCATCACATTATATGGTATCATAAAATCTTATTTTTGTATAGAACCATCTGCCAATGGAATTGTGATTTATTCGTGACATTTTTATAAAATTCTACATGATTTACACAGGAAGGTTCAATAATCCCTCTTTTGCCATGTACTGAACGGACATCATGATACCAAACTTGGCGTGGTACCAGGTAAGACCTCCCTGAAAATAGACCGCATACGGCGGCTCGATCGGACCGTCCGCGCTCAGCTCGATCGAAGAACCCTGCACAAAAGCACCTGCTGCCATGATCACGTCACTGTGATAGCCCGGCATAGCATACGGCTCCGGCGCAACGTGGCTGTCCACCGGCGAGCCCGCCTGAATGCCCTTGCAGAATGCGATCACACCCTCCGCACTGCCAAGTGTCACTGCCTGGATAATATCATGACGGGACTCTGTACCGTTCGGTACAACCGGAAAGCCCAGACGCTCATAGACATTTGCCGCAAAGATCGCGCCCTTCAGTGCAGAAGCTGCCACGCACGGTGCCATGAAAAATCCCTGGAAAAACGAACGGTTTAATCCGAGTGTTGCACCGACTTCTTTTCCGAGTCCCGGTGCTGTCAGGCGATATGCACACATATCGATCAGGTCTTTTCTTCCGACAATATAACCGCCGATCGGTGCGAGACCGCCGCCCGGATTCTTGATCAGTGAGCCAACGCACATATCCGCTCCGACCTGTGTCGGCTCAATACGCTCCACAAACTCACCGTAGCAGTTATCAACCATGCAGATCACATCCGGACGGATGGACTTGATAAACGCGATCAGCTCACCGATCCGCTCTACCGAAAGCGTCGGACGTGTCGCATAGCCCTTGGAACGCTGGATCGTCACAAGCTTTGTTTTATCGTTGAGTGCCGCACGGATGCCATCAAAATCAAAGCTTCCGTCCTCCTTCAGATCAACCTGACGGTAAGTGACACCAAACTCCTTTAAGGATCCCGGTGCCGCATTGTCACCGATGCCGATCACTCCCTCCAGCGTATCATACGGCTTGCCGACCGGCGAAAGAAGCTCGTCCCCCGGTCTTAAATTGGCGGAAAGTGCCACGGTAAGCGCATGGGTTCCACAGGTAAGCTGCGGGCGCACCAGCGCAGATTCCGCCTCAAACACAGACGCATAGACATCCTCCAGTGTTTCTCTGCCAAGATCATCATAGCCATATCCGGTAGAAGACTCAAAGCAGCCGGCACTCACCTTGTGCTGCTGCATTGCACGAAGCACCTTCATCTGGTTGTACTCCGCTGTCTTGTCAATCTCTGCAAAACGCTCCTTTAACCCTTCCTCTATCTGACTGCAGAAATCATACACCTTACTGTCAATTCCTGCTTTTTCGTATAAATTCTGTAACTCCATTTTTCTTCCTCTTTTCTCTTTGATTCTCCATATTCTGCGACTTCTTTCCGTAAGCATCATACCTGCGTCCGGTCAAAGTGCTGCCTGATCTCCTGTACACAACGAACCGTGTGTCCGGTCAAAGTGCTGTCTGATTTCCCGAACGCAGTGCTTGAGCAGCTCCTGCTCATCCGCAAACCGGTCCTTATCAAGCCACGTCACATCGCGTTCCCTGCGAAACCAGGTGAACTGCCGCTTCGCAAAATGTCTTGTTTCAAGCTTGATCTTATCAAATGCCTCATCCATGGTGCATTCACCGTCTAATGCCGCAATGATCTCCTTGTAGCCAAGCCCCTGCATCGAAACCATATTTCTGGTGCATCCCTGTTCTCTTAATCGTCTGACCTCAGCCTCCAGTCCCTGTTCACGCATCAGATCCACGCGCCGGTTGATCCGGTCATAAAGAATCTCCCGCGGAAGACGAAGCACATAATAAATAAAATCGTACGGTGAGTTTTTCTGCCTCTGTGATTCATTGTGTTCTGAGATCTTCTCTCCGGTCTGATGATAATATTCCAGTGCGCGGATCACTCTTTTGACGTTGTTTGGATGAATCTGCTCTGCCGCCTTCTCATCCACACGGCAAAGCTCTGCGTGAAGCGACTGAACGCCCTGTGTCTTTGCCCGTTCCTCTAATATCTGTCGGTATGAGGTGTCCGCCTCATTCTCCGTAAAGTCGATATCATTCAGGATCGACTGAATATAAAATCCGGTTCCTCCGACAATGATCGGAATCCTTCCCTCGGCGTAGATCTGCTCCATATACTGCTTACACAGCCTCTGAAACACCACGACATTAAATTCCTCGTCCGGTTCCAGCTCATTCACCAGATAATGCTTCACGCCCTGCATTTCCTCCGGCATAATCTTGGCAGTTCCGATATCCATCCCTTTGTATACCTGCATGGAATCTGCCGAGATGATCTCACCACCCACTGCCTTGGCAAGACCGATGGATAATGCGGTCTTTCCCACTGCCGTCGGTCCCGTCAGAATGATCAGCGGTTTTTTATGTTTCTCCTGCATAGTTGTCTCCTTACACAATTCTCTTAAATTTCTTATCCATTTCCGTCTTCGTCATTTTGATCATTGTCGGTCTGCCATGAGGACAATGGTATGGGTCCTCTAATGTCATAAGCTCTCTTAAAAGCTCCTCCATCTGTTCTCTCGGAAGCCGGTTATTCCCCTTAACTGCAGCCTTGCAGGACATGGACGCAATCTTATCCTTTAAAATATCCGGCGTCCTGTGGTCATGCTCATCAACGAGCGTGTCGATCACTTCCTTTAACAGCTCCTCATTGCCAATATGCGGAAGATGTGAAGGAACACCGCTCACCGCATATTCCCTGCCGCCAAACGGCTCGATCTGATAACCTAACTCCTCAAAGACTGTCATGTTATTCTTAACTGCCTCTTCCTCCTGCATGGTAAGTGTCAGTATCACCGGTGGCTGCAGCATCTGCACCATCGGCTTTTTCTCTGCCAGCTTCTTCATGAAACGCTCGTAAAGCACCTTCTCATGTGCCGCATGCTGGTCAACCATATACATGGCATTGTCATACTGCAGGATCCAGTAGGTATCAAATACCTGACCGATAATCTTGACCTCCTTCTGCGCCTGTTCGGATAATATTCCTTTGTCAAACATAGACTCCTGTACCGGCTTGTTTTTAAAAACAGGATATGCCTGTGGGGTCTCTTCTCTGCCTGTCGCATAAGGTGCGCTTTCCCGCAGCTGTCCCTGCTGTTCTAAAAGCTCATCCTGCTTCTTAAGCTCTTCTAATATCTGCACGGACTGCATTCTCTTCTTCTCAAATATTTCCGGCTCACGAACCGGTTTTGCCGGTCTGACTGCTGCCATATTTTCTTTTCCGGCGTGGTCCTTCTGAAACGTTCCCCCTGTATTTCCGACAGAACCGTTCCTGCCTCCGGCTTTGCGTTCGGAGGAATTTTCCTGCAGAGTGACCTCCGGAATAAATTCCTTATACTTTAATGCCTCACTGACGGCATGATACACACTCTGATAAATTCCCTGTGCATCCGAAAAACGAATCTCCATTTTCTGCGGATGCACATTGATATCGACAAGCTCCGGATTGACCGTAAAATGCAGCACGGTAAACGGATATCTGTGCTGCATGGTATATGGCTGGTAGGCATCCTCAATCGCCTTGTGGATCGTTGAACTCTTGATATAGCGTCCATTGATGAAATAATTCATATAATTACGGTTTCCTCTTGATACCACAGGCTTTCCGATAAAGCCCTTCACCTGACAGCTCACCTCACCTGCATCCACCTCAATCAGATTCGCCGTGATATCCCTGCCGTAAATATGATAGATCACATCCTTCAGATTACCGTTACCGGACGTATGAAGCTTCGTCTGATTCTGATTGATAAACCGAAAAGAGATCTCCGGATGGGATAATGCCAGTCTCTCGATCAGCGTATTGATATATCCCGCCTCTGTCGGCGAGGATTTTAAGAATTTCAGGCGTGCCGGTGTATTATAAAACAGATTGCGCACAAGGATCGTCGTTCCGTCCGGGCATCCCACATCCTCCAGCGTACGCTCCACACCGCCGTCTGCTTCATAACGCGATCCCATCAGTTCATTTCTGGTCTTTGTCACCATCTCAAGCTGTGAAACCGAGGAAATACTCGCAAGAGCCTCACCGCGAAATCCAAGTGTCGCTACCTTAAGCAGATCCTTGGCATCCTCGATCTTACTGGTGGCATGCGGCGTAAACGCAAGACGGATATCCTCCTTGTTCATGCCGACTCCGTTGTCAGTCATACGGATCAACGCCTTACCGCCGTCCTTGACCTCCACCGTAACTGCAGTGGCATCTGCATCGATCGCATTCTCCGTCAGTTCCTTCACGACTGCCATCGGCCGCTCAATGACCTCGCCTGCCGCGATCTTATTTATGGTATCCTGATTCAGAACATGTATCTTTGACACTTCAACCACCAGCCTTTCCTTACATTCTCTCTCTCAGCTTTGTCTGCATCTTGTATAAAATATTCATTGCATCGATCGGCGTCGTTGTCGACAGATCCAGATCGTGCAGCTCATATATGATATCATCGGTCTTTACATTCGGCTGATAGCCGTCAAACAAAGAGATCTGTCCCATCTTCTCTGATTCAATCTCCGACTCTGTTTTCTTACGAATCTTTCTCGGCTTTTTGGTCTGCTGCTCAATGCCGTATTCATAGTCCGGAATTTCGTATTCCACGGCAATGTCCTTCGCACGCTCGGCAATATCATTATTACTGAGTTCGTCCACGATCTCCCGGGCACGTCTGAGAACATTTTCCGGGACACCGGCAAGCTTCGCCACCTGAATACCGTAGCTTTTGTCCGCGCCGCCTTTGATGATCTTTCGCAGGAAAATAATATCCTCCCCCTGCTCCTTAACGGCAACACAGTAGTTATCCACGCTGTCAAGCTTACCCTCAAGCTCCGTCAGCTCATGATAATGCGTTGCAAATAGAGTCTTGGCACCAAGCAGCTTCTTATCTGCAATATGCTCGATCACCGCCCATGCAATGCCAAGTCCGTCAAACGTACTGGTGCCGCGTCCGATCTCATCCAAAATGATCAGGCTGTCCTTCGTGGCATTCCGAAGGATATTGGCAACTTCAGTCATCTCCACCATAAATGTACTTTGTCCGCTCGCCAGATCATCCGACGCACCGACTCTCGTAAAGATCCGGTCAACAATTCCGATGACCGCCTTCTCGGCAGGCACAAAGGAACCGATCTGTGCCATCAGAACGATCAGTGCCGTCTGGCGCATATAAGTGGACTTTCCTGCCATGTTCGGTCCGGTGATAATGCTGATCCGGTGCTTGTCATTGTCCAGATATGTATCGTTTGCGACAAACATATCGTTTTTGATCATCTTTTCCACAACCGGATGGCGTCCGTTCTTTATGTCGATCGCACCCTTCTTACGGATCTGCGGTCGCACATAATTATTCTGCCTTGCCACGACTGCAAGCGATGCTAACATGTCCACGCCGGCAATGATCTTGGCTGCCGTCTGGATCCTGCCGATCTGTGCATAGATCGCATCACGCACCTCACAGAATACGTTGTATTCGAGCGTATAAAGCTTATCCTCCGCTCCGGTGATCGTCTCCTCTAACTCCTTAAGCTTCGGCGTCGTATAGCGTTCCGCATTTACCAATGTCTGCTTGCGCATCCAGTCCTCCGGCACCTGGTCGATAAAGGACTTGGTCACCTCAAGATAATAGCCGAATACTTTATTATATTTGATACGCAGATTCTTAATTCCGGAGCGTTCCTTCTCCTCCTCCAGAAGATCTGCCATCCATTTCTTGCCATCCGTGCTTGCCAGACGCAGCCGGTCGATCTCCTCATTATAGCCGCTCTTTATCATCTTGCCTTCCCGCACAGTCAAAGGTGCTTCTTCGTCGATTGCATCCGTGATCAGTCCGCAGATATCCGACAGATCATCCAGATCTTTTCCGTAGGCGGATAACAGGGTATCTCCCTCAAAGCTTTCCAGAAGGTACTTGATCGCCGGCAACATGGACAGAGACTGCTTAAACGCCAGCAGATCCTTTGGATTGGCACTGCGGTAGCTGATCTTACTGATCAGGCGCTCCAGATCATAGATCGGTGAAAGATATTCCCGCAGCTCCTCCCTGGAGATTTCGTTATTATTTAATGCCTCGATCGCATCGAGACGTTCATTGATCTTATCCTTATCGACAAGCGGCTGCTCAATGGAATTACGCAGCTTTCTGGCTCCCATCGCCGTTTTGGTCCGGTCAAGCACCCAGAAAAGAGAGCCTCTCTTCGCCTTCTCCCGCATCGTCTCACAAAGCTCCAGATTACGTCTGGTCGCCCGGTCAAGCAGCATATAGCTGTTCGGCACATATGGCTTTATTGTTGTAATATGGTCAAGAGAGATCTTCTGTGTCTCCTCAAGATACTGCATCACAGCTCCGGCAGCAGTCACACCGATCGAATAATCCGCAAGCCCCAGACCATCTAAGGAGCTTACATGAAAGTGGCGGCACAGACTGTCCACACAACGGTCCTCGTCAAAATGCCATGCATCGATCGCTGAGATCACGATTTTTAAACGATCCCGCAGATCGTCCAGATCGATCCCCGACACCAGAAAGGAATCGTTGCAGATGATCTCCGACGGCATCGTCTTACCAATCTCATCCAAAAGCTTATTCTCCGAATCAAACTCAGTCACATAATAGTCTCCCGTCGTCACATCGACATAGGAGACACCGTAAGCATTTGTCGTATATACCACACAAAGAAGATAGTTATTACGGCTCTCATCCAGTGCCTGCATATTCAGGTTCGTGCCCGGTGTCGCCACACGGACAACCTCGCGCTTTACAAGTCCCTTTGCAAGCTTCGGATCCTCCACCTGCTCACAAATTGCCACCTTATAGCCCTTGCTGATAAGCTGATCCAGATATGTATCCACCGCATGAAACGGAACGCCGCACATCGGCGCACGCTCCTCCAGACCACAGCTTTTGCCGGTCAGCGCAATATCAAGCTCCTTGGAAACGATCTTTGCATCGTCAAAAAACATCTCATAAAAGTCCCCTAAACGATAAAAAAGAATACAATCCTTGTATTCCTCCTTCGTCTCAAGATACTTTTGCATCATTGGTGTCAGTGCCATAGTTCTCTCTCCGTTTTCTATAAATAAGGGAGCAGCACTATAAGCCGGGTTCTGTATCAGACAATCATCTATCTAGGTCTGCCGTTACCGGCAGACTCAAGCAACCTACCCGGAACACGGCGGGCAACCGTATCGTCCCTGTTCGGTCTTGCTTCGGATGGGGTTTACACAGCCGTCTCCGTTACCGGAAACGCGGTGAGCTCTTACCTCGCCTTTTCACCCTTACCAGCTAAGGCTGGCGGTTATTTTCTGTTGCACTGGCCTGGGAGTTGCCTCCACCGGACGTTATCCGGCATCCTGCCCTGTGAAGCCCGGACTTTCCTCACCTGCGGCCTTTCGGCGCTTGCAGCTGCGATTGTCTGTGCTGCTCGTCAACGCCCATTTTACCATGACCAAAATAAAAAGTAAAGTCAAAATAAGCGCCCTGCCCTGTATCGGACCGGAGCCGGACGCTTATTGAGAAAGAATTTCTCTCCCCGCTGTTTTAGAAATCGTCATCCTCCTCGATCACATGGATCTCCAGAAAATCAAAATCGATATCATCAATAAAATTATCCCTGCGGAATCTTGTTTTGTCATTCCTCTTAAACTCATCGATGTTGGTATTTAACCAGATCGGACGACTCAGATCAAAGGCATAGCAGACCTCATCCAGAGCATCAAACACCTTCTTCGTCCGGTTCTTGTCCTTGCTGTCATCACAGATCGTCAGATCCTGAAGCATCCGGTTATCCTTAAATATCTTTGCCCATAATCGAAACATTATTTTCCCCTTTTCACTGTCATTTCTGCACGCATGGAAGCAGCCTGTATATGCCGTCACCTGCCAAATAATATTGCGATTCCTCGTACCATCTCTGCTACCGCGTCGTGATCTTATTGATATTCTTGATCAGAACAGAGATCGTTCCGTCCGGATTCGTGATAAATTCAACCTGATCGGCATCCTGATACTGCTCCATCGGGATATTGATCTCAATACCGGTGTCCGTTTTCAGGTACTGCTTCTCGAACTTCTTGGTGGTCCGTTCGCTCTGCGGCGTCACCTCTGCCGTCTCCATATGGTACTTCTCCATTTTCTTGTCAAACTCTTCCTTGATCTGCGGCACATCTCCGTAAAGCTTATCGCTGACCTTCTCAACACTGACGCTTCCGGTCTCCTCCATCTCTTCCTTGATGATACGCTTTGCCTCAAGCTGCTTGACCGGCTCCTCCGAATAATGCTTGTTATTGACCTGCTTTACCGCATTGACCACGATATCAAGCTTTGTCTTGGAAGACATTGCCGCATGACAGTGCAGATAAAGTTCGGACAGATAATTGACCTTGCTTCCGTTAATGTCGTATTTCTTTTCGATGATCTGTACGCTGTAATCCGTCAGATCGATGATCACTGCCTCGGAAAGCTTTGTGGTCGCCGACGGAAGCATGGAACGGTAACGGATGATCTGGTTAATATTCCGTCCCTCCTCATTATTCTGCGTCATATGTACATAGCTTTCTTTATAGTTCATCTTTAAAAGACCGAGATACATCATGGAATGCACTTGAAATGTTACAACCGCAAAGTCTGCGGACGGGATCGTGACATTGGCATTCATGATATCATACAGTGCCTGCGCAAGCTTCTTGCTGTCCTCGACCATGCTCTCCTCCGAAAATGCCTTAACCAGAGAATACACGTCCGTCTGTGGCAGACTCATCGTGTTCTCTTCCTGTCCGTCACTCTCCAGTCCACCCTCCTGTGTCTGGTCTGCCGATGCCGTACTGCCTTCTTCCCACGGCATCTCATCCGTCTGCTCCCCGGATTCATCGAAAAAGCATTTCTTCATCTCATCTCCGGACATGATCTTATAGATCAATCCCCGAAAAAAATCATTGGTATCCGGTGATAATTCCAAAAGCTCCTCGGAAAATACCGGATAGCCCAGTTCTGCATCGAGAATATGGACAATCCCTTTTCTGATTATGATCTCATCCTGCGACAATTCACTCACCCTGCCTTTCTGACTGCTTTGTTTCTATCTCTTTGATCTGTTCGTACAGACTTTTTCGTCCTTTTTTTCTTGTAATTTCCACAAGCCCTAATTTCGTCATATCAACGACCGTTGTCTGGACCGGATCCTTTCGTACCTCCTGTCGGAGACACTCCATCAGTTTCTTCTGATCCTCCTTATCCTCCAGATCGATAAAATCCACCAGAATAATACCGGACAGATTCCGAAGCCGCATCTGCACGGCAATCTCCCCGGCTGCCTCCAAATTGATCTTTGCAAAGGTCTTCTGGACATCCTTCTTCTTAGAGACTGCCTTTCCGGTGTTGACATCAATCGAGATCAGAGCCTCAGTCGGCTGGATCACCAGATACGCCCCGCTTTTCAGCCATACCTTCGGCATCAGGGCGTGCTCTATGGTTCTTGTCACATTATAGACCGCTTCAAGCTTACCGTCCTTCGGATCCCATCGCACAAGCTTATCCTGCTCCTGCGGGGAATACGCCTCCAGATATGCCTGCGCCTGTGTATATAGCTGCTCATCATCCGTCACGATACGCTCGATCTGCCCGGCGTAACCGTCACGGATATCTGCCAGATACGCCGGCGGCGCCTGCTCCAGACATTGAAACGGCTGTCTGTAGATTCCCTGCTGTGAGATCTTCTCATAACGCTTTAAAAGTGCTTCAATCTCCTTCCGCAGCGTCTCCTCCTCCACCCCGGCACTGTTCGTGCGCGCGATCAGAAGATATCCCGGATCCTCATATTCTCCGAGAATCTCCAGAAGGCGGCTTCGCACTGCCTTATCCCGGATCTTCTTGGATATGTTGCAGCCCTTCTTGCCAATGGTAAGCACCACATATCTGCCGGTAATGTCGATCGCTCCGCTAAGTGCCGGCGGCTTGGTTTTCAGAGCCTCTCTTTTCACCTGTACAATGATCTCATCCCCAATCAGAACGCGATCGTCCCCTCTTCCGCCCGCCGTGTGAAGCGGTACAACCTTGTCTGCCAGAGAAAGATATCCCATCTGCCCCTTGGCAAACTCGACAAACGCCGCATTGATATTTTTAACGACATTGCGGACCTTTCCGACATAAATATCACCGACAAAGATCTTATCCTCTTTCGTCTGTTCCGGTTCCGCATGCACCTGCAGGATCCGTTTGCCATCCGACAGCATGGATAATATTTTATGGTCCGATTTCGTCAGCAAAAGCTCCATGGCAGGCACACCCCTTTCCTCATCATTGTAAATGCTTATTTCCTTTAAAATCTATATATAATACATTCCGAAGATCCGGAACTTTTATTTATGATAGCTTGACAATGGCACAAGCTGACACGGATTTTCATCGTGTAACAGATGGATCTCTCCCTTTTTGCCGTTCTCATCCCCGTACATTTCCAGTCGGTGGATCTGATAGTCAAGCGGATCATACTCCGTTCCCACAAACCGGCACAACGCCTGCATCACAAGCTCCGGCTTGATATTTAACACACTTCCCGCCGTAAGCTGGCAGTAAAGCACCGGCTGATATTCCTCTGTATCAAGACATAGCGCACCATATGCCTGTCCGGTCTGCTCCTCGAATGCTTCAAGCTTGCTGCTCAAATAATAAATATTCGGTTTGATATCTACCTGCTTTTCGGAGCGCTTTGTTTTCTTTGTTACCAGAATCTCCGGCTGTGCTACAAAATCTGCAAGCACCTGTTCCATATCCGATCTGTCCCGAAAATCGGACACCTTGCCCGGTTTTAAAGCAACCAGATAATCACATCCGGCAAGCATTGCCATGGACGGCTTTGCCTCCTCCGGTAGCAGGACGAAATCCTTCACACGGATCTCATCGTTCATCTGACTGTTGATCCAGTCCACCATCTTCTCCGGCTCCGGACACTCCTCCAGCTCCATATCCATATATTCGGCATCACTGGTCAGCCCGATTCCGAGCGGCGAGGTAAAGGACAGGATCTGATGCGGTGAATAGCCCTTGCTGTAGCTGACCGGAATATGTGCTCTTCGAAATGCCTTCTGGAAATATCGCATGACATCCAGATGACCGATAAACCGCATGGAACCACATTTGGAAAACTTGATTCTCGCTTTCATCCTACACACATCCCCCTTCTCTCTTCTCGGTACAGACACCGCCGCCAAATCTTGCCGCACCACAGCCGGCACATTTCTGACGGCAATTCGGTGTCACAACAGCTTCCTTTGCACGGTGATACTCCCGCAGCAAAAACTGCTTTGTCACACCACAGTCAATGAAATCCCATGGAAACAGCTCGTCCTCACTGCGCTCTCTGTCATTATAAAAGTCCATGGTCAGCCCATGATCCTCAAACGCCTTCTGCCACACATCGTATTTGAAATATTCAGTCCAGGCATCATAGAAGCAGCCATCCTCATACGCCTGGAGGATCACGTCATTTAACCGGCGGTCACCTCTTGCAAATACGCCCTCAAGCTCGGATACATCGGCATCATGGCAGTTATATTTAATACTCTTGGCATTTAACTGGCTCTTGACCTTACCAAGCAGAAAATTACGCTTGTCCAGTGCCTCCTCCCTGGAATTCATTCGTGCCCACTGGAACGGCGTAAACGGCTTTGGCACAAAAATGGACGTACTTGTCACGATATTGACCTTTCCCTTGCGCTCCTCCTTCGGGATCGTATAATATTCTCTCGCGATCTTGTCCGAAAGCACCGCGATCTCCTCAATATCATCGTAGGTCTCACCCGGCAGCCCCAGCATGAAATAAAGCTTTACTCTTGTCCAGCCTCCACGAAAGGCATCCATCGCACCGTTTAAGATATTTTCCTCGGTCAGACCCTTGTTGATGACATTTCGCATCCTCTGGGAGCCCGCCTCCGGCGCAAAGGTTAAGCTGCTCTTTCGCACATCCTGTACCTTCGACATAACATCCAACGAAAATGCATCGATACGAAGGGACGGCAGTGCAATATTGATCCCGTTTTTGCTGCACTCATCGATCAGCCAGTACACAAGCTCCGGCAGCTCCTTGTAATCACTGGAGCTTAAGGAACTGAGCGTGATTTCCTCATGACCGGTAGATTCTAGCATTTTAATTGCTCTGTCCTTCAGAAATTCCAGCTTACGCGGACGGATCGGGCGATACAATACACCCGCCTGACAGAAACGGCAGCCGCGGATACAGCCTCTCTGTATTTCCAGTACAACACGATCCTGCGTCACCTTGATATAAGGCACTAAAGGCTTCTCCGGATAATAGGTATGCTCCATATCCATCTCGACCTCTTTCATGACCGTCTTCGGTGCCTCCTGCACGATCGGCTGAAAGTCTGCCAAAGTTCCGTCTTCGTTGTAGGACGCCTCATAAAACATCGGCACATAGATCCCCGGGATCTGTGCAGCACGCTTCAAAAATGCCACTCTGTCCTGTCCTGACTTTTTCCATTCCTTGTATTCATCCATCATGCGACGGTACTGCGTCTCCCCCTCGCCGATGTAAAACATGTCAAAGAAATCAGCGATCGGCTCCGGATTGTAGCTGCACGGACCTCCACCGATCACGAACGGATCCTCCATCGTCCTTTCCTTTGCCTTAAGTGGGATCCCGGAAAGATCAAGAACCTGCAGAATATTGGTATAACACATCTCATACTGCAGTGTGATCCCGAGAAAATCAAAATTCCTGATCGGCTCCTGCGTTTCCAGTGCAAACAACGGAATATGCTGCTTACGCATGATCTGATCCAGATCCACCCACGGAGAATACACTCTCTCGCAATATACGTCATCCCACTGATTGAACATATCATAAAGGATCTGTATGCCAAGATGGGACATACCGATCTCATATACATCCGGAAAACACATGCAGAAACGCACATCCACCTGTGCCGGATCCTTTTTGACCATGTTGATCTCATTTCCAATATATCTCGCCGGTTTTTCCACAGATAATAATATCTCATCCGATAATGCTAATTTTCTTGCACCCATGTATTCAAAATCCTTTCTGTCTTATGCTGCTGTGCATCCTGAAATCTCTTCTGTCTCACCGACCTACTGCGCAGAGTCCTTCGAAAGCTTCTTCCCCTGCTCCAACGCATTCTGATACAGCTTCTGCACCTGCTCCTCCAGCTTGTTCCAGGTCGTTTCATCTGACATGCATTTTTCAACATATTCCTGCCGAAAACCCCGATAGGAAAATCCGCCGGAAAATGCAGCCAGAAGTATGATAAGAAGCATGACGGACGCCAGGAAGCGCATCAGTCCGAAATGAAAAGAAGGTCCTGTGTTTTTCGTTTCATTTAACAGTTGCTCCGCTTCTTTCAAATCCCTCTTATAGAAAAAGCCGGCATCGTCACCTGTCCTTTGAAAAGATGCCTTTGCCGCCATTATTTTCTGCTGACGATTCATTTGCCGATCCATCTGCTGCATATTAAGATCTCCTCCATTCATATATTTTGCATTTGTCTGCGACTTCATACAAAATGATGCTGTGATCAAAATGCATGCTGCCTCCAGCCCCATACTAAATATATGAATGGAAAAGCTGTTTATTCGTCCCAGTCAAGTCCGGGATATTCGTTACATTTATCACGGACCAACAGACCATGTACCGCATCCAGAACCGGCATATCCTCAAATAAAACCTTATTGATCTGCTCCACAATCGGCATGCTGACCTGATACTGCTGTGCCAGAGCCATTGCCGCCCGGGCAGAATGCACGCCCTCAACCACCTGATTGACTTCCTTCATCGCAGCATCGGTTGTATAACCCTTTCCAATCAGATAGCCCGCCGTATGATTCCGGCTGTGCTCGCTGGTACAGGTCACAATGAGATCACCGATCCCGGAAAGACCCATAAAGGTCTCCATGCGACCGCCCATCTTCACGCCGAGACGGCTGATCTCGGTAATTCCTCTTGTGATCAGCGCGGCACGCGTATTATCGCCAAAGCCCATGCCATCGATCACTCCGGCTGCCAGTGCGATCACATTCTTGATCGAGCCGCCAAGTTCAATACCGATAATATCTGAGCTTGTGTATACACGGAATCTCTCATTCATAAATATTTCCTGGATTATTTCTGCGGATTCACGCTTCACGGAGCCTGCCACAACCGTTGTCGGCACACCGATCGCTACCTCCTCTGCGTGGCTTGGTCCGGACAGCACAGAGATATCTGCCTGCGGAATCTCGGACAGAATGACATCGCGCAGCGTACAGAGAGTATCATTCTCAATGCCCTTTGCCACGTTGACAATCCGCTGTCCCTCGCGGATATACGGCGATGCGTTCTTTGCCGTCTGTCGCACAAACGGTGACGCTACCGCAAAGACAAGCAGGTCATATCCGGTGCATGCCTCTTTTAAATCCTTTGTAAGCGCAATCGAATCCGGAAGCTTCACACCGGGAAGTCTGTCTTTATGCTCCCTGTGCTCTGCCAGCATATCGATTTCTGCCTCTACCGCTGACCATAATGTCACATCATGTCCATTCTTTGCTAACATAATCGCCAGAGCTGTCCCCCAGCTTCCGGCCCCCAGAAAACTTACTTTACTCATAGTCCTGCATTCCTTTCTTGACCCCTACGCTTCCTTCTTATTGCCCCAGAGCGGATTTTCATTGCCATGGATCAGCCGTACAATGTTCTTACGGTGCTGGAAGTACGCCAGAGCCGTGAAGATCAGGCTTAAGATCATCATATGTACAAAATAAGGGTTGTCCCTGTATAAGATCAATGTATTAGCCGGAATATACCATGCCACAAACAAAGATCCCACAGATACATACCGTGTCAGCGCAACCATCACGATAAAGATCGCCAGTCCGATCGGAATCATCAGCGGATGACATGCCGACATGACAACCGCTGCTGTCACGGCAATGCCCTTGCCGCCCTTAAATCCAAGATAAAACGGATAGTTATGACCCAGAACAACACCAAGCCCACAATACAGACACCAGAGATACCACTGCTCCGGCGTAAATACAAGACGTATCACAAGGATCGGTATGATCGCCTTGACAAGATCGCCGGCAAACGTGATGAGCGCCGGAATCTTACCAAGGTTACGCAGCACATTGGTTGTACCGGCATTGCCGCTGCCTTTTGTACGGATATCCATATGATAAAATCTTCCTACAAAGTAACCCATGGAGATACATCCGCAGAAGTATCCCACGATCAAACAGATAATATATGCTGTCATGATCAGTTTTCCTTCCTTTCTCTGACAAAGAATTTCAATGGCGTTCCGGAGAATCCAAACGCCTCACGTATTTTATTTTCCAGATATCTGGTGTATGAAAAATGCATCAGCTTCTTACTGTTGACAAAAATAACAAATGTCGGCGGCTTTACGCTGACCTGTGTCATATAGTAAATCTTAAGCCGGCGTCCCTTGTCTGATGGCGGCTGCTGCATAGCGACCGCCTCTGCCAGAATGTCGTTCAGGACACCTGTCGCAATCCGAAGGGAATGATTCTGGATCACAACCTCGAGCGTGTCAAAGAGCTTTGGCAGTCTCTGACCTGTCTTGGCAGAAACAAATACGATCTCTGCGTACGGCAGGAAAGACAAGACCTTTCGAATCTCATTGGTGTACTTTTTGACAGAGTTGTTGTCCTTCTCGATCGCATCCCATTTGTTGACAACGATGATCATACCCCGTCCACGGTCATGAGCGATTCCTGCGATCTTGGCATCCTGCTCCGTAATTCCTTCTGTTGCGTCGATCACAAGCATGACCACATCGGCACGCTCTACGGCAGACACCGTACGAAGGATCGAATAACGCTCGATCTCTTCCTTGATCTTGTTCTTACGGCGAAGTCCTGCCGTATCGATAAAGACATACTCTCTGCCTTCCCAGGTCACAGCAGTATCAACCGCATCTCTGGTTGTTCCCGCAATGTCCGATACGATCACGCGGTTCTCGCCCAGAAGCTTATTGATGATCGAGGACTTACCAACGTTTGGCTTACCAACGATCGCCACTCTCGGCCGCTCATCCTCTTCCTCCTCCAGATTCTCCGGAAACAGGTGCACGATCTCGTCTAACATCTCACCAACACCGATCTTACCGATGGAAGAAATCGGGAACGGATCACCGATACCCAGATTGTAAAACTCGTATACATCCATCATCTGCTTCTCATAATTGTCGATCTTATTTACTACAAGAACCACCTTCTTGCGGGACTTGCGCAGCATATCTGCCACCTGATAATCCGCATCGACCAGACCGGTCTTGCCATCGGTCAGAAACAGCACAACATCTGCCATCTCGATCGCCATCTCGGCCTGCTCACGCATGTGCTTAAGCATCAGATCGTTAGTCTCCGGCTCGATTCCGCCGGTATCCATCAGTGTGAAGCTGTGATTCAGCCATGTCACATCTGCATAAATTCTGTCTCTTGTCACACCCGGTGTATCTTTAACGATAGAAAGACGTTCCCCGACCATCATATTAAATAATGTGGATTTACCGACGTTCGGACGTCCTACGATCGCCACAATTGGTTTCGCCATTTTACATGCTCCTCCTTACCTGATTATTTCTCTACAACATTATCTGCCAGATAGGTCTTCACCTTCTTATATAACAGATCATCCATGATGAGCTGCTTGGCATCCGTGCCGTAGAAATTCTGAAACTGCTCATTCAATGCATCCTCATCCTTGCAGTTATAGGTTGACAGATAGCTGTCAAGCTCTGTCTTATAATCCTTATCGGAAATCTCGATATTTTCTTTCTCTGCAATGGCTCCGTAAACAAGCTGCTTACCGACATCTTCCTTCGCCGTCTTTGTCAGCTCCTTTTTAAAATCCGCCGATGTCGTATTCTGTGCAGACAGATAATCGGAGATCGTGTAGTTGTTCTGCTGCAGATAATATACAATCGAGGTGTTGAGCTGCTTATACATCTCATTAACTCTTGCCTTCGGATACTCATTCACCTTGGAAGCACTGTAAACGCTGTCCCATGCCAGATCCTCCAGAGAATGCTGACGCAGTGTATCCTTATAATCCTTTAATGACTTATACGAAGTCAGGTTCTTTTTGACAAACGCTTCCGTAAGCTTCGGAAGTATCTTCTTGCCCTGGATATAATTGATCGTTACTGTAAATACGGCTTTTTTCCCTGCCATGTCCGGATTATTCGGATAGCTCTTCGGAAATGTCACCTTCACATCAAGCTTCTCACCGACGCCGGCACCAATCAAGCCGTCCTCAAATCCCGGAATAAAGGTACCAGAGCCAATCGTAAGGTTATATCCGTCCGGATTCTCCTTCTTGGTACAGGTACCGCCGTCAAACTTCTTTCCGTTCATCTTACCAACATAATAAATATTGACGGTATCGCCATCTTTAACCTTGCCGGACTTTTTCTTTTTATACTCCGCATAAGAATCTAACGTCGAATCAATCTGGTTCTGTACCTGTTCATCAACATCAGACTTCTTCATGGAAATCTGCTTATATTCGCCCAGAGTGACATACTCGGAAGCCTTCTTCTCTGTCTCCTTCTTACTCTTGCTGCCAATACTGCAGCCGGATGTGAGTACCATTGTTACACATAAAAGCACGGAAAGTGCTGTTTTACTTATCTTTCTCAAAATAATACCTCCAAAATCTTAAATAAATGAATAACGGATCAAATACAGAGTAAACACACATAGCCATATTAATTTATAACATAAACCATTAAAAATGAAAAGCCCTTTGAGAAAAATTCACACCCAATTGCAAAAGGAAACCATTGACGGATACGTCCAAAAGCGATATATTTTTGAATAGGATTGAAAATTTCAGATTGGAGAACGATTATGTCAAATATAAATTATCATGACTCTTTATTGGTAGCCCCACTTCGAATTATTGCATTAAACAACTGTAAGGAGCTTGGCGAGAAGGTCAACCAGCTTATTATCGAGAGACGCCACAAAGCACTTTCAGAAGCGGGCATCCGCAATTCTTCCTTTAAGATGCAGGAATATGACCGCGACGATTATCTGGTTTCCTATGACTGTCCACGATTTGGTACCGGCGAGGGACGTGCCGTGATCAATCAGTCGATCCGAGGAACCGACCTGTTCATTATTGCAGACACCGTCAATTACAGTGAGCTTTTCAAAATGCATGGAAGCATCTCACAGATGTCTCCGGACGATCATTTTATGGATCTGAAGAGAGTTATCATGGCATGTGGCGGTTCTCCACGACGGATCACAGTTATCATGCCGTATCTGTATGAGGGACGTCAGAATGTCCGTATGGCAAATGAGTCTTTGGACTGTGCACAGGCACTTCAGGAGCTGACAGAGATGGGTGTTGAGACGATCATTACCTTTGACGCACACGACAGCCGTGTTCAGAATGCGATTCCGATCCACGGCTTTGATAATTTCTATACCTCCTATCAGTTCATCCGTGAGATCTTTGATCGTAATCCGGATATGCCGGTAGACGATAAGCATCTGATGATCGTAAGTCCGGATGAGGGCGGCATGGGACGTGCTGTTTATTACGCCAGCCTGCTCGGTGTCAATATGGGAACCTTCTACCGCAGAAAGGATTATTCGATCACAGTCAACGGAGATCATCCGATCGTTTCCGTGGAATTTCTCGGTAATGATCTTGCCGGTAAGAACATCATCCTTTTAGATGACATGATCGCATCCGGTCAGACGATCATGGATGCTGCCGCAGAGCTTAAGAAGCGCGGTGCTTCCAAGGTTATCATCTGCGCAACCTTCGGTCTTTTCTCCAATGGACTGGATGAAATCGATGCCGCTTATGAGAAGGGGCTTTTCGATAACATTTATACAACGAACCTGGTTCATGTACCAAATGAACTTCTTCATAAGCAGTATTATGTGAATGTCGACATGAGTGCATACATCTCACTGATCATTGACACCTTAAATCATGATACTTCCGTAAATAACATTCTGGATGCCACAAGCCGCATTCAGGAGCTTGTGGAAACACGCTTAAAGGAACAGGGGTCTATCTGATCCATTCTCTGATACGGATAAAACCATTTAAATTGCCCCGTTTCCCGTGACTCGCACGGTGAGAATATAATAACGTTGAATTACAGCAGGTACAGACACCGGACAGATGAATATGCTCCGGCAGAATGCCTGCTTTTTTCAGTAAGAACCAGTTTGCTGCCCAAAGATCAAGCTGATACTTCTGTTCTCCCTCATCGGTCACCCTTCCTTCCGTCACAATCTGTGAAGCTTCTTCCTGTGGGTACTTCTCCCAAAACTGCTCTGCCACATCGCCACTTACTTCATAACAGCTCTGACAGATTGATGGTCCGATCAGCACCTCGATATCTGAAAGTGTACAGCCCATCTTCTGCATTTTGCGTACCGTCACCGCACCGATCCCTGCAACCGTTCCTTTCCAGCCGGAATGCGAGGATGCGATGATCTTTTTCTTGGGATCACAGAAAAATAACGGCACACAATCCGCATAGGAGGTTGCAAGCAGCAATTCCGGAATGTCTGTAAGCATTCCGTCCACCGCCTTTAGCTTCTTCTCGATATTCGCTCCGGCACAAAAATCCTGATCCACATACTTTACCGTTGTCTCATGCACCTGATCCGACAGTACAAGCTTTTGGGGATCCGCTCCGATGCTCTCGCAGTAACGGCGGTAATTCTCACAGACATTTTCCCGTCCCTCGCCGCGGTCCCAGCCCAGATTCAACGAGGAAAGATATCCGTCGCTGACGCCCCCAAGTCTTGTTGAAAAGGAAAGCTGCAGCCATTCCTGCCGGTCGAAGGAGCCAAAATGAAGATAAGGAACCTTCGATCTCTCTTCAAGAATCGTCTCCTCATTGTCATAATATGCGGCATATTCCTTTCCCTCCGCCTCAAATTCGTCCTGTCTTTTCCGTATCAGTTTCTGTTCCATTCCATCAATCTCCATTTAACCCGTTTTGCTGTATAAATTTCTTTATACTTTCTACCGCGGCATCATATAAATTCAAATGCGTTTTTGATATGTGAAAGCGACCCGTCTCCGCTGACGGCAATCACGTCAAATCGGCAGGCATGATCCATTCCGTAACCATGCTCTTTGTAATAATAAAGCGTTGTGCGGCATATCTGCCTCTGCTTTGCCATATTCACCGATTCCAGCGGATCACCATACCCGGTTTTCCTGCGGTAACGGCATTCACAGATCACAAGCAGTCCTGCAGGATCCTCGGCAATGATATCCAGCTCGCCATGACGCCCGGCACGGTAATTTCTCTGCAGGATCACATAGCCCTGCTTTTCCAGATATTCTGCCGCAATATCCTCATAATGACTCCCAATCTCCCGTCGATTATACATTGTTCTCCTTTTCACGCCGGTACTTTCTTCCTCACATTCTCTTTAGACGACCGCCTGCATTTGTCAAAGCATTCTGTTTAAATTACGCTTAATTTTATCGTTCCTTCCGGTGATCCATCACCTTATCCTTGATATGATCCATAGCATCCACAAAGACAAGCACGTCCGCCACCACCTGATAAAGCTCCTGTGGAATATATTCCCCAATCTCGATATTCTTTAAACTTCCCGCAAGCTTCTCATCCTTATGTACCGGAATGTCAGACTGCTTCGCCGTATCAATGATCTTTTCTGCAATATAACCCTGTCCGGATGCGATGACTTTCGGTGCCTGATCCGTCGGCTCATATTCCAGAGCAACCGCCGTTTTTTTCTCCCGATTCGGACTGTGAAAATACTGAAATCCGTCCTGTTCCATATAGCCTCTCCTTTCATTCCACGTCTGTAAACTTCCTGTCACGACCACAATCCCTGTAGCTCAAAATAAAATCTTCCTTCCGTCGAAACCTGTCTATACAAATTTTAATGCAGAGCAGACCGTCAACTCTATATAAACTTATGAATAAATGTCCGTCTGTGGATCGGACAAGGACCATATTCGTGGATTGCATCCGTATGCTGTTTGGAGCCATAGCCCTTATGCTTTGCAAATCCGTATTCCGGATACAGCTTATCATATTCCTCCATCATACGGTCCCTTGTCACCTTGGCTAGAATACTTGCCGCTGCGATCGATACGCTTTTGGCGTCCCCTTTAATGATTCCTGTCTGCCGGATCGAAACATTTGGTATCGTCACGGCATCCACAAGCAACATATCCGGTGTTATGCCAAGTCCATCAATTGCCTGACGCATCGCCTCATAAGTTGCCTGAAGAATATTGATCTCATCAATTCTCTGCGGACTTACAATTCCAACCGCACTTGCAACCGCCATTTCCTGAATCTCATCGAAAAGCTCATCTCTTCTTGATGCACTCACCTGTTTGGAATCATTAAGATACAGGATCTGACAATCCTTGGGAAGGATCACGGCACCTGCAACAACCGGTCCGGCAAGCGGTCCTCTTCCCGCCTCATCGATTCCACAGATTGCCGAACAATCCGCATACTTACGCTCAAAAAACTTCATTTCTTGAAGACGTGTAATTTCCGCCGCAAGCTTCTCCTTCTCTTTTTTCACTCTTACGATCAGATCCTGAACTCCCTTTCTGTTATCCTCACTGTATGACTGTGCGATCCGTTCCTTTTCTGCCAGATCTGCCGCATTCTGAAATTCTTCTTTAATATCCCGGATTGATTTCATGATCTTGCGTATTCTCCTCTCGATTTTATTCTACATTCTATTTAGCAATCGCGCTTTTTGCTCTTTGTTCGGTTTAAAATTCCCGTTTCTTTTCTGTTTGCTCAATGCCCTGTTTCACAGTCTCGCTTCTTTTCTGTTTCCTTTATGCTCTGTTTCACAGTCTCGCCTCTTTTTTCTTTTCTGTTTATTTTGCGTTTTATTTAACGCCCCTGCTTTCACAGAGGCGTTAATGGATTTATTTTTTAACTCCACCAAAATGGTTCAGCGGCCATGTGCAAAGCCATGCCTCCCCAATAATGTCGTTTTTGTTGACCAGACCGACATATGAATTACGGCTGTCTGTACTCATGTTGCGGTTATCACCCATCACAAAATACTGATTCTCACCGAGAACCAGTGGATTCTCTGCAATGCCCGCCTCATTGATCGCAGCTGCGCCGTAGACATCATCATCCAGCTTCTCATTATTGATGTAAACACTGCCGTCAATGATCTGTACCGTCTCTCCCGGGAGACCGATCACTCTCTTAATATAATATGTCTTCTTAGCGGTTCCATCATCATAGCTTACCGGAAATACCACTACATCATATCTCTTTGGATCCGCAAAATAATAGGACAGTCTCTGAATGATCACACTGTCACCATCCGTCAGCGTCGGTTCCATCGACTCACCCTCTACGGTTGTCTGATGTGCCACATAGGTTGTTACAAAGGATGCCAGGAAATATGCGATTCCGATACAGAATGCAATAATAACAACTGTTGTCACCCAATCAGTTACCTTTCCGGCCTTCTGAGGAATAACCTCCTTCAGATCGTTGAGTTTCTCTGCAAAACGGTTCTCCTCTACCGCTTCACCCTCAAGCTGTACGATCTCGCCATCCATTGCCTGTGCTTCCGTTTCTGCATTGGCGACTCCATCCATCTCCATCGTGGCTGCTTCTTCCGGCTTTTTGTGAAGCATGCCGGAAAGCTTTTTGCCCATACTGCTTGCCGCTACGGCAGTTTTCTGAGCAAGCTTTGCTCCCTTTTCGGCGGCAGATTCTGCTTTCTCCTGCTGTTTTTCTGCCTGCAGATGACGGTTCTCCTCCATTGCTGCATTTACTTCCTCCAGAGTTCTCTCCTCCGGGGCAAGCTTTTTCTTAAAATCGGAGAATTTCTTTTTGATGCCTGCCACATCAAGCTTGATCGTAATCTCTACGGTATGATCCTGTTCCTCCGGTGCATCCATGGACTTTGTCTCTTCCGAGATTGTATCAAGTGCAGATGTCTTTGGGCGGATCGGTCTTGACGTCGATGTGCTGACAGAAATCAGATGCTCTTTCTTCGGTGGGGCTTCCACTTTCGGAACCTCTGCGTTTCCGGTCTCCGACTGCAGCCGGATATCTGCTGCCGCTGCTCCGGACGCATCCATCTTCTCCGGGGCTGTATCAGGAATGCTCTGGCGGTTGATCTGTCCCTCCGGTAATATACGCTGCTGCACTGCTTCCTGTGCCGGTGCAGACTGTACAGATACCATCTTGGGCTTTGCACTCTGCTGCGGCTGCATCTGTGCTGCTGTTACTGTCGACTGTTTTACTGCCTGCTGCTGTGATACCGGTGCTGTCTGCGATATTGCAGCTGCTGATGCTGCCTGCGCTGTTGCAGTTGCCGGTGCTGTTGCTGCCTGCGCTGTTGCAGCTGCCGGTGCTGTTGCTGATGCTGCCTGCGGTGTTGCAGCTGCCAGTGCTGTTGCTGATGCTGTCTGCGGTGTTGCAGCTGCCGGTGCCGCCTGTGGTGTTGCAGCTGTCGGTGCTGATGCCGGTGCTGCCTGCGGTGTTGCAGCTGCCGGTGCTGATGCTGATGCCGGTGCTGTCTGCGATGTTGAGGCCGCCTGCGGCTGTTTGCTCCGCTGTACCTGTGGCTGCTTTGCTACGGATGTCTGTGTTGAGGCTGGGCTCTTCTGTGCCTGTACCGTTGCAGACTTCGGTACTACCCGTGCATTTGCACCCGACTGTACCTGTCCTGATGTCGGTGCTATCCGTGCTGTCATCGTCATCTGCGGTGCTGTCTGCGGCTTTATGCTCTTCCGGGGCTGTACCATTGCAGCAACATCTGCCTGCGGTGTCACCTGCTTTTTCGGTGCAGCTGTCACCGGTGCTTTCGCACTCTGCTGTGCCTGTATCTGTGATGCCGTCACTGACGGTGTTGGTGCTGTCTGACGCTGTGTTGTCTGCGGCTTTATACTCTGCTGCGCCTGCATCTGCGACGCTGCCTTTTTCCCCTCTAATCTTGCCCTGATCTCCTCCGCAAATGCAAGACTGTCTTCGACTAATTTCTCGTCGTACATAACTGTTCCCCCTACAAAAGCAATTTACTGCTCCGGCTGTTCCAGACTGATCGCACCAAGACGACCATTGCGAAAATCATCTATCACATAATTTGCTGCCTTATCCAAGTCATACTCACCGCCTGCCTTCAGACATCCTCTACGCTTTGCAACACGTTCCAGAAGAACAACCTCACTATCATCTGCCTCAATCTGATATGCCTTCGGAACCGCCTCCGGATAATGCTCCTGCAGATACTTCATTAACAGAAGGCACAGCTCATACTGATTGGACAGCTCGTCCTTAATAGAACCGATAAATGCTAATCGAAGTCCCACCGTCTGATCCTCAAACTTCGGCCATAAAATACCCGGTGTGTCTAAAAGCTCCACGTTCTTATTCAGGCGAATCCACTGCTTTCCCTTTGTCACGCCAGGTTTATTACCGGTCTTCGTGCACGCCTTTCCGGCAAAGCTGTTGATGAAGGTCGACTTTCCGACATTCGGAATACCAACGATCATCGCCCGGATCGGACGGTTTAAAATGCCTCTGCGCCGGTCTCTCTCAATCTTCTCCTTACACGCACTCTGGATCACTTCGTTGACCTGCTTTACGCCCTTTCCCTGCTTGGAATTAACCAAAGCCACAAAGAAGCCCTTTTTCTCGTAATATTTCTTCCACTGTGCCGTCACTGCCGCATCTGCCAGATCGCATTTGTTCAGCAGGATGATCCTGGATTTGCCATTGGCCATAGGATCAATATCCGGATTCTTACTGCTAAGTGGTACTCTGGCGTCCACCAGCTCGATGATCACATTGATCAGCTTGAGATCCTCCTGCATGGCACGCTTTGCCTTCGACATATGTCCCGGATACCACTGAAATTCCATACTTTTTACCTGCACCTTTCTGACATCTGCCACGCAATCAGGCAGATTACTATAATATTATAAAATATAATGCCTCAGATTGCATCATATAATAAGATCAAAATATCACAGCCCGCCCATGACACCCTGATCACTGTAAATCACTGCTTGTATCTTCCTTCCGGAAGTTATTGATCATCCCCACAAACGTAAACGAATTCATACGGATCCATGCCTTTCCAACAATGGACTTGCGGGAAATATTGCCGACAGCGGCATTCCGGCTGTCCTCACACTCATTCCGGTTATCTCCCAGCACAAAATACTCATTCTTGTCCAACGTGACGACGTCCTCAGCCAACCCTCCGTTATCCATCAAAGGATACGAAAGCTTTTCTTTGAGCTTTTTGTCATTAATATAGACTTGTCCTTCCTTGATCTGCACCCGCTCTCCGGGCAGACCGATCACACGCTCCAATGAAAAATAACTGTGTTCCGAACCGGTTTGTCTCACAACGATCACATCATTGCGGTGAATCTTATGAAAACGATAGGACAGCTTATTGATCAGTACACAGTCCCCCGACTTCAAGGTTGGACTCATATATTCTCCGGATACCGTCATCTTCTCAAGCCCGTATCTGGTAATCGTAAACGCCAGAAAAACAACAATCACAGCCTCAACAAGCGTGATCAGAAGCTTTAATATAAACTGCTTGGAAAACCGACGTTCCTCAAGATCAAAATCATACTTCATGTTAATCCATTCCTGTCTCTATATTTTTCAAAATGCCCAGAGCATTCTTCGGAATAAATATCTCAAAATGTTCCTTACAAAACTGCTCTGCATACAACTGCACAGAATACTCCTCCGGACTCACATAATCCTTCAATGCATTGCACAGAACCATATACTCCTGCAGATTCATTCTTCCCTTTTTGACGACAAGATAATAATGATCATTATCCGGATCAAAATACACGGAACTGCTCACCGGCTTTGACATGTTAAGTGCTCCCGCAAGCTTCTCCAACGGACGCAGAGACTCAAACCGGAGTACCCGCGGTGCCGCAAGCAGCTTCGTATTCGTCTTTCTCTGTCCACGCTCCCCGGCATATGTATCGTCTGCATCTGTATACTTCGCTCCTTGCTCCGTATCCTCTGCATTCTCGATATTCGCTGCCATCTCCATGGCTGCCTCCCCTTCTTGCTCCATCAGCTGATCTGCTGCCTCCGGACCAAGGATCGAAGCGAGTTGTTGGTGAATATTCTGCAACATATTCTGAAAACCGTCTGCGCTGTTATCTCTCTCAGACAATGTGATCACGATGCCGTTATCCGGCAGCTTCATGATCTGCATGGAGACCATCCCGCTGTGCGCCTCATAACCGATCTCTTCCTCGGCACGCTCCACCAGATGTTCCAGAAACTCCCTTGCCTTTTCCTGATTGGAAAAGAAATCTTCTATGCGAAAACCGTATGCACTCATTTCTTCCTCGGATAAAATGCACTGTACGGTATTTTTATCAATTCTGCGAAAATCCATGTACATTCCTCCTATCTTTACGATAAGTCCGTCATATAATCGAGTATACAACGATCCATCCTTATCTTAATGCACAGACCATCATCTGTCAAATCCTCCGCATCAAAAATCACAAAGATTTCATACTTACAAAACGACTGCAGCATTATTCTTACAGAATAAATGCGAAGCTTGCCAGTACCACAACGCCGAGTACGATACGATACCAGCCAAACACTTTAAAGTCATGTTTCTTAATATAACCCATCAGAAACCGTATCACAACAACGGATACAAGAAATGCAGCGATCATGCCGACTGCAAGCACACCTGCCTCCAAAGCGGTAAAGTGAAATCCAAATTTTAACAGCTTGATCAGACTTGCACCAAACATAACCGGGATTGCAAGATAAAATGTAAACTCTGCCGCAATCTGTCTGGAAAGTCCAAGAATCAGTCCTCCTATGATCGTTGCCCCCGAACGGGACGTTCCCGGAAATACGGCTGCGATCAACTGAAATACACCGATCAGAAATGCAGTCTGATATGTAATATCTGCGATGGAAGTAATCTTTGCAGTTCTCTTTTTATTCCAGTCCTCCACGATAATGAAAAGAATACCGACAACGATCAGCATGATCGATACTGTCTTATAGTTGTAGAACAACGCCTCAAGATAGTCACCTGCCGCCAGCTCAATGATCACTGCCGGAACGCATGCTACAACGATCTTTAACCACATAACAAAGATATTTTCCTTGATCCATCCCGGAAGTACCTTATTGCTTCCATCGTACTTTGCCCCACTCTGAAACGGCCATATCTGATCCCAGAATAATAATACTACAGCAAGAATCGCACCAAGCTGTATCACAACCAGATACATTTCCTTAAAAGCCGCTGACATATTAAGCTGTACAAACTCATCAAACAGGATCATATGACCGGTACTGCTGACCGGAAGCCATTCCGTAATTCCCTCTACAATTCCAAATAATAGTGATTTTAATATCTCTAACATGTTTCCTCCATCCCGCGCCCTTAACGGACACTCATTATATTGGCAGACTGCAACACTGCTCTCCCGGCATGCCTGTCGCGTATGCACAATTATATCATGCTATACATAAATACTACTATACTATACCGAAATATGCCTTAAAGCACAAGTCAAAAGAGTTTAACTTTATCTAAACTTTACATAATGATTTCCCGTTTCCTGTAAAAAAAGCACAAAAAAATATCCCGCAGAGAAAATCTCCACGGGATACTCATTTCACATTCTATGTGAAAGAAGGATTTTTTACAACGTTAATTATTTCACTACCTTCTTCAGCTCCTCTGTGAGCTTAGGAACAATCTTGTTCAGATCGCCAACAATACCGTAGTCTGCTACATCGAAGATTGGAGCAGAATCATCTTTGTTGATTGCGATGATGATGTCAGACTCTTCCATACCTGCTGTATGCTGGATTGCACCGGAAATACCGATTGCAAAGTATACGTTAGGACGAACGGTCTTACCTGTCTGACCTACCTGGAGCTCTTTTGGAAGCCAGCCGTTATCAACTACAGCACGTGAGCAGCTCACGGTACCACCGATAACATCTGCCAGATCCTGAAGAAGCTTGAAGTTCTCTGCGCTTCCAACACCACGGCCACCGGATACGAGGATCTTTGCATCCATAATATCTACAGTATCAGAAAGCTCTTTGACAACGTCAAGGATCTCAACATACTTGTTGTCCAGAGTAAATCCAGGATTGTACTCGATCACCTCAGCCTTAGCTCCGGCAATCGGATCGATCTTCTGCATAACACCTGGACGAACGGTAGCCATCTGAGGACGGTTATCCGGACATGCGATTGTAGCGATAGTGTTACCACCGAATGCAGGACGAGTCATAAGAAGCTGATTGTGCTTCTGCTCCTGTCCCGGAATTGCATTCAGAGGGAAATCACCGATCTCAAGTACAGTACAGTCTGCAGTCAGACCGGTTGCTACTCGTGCAGATACGCGAGGTCCAAGGTCACGACCGATTGCTGTAGCACCAACCAGAACGATCTCAGGCTTGTACTCATTGATTACTGACGCTAATGCATGTGCATATGGCTCTGTTCTGTATTCCTTCAGCTCAGGATCGTCAACAACGATAACCTTATCAGCACCATACTCTGCTAACTGATCTACGAGACCCTTAACATCAGAACCGATCAGAACGGCTGTAACATCTGTGTTCAGAGGAGCAGCGAGCTCCTTTGCTTTTCCAAGCAGCTCAAATGCGATGCTGCTCAGCTCATTGTCTACCTGCTGTGCAAAGACATAGACACCCTTATATTCTTCTAAATTCATTATTGTCACCACTTTTCCTTATTTTGATTAGATTACATGCTTCTCTTTTAACTTACTCATGATGTATGTTACTGCCTCATCCGGAGAATCTGGAGTAACTACCTCGCCAGCACCCTTCTTAACCTTATCGGATGCCTTTGCAATCTTTGTAGGAGAACCCTTCAGACCAAGGTTAGAATCATCTACATCCTTAAGATCTGCTCTGCCCCAGACTGTAATCTCCTTCTCATATGCATCGAAGATTCCACCCGGAGTCATGTAACGAGGCTCGTTTAACTCAGAAAGAGCAGTGATCAGACATGGCATTTTGGCTTTCAGTACATGATATCTGTCATCGAACTGACGCTCAACTACAACGCTGTCACCCTCGATCTTGATGTTCTTAGCGTAAGAGATAACAGGAAGATCCAGATGCTCAGAAATCTGAGGACCAACCTGAGCTGTATCACCATCGATAGCCTGACGGCCTGTGATGATCAAATCATAATCAATATTTCTCAAAGCACCGGCAATTGTTGTAGAGGTTGCCCATGTATCAGCACCACCGAGCACACGATCTGTTACAAGGATCCCCTTGTCAGCACCCATAGCAAGTGCTTCACGGAGAACTTCCTCTGCCTTTGGAAGACCCATTGTAAGAACGGTTACTTCCACATTGTCTTTGCCCATATCGTCTTTAATTCTGAGTGCTGCTTCCAAACCAGCTTTGTCGTCCGGGTTCATGATGGCAAGCATAGCACCTCTGTCCAGAGTACCGTCCGGATTGAACTTAACTCCGCCCTTTGTATCTGGAACCTGCTTAATACAAACTACTATTTTCACAGCTTTGTCACTCCTTGTCTTTTATTTTTATTCAGTGAATCCATTGTTTCTATTAACGGAGAAGAGCACCAGAGATAACCATACGCTGAACCTCTGAAGTTCCCTCGTAGATCTCTGTGATCTTTGCATCACGCATCATACGCTCAACATCATACTCTCTGATATATCCATAACCACCAAACAACTGAACACACTTGGTAGTAACCTCCATTGCAACCTCAGCAGCATAAAGCTTAGCCATAGCTGCCTCAACAGAGTAAGAAACCTTTGCACCATTTGCAAATTCCTGTTTCTTAAGAGCTGCCTTGTATACAAGAGCCTTAGCAGCCTCAATCTTTGTAGCCATATTTGCAAGCTGGAACTGTGTATTCTGCTGAGCAGAAATAGCACGTCCGAACTGCTTTCTCTCTTTGGTGTACTCAATTGTCTTCTCCAGAGCACCCTCAGCAAGACCAAGAGCCTGTGAAGCGATACCGATACGTCCACCATCCAGAGTATGCATAGCGATTGGGAATCCCTTACCGCGGACACCTAACAGGTTCTCCTTTGGAATACGGCAATCCTCGAAGATCAACTCGTATGTAGATGATCCACGGATACCCATCTTCTTCTCCTTTGTACCGAAGGAGAAGCCCGGAGTTCCTTTCTCTACGATAAATGCGGAGAAGTTCTTTTTCTTTCTGCCGCGCTTGTCCTCTGTAATATCAGTAACAGCGATGATGATGTAAACATCAGCGACCTTACCGTTTGTGATGAAACACTTGGAACCGTTCAGCACCCACTCGTCTCCATCGAGAACAGCCTTTGTCTGTGCACCCTGTGCATCTGTACCGGCACCCGGCTCAGTAAGACCAAATGCACCAAGCTTCTCACCATTACAGAGAGGAGGAAGGAATTTCTCTTTCTGCTCCTTTGTTCCGTATGTGAGGATCGGATCTACACAAAGGGATGTATGTGCAGATACGATAACGCCTGTTGTACCACAAACCTTAGACAGTTCCTCTACACACATAATATATGTCAGAATATCAGCGCCCTGTCCGCCGAACTCCTTTGGTACCGGAATTCCAAGGAATCCGTTCTTTCCCATCTTATCAACTGTAACCTGTGGGAATACCTCAGTCTCATCAGTTTCCTGTGCCAGAGGCTTTACTTCATTTTCAGCGAAATCCTTAAAAAGCTGTCTCGCCATCTCATGCTGTTTACTTAATGTAAAATCCATGATTTGCTTTACCACCTTTCCTAAATTTAATTCTTATTTAATTACTGAGCATCAACCGGAGTCTTTGTACGGTCAGCATTGTAAACATAGAAACCTTTTCCGCTCTTAGCACCGAGGTTTCCACCACGAACCATCTTACGGAGAAGTGGGCATGCACGATACTTGCTGTCGCCTGTCTCATTGTAAAGTACATCCATGATAGCAAGGCAGATATCAAGACCGATGAAATCACCTAACTCAAGAGGTCCCATTGGATGATTTGCACCAAGCTTCATAGCAGCATCGATACCAGCGATATCAGAAACACCTTCCATCTTGATGAATGCAGCTTCGTTGATCATAGGGATCAGGATACGGTTTACTACGAAGCCGGCAGCCTCATTTACCTGTACAGGAGTCTTTCCGATCTCCTCAGAAATCTTCTTGATCGCATCTACAGTCTCTGCAGGAGTATTCACACCAGCAATAACCTCGATAAGCTTCATACGGTCAGCAGGATTGAAGAAATGCATACCTACCATTGGACGGGTAAGACCATTTCCGATTTCTGTGATAGAAAGGCTTGATGTATTAGAAGCGAAGATACACTCCGGCTTAGCAATCTTGTCAAGCTCTGCGAATGTTGTCTTCTTAACGTTGATATCCTCAAAAGCTGCCTCAACGATCAGATCACAGTCCTTGCAAAGATCTTCCTTTAAGCCCGGTGTGATTCTGCCAAGGATTGCATCTACTGCATCCTGTGTCAGCTTGCCCTTCTGAACAAGTCTGTCATAACCCTTAGCGATCTTCTCTTTACCGCCTTCAGCCCACTCCTGCTTGATATCGCAGAGTGCTACCTCATAGCCTTCATTCTGAGCAAATGCCTTAGCAATGCCCTGTCCCATAGTACCAGCACCAATAACGCCTACTTTCATTGTCTATAACCTCCATTTTTATATTTGGAGAAACGGACATAACGTCCATTCCTCCACTGTATGATAATCCCTACGGATTAAACTAACAATTCTTGAATGGTACAACCTTTACCTTCTGATCCTTTGGTGCAAGGAAGTTACCCATTCCAGCCTTCTGATCCTCTGTCTCGAAGCAGTCACCGAAAAGCTTCTCCTCGATCACGATTGCCTGATCGATATCTACCTGAAGACCATCGTTGATTGCCTTCTTGCAGTTGCGGACAGCAATCGGAGCGTTCTTTGCGATGGTAGCTGCCATCTTCTTTGCCTGCTCCATCAGCTCTTCCTGTGGATAAACAGCATTTACAAGACCAATTCTGTATGCCTCGTCAGCCTTGATGTTGCGTGCTGTATAAATTAACTGCTTAGCCATACCAACACCTACGGTTCTGGCAAGTCTCTGTGTACCACCAAATCCCGGTGTGATACCAAGACCAGCCTCCGGCTGACCAAACATAGCATTCTCTGAGCAGATACGGATATCACAGCTCATAGAGATCTCACAGCCGCCGCCAAGTGCAAAACCGTTTACTGCAGCAATTACAGGAATTGGAAGAGTCTCAAGCTTGCGGAATACATCGTTTCCTTTCTTACCGAATGCCTCTCCCTCTGCCTTTGTCAGTGTGCTCATCTCTCCGATATCAGCACCAGCAACAAAAGACTTGTCTCCTGCACCTGTTAAGATCACGCATCTTACTGTATCCAGATCGATCGCATCCAGTGTCTTATCAAGTTCATCAAGAACCTGGCTGTTTAAAGCATTGAGTGCCTTTGGACGATTGATCGTGATGGTTGCAACAGCACCATCTGCTTCATATAAAATGAAATCCATAGTAGTGTATCTCCTTTTTAATTATTTGTAAGCTTCAACGATTGTAGAGCAGCCCATTCCACCACCGATACAAAGAGTAGCAAGACCTCTGTTTGCTCCCTCTTTCTGCATCTCATGAAGAAGTGTAACAAGGATACGACATCCGGAAGCTCCAACAGGATGTCCAAGTGCGATAGCACCACCGTTTTTGTTTACCTTAGACATATCGAAGTTTAAGTCTCTTGCAACTGCAACAGACTGTGCTGCGAATGCCTCATTTGCCTCGATGATATCGATATCATCGATTGTAAGACCAGTCTTAGCGAGTACCTTCTTGGTAGAAGCAACAGGACCAACACCCATAACCTCAGGACGAACACCGCCAAGTGCTCCGGCTACGAATGTAGCCATAGGCTTAACACCAAGCTCTTTTGCTTTCTCTTCTGTCATAACTACAACAGCTGCTGCACCATCATTGATACCTGATGCGTTACCGGCTGTAACAACACCGCCCTCTTTACCGGAGCAGCATTTCAGTTTGGAAAGACCCTCTGCTGTTGTGCCTGGACGTGGTCCCTCATCCTTAGAGAAAATGATCGGCTCTTTTGTCTTGCGGTCAACACCGGTCTGTACAGGAACGATCTCATCATCAAACTTGCCTGCTGCGATAGCTGCCTCGCACTTCTGCTGGCTGTTTGCTGCGAACTCATCGAGCTCTTCGCGGGTAAGACCCCACTCATCAGCAACGTTCTCTGCTGTGATCATCATATGATACTGATTAAATGCATCCCAGAGTGCATCGTTTACCATTGTATCAACGAGCTTACCGTTGTTCATACGGTATCCGTAACGACCCTGCATCATTGCGTAAGGAGCCATAGACATATTCTCCATACCACCTGCAACAACGATATCAGCATCGCCTGCTTCGATCATCTGAGCAGCCATGTTGACACAATTCAGACCAGAACCACATACTACGTTAACTGTTACAGCAGGTGTCTCTACAGGAAGACCAGCCTTGATAGATGCCTGACGTGCTACGTTCTGTCCAAGACCTGCCTGGATAACACAGCCCATGTATACATGATCTACCTGATCAGCCGGTACGCCTGCTCTGTTCAGAGCTTCCTTGATAACTACAGAACCTAATACAGGAGCCGGAGTCTTGCTGAGTCCTCCACCCATCTTTCCGATAGCGGTACGACAAGCGCCTGCTAAAACAATTTTCTTTGCCATAATAAAAAATCCTCCTTCTATTTTCTTATACAGCCACTCCTGCATAGCAGGTTGTGAAAAATGACGAAAAATGTATGTACTATTTTTATCGTTATTAACCACATTAGTGACCTAACTACTTTCAATGATATATCAAACTTCCAAAAATGGCAAGCCTTTTTCCCATATTACCGTGCAAACCGCACAAACAGGGCTGCCGCCCTGCCACCTCTTTTCCAAACTGCCAGTCCCTGCCGATTTGCCCCCTGCTGATTGCATGTATTTAACATTTGCGCGCCGTATGAAAAAGTGGTATCCTATACCTATATGTGTAGAAAGTGCAGAGCAAATGAAAAGTTTTCTCATAAGACTGCTCTTCCCACAGGTGATCTTATACGATCTACCGAGAAATCAAATGTGATGATGCTTCATCACAGAATGGAGGAAATCATGGATTACAAGGAAATGTATTCGAAAAAACTCGTCAGTGCAGACGATGCCGTCCGCGAGATCAAATCCGGTGACTGGGTTGATTACGGCTGGGCTGCAACAACTGTTATCGATCTTGATAAGGCACTGGCAAAGCGTATGCCGGAATTGACCGGCGTTAATATCCGGGGTGGAATTTTAATGAAAGAGCCTGAGATCTTTAAAATCGAGGATCCTGCCGCTCATTTTGCATGGAACTCATGGCACATGGGAGGTATCGAGCGTAAGGCGATCGCCAAGGGCTTCAGCTTCTATGCTCCGATCCGTTATTCCGAGCTTCCAAGATATTACCGCGAATCACAGACACCGCCTGATGTTGCTATGCTTCAGGTTGCTCCAATGGACGAACACGGCTATTTCAACCTTGGACCAAGTCCTTCTCATGCAATGGCATGCATCCGTTCTGCCAAGAAGGTTATCGTCGAGGTAAACCAGAACATGCCTGTCTGCCTGGGCGGCTTTGATAACTGTGTCAGCATCAAGGATGTCGATCTCATCGTAGAAGGCTCCAACACAGAGCTTTATGAGCTGGGTGGCGGCGGAGCTGCTACTGATATCGACCACGCTGTCGCAAAATATATCGTTGATCAGATTCCTGACGGAGCCTGTCTCCAGCTTGGTATCGGCGGTATGCCAAACGCAGTAGGTTCCCTGATCGCCGAGTCTGACCTGAAGGATCTTGGTGTACATACCGAGATGTATGTCGATGCATTTGTTGACATTGCCAAGGCAGGTAAGATCACCGGTATGAGAAAGAATATCGATAAGGGGCGTCAGGTATACGGCTTCGCTGCAGGAACCAAGAAGCTTTATGATTACCTGAACAACAATCCGGAATGTATGGCTGCTCCTGTTGAGTACACCAATGATATCCGTTCGATCTCTTCTCTGGATAATTTCATGTCCATCAACAATGCCGTTGATATTGATCTGTTCGGTCAGGTTAATGCAGAGTCAGCAGGTATCAAGCACATTAGCGGTGCCGGTGGACAGCTCGACTTCGTTCTGGGCGCTTATCTTTCCAACGGCGGTAAGAGCTTTATCTGTATGTCTTCTACTTTTAAGACAAAGGATGGCACTGTAACATCACGTATCAAGCCAACCTTAAGCAACGGCTCCATCGTTACGGATACCAGAGCAAACATCCACTACTTCGTTACAGAGTATGGTATTGTCAACCTGAAGGGTCTTTCAACCTGGCAGAAGGCAGAGGCTCTGATCTCCGTTGCACATCCTGATTTCCGTGATCAGCTGATCGCAGAGGCAGATAAGCTTCATATCTGGAGAAACAGCAACAAACGATAAATCAAGTTTCTTTATCTTATTATAATACGACGCCGGAAGATGCTTTCCTGCTTCTTTCCGGCAAGCAAAAAAGCTATGAGTCTCAATGCTCATAGCTTTTTAATATATCGGAAAATATTCTTAACGTAGTGCGATTCTCCGAGGACAAAACACCTGTTCTACCCTTTATGATAGATAGGACTAACAAACTCATTTCTATGTCATTCTATTAACCCTCCAGCTTACGGTCAGTCTTTTCCTGGAACTTCTTGCTCTCAATGATAAAACGCTCATGCGTTCCCTTTCCGATCAATCCCTTTGCATCATAAGCTTCCACGGAAAATACAAGCTTTCTTCCCTCAATAGCAACAAGCTTGCTGTCGCAGGTGATCTTCATTCCAATCGGCGAAGAAGCAACATGCTCAATCTCCACCTTCGTGCCAACTGTGCCACAGCCCTCATTCAGCTTGTCTGCCACGCTCATAAATGCAGTCTTCTCCATTAAAGCGAGCATTGCAGGTGTTGCAAATACATCCATCACTCCGCTTCCCATTGTCTTTGCCGTATACCGGTCTGTTACAACCATTTCCTGATGTCCCTTGATTCCTACTTCTAACATATTCTTAACCTCATCTTTCTATTTCGTAAAAGCGTCAAATGTCTGTCTCTGGCATTCATCGCAGCCCACAGTTACCTATTATCTGTTCAGAGCATTTCATACAACTCCTGATTCCGCAGCTCAGACCTTCTCCACTTCCGGAAATAACTCCTGAAAATACGGAAGATCGCATATCCAGTTACAGAAGGTATGCCATTCCTGAAGCTTATGTCCTCTGCGGGCACGATACATCGCGATCGCATTCTCATAGGACATCGTGCAGGTTCTCATCTGATGATAACTCTCCGGCAGAAGCTGGATCATACTGTACCAAAGCGCCTTATCCTTCGTTTCCATATATTTCTGACGAATCTGCTCCAGACATTCGATCATCCGATCCATCTGTGCCTCTGCCTCCGGGACCATGTGATCCATACTAAAATCCTCGCGTTCAAACGGCTTGCTGTGGATCTTATGCATGGTGCTGGTAGAATTGGCTACAGTGCCTACCTTATAGGTGTCGTACTCCTTCCACCAGTAGATTGGTGCTGTGATATCCACCGTGATAAATATCTGACGGATAAATTTGCGATGATCATTGCCCGCCTGGCACAAACGCTTGGCAAGCTGCAGATCATTCTCTCCAAACACAAACTCTCCCTGCTCATTGATATGACTGTCACCTCTCGCCCAGCTGTTTAACGGGTTTCTGGCACCTCGCATGGCATTTTCCATGTTCATCACTGATGTTCTTTCCAATGTTATCATTTTCTCTCTCCTTTATTCTTCTACAGGATCCTCGTCAAACTCAACAATGACGTAATATCCGCGCTCTGTCTTCTCGACATCCTTAACCACACCGTCCAGTGTCTTGAGACGTTGCGGAAGCTTGTAGCATCCGGACATGGCAACCGCCGGATTAATGATATAACTATAGTTGAGTGCCGTTTTCTTCTCAGTAACATTCACTGCATCTCCGGGCTTTACAAGACCCGGACGCTCCATCTTAAAACGCATCTCCCTCATCCTGTCCCGCTCCTCTCTTAACAATAATAACCGCCGCCAAAGCATAGATTGCAAAACATATCTCCAATGCAAAGATACAGGCACAGATCCGAGCTGCAGCCAAAGGACGGCTGATAATCACGCTGCATTCCCTGATACCATGTTCCTCCGGACTCAAGCATGCGGACAAGCTGCTGGTACTGCTGATTGTATGGCTCCTGCATGACTGCCTGCCTTGCGTATTCTAATGCCATCAAATTATTACCAAGTCCCATATTGGCAACCGCGCTCAGATAATACCATTGACCGGTTCTCTCCTGCATCTGGTTCAACACATTGATCGCATCATTGTAATAATGATTCTGAATATAAATCGCGGCAGACTTCAGATGCATCACATATTCCTCACTCTGCCCTTCTGCACGAAAGCCTCCGTCGAATCCCTGAAATCCACCATAGCCGCCATAACCGCTGTAGCCCCGGGAACCGCCGCTCTGTGCGCCCCCGTGCTCACGTTCATTAATGATCTGCTGATACGCCTGCTGCAGCTCCTTGAATTTCTCCTCCGCCTCTTCCTTATGTGGATTATTAATATTGGCATCCGGATGATACTTCCGGCTCAGTGTACGATATGCTTTTTTAATCTCACTGTCAGAGGCATCTCTGGAAACCCCTAAGACCTGATACGGATCTGTCATCCTTTCTCGCTCCATTTCTCCTGATTCGTTCTGTCTGTATGCCGGTCAAATTTCGTCCATACACCGGAATACAGTATGTTCCTCATGATCTCCACATCCTCCACCAGCGGAAGACGTTCAAAATGATAGCATACCCGTGAGATCATCTGCGTCAATATCTCCCGGACGTTCTGTGTCTGCTGCTTACTCCGAAGCACTTTCTGATCCGGTAAATTAAGTAGCAGCGGATTATAGCTGCCTTCCTTTTCATCGTCCTCCAGATCATCCCAGGCATCCAGAAGATAAATAAACTTTCCAAGATAAAAGCCCAGATAATACAAATCCTCTCTCCAGATATCCTGCTCCACGGTAAAGATCTCCCCGCAGATCCTGCCAAAGATCCCGGACACTCTGTCAAGGTTTGTCTCACCCGCCTCTTCTGCCTCAGAAAGCTCCTCAAGACAGCTTCGTACTGTCTCTGCCTTGTCCGGGTACTCGGCTGAAACTCTCCTGCCGGCATGCTTCAGTCCAAGTCCGTATCCGCCCCGCAACAGATTACGGTCATCCTTCCAGTCATCAACACATTTATAATAGGTCAGCAGGATGTTCATCGCCGCCGCATATCCAACATAAACCGTATCATACTTGCGTCTTCTGTGCAAGGGATGCGCCAGACAATTACTCTCGCTGACCGTCTTGTCCGGCTCATACAGGGAAGATAACAAAAGTGCCAGAAATGTCATATCATAATTGAGTGATATCCTGCCAAGAATGCCATGATCCTTCTGCAGTCTTTGGCAGAGTCCGCAGTACCATGCCCGGTACTCCTCCAGCTCTCTGACCTTCAATTCTCCCTGATTGGGAATGACGTAACCAAACATCCGATCTCCCTCTAGCTCTTCTTGATAAATTCCGTCTTACACATCGGGCAGGTGATGGCAATCTTGCCCTTTCCCTTCGGCACACGGATACTTTGTCCGCAGTTCGGGCAACGGAAGATACGGTGTGTCTTTCTCTGCTGCATATTGTTCCGCTCGCGGCTGAAAAAACACTTTACGCGATTGTGATGTCTTAAATACCACTCATTCTCCCGATACCGCTGATAATGATTCCTTGAAAATGTACGGTAATACGAATAGATCAAAATAATCACGACAAGCACACTGACAATCAGCTTAAAAACATCATGCCGGATAAATAACTGAATAAACATCAATAGAAACGCTAATGTTACCAAAAAATGTGAAAAGTGGTCTACTCCATAACGTCCCTGCATAAACCGGCGAAACCAATCCCGCATACGGCACCTCCATATCAACAAATCACTTATGTCCGGCAATCGAAGAATGATCCGCCGACACACAATTCAACTTCTTCTTTAATCATACTAGCAAACAGGCAAAATGCAATGAATGAAAAACAAAATATTTCTAAAACTTCTATAAACACCGCGTTCTCCGTTTTTGGGTACAAAAAAAGCACGAGACGGGATTCGAACCCGCGACCCTCGCCTTGGCAAGGCGATACTCCACCACTGAGCCACTCGTGCATTCTACCGATCAGACGATCGATACATTATGTAATTGTCTGTTGCTTTGCAACAAGCACGAGACGGGATTCGAACCCGCGACCCTCGCCTTGGCAAGGCGATACTCCACCACTGAGCCACTCGTGCATTTCGCTTTCCGACAACCGCTTGTCTCAAGCACAAGTAGTATTCTATCGGAAAGCGTGTGATTTGTCAACCACTTTTTTTTATTTTTTTAATTTTTGCATCATTTTACTTGAAATATGACACGCCAGACTCGAAAATATGCTGATTCTGGTTTCCATAAATATTGACAGCGACACCTTCTCCGATACGCTCAGAGTGCGCCATCTTACCAAGAACACGTCCATCCGGACTTGTGATACCCTCAATTGCTGCATAAGAGCCGTTCGGATTGAACTCCTCGTCCATCGTCGGATTGCCCTGAAGATCAACATAGCGTGTTGCCACCTGACCGTTGGCAAAGAGATCCCTGATCACATTCTCCGGTGCAACGAAACGTCCCTCACCGTGAGAAGCAGGAATTGCATACACACCACCAAGTTCTGCACGCATCAGCCATGGAGACTTGTTAGTAACTACCTTTGTGTAAACAGACTTGGAGATATGACGTCCAATGCTGTTGGTTGTCAATGTCGGAGCATCTGCCGTCTGAGGCTTGATCTCACCATATGGCACAAGACCGAGCTTGATCAGTGCCTGGAATCCGTTACAGATACCAAGAGCAAGACCGTCTCTCTGCTGAAGCAGATCATGAACAGCATCCATGATCTTCGGATTACGGAAGATAGATGCGATAAACTTCGCAGAACCATCCGGCTCATCACCGGCACTGAATCCGCCGGAAAACATCAGGATCTGGCTCTCTCGGATCGCTTTCTCGAAAGCGTTGACAGATTCCACGATCTGGCTCTCTGTCATATTCTTAAATACAAGCGTCTCAACCTCTGCTCCTGCCTGTTCAAACGCCTTTGTTGTATCGTACTCACAGTTTGTGCCAGGGAATACAGGAATAAATACCTTTGGCTTTGCCAGCTTTCTCTGTGCGGTATATACCTGCTTTGCATCATAAAGCGTATCTTCTAATACCTTCTGCTCAACGCCGGATCTGGTTGGGAATACCTCTTCCAGACGACCGGTCCAAGCCTCATATGCCTCCTTCATGTAGATAGAGGTTGTGCCTGCTACGAAGTTAGGCTGCTCGGTTACGGTTCCGATCTGCTTGCCGGCAATCTTTAATTCCGCAAAATCCTCCGGAGTCATTTCAACAATAATAGAACCGTAATCCTTTGCAAAAAGCTCATCAATGGATAAGCTGTCATTCATTGTCACACCAAGCTCATTACCGAATGCCATCTTGCTGACAGCCTCGCAGATACCGCCAAAACCAACCGCATATGCAGAAGCAATCTTCTTTCGGTGGATCAGCTCTGTGATTGCTGCATACAGGGACATAAGCTGTGAATATACAGGAAGGTCATACTCGTCCTTCTCAATATCAAACTTAACAAGCACGTTGCCCGGCTGCTTCAGTTCAGGACTAACGACATCCTGAAGCGTTGCAACATCTACTGCGAACGAACAGAGTGTCGGAGGTACATCAATATCGTTGAAGGAACCGGACATACTGTCCTTACCTCCGATTGACGGAAGGCCTAACTTCATCTGTGCATCGTAGGCACCAAGCAGGGCTGCCATCGGCTCACCCCAGCGCTTCGGATCCGTGCCAAGACGTCTGAAATACTCCTGGAAAGTAAAACGGATCTTGCTGTAATCACCGCCGGCAGCAACAATCTTTGCCACGGAGGAGATCACTGCGTAAACAGCTCCATGATATGGGCTCCAGCTTGTCAGATATGGATCCATGCCATAACTCATCATTGTAACGGTATCGCACTTGCCCTCCAGTACCGGAAGCTTTGCGATCATTGTCTGGATCGGTGTATGCTGTGTCTTTCCGCCATACGGCATTGTCACGGTAGAAGCACCGATGGAGCTGTCGAACATCTCCACAAGACCCTTCTGGGAGCATACATTCAGATCACGCAATGTATCTAACCATGCACGTTTCAGATCGTGTGCATCTTTCTTCTCTTTGAAATAATTCTTATCCTGATCCGGCATTGTTACTTCAACGTCCGTCTCCTGATGTGCACCGTTGGTATCTAAGAATGCTCTGGAGATATCAACGATCGTCTTTCCTCTCCACTTCAGGACAAGTCGCGGACTCTCGGTAACCTCAGCGACAACAACAGCCTCTAAGTTCTCCTCAGCCGCAAAGCCAAGCATCCTGTCAACGTCAGCCTTTGCAACAACAACCGCCATACGCTCCTGGGACTCAGAGATTGCCAGCTCTGTGCCGTCAAGACCTGCGTATTTCTTAGGTACTTTATCCAGATTTACCTCAAGACCATCTGCCAGCTCTCCGATTGCCACGGATACTCCACCGGCACCAAAGTCATTACACTTCTTGATAATGGAGCTGACCTCCTCACGGCGGAACAGACGCTGGATCTTACGCTCCGTCGGCGCATTACCCTTCTGAACCTCAGCACCGCAGACATCAATGGACTTAGTTGTGTGAGCCTTGGAAGAACCGGTTGCTCCACCGATACCATCTCGACCGGTACGTCCGCCAAGAAGAATGATAATATCGCCCGGATCACTATTCTCACGGATTACATTGCGTCTTGGAGCAGCCCCCATAACAGCACCGATCTCCATACGCTTTGCCACATAATTTGGATGATAAACCTCATTGACAAGTCCTGTTGCCAGTCCGATCTGGTTACCATATGAGCTATAGCCATGTGCAGCTCCTGTAGTGATCTTACGCTGTGGAAGCTTGCCCGGAAGTGTATCTTTCATAGATACAGTCGGATCAGCAGCTCCGGTCACACGCATCGCCTGATATACATAACCTCTTCCTGACAACGGATCACGGATCGCTCCGCCAAGACAGGTTGCAGCACCACCGAACGGCTCGATCTCGGTCGGATGGTTATGTGTCTCATTCTTGAAGAATACAAGCCACTCCTCTTCCTTTCCATCGATCTCAACCGGAACAACAATGGAGCATGCATTGATCTCATCGGACTCCTCCATATCATCCAGTTTGCCGGCTTTCTTGAGCTGACGCATTGCGAGAAGTGCAATATCCATCAGAGAAACAAACTTGTCGTCTCTTCCGGCAAACATCTCCTTATGCGCTGCATAATATTCCTGATAAGTCTCCTCGATCGGCTTCTTATAATAACCCTCATCGAAAGAAACATTCTTAAGCTCTGTAAGAAATGTAGTATGACGGCAGTGGTCAGACCAATATGTATCCAGAACACGGATCTCTGTCACGGAAGGATCTCTTTTCTCCTCCCCTGCAAAATACTTCTGGATATGAAGGAAATCCTTGAATGTCATTGCCAGATTCAGAGAATCATACAGTTTCTTAAGTTCATCCTCCGGCATGCTCTGGAATCCGTCAAAAATTGCAACATCTGCCGGCTCATCAAACTTCTGTACCAGTGTCTCCGGCTTCTTTTCGTTGGTCTCTCTGGAATCCACCGGATTGATACAGTATTCCTTGATCCTCCTGCGATCCTCTTCGTTGATCTCTCCCTCAAATACATAAGTTGTTGCAGACCGGATCACCGGATTCTCCTTCTCATTCAGGAGCTTCACACACTGTTCCGCGGAATCCGCTCTCTGGTCAAACTGTCCCGGAAGATATTCCACCGAAAAGCAGAATGCATCCGGATCCATTGTAAAGCTTTCCTCGTAGCAGTTATCTACCGGCGGCTCTGAAAATACCGTCATCAGTGCCTGCTTGTAAGTGGCATCGCTGAGATTCTCCACATCGTAACGGATCAGCACTCTGACATCACGCAGTGCGGTAATCCCGAGATACTGTCTCACTTCCTCCTTCAGTTCTTTTGCGCGAACTGCATAAGGAGCCTTTTTCTCCACGTAAATTCTTTTTACCTGTCCCATTTTTTCCTCCTGTTTCTGATCAGTGCCGTAATGGATGATTTGTCAACCGGTATCCTACTTACCTGAAGTTGCATCAGAAGAATCCTGATTCATCTTCTCTAAATCTGCTGCTGTAACAATGTCAGTTGTAACAGTACCAATCTTGACATCATCCCATACATCTGTAGTCTCTGATACCTTATAATTCTCGAGAACGCCCTGATACCACTTGTCATATGCTTCATTCTGTGCAGTCTGGATTGCTGAATCACATGCATCCTTGTAGCTGTCCTGAGAATTATTGTTAATCATTTTTACGAAAAGAACATGACCTGATTTCTCGTCCTTGATGATATCTGAAATCTCGTTGTTCTTCATTTCCTTGATCTGTTTCAGAAGCTTCTTGTCTGTAACCATGCTCCATCCGTCCTTCTCCGTGAAGCTTGTATCAGAGAAATCGATATCAGACTTGCTGTCATCTTCCAGAAGCTTTTTGAAGTCCTTGGCATCGGCTGACTTTTCATATAATGCCTTCAACTCCTTCTCCAGCTTTGCAAGCTTACTGTCAGAGAGCTTCTCTGCCTTTCCGTTGGAATCTGTCGCAGAGGTAGAATATGCATAGCACTGTACCTTGTACTCTCTGTAATCCTTCTTGGTAATATCCTTGATTACTGCTTTCTCATCAACGGTCTTATCTAATTCCTTTGTCTGGTCATTCTTATAATTATCTGCAATCTTACGCTTCTCAAAACGCTTTGTCAGCTTGCTCTTGGAAATATTCAGACGAAGCTTCTGTGTAAAGGAAAGACCCTTAAGTGCCTTGGAAACCTCTTTCTGGACTTCCTTCTTGTCATCTGCACTTAACTTGTAGCCTGCCTTCTTTGCCTCAGAATAAAGAATCTGATACTCTGTCTCCGCATCGATGATCTCCTGCTTTAAACCGGCTGAGTTTGTAGCCAGAGAAGAATCTACATTTCTATCGCTTCCCATGTAGTTGTTGTCCCAGATGGACTTTCCTGTATACATCTGATACATCTCATCATATGGCAGATATGCGCTCTCACGCTCATAGATCGGGTACATCAGATCATCCATCGTCAGCTTTGTGTTATTGATAGTAAGAACCACCTTCGGCTGGAACTGCTGAACACCAACACCGATACACAGTACAAGTACGATGATCACACAGACTGCACCGATGATGATCTTCTTGACATCACTGACGCCGCCACCGGACAATCTCTTATTCCCTTTTGCTGCAGATACGTTAGAAGATACATTATTGTCCTTCTCGTTGTTCTGCTTGTTCATGATTTTTTTTGATGAATTCATGTTTACTCCTCCACTCGGTAATTATCACGTTCAAAAATAAAACGCTACTTTCTATTCTACCGAAAATATATAAGAAGTCAAGAAATTATTCCGAATTCACAAGATTGTCACAGGAGTAAAACAGAAAATGTTTTTAACGGATAAAATACGAATAAAACCAATGAAATCCAAAAAAGAAACCAATCTGGTTTCTCAAATAGGAGTTTTATATAAGAAAGAATGCGGAAGAAGGGACTTGAACCCTCACTCGGAAATCCGAACTAGAACCTGAATCTAGCCTGTCTGCCAATTCCAGCACTTCCGCATATCCGCTCGCAAGCTTTTCTCGCGAGCACGATTAGTATATTACCATCTTTATTTGGTATTGTCAACTGTTATTTTTAAAAATATCCAAAAATACTCAGGATTGTGCAAAGGAGATCAGTAAAAGCTCGACACCAAGCTGGTCTCCGATACTGCCCCGCTTAAACTGATACTCCGTTTCGATACAGGCATCCAGCATTCGTCGAAGCTTCTCCCCGGAAAAGCGGTGGCACTGAGACTGATACTTACCGACTGCAAACGGCGGCACTCCTGCTCTCTTTGCCATCTCAGACTTATCGTATCTGCCGGACATCGCCTTTACCTGCAGCAGCACATTAAAATGTCTGGTCAGAAGATACAGCATCGACATCGGGCTTTCCCGCAGTGTCAGAAGATCATGATACAGACGCAGAGTCTCCCCCTGATTGCCGGAGGCAACGGCATCCATCATCTGGAAGATCCTGCCGGTCACCTGCACACTGCACACCGCATCAATATCGTCTCTGGCGATCTCCTCCCGCCCCTCTGTGTAAGAGATCAGCTTATCGAGCTCATTTTTCACATTGGTCATGGAATTTTCCACCTGCTCCAGAAAATAGGAGGCGGTGCTTTCTAACATTTTCCTGCCATTCTGTTTTAGGATCACAGCCACCCATGCCTTCAGTTCCCGTTCCGTCATAGTGGTCATTTCGACTGCAACACCGTTTTTATTGACGTACTTATATAATTTATTGCGCTTGTCTACTTCCTTCTCCACGAAAACAACGACCGTGGTATCCGGCATCTGCGGAAGATAATCCGCCATTTCCGAAGTGTTCTTAAACATCCGGCTGTTCTCCACCACGATAATACGGTGGTCACTAAAAAAGGGAAGGGTATTGGCCGCTTCCCGAAGCGTTGGAAAATCGATGTCTTTCCCCTCAAAATAAGAATAATTCATCTCATCCCCATCCCCAAGGACTGCTTTCTTGAGCCTGTCGCGGTACATCCGCTTCAGATAATCCTCTTCTCCGTATAAAAGATAAACCGGATGAAATGTCTGATTCTTCAGATCTTCCTTCAACTGCTTCATGAAAATGACCTATGCCTTTCCCACAACGGTCGTTCTATTTATGTGCGTTCATATATGACGTAAAGCCCTCTGCCATGTCCGCCTTTCCTGTAAAGCCAAGACTCTGTAAGGTCTTATCAAGTGCTGCCAGCGTTACAGTCATATCTGCTTCATTGGCATTGTTGCCCATATGTCCGATACGGATCACCTTGCCCGCCAGCACATCAAAGCAGCCGGCGATCATAATATGATGCTCTTTTACCATTGTGTCTAAAATATCCTGTGCCTTCATTCCCTCCGGAACATAAAATACGGTTACGGAAGAAGCGAAACCACTTTCAAGATACAACGTAAGACCTGCATCTGTCAACGCTTTTCTTGTTGCAGCGGCAATCACCGCATGACGCTTCAGATGCTCCGGATCAGAAGCAACAATTTCCAGTGCCTGACGCAATCCCATAATATCGCTGACCGGCATCGTATATGGGAACCACTGATCCTCATAATATGTCTCAAAGGTCAGAAGATTCGCATAGAAGGAACGGATTGGTTCCTTTCTCTGATGCATTGCCGCGAAAGCATCCTCGCTGACTGCTACCAGAGTAAGTCCCGGCGGTGCTGAGAGTGCCTTCTGGGAACCGCCGCAGACAATATCAATCTGCGCCCTGTCCACATCAAGTTCATCCGCAAACATGCCTGTCACGGAATCAACCACAGTTAAAATGCCATATTCCTTCAGGATCGGACACAATGCTTCCACCGGATTTAACAAACCGCTCGGCGTATCGCTGTGCACAAGCGTTGCATACTTAAACGCATGATCCTTTTCCAGATAATCCCGAAGCACTTCCGGCGCAAGCGGATTATGATAATCAAGCGACCATGTCACAGGATCTCCCTGATACATTGAAACAAAATCTGCAAAGCCTTTTCCGAAAATACCGTTGTCAATGACAAGCACACGATCCCCCGGCTCGGTCAGGGAAGCACAGGCTGCCTCCAGTCCAAGGATTCCCTCGCCGCCAAGGATAAAGCATGCGTTCTTTGTATGGATCAGTTTGCCAAACAAATGACAGGTATCTCTGTAAAAATCATAAAATGCCGGATCCAGATCGGGATTGGTCGTACGAAGACTTCTTGCACGGTACACATTATCGGCGACCTGTGTCGGTCCCGGCGTCATGATCTTAATGTCTGTATTATTCAATACGTCCATTTATTCCATCTCCTCTCAAACTCTTCCTTACCGGTATTAGTTATGAAGCACTTTCTGAAGTACCAGGATAACAGGTACTGCGATCACACCTGCAACAAAGATCTGAACAAGATTGCCAGGAATAGAAGTAACCGGTGCTACAAGGCTTCCGTAAAGGAAAATCTCTGCAATATAATATCCGACTACCTTGATAAGTGCCGCTACAAATACAGCCAGAACAAGGCGTCCCTTTCCTGCCTTCTTGCCGGCAACGACTGCAAATGCAAATCCGATGAGCCCGCAGATTACAAAGGTAAACGGTGCCCAGGATACCCATCCGGATGTCAGATCAAATAACCCCATACCAAATGCTCCTGCAAGCGCTCCCGTTCTCTTTCCGTAAAGTGCTGCCGCAACAAAAAGCGGAATATTACCAAGATGGATCAGACCGCCATTGGCCGCCAGAAACGGAATACGCACATTGATAAATGCGGTTGCCACATATGTCAGCGCAATAAATAATGCTGCCATTGTGATCTCGATTGTCTTGCTGTGGGAAAATCCAGCCTGTACTGCTTCTGCACCTGATAAGGTTTCTGTGTTCTTAGTCATAGTAATTGTCCTTCTTTCGTGATGTATTATTTGCCGGTTCTCGTTGAGACCTGCAACTTGTATTATCATAAAAAAAAACTGACAGTATGAAAACTGCCAGTTTTTATATTTTTTATGGTGCCAGATTAATCTAGAATAAACCAGTGATCACACCATCCTCATTCACATTGATGCCCTCTGCCGCCGGATGCTTTGGGAGACCGGGCATTGTCATAACGGTTCCGGTGATCGCAACCACAAAGCCTGCACCCGCAGATACATAAACCTCACGGATGTTGATTGGGAAATCCTTTGGACATCCGAGAAGCTTCGGATCATCCGATAAAGAATACTGGTTCTTTGCCATACATACCGGAAGCTCACCATAGCCAAGCTTCTCCAGACGTGCAATCGCCTGTGCAGCAGCCGGTGCATAGCTGACACTTCCTGCTCCGTAGATTTCCTTTGCGATCGTCTCGATCTTGTCTTTGATCGGCAGCTTTATATCGTAAAGAGGTGCAAACTTACTTTCCTTATTCTCAAGTGTATTTAATACCTTCTCGGCCAGAGCGATTCCTCCCTCACCGCCGTGCTCCCATACCTCGGAGAGCGCAAAATCACAGCCGCGCTCCTCACAGAACTTCTTGACAAAGTCAAGCTCTGCATCCGTATCTGTCACGAAACGGTTCAATGTAACAACACATGGCACACCGAATTTGGCAACATTCTCAATATGCTTCTCCAGATTGGCGATTCCCTTCTTAAGAGCCTCCAGATTCTCGGCACTTAAGTCCTCCTTTGCAACACCGCCGTTATATTTCAGTGCACGTACTGTTGCTACCAGTACAACCGCATCCGGCTTTAAGCCTGCCATACGGCACTTGATATCCATAAACTTCTCTGCACCGAGATCAGCACCAAAGCCTGCCTCCGTAATGCAGTAATCCGCAATCTTTAAGCCGGTCTTCGTTGCGCGGACACTGTTACAGCCGTGCGCAATATTAGCAAAAGGACCTCCGTGTACCAATGCCGGTGTATGCTCAACAGTCTGAATGATATTCGGCTTGATCGCATCCTTTAACAGAGCAGCCATAGAACCGACTGCCTGCAGATCCTTTGCAAAAACAGGCTCTCCATCATAATTGTAAGCAACAATGATGCGTCCCAGTCTTTCCTTCAGATCCTTCATATTATCTGCCAGACAAAGGATTGCCATGATCTCGGAAGCAACAGAAATAATGAAATGATCCTCGCGGACAACACCATCCACCGGTCTTCCAAGACCGACAACGATGTTTCGCAGAACACGATCATTCATATCCATACATCTCTTCCATACGATCTGATTTGTATCAATGCGGAGCGCATTTCCCTGCTTGATATGGTTGTCAAGCATAGCCGCTAACAGATTGTTGGCAGAGGTGATCGCATGAAAATCACCTGTAAAATGGAGATTTAAATCCTCCATCGGTACAACCTGGGCATATCCGCCGCCTGCAGCACCGCCCTTGATACCAAAGCAAGGTCCGAGCGAAGGCTCACGAAGCGCGATGACTGCCTTTTTTCCAAGCTTTGCAAATGCCTGACCAAGACCTACAGTTGTGGTTGTCTTTCCCTCTCCTGCAGGAGTCGGATTGATCGCCGTCACCAGGATCAGCTTTCCATCCGGCTTATCCTTCACACCATCCCACAGCTCATCCGTAAGCTTTGCCTTGTACTTCCCGTAAAATTCAAGGTCATCTGCCGAAATATCGAGCTGTGCTGCGACATTCTGAATCGGTTCCATCACGGTTTCCTGTGCAATCTCAATATCTGTCTTCATAAAAATCCTCCATTCGTAAGTCATATAACATATTTTAATCATCTTACCATACATGACATGTAAATTACAATAGTTATCCATTCCACACAGATACTTTTCCATCTGTATCCGCACACCACCTACAAATCCAGTTTCTTTATATAATCGGCGACAATATCGTATTCGGTGTGCTGATACAGCATCCGGCAGCCAACCATCTCCTCCACCTCATCAAACAGAAGACCTCCGTCATCCGTTGGCAGAAAATCAATACTGTACATGCCTTTTTCATACTCCGGCAGACATTTTATAAAACAGTCAATATATTTTCTCTGCAAATCAGTAAGTCCCATTTTTCGGACACTTCCTCCCAGCGAGAAATTCGACCGAAAATCATCCTTTCCCTCCCGGAGCATCGCACAGTAAATCTCTCCAAATAGAACATACACACGCATATCGCTGCTGTGGCATTCGATCTTTTCCTGCAGGATAACCTCCCTGCCGGCAAGAACCTGCTCCCATTGCCTGCAGTTCTCCATAAGAAACACTTCACTGCCTCCATGCCCGGAAACCGACTTGATCACCTCATAGCCCTCCGTCAAAGATCGCTCCACTGCTTCATCGCTGCAAAGCTTCGATGCATCCGGTACAAACCTGGTGGCAGGACACCATTTATGCTGCCGCACCGTTTCCGGAAGCTTCTCCTCAAAATACCGTATCATTTGATATTTATGATTGGCAAGTGCAACCAGACGGCTGTCATGATGAACCGGAACCCCTCTTTCTTCATACCAGCGGCTAACCTCAGGATCTCTCGTCCGGTTCAGAACCAGGTCCGGAAGCTTCTCTTCGGATGCCTTTTGATACTCGGTAACAGGCACATACGAAAAATCAATTTTTTCTCTCTTTCCTGCCTGTCGGAACAATTCAATAAAGCCTTTGTTTTTCTCAGCTTCGTCTTTTTGATAGATCAAATATGCCCTTTTCATTTGTATGAATTCCTCTCACAACAGCCTATTATTTCAGTTTGTTTCGGATATATTCCATAATCTTTTCCGCCACATTGACGCCGGTGCAGGTGTGGATATTTTTGAAATGCGCATTGGAATTGACCTCACACACAATATCTGCCACACCACCGGTCTCTTCAAACAAAAGATCCACACCGCAGAAATCAAGCCCCAGAATCTGTGCCGTCTGCACCGCCAGCTGACATTCCGCATCCGACGGCTCATAGACCTTCATGCTGCCACCGTTTGTAATATTGGCACGGAAATCTCCGTTCTCCGAATATCGCTCCATCGCCGCAACCACCTGATCTCCGACAACTTGCATTCTCACATCGCGGCCGCTGCTTGCCTCGTGGAATTTCTGATAAAGAAACGGTACGCCGCCAAGTTTTATTGTAAGCTCCTCCAGCTCTTTTCTGTCATGTGCCAGATATACCTGCATGCCAAAGGAACCAAAGCACTCCTTGACCACCATCGGATATCCAAGACGTTTTTCTACTGTGTCCAAAAAATCGGACTTTGTATATCCGATATTAGCATAGGTCATCGGTGCCACGATGGTTGGCAGAAGCTTCACTTTTTCCTCCGTATGACTCTGGTTCCATGCGGCAAGCCTCAGATATGTTTCACATTTGTCGTCACACGCCGCAATCGCATCAATTTTATTAAAGACCGGAATGCCCTGTCTGTCCGCAAAATCGGACAGCTGTTTCCCATAGGAAATATCCTTATCCCAATAGATTACAAAGTCATATTCGTTCAGCCACTCCATCGACTCTCCAATACAGCAGAGATGCTCATCATTCTCTGTCATATGAAATGACATGCCACACCGTACTGCCGCTTCTCTGAGCCATTCATAATGTTCTACAAACTTTCCGGTTCTTAAGAAAGCATTCGTAACCAGCAAGCCTTTGCATCCACTATTCTCTACATTCATTCTATCACTTCGCTTCCCTGCTCATCCACAAAATCATGTGCCAGCGCATATGGATCCTCCGATCCACTCTCCGCTTCACTGCCTCCCAGATAGGCATCAAACTGCTCCATAGTCATCATCACCTGACGTGGTTTTGTTCCAACCGCCGGTCCGACAACCCCTGCCTTATTTAACTGGTCAATGATCCTTCCGGCGCGGTTAAAGCCAATGGAGAACTTGCGCTGCAGCTGACCTGCGGCCGCTCTGCCGGAATCGATCACGAAGCGTCCCGCCTCCTCGAAATATTCGTCAACATCCGATTTCTTTTCCTCGGAGGAGCTGTCTGTTCCTGCCGGCATGTCCACAATTTCGGTCACCTTGTCATTGTAAACCGGCGTCTCATTGTGGTCACAAAGGAATGAAACAACATCGGATACTTCCTTATCTGACACAAAGGCACCCTGCAGACGAACCGGCTCGGAATAGCCGGACGGGAAGAATAACATATCACCCTTTCCCAACAGCTTCTCTGCACCACCCTTGTCCAGAATGGTTCTGGAATCAATGGCAGAGGATACCGAAAATGCAATTCGGGACGGAATATTCGCCTTGATGACACCGGTAATGACATTAACCGACGGACGCTGCGTTGCAAGGATCAGATGGATTCCTGCCGCTCTTGCAAGCTGTGCCAGACGGCATACCGCATCCTCTACCTCTTTGGAAGCAACCATCATCAGATCGGCAAACTCATCCACGATGATCACAAGCAGAGGCATATGCGTATAGCCTGCCGCCTCCGCATCTTCCACACTCTTGATCTTCTCGTTGTAGCCGGCGATATTACGCACACCAAGCTCTTTAAACTTATTGTAACGATCCATCATCTCGCGCACCGCCCAGTTTAAGGACGCCGCCGCTTCCTTCGGATCGGTCACGACCGGACAGAACAGATGTGGAATCCCGTTGTAACAACTTAATTCAACGACCTTCGGATCGATCATGATCAGTTTAACCTCATTCGGATCCGCCTTATACAAAATACTCATGATCAGCGTATTGATGCAGACGGATTTACCGGAACCTGTCGCACCGGCGATCAACAGATGCGGCATCTTTGCAATATCCGTCACAATAACCTTGCCGCCGATATCCTTACCAACCGCAAACGCCACCGGACTCTTTGCCTTTTCAAAGGCTTCTCCCTCCAGCAGCTCCCTGAAATGTACTGCGCTCGGTGTATCGTTTGGCACCTCGATGCCAACCGCAGACTTTCCCGGGATCGGTGCCTCAATACGGATGCTCGGTGCTGCAAGGCTCAGCTTGAGATCATCGGCAAGATTCGTGATCTTGTTGACACGAACGCCCTGTGCCGGCAGCACCTCAAAACGCGTCACCGTAGGTCCGCAGGTCACAGCCCCCATCTCTACATCAACATTAAAGCTCTGCAGCGTGTCCTTGAGCCGCATCGCTGTCTCACGCAGGTCATTATCACTGACGCCGTTTTGCGCTTTCGGTGGCAGACTCAGCAGATCGATCGGCGGAAACTGATATGGAATCTTTCGATTATCCACCTTGCTGTCATTTAATGCATTAAATGTATCCGAACCGGAAACATAATCGTCCCCGCCAATCCGTCCATGTGCTGTCTGCTTCTTCGGTGCAGACTTCTTTCTCGGAACCGTTCCCGGCACATGGGAAGCTGCAGCTTCCTCCGGCATCCCGGCAGCCGGTTCTAAATCACTGTGGTTTGTCGCTGCATTTGCGGCAGCGTTGGCAACAGCGGTGCCTGCTGTGCCGGTTATTCCGGCATTCCCTGCTGTTCCGGTCACACTTTCCGTATGGTCTGCTTTCCCGGACAAGGATGCTGTTTCTTTTCCGGTTGAGGCACCTCTTCCCGTTTCCGCTGTCGTTTCACCGGAAACTGTCTCCGTCTCAGAATTACCACGGAATTTATGGTTCATTTCCTCCCGGTAGATTGGAATATCCATCGGCTTTTGTTCGGACTTAATCTGTTCCTTCGCAGGCATCTCTGCCGCTGTCGGTTCGTTTGCAGACAGCCACTCACGCGTCATGCTTTCGTCCGTCTGCTTATCCCTTTCGGAAGCATTTCCGGAATGCTGATGCTCCTCAACCGGCTCACCGGCAATCTCCTGCATTCCCACAGGAACACTAAGGTCAGCCTCGTCCTTACGGTTCTCCGGCTTTGCTGCCTCCCATGCCTTTGCGGCAGCGTCCTGCTCTTTTTTCTTTTGTTTTTCCAGCTTTTTGAGCGCTTCCTTTTGCTTTTTCGCAGCAAGACGTTCTTCCTTCTCCTTTGCCTCCATCTCATCCAGCCGCTCTCCCGCCGCTTTCAGATCTACTGCCTGCAGAGAAGCCTCGTTTCTCGCAGTAGCTACCGGCTCCTGTCTGCGTTTTGGGATCACACGGTAAGACGGTTCTCTGTAATCCGTCTCCTCCTGCACAAATCTGCCGTACTCCTCTTCCATCTGTTCCTTATAGGCATTGCGCTTGCGAAGGGATGCCATCATTTCAAGCCCATGGAAAATATATACACTCAAAAGGATCAGTCCAAACAGTACCGCTCCGGCGCCGCCCTTGCCGATCAAGGCAGAAAGACCGTCCGCGATTCCTCTTCCTATAATACCACCACTGCCTTTTCCGTACTTTGCCACATCCTCCAATGACATATAAAGGCACTGAAAATAATCATGATGCAATACATGATTGCTGGTAAAGTATTCTGTTAGAATCTCCGGTCGGAGGATCAGCTCCGTCAAAGCACCGAGCAGTATCAAAAATGCTCCGGCACTGATGAGCTTACGCGGTACCCGGCGGTCTCCCGGATTGACCACGGTAAACACATAGCCGATCACCACAAGCGCCGGCATCAGCCACGAGATCCATCCGAAAAAACCAAAATGCAGACCTGTCAAAATGATTCCGATCTTTCCACATAAGCCGAAAAAGCTCAGATAGAAAAATACGCTGATAATGGAGATAACCAGAATGGTAATTCCCGTCTCAAACGCGAGCTGATCCTTGTATGTGTTGATCTCCTCAGCTGTTCTTTTATATTTGCCCGATGATTTCCTTGCTGCAGGCCGCTTATTTCCGGAGGTCTTTTTCCCGGTCGATGTACGTTTTCCGGAACCTGCACTTTTACGCGTTCCCGTGCTCCCCCGTCCGGAAGCAGACCGGGACGAAGCCCCTGAATTTCTTACGGTTGATTTCTTTGCTGCCGCCATATGTTTCCTCATTCCTCATTTCTTACATAATACCGGGATTGATGTCCCGGCAGATTGTCCTCCCAATAATGCGATCCGAATATCCCAAAAAACAGATTATCCTTATCCTCTCAACAGTGCGATCACAGATGCCACACTGACTACGGCACAGTAGATCGCAAAATATTTAAAACGTCTTCCACGGATCAGTCCCATCATGAAGCGGATCGCCAGATAACCGGAGACTGCCGCCACGACCATCGCAATAATGCAGTAGATAATATCCGTCTGTGTTAACGTCAACGTCGCCAGATCCTTGACCTCCAGAACTACAGCACCAAGCACAGCCGGTATCGACATAATAAACGAATATTTTACTGCGAACTTCTTGTCAAAGCCACAGAGCAGACATGCCGTGATCGTCGTTCCGGAGCGGGATACTCCCGGCAGTGTTGCCACGCCCTGGGAAATACCGATCATTGCCGCCTCCCCATAGGAAATATCCTTCGGCCGCTTGCTGCCCGGCTCCACCATGTCCGCAATCACCAGAAATACAGCCGTCACCATCAGACAGCATGCCGGGATCAGTGCAATCTGATTGGCCTGCTCAACATAATCCTTAAAGATCACACCGATCAGACCGGTCGGGATTGTTGAAACGATCAGCAGCATCACATATTTACGGTACGAGCTTCTGACTATCTTATGATACGGACGTTTCTTTCCGGTTAAATTTTCAAAAAAACGTCCCACATTTGAAAAACTGTCTCCCAGTATATGAAATCCTTCCCGGATCAAATGGCTGATATCGCCCCAGAATGCGACGAAGATCGCCAGTAATGTTCCAAAATGAAGCATCACATCAAAAAACAAGCCACCACTTTCCAGATCCACATGAAGAAGCTGCTTGATCAGAACAAGATGACCGGAGCTGCTCACCGGCAGAAATTCCGTCAATCCCTGAACAAGTCCCAGTAAAATCGCCTTCCATAAAGACATTTTTCTCCTCCTTTGTACATTGCCAAGCTATTTTCCTCCGGTACCGGCGGATTCTTATCCCCTCAGAGAAGGATCTGCCAGTACACCAGCTTATTATTATACCGTTTTTTCAGTGGAATTGCAAACGCCACGATTTGCATCGGGAATTCCAGAATCGTCGTCAATCGACAGGAAAAACACCACCTGACAATAAGGTTTTGAAGAATACCGTTATGTATATTGCAAATTTGGCATATTGGCTGTATGCGACACAACAAATAACTAACTAAGACTTTCCTGTAAATTATGACATATTGCATCCTTTTTTGACATTTCACAACCTAAAAAAGCCATACGATGATAAGATAAACACGGCTTAATAACGTAAGTAATAAAGGAAGCCACAATAAAACGAAAAGGAGAATTACAATGAAGAAGAAACTTATCGCGTGGCTGTGCGCCACATCGCTGCTCGTCTGCGGGACAGCAGCCCCATCTGCCGCTCATGCAGCAAAAAAGCCGGTCTCTCTTTCAAAGAACCACCTGATATTAAAAGAAGGGAGTTCCAAAACTCTCAAAGTTAAAAGTATCGCCAAGATCAAAATTCAAAGCAAGAAATTCACCACAAGTAACAAAAAGATTGCAACCGTGTCCAAAACCGGAAAAGTTACTGCAAAGAAAGTCGGTAAAACTAAGATAAAAGTAAAGGTAACATTTCTTTTATCCGGGGCAGCGAAAGAAAACACTCTGAGCTGTAATGTAACTGTAAAACCAAAGAAAAAATCAGCATCAAAAACCACAACAGCTCCTTCCGTCAAACCTTCGGCTATTCCCGTGAACAACGCTTCGACCATCCCAACCGGTAAACCTTCGGCGGTCCCGGACGGAGCTGCATCCGTTTCCCCGGTTCACACAGCTTCGGCAACTTCGGGCAGCAGTGCAACAGAACCCACTATGACAGCACCGAGCATCACAAACACTCCGAAGCCTTCAGCCACTCCTAACGATCCAGGAGCAACTGCAACACCGGTACCAACGAACAGCAATACTCCGGTCTCTACCTCTACTCCGGATAACAGCAATGAGACACCACTTCCTCCAATGCCTGCTGTCACACAGCCCCCGGCAGACCTGCGCGCGCCGGGACTGTATAGCTCCGAGGATCATACGACACTGATTAAGTCATGGGATCAGTTGATTAGTGATGGCGATATAGGCACCGGACGTTATAACGAAAATAACTTATTAAGAGAAGAAGGTCTTTGCATCGGGAACAAAGACTTATCAGGTGAACTCGTAATTGCTGACAGTGTAGACGTTATTTTGGATCATGCCTTCAAAGATTGTGCATCACTCTCTTCTGTTACTATTCCAGATAGTATGACTTCCATTGGAGATCAAGCATTTTTCGGTTTCTCCGGACTCACTTCCATCTACATCCCAAATAGCGTGACTTCTATTGGTTCCAACGCATTCAGGGATTGCTCCAGCCTAACTTCCATCAATATTCCGGATAGCATCACTTCCATTAAAGGGGGGCATTCTATGGCATCCCTCAGATCATTTACGATGGCTCCAATTGCACGAATTATTCCGAATGGGGAGCTGATGAAGTCATTCGAAGTGATGGTACCATTTTATACTCCCGTGACGAAAGTAACGGGAGCGACAAATAATTCCGTTTCTTTCCATTATCACGCAAAATACATATTCTGAATCACTAAAACTTACAGAATACATTATATCTAAATAACCGCCAGATACTCTGCAAAAATGCAGATATCTGGCGGTTCTATTCTTAAAGTATTACGACCTCCCCGTCTTACGCCCGCGCGAACAACTCCTGTTCGACGGCTTCCAGCTCGGTTTCAGAATAATCCATGGAAAGAATCATTTCTCTGGATATCCCGTTTTGAAGCATTTTGCGTATTGCATTCATTCTTTCCTCGGAACGTCCTTCTGCCAATCCTATTGAACGTCCTATTTTTTCACGTTCTTCCGCATAATCTTTTGCATAATTCTTCGCATAGTCTTCTACCGTTTTGCACATTTCTCCCAAACCTCCCTCCGTCTCTTTGAAATACTTTACCGCTTTGCTTAATTTAGGAAATTTTGCATTTTCAAATACATCTTTTCGTAAAAATAACTGAAGCAGTTCGGATTTATCCGAGCCATCTTTGACTACCGTGTTGGCGAAGAAGATGTCCTCCCCGTCATCGACAGGCACATAGCCTTCTTTCGTTTTCATACACCGCTTCACATGTGTGATTATCTGCCCGTTATGCAGCGCATCATACTCCGTAATATATAAGATAGTTACCTGCGGGATATCTGAAAAGTCCGTCCCCTTCGGTGTATATGCTGCCGTAGTCGATGCAGCATAGAACCGGTTTCTCTTGATATCGTCGTTGCCGGAACCCTTCTGCACCTCGATGTTCATATATGCTCCGTCTTCCAAAATACAAAGTACATCCAGAATGATTTCTCTGTGCAGACTCGTAATAACGCATTGTGGCGTTACGCTTACCACTGTTAACTGCGGTCTGTCCAAAAGTGTACGGAGTATTTCCTGACAGACTTCTTTGCGCTCTGCCACCAGCCGGAACATGGCATCATCGATGATCCTTAGATTTTCTGCCGTTTCTCTTGTAGCTTTTGAGTATTGTTCATTTTCCACCATCTTACCTCGCTTTCCCTGCCCAACGCAGAACTTTTGGAAAACAGGCAAGATTCGGCTTGTCAGATGCAAAGCATCTGGATTTTGGAGTTATTATATCATCATCCCTTCTTTTAATCAACACCAGCGAACCTGTAACCCTCCTGTTATCCTTTGATTTTTGCCAGTATAACAGGGAAAAAAGCACCTGACAATGTAATTTTGATAAATGCCGTTTTGTACACAATAGATTCAAACTAATTGCTGTGTGTGCCACGGTATTACTTAGAATACGGCACAGAATTTTCAGAGTCATGAATCAACATCATTTTTACACTGTTCCCGCTTCTTCAATCAACTCCTCCAGCTTCTTGAGCGCATCATGCATCCCGCCCACCTGTTGGAATAGTCCGCACTCTACCGCCTGCTTTCCCACCAGGATCGTCCCCAGATCCCTTGTAAGAATTCCCGGCTTTACCATCATACTCTCGAGCCTGTTCTGATCCATACCGGAATGGTCTGCAATAAAGCCCGTAATCCGATCCTGAATCAGTTGAAAATATTCATACGTCTGTGGTGCCCCAAGAACCTGACCGCTCATGCGTACCGGATGGATAATGACCGTTGCAGATGGTGCGATCACCGTATAATCTGCAGCGACAGAAAGCGGCACGCCAATAGAATGACTGTCTCCCATAACAAGTGCCACAGATGGTTTCGACAGGGACGCAATCATTTCTGACAGGGCAAGTCCACAGGATACATCTCCACCGATGGTATTGATCACAAACAAAACACCATCCACCTGCTTCGTACAGTCCAGCGAAGCTAACATCGGGAGCATATGCTCATATTTCGTTGTCTTTGTTGTATTCGAAGAACTCTCATGCCCTTCAATCTCTCCGATAATGGATATCATCTGTATCTTATGTCCCTTTTCATCCTGCAGCATCATATTGCCATATTCCTTGATATTTTCTTCCATTGCTTCCTCCCTTGCGTCTCTATATAAAAAATACAGAAAATGATATTTCATTATCATTTTCTGTATTTTCAGGGTTATTTATTCAAAAATAAAATGTGAAGCCCCCATAATTGAAGTCTTCACATTCTATTTGAAATTATTCTATATATTTATTTAACATCCTTAATGCTGAAGCTCATTCTGCCCATCTTGTCCTTGCCAAGGCATACTACCTTAACATGGTCGCCGAGTGTCAGAACATCCTCAACATGGTTGATTCTCTCTTTGGCGATCTTGGAAATGTGTACCATTCCCTCCTTGCCGGGAGCAAACTCAACGAATGCACCAAATTCCTTGATGCTGACAACCTCGCCCTCAAGGATCTGTCCCTGATGGAAGTCTGTTGTAATGATCTCGATCAGGCGCTTTGCCTCATTCATCATTGCTTCATCCTCACCACAGATAGAAACCTGACCTTCATCGTTGATATCAATCTTAACGCCTGTTCTCTCGATCAGTGCATTGATCGTCTTGCCACGCTGTCCGACAACATCACCGATCTTGGTTGGGTCGATCATGATCTGAATGATCTTCGGAGCAAACTCGCCAACCTTCTCACGAGGCTCGCTGATTGCAGGCTTCATACAGGTATCCATAATGAACATTCTTGCCTCACGGCATCTTGCGATCGCACCCTCAACGATCGGGCGGGTCAGTCCGTGGATCTTGATATCCATCTGGATTGCTGTGATACCATCCTCTGTACCGGTTACCTTAAAGTCCATATCACCAAAGAAGTCCTCAAGACCCTGGATATCGGTCAGAAGTACGAAATCATCATCGGTATCTCCGGTTACGAGACCGCAGGAAATACCTGCAACCATCTTCTTGATCGGCACACCGGCAGCCATAAGAGACATGCAGGATGCACAGGTAGATGCCATGGATGTAGAACCGTTGGACTCGAAGGTCTCGGATACGGAACGGATTGCATATGGGAACTCTTCCTCGCTTGGAAGTACCGGAAGAAGTGCCTTCTCAGCCAGCGCACCATGACCGATCTCGCGACGTCCCGGTCCACGGCTTGGCTTTGTCTCACCAACAGAGTATGAAGGGAAATTATAATGATGCATATATCTCTTCTCTGTCTTGTTGGCATCCAGTCCGTCGATTCTCTGCTTCTCAGAAAGAGGAGCGAGTGTTGTAATATTGCAGATCTGTGTCTGTCCACGGGTGAACATTGCAGAACCATGTACTCTTGGAATCAGATCAACCTCTGCTGCAAGCGGTCTGATCTGTGTGATTTCACGGCCATCCGGACGCTTATGATCCTTTAAGATCATCTTACGAACTGTCTTCTTCTGGTACTGATATACTGCCTCATCCAGAATCTCCAGCCAGTCTTCCTTGTCCGCAAATGCCTCAGCAAGCTTCTCTGTTACCTGACGGACATTCTCTTCTCTTGTCTGCTTATCATCAGAGAATACGGCCTCCTCCATCTCAGCAGGAGGGACGATCTTCTTGATCTCCTCAAACATCTCCTCCGGGATCGCACAACTTGTATACTCATGCTTTGGCTTACCGATCTCCTCTACCATCTGATTGATCAGCGCAATGATCGTCTGGTTGACGTCATGACACTTGTAGATTGCTTCGATCATCTTGTCCTCAGGAATCTCATTGGCTCCTGCCTCGATCATGATAACCTTCTCAGCAGTAGATGCAACGGTCAGACGAAGATCTCCGTTGTCCCATACCTCCTGGCTTGGGTTTACGATAAACTCACCGTCTACCATACCCATCTGGGTTGTTGCACATGGACCGTAAAATGGAATATCTGAAATACTGGTTGCTACGGCAGAGCCGATCATTGCAACGAGCTCCGGACGACACTCCGGATCTACAGAAAGCACCAGATTGTTCAGAGAACAATCATTTCTATAATCCTTTGGGAATAAAGGACGCATCGGACGGTCAATAACACGGGCGGTAAGCACTGCATTCTCTGACGCCTTACCCTCACGCTTATTGAAACCTCCCGGAATCTTTCCTACTGAATACATCTTCTCTTCAAATTCAACTGACAGAGGGAAAAAGTCGATTCCCTCACGTGGCTTCTCTGATGCGGTTGCGGTACACAGAACAGTTGTGTCTCCATAATGCATCAAAGCTGCACCATTTGCCTGCTTTGCAACTCGTCCGATATCAATCGACAGAGTTCTTCCGGCAAGCTCCATGGAATATGTTTTGTATGCCATCGATAATCTCCTTTCCTATGCCCGGCGGGCTTTGCAAAACAAGGCACCCTTGCAGGTGCCTCATCCCTTATTGTATCATGATTATTTTCTAAGACCAAGCTTCTCAATCAGTACACGATATGCATCAAGATCTTTCTTCTTGAGGTACTCAAGAAGGTTACGTCTCTGACCGATCATTTTCAGCATACCACGTCTTGAGTGGTGATCCTTTTTGTTCTCCTTCAGATGCTCAGTGAGCTCACGGATACGGAATGTAAGAATTGCTACCTGTACCTCTGGAGATCCTGTATCCTCTGGTGTACGTCCATACTCTTTTACGATTTCTGCTTTCTGCTCTTTGCTAATCATTGTTCTTCCTCCTAAAATTTAATATATGCCTGTCACTAAGATCCGGTTGGAGTATCCGAAATCTGAGCGACGGTAATCACAACTTATTAAGAATAACACATTGTAATGCGTTTGTAAACCGCTTCGGTTAAATTTCTGCTAATTTTCTGTTATGCTCCAACGCTTCCCGCTTAAATATCAAGCTCAAGCTGGATCTCTTCCTCTGCCTCAATCTTGAAGTCCTCTACCTTTTCCGGATTTACCACCGGCAGATCCTCCAGCGATTCAATGCCGAAGTTACGCAAAAACTCCTCCGTCGTAGCGAAAAGGATCGGGCGACCCGGTGCATCAAGACGCCCAACCTCACAGATCAGCTTGTACTCGACAAGCTTGTTAATCACATGATCACTCTTGACACCACGTATGTGCTCCACCTCCAGCTTTGTGATCGGCTGCTTGTAGGCAATGATCGACAATGTCTCAAGAAGAACATCGGTCAGCACATGCTTCTTCGGCACATGAGCGATCCGAACCAGATATTCATACATGGATGCCTTCGTACACATCTGAAATGCACCATCAAGCTCTATGATCTGTATTCCTCTGTCATCGCCGGCATACCGGTCCATCATGTTGCGGATCACATGACGGCAGGTATCCTCATCCTGCTCTGTGGCTGCAGCGATCCGTTCCAGTTCCACTGCTTCTCCCATGGTAAAAAGAATCGCCTCGATCACCGCTTCCAGATCTGATATTTTCATTTCCTTATCCATACTACTTCTTACATTCCTTTCTCAGCACAAAAAACGAACTCTCTGCGAAACATCTGCCGGGTGAATATATTTATTTCACGCAATATCCTTCCGGATCTTATACGCCACTGGACGGCACAACCTCTACGTCCTTCACACCCGGTACATATGTAATCTGAATATCATCAAAGGTGTTTTCCTGTTCGATCTTAAGCTTACCAACCTTCATCAGCTCCAGGATTCCCAGAAATGTCACGATCAGCATCAGCTTGCTGTGCTGCTCCTCTAGCATTCCGCGGAATGTAAAGTTTCCGTGAAGCATCGCATATTCCTCGATATGCAGCATCCGGTCGGTCAGACTTATCTTCTCCTTCTCGATGTTACCAAACTTGCTTCGGATCGGATCGATCTTGTCGACCTGTTTCTTCATGATATCCCGGAAAATGCTCTGCAGTCTGGAAAGCGTCACATCAGAAAGAAGTTCTCCCACATCGACCTCCTCCTGATACTCGGCAATCTCCTTCGGGATGGACGGATCCTTAAAAATCATTCTCGAGGCATCCAGCTGACGATCCTTCAGCTCATAGGATGCATATTTGTACATCTTATACTGAAGCAGACGTTCAACCAGCTCTGCTCTCGGATCTTCCTCCTCGCCCTCCTCGGTCGGAGGTGCCGGAAGAAGCATTTTGGACTTAATCTTAAGCAGTGTCGCTGCCATGACCAGAAAGTCACTCATCACATCCATATCCTTTGTCTCCATCCGCGACACATAATCCATGTACTGCTCCGTGATCTCAACAATCGGTATATCAAAGATATCAATCTTATTTTTCTCGATCAGATGAAGCAGAAGATCCAACGGACCATCAAATGCTTCCAGCTTAACAGATAAACTCATACCAGCAATCATACCTTTCCAAAATCACAATAATAAAAGAATCAGCCTCGATGCACCATAGTGGATCAGATCAAACAAAAGCACCAGCACAAAGATCAGCTTGACAGTTCCATCCACCTTCAGCATCCCAAGATATCCCGTCGGTGATGTCCCGGCAATCAGAAGTCCCATGTCAAACGTTGACACCGGAAACAGATTTGCCACAAACATCCCAAAGCTGAGCATCGCAAGGTACTGTACGAAAATTGGGGCAATACTCTGCCACCAATGATGTATTACCAGATGATCCAGTCCCTTCACGCCTCCGTAACCGAACCGTAGAACAAGTATGCTGCCCGCAAATACCATGAGCAGACTGACAAGTCCCGCCACCCCCAGACGTCTGTTTGTTATCGGATCCCTGACCCGGTAGAAATACGGCTTGGAAATTGGCACACAGCTGGTAAGGGAAAGAATCAGACCGATCGGATCAATATACCGCCACACCTTCCACGGAGTTGTCCGAAAACAGTGTACAGACCGCTGACAGCACGCATATACAATCAATCGGATTACTTCGTGCCAGATCATCAGCAGCATCGCAGCCACCAGACAGCTCCCTGTTTCTATAAGGATTTCTTTCACCCTGTCACCTCAAATAATCAAACTGAAGACCATACATACGAACGGTATCGCCTTCTTCGATGCCAAGCTTCTCCAGTTCGTCCACAATACCGCTTGTGCGCAGGAACTTCTGGAAAAATTCAAAGCCCTTCTCGGAATCAAGGTTCGTGTAACCAAGCATACGCTCGATCCTTGGTCCCTCGACCACATACATGCCTTCCTTCTCATCGTACTCAACCGTATACGGCTCATCCTTAAAGGTCTCCTGCTCCAGATCATATTCCTGTTCGAACACAACCGGCTCCTGATCCAGCTGGTCAAGCTGTTGTTTCACATAATAAAGAAGCTCCTTGACACCCTTGCCGCTTACGGCAGAGATTGGAAATACCGGGATTCCCTTCGGTTCAAACTCTTCCTTAAGAAGTGTGATCACCGTATCCTCCTCCGTGCCATAAAAGACATCAGTCTTATTCGCTGCGATGACCTGCGGTCTCTTGATAAGCTCCGGACTGTAGTTTTCCAACTCTTTATTGATGACAAGAATATCATTGAGCGGATCGCGTCCCTCTGTAGAAGCTGCATCCACCATATGAATAAAAAGCTTGGTACGCTCGATATGGCGCAAAAACTCATGACCAAGCCCAATGCCCTCTGATGCGCCCTCGATCAATCCCGGAATATCGGCGATCACAAAGCCGTCTGCCCCGTCCAGATCGACAACACCGAGAATCGGGCTCAGTGTTGTGAAATGATAATTGGCAATCTTTGGCTTTGCATTGCTGACTCTGGATAAGAAAGTCGACTTTCCAACATTTGGAAAACCGATCAATCCCACATCTGCGATCGTCTTTAACTCCAGAATAACCTCAAGCTCTCTACCCGGCTTACCCGGCTGTGCATACTTCGGCACCTGCATCGTCGGCGTTGCATAATTCATGTTGCCCTTACCGCCACGACCGCCCTTTAACACAACTTCTCTCTTGTGTTCATGGGACATGTCAATAATGACCTTTCCTGTCTCTGCCTCGCGTACCACAGTTCCCTCCGGCACATGAACAACCATATCCTCGCCATCGGCTCCATGACAACGGCGCTTGCCGCCCGGCTCACCATCGCCCGCAAAATATTTACGGATATGACGAAAGTCATTCAGTGTATTTACGCGGGGATCCACTTCAAATATCAGATCACCACCACGGCCGCCGTCTCCGCCATCCGGACCACCTGCAGCTACATACAGTTCTCTTCGGAAACTCACATGACCGTCTCCGCCTTTTCCGGATCGTATCGTTATCTTCGCACTATCAGCAAACATCATATCCTCCTTTTGTTCAAACTGCTTCCGCTTAGTCGAAAGCCCAATGGAAGCTTCCTACACATACAATAAAGAAATAGGGGCTGCCAGTGGCAACCCCTTATCGGTAACCGGATCCCCGGTCAAAAAGTCTTATTTAGCTTCTACCGGATATACGGAAGCCTGCTTTTTGTCTCTACCTTTTCTCTCGAAACGAACAACACCATCAACAAGTGCAAACAGAGTGTCATCTCCACCGCGTCCAACATTTACACCCGGATGAATCTTTGTACCACGCTGTCTGTATAAAATGTTACCAGCAAGTACGAACTGTCCATCGGCTCTCTTTGCTCCTAATCTCTTAGACTCGGAATCTCTACCGTTCTTTGTAGAACCCATTCCCTTTTTATGAGCAAATAACTGAAGGTTCATCTTTAACATGGTTCTATCCCTCCTGTTTTTTAATTCGAAGTTTAATGTGTTTCTTACCATACTCATCCTGAATGCCATTAAGCCCCAGAACAAGTGATTTCAGTAACAGCTCTGACGATGAACCGACCGGCATGTCCTTTATTTTGAAAAGAACGGTTCCGGTCTCAGGATCTACAGAACTTTCAAATGAATCTTCGGTATACTGCTCGATCGAATTGATCGTGTTGATCACCAGCGCTGACACGGCAGCGCAGACAATGTCCTGACCATATTCTGCATACTCCGCATGACCATTCATCCGAAATCCTGTATACTCCCCGGAGGAAGTCTGAAAAATCTCAACATCTATCATACTGTCACCCTTCTGTGAACTTCACAGAATCCCTGCCATCAGACCGGATTAAGCGTTGATCTTATCGATCTTAACCTGTGTGTAAGCCTGTCTGTGACCGTTTTTCTTATGATATCCGGTTTTTCTCTTATATCTGTAAACGATAACTTTCTTTGCTCTGCCTTCCTTAACAACTGTTGCAGAAACACTTGCATTTGCTACATCAGCACCTGCCTTCATAGCTCCGTCGTTTACAGCCAAAACGCTATCAAATGTAACTGCCTCGCCAGCTTCTGCTGCAAGCTTCTCTACGTTAATGATATCACCCTCGGCTACTTTGTACTGCTTTCCACCTGTTGCAATAATTGCGTACATCTTTGCACCTCCTTATCATTACTCGCCAACTTTGGTATCCGGAAGCATTTCCGACATTTCACAAAACCTCGTTGAGCGGCACACTTGATTATCTTATCATTACACTTCCATTCTGTCAACTGTTTTTTATTATTTTTCCATTGGTAATTTTGAAGACTGCCGCCATCTCACAAAAGCACGAAAATCCCATATAAGATCAGTAGATGTACCGGATAAAACCAATAGAAAAAGCTTCGAGGCAGCCTCGTCCTGCCCGCATCCCTATCCGCCGCATAATAACGCACAAAAAATAACGCCACTGCACCGAACGCCTCCAGCCAGCCCTGACCGACACACAAAAGCAAAATGCTGTATATCAGCAATCGCCAGTCATACTGCCCCACATAAAACGCAAGAATCATTAACACTCCCCAAAACGAATAATCACTTCGGCAAAGCACGGCAGCCACCATGGCAGCCCCAACAATCCCACAAGAAATTGGAATCCGCCACCCTTTTCCAACATACTCCTTCGTCCGGAAAAGTCCCAAAAGCATCATTAGTCCGATTGCAAGCGTCACAAAGACATTCTGATTCCACGGATTCCAGACACGTCCGAAAAACGCGAGATCATACGGAATCTCCGATACCAGTGCAAAGCACCATAGCCGGAAAAGATACTTTCTGCGGCTGTGCGTATAGAAAAAGCCCTGTACCAGAAGAAAACAGATCAGAGGGAAAGAAACCCTTCCAATCCCCCGAAGCAGATAATAACATACCGGCATCGTTTTCACCGGCACAAAAATGCAGCCCACATGATCCAAAACCATCGTTACCATAGCAATCCACTTCAACTGATCTCTTGAGAACTGCTCCTTCGACAATGAAAATACCACCTTCTCCTCTCCCTTCGTAAGCAATCCGTCTTAAAGTGGGCTTGCCCACTTTGCACGTCACCGCACAATTGCTTATGCAATCTTCCTCTGTGCGGTGACCGCATCCTCGCGGGGCGTTTTTACATTATAGGAAACGACAAGTTTCCTATAATGTAAAAAAACAAAAATCTACTCATATACTACGAGTAGATTTCCATTCGGGTTGGGCTGTTATAAATAACAGTTAGCAGTCTGTAGGGGAATCGAACCCCTGTTTTCGCCGTGAGAGGGCGACGTCTTAGCCGCTTGACCAACAGACCAAATATAAAGTTGTAAGCTGTCACATACAGCTAGCAGTCTGTAGGGGAATCGAACCCCTGTTTTCGCCGTGAGAGGGCGACGTCTTAGCCGCTTGACCAACAGACCATTTCGCTGCTGCGCTTTACCGCGTCAGCAGTTGATATATTACACTACTTTCTGACAAAATGCAAGCATTTTTTTGAATTTTTTTGAAATATTTTTTGTAAAACTCCGCGAACCCGCATTATTTCTAGGGTTTAGCGGTTAAAATATTTATCAATTCCGTCTGCCATTCCCTTTGCCATTTTGTTCTGGGTAGACTTTTTCTGCATATAGCGATCCTCTGTCGGATTACTCAAAAATCCCATCTCGATCAGAGTCACCGGAATCTTACTCCAGTTTGTTCCTGTCAGATCGTCTCTGAGAGAGAGACCTCTGCTACGAATTCCTGTCTTCTTACAATAACTGTTCAGCATATACTGAGACAGCTTCTTAGACTTCGCGCTGAGCTTTCCGACATACCGGTTCTTTGTCGACGGATATAACGCAGATGCTCCCCGTACTGACGATGACGCAGAACTGTCCGCATGGATCCTTACATAGATATCAGCACCGCTTTTATTGGCAATCTGCGCCCTCTGCTTATTACTGATATTGACATTATTCTTCGTGCGGATCATAACAACCCTATATCCACGCGATTCAAGCTCCTTACGAAGCTTTTTGGCAACACTTAAGTTAATCTTATACTCCGGCACATGAGAAGACACACCGGTCGCACCTCCGGCAACCTTTGCCTTACGCACTGAAGAACCCGGTCCCACCGGCTCTGTCGAGCTGTTACCGCGGCTCTGATGACCGGCATCGATCGCAACTACCTTTGCATCATCTGTATCTGCATCCGAACTGCGCTCTGCAGCCTTAGCCTTATTCCCCTGGGAACGAAGTGTGCCAAACTTGTTCAACGGATAGATCCGAAGTACAGCCCTTCCCTCAATCTTGTCGCGGGATACCGGACCAACCTCCTCATAACGGCTGTCCTCGCTGACCTCACGATTATCTCCCAACACAAAATATTCATCCTTGCCGAGCTTTAACGGCTCCGAGGCAATGCCGGATTCCGTCATCGGATCCTTGCCATAATTCTCCTTAAGAACCTTTCCATCAATATAAATCGTATCTCCCACGATCTGTATCGTCTCTCCCGGCAGACCGATTACCCGCTTAATGTAATAATCCTCATTCTCTCTGCCATATGGATAAAATACGATCACATCAAACCGTTTTGGATCGGAGAAGCGGTAAGACAGCTTATCGACCAGAAGGTTATCCTGATCCTGCAGTGTCGCCTCCATAGAGGTACCATCCACGATCGTACGCTGTATCACATAGCGCGGCACAACCATCACACATACCACAATGATCGCCACATAAACAAGCAGCTCAAAAATGGCACTTCGGATGCGCTGTACCTTTGATGGTTTCTTCGTATTATCCTTATCCTGTGTATTTTCTTCTACCGGGCAGTTTTCTTCCTGCTCCACTTCATTTGTCTGATCCTGGTTTTGTTCCATCATCAACAAGCTCCTATCCTGACAATTTGATTAGTCTTCCTCAGAAAAAGAAAGGAATGACTCTGCTTCCTCTGCTCTCTCCTGTGCCTCTTTGGCTTTCTTTGCCTCAAGCTCAGCAGCCTCTTCCTCGCTGAGAATACGGATTTTGGAATTGCTTAACTCCTCAATTGCTATAGACAGCGGTTTTGGACATTTGGATTTTACGAGTGGCTGAACTCCATCAATCAGCTGACGTGCTCTCTTGGAGGTTGCCAGAACGATAGAATAACGGCTGTTGACTACCGGAGCCTCACCGGTCTCTACCTCACTGTTTACTAATTTCATTAAATCTGTATAAGATGGATGTAACATAAATATACCCCTTTCAATTGTAATCTGATTAATTTGAAAATATTGCACTAGCTATTAGAATATCGCAAAAAGATAAATTTATCAACTATCTTTTTTCAAACTCCTGTTTTATTTTCTGAATGAAGCCCTCCTGCTGTTCTCTCTTATAATGAAGAGAACGGATCAGCTGATGGACATTCTCCACGCATTCATCAAGATCATCGTTAATGACAACATAGTCGTATTCTTTCATATAAGCACTCTCTTCTTTGGCTCTCGCCATGCGCTCACGGATCACCTCTGCCGTCTCTGTTCCTCTGCTGACCAGCCGCCGTTCCAGTTCATCCACCGTTGGCGGTGTCAGAAAGATCAGATTTACCTCCGGAAGGATCTCGCGGACACGAAGCGCTCCCTGCATTTCAATTTCAAGAATAACGTCTTTGCCCTGCTCCAGCTGCTGCACCACATATTCCTTTGGTGTTCCGTAATAATTTCCGACATACTGCGCATACTCAATGAGCTGATGCTCTCTGATCATTTTCTCAAACTCTTCTTTTGTTTTGAAGAAATATTCTCTACCATCCTGCTCCCCCTCCCGCGGTGATCGGGTTGTCGCTGAGATCGACAGACCATAATCGTATTCTTGAAGGAGCTGTTTAACAACGGTTCCTTTCCCGGCTCCCGAAAATCCTGAAATCACTGTAAGAACTCCTCTGTCTGACATTTTTATTCCTCCATTTCCTCATTATGCTTCTCATAATTCATCGGCGTTTTCACTCTGCTCTCAATCGTTTCAGGCAGAAGTGCCGACAAAACAAGATGTCCACTGTCCATGACCAGAATGCATTTTGTTTTTCTGCCACAGGTGGCATCCACCGCCAGCCCTGCATCCTTGGCATTTTGAATCATCCGCTTGATCGGTGCCGCATCGGCACGCACAATGCTGATGACCTTATTCATATTAACCACATTCCCATAACCGACATTTACCAGCATTTTATTTCCTCCCGGCTCTGCCATTATTCAATGTTCTGAATCTGCTCTCTGACCTTCTCGATCTCCGTCTTCAGATCAATGGCAATATTGGAAAGTGTCCTGTCATTTGCTTTTGAAAGAATGGTATTAGATTCTCGATTCATCTCCTGTGCGATAAAGTCGAGCTTGCGTCCGATGTTCTCTCCCAGCAGCAATGTATCTCTCATATTCTTGATATGGCTGTGAAGCCGGACTGTCTCTTCATCCACACAGACCTTATCTGCATAGATCGTAAGCTCTGTCGCAAGCACACGCTCATCAATATTCTTATCACCAAGCAGCTCCTCTACCTTATCTGTGATCTTCTGTCTGTACTCAGCAAGCATCTCCGGAGAACGCTTCTCCACATCGCATACCATCTGCTCAATACCATCTAACTTCTCATTCAGATCACGGAACAGATGCTCCCCTTCCTTCTCTCGGGATTCTGCAAAACGTGTGGCAGCCTCTCTTAACGTCTGCTCCAGCACCGGAAACAGCGTCTCTTCATCGTCTTCCATCTCATCCAGAGCGATCACATCCGGCATACGGATCAGCGCTGCCGCAGAGATTCCCTTTTCAATACCAAAGGCGGCAGTCGCCTTCTCGATCGCATCCATATAGCCTCTTGCAACGGTATCGTGGTAATCCACCTTTGTCCGCTTTCCGGCATAATCCTCATAAGAAATATAAATATCAATCTTACCTCTGGAAGCATATTCCTTCACGGTGGAACGCACTGCATTCTCAAATGCATTAAACTTCTTAGGAAGCTTGATCCCGATATCGCAGTATCTGTGATTGACCGCCTTCATCTCCACTGTCATCTTATATTCCTCGGTGATCACTTCGCTTCTTCCAAAGCCTGTCATACTTTTAATCATATTTTCCCCATTTCTGTGTACAGCTCCCCTTTTGATTCCGGTCCTGCACACCCGGCCGGCATCATTTTCTATCATTAACCGTTGCTTTATTTGTGTTCCTGCTTGTCTGTCACTAATACATCTGCAGCTTCCACAGTCCGCCCCGGCATGTTTTCCCCGGCTTCCACGGCCTTCCCATACTCGTCTCTGCCGCCTTCTGCCAAATCGTCCACTGTCTTCTCCGATGCATTTTGACTATCCTGCCCTGCTGCATTCTTCAGCTTCGTCTGTTCTCCCTCCGCATCCGAAACATCTATCGGCTTTTGGTCTAACAGCTGCATCAGCGTTATTTTATCCTCTGCATCTCTACGCAGATTTGCATTTCTCTTTTCCTTCTTCGTATACAGGATATAATGCTTATCTCCCCGGACATCAGACTGAATACTCTTCAGATCCTTATACATCTCTGTCTCCGTACTAAGTCTCTTATGATACAGCCGAAGCTCCAGATAGTCCTTCAGCAGACGATAGATCATCGCAAACAACGGCACTCCGACGATCATGCCGGCAATGCCCCACATTCCGCCGAACAGCAGGATCGCAAAAAGCACCCAGAATGCGGTCAGACCGGTCGATTCGCCAAGAATAGCAGGTCCTATTACGTTTCCGTCCAGCTGCTGCAGAATAATGATAAAAACCACAAAATATAAACACTGCATCGGGCTGACCAACAGGATCAGTAACGCACTCGGCACCGCTCCAATATACGGACCGAATACAGGGATCACATTCGTCACACCAACAATCACGCTGATCAACAGCGGATACGGCAGCTTCAGGATCCACATTACAATAAAACAGATCACTCCGATAATCGCCGAGTCCACGATCTTACCAACAATGAAGCCGCTAAATGTATCATTTGTCATGCGGCTGTAATGCAAGATCACATCTGCCTGCTTCTTTCCAAAGACCGCATAGATCATTTTCTTTGCCTGTGCCAAAAACTTCTCCTTGCCAAGCAGCAGATACACGGCAACAATACAGCCAATCAGCAGATTATACAGTACCCCAAGCACACTGAACACACCACTTGCGAACATTGATGCAAGTGAATTGACATTCGGCAGGAATCCGGTCTGCAGCCACGGAAGCAGATCCTTCTGTGTCCACTCATCCAGACTGTCAGCCAAATGAAGCAGCACATCCTGAAACTGATTGGCCATATAAGGATTGTCCGTAACCCACTTGCTGACCTTATGATAATAATCCTGTGCCTGATCCGGCAGCGTATTGGCAAGTGCAATGACACTGTTAAACACCTGCGGGATCAGCATCCAGAGCAGCACGGTAATGATCAGCAGACCTGTGATCATCGCCAGGATCAGGCTGATCACCTTGGAAAACTTCTGATAACGTTCCACATACCGCTCCTCGTCCTCCGGTATCTTTCTTCCAAGCAGGCGGTAAAATACATTGCCGTAAAATACCATCAGCGGATTCAGCAGGTACGCGATCACCAGACCGTATATTACCGGCATCAGAAGCTTCACCAGCGTCCGCACTGCCTTCAGAATATGCACCATATTAGATAGGCAGTAAAATATAACGATTGATATGATAATAACAAGAAACAGGCCAAACCAGTGACCAAGCATTCCCCGGAAACGTTTCTTTTTCTTTTGTTGTGATGCCACATAATCCGGATGAAAGATTTCCTCCGGCTCCTGTACAGATATATCTATATTTTTTGTCTGCTTCTTCTCCATAAGCACTCCTCATTTCTACACTTTTGCTGACATTCGATGTAAATCGTTTACACACACTCTTTCTTATGATAAACGATTCGCCCTCAAAAAGCAATAGCGAGGCGGTACCTCCTTTCTTTATAGGAAGCAGGAAAATACGGACGCTCCAACAACTGTCAAAAGACCTGCAACCGCAATCGACAAGCCGGAAACCGCCCCTTCAGTCTCTCCCATTTCCATTGCCTTGGAGGTACCGATCGCATGTGATGCCGTTCCGATCGCAACACCTCTTGCAACCGGCTCCGTGATCTTAAAGATCCTGCACGCCGTCTCCGCCAGAACACTCCCAAGAATACCGGTAATAATTATGATTGCCACAGTAAGTGTCACATAACCGCCAAGCTCCTCCGAAACGCCCATCCCGATCGCTGTTGTGATCGATTTTGGCAGGAGCGTCGCATACTCCTTGTGATTCAGTCCAAAGAAAACAGACATGGCAAGCACACTGCAAAGACTTGTCAATACCCCCGAAAGTATCCCCACCATGATCGCACGGAAGTTCTTTTTCAAAAACTCAATCTGCTCATAAAGAGGAATCGCAAGGCAGACCGTTGCCGGTGTCAGAAAATAGCTGATCACATCCGCCCCCTCCTGATACTCTCTGTAATCTGTCCCTGAAACGCCAAGAAAGACCATAATCAAAATAACAGAGATTAATAACGGATTAAAAATTGCCCTATGAAATTTTCTCTGCAACAGCATTCCAATTCCATATGCCACAAAGCTCAACGCCACACCCCAGAATACCGAATCCTGCATAAACTCACTCATTGGTCTGCTCCTCCCCTGTCATCGTCTGCGTTACCCTGCCTGCCACCAGCATCACAAGCAGTGTACTCACAAGCGTGATCACTACATATGGCACCAGCACCGGCATTAATGTATGATATGCTCCGAGCAGTCCGACTGCCGCAGGAATAAACATAAGCGGCATTACCTCGATCAGAAAACGACCGGTCTCACGAACCTCTTCCACTGGTATGATCCCTGTCGACAATGCCGTAAACAGTATTGCCAGACCATAAATGCTTGCCGGCACCGGGAGTGGAACAATACTATGTAATATTTCTCCTAATAATGAAATAAAAAGAATAATTGAAAACTGCTTCAGATACTTCAATCGAAAAACACCTCTTTCTCTCTGTGAATATTCGCTATGTACTTTTGATATAACTGCTGTTTACAGACAGCGTTTTTTAGAGTATACCTATTAAAATGTTTTGTCAACAAGGAATTTAGAATCAAAGAATTAAAAAAAATCAAAAAAAGGGCTTTTCAAATGATTTATTTTGTGATATAGTAATCTGCAGTTGGATAACGAACGGAACAAGGGTGTTCTCATTACTTGTAATGAGTACGCCCTTTTTTACTAATCAGACTGACATAAACCGTTTATCCAGCATCCATGAGACGGTCATCGACAACAGGGTTTGACACATTATCCGACCGCCTCATAAAATAAAAAGTCAGTTGATGATGAAAGGATGGTAGGAATTATGGAACAAAACGTAATTGAGCAGGTTTTTGGTAAAGACGTGTTCAACGATGAGGTAATGAAAGAAAAGTTGCCTAAGGACGTCTACAAATCATGGAAGAAAACATTAGAGAATGGCGAGGATCTCAATCAGGATATCGCAAACGTTGTAGCTCATGCCATGAAAGAGTGGGCTTTAGAGCACGGCGCTACTCATTATACACACTGGTTTCAGCCAATGACCGGTATTACAGCAGAGAAGCATGATTCATTCTTAAGTCCTGCATCTGACAGCAAACCGGTTCTTGAATTTTCCGGCAAGGAGCTGATCAAGGGTGAACCGGATGCTTCTTCTTTCCCTTCAGGTGGTCTTCGTGCGACCTTTGAGGCAAGAGGATATACAGCATGGGATTGTACATCACCTGCATTCCTGCGTGAGGATGCTGCCGGTGTTACACTCTGCATCCCTACCGCATTTTGTTCATATACAGGTGAGGCACTTGATAAGAAAACTCCTCTCCTTCGTTCCATGGAAGCGCTCAGCAAACAGGCTGTCCGTATCGTAAAGCTTTTCGGATATGATGATGTCAAGAAGGTATCCTGCTCCGTAGGACCTGAGCAGGAATATTTCCTGGTTGACAGAGATAAATATTTACAGCGTAAAGATCTGATCTTCACCGGTCGTACTCTTTTCGGTGCACCGGCTCCAAAGGGTCAGGAGCTTGATGATCACTACTTCGGCACCATCAAGGAGCGCATCGCTGCATTCATGAAGGATCTCAACATTGAGCTCTGGAAGCTCGGAATCCTTTCCAAGACACAGCATAACGAGGTTGCTCCGGCTCAGCATGAGATGGCTCCAATCTTTACAACTGCTAATATCTCTACCGATCATAACCAGCTTGTTATGGAGCTGATGAAAAAGGTAGCTAAGAGACATAATCTTGAGTGTCTGCTTCATGAGAAGCCATTTGCAGGTGTAAACGGTTCCGGTAAGCATGACAACTGGTCTATCGTAACCGATACCGGAATCAACCTTCTGGATCCGGGCAAGAAACCACATGAGAACAAGCTATTCCTTCTGACACTTGCCGCTGTGATCAAGGCTGTTGATGACAACGCAGAGCTTCTTCGTCTGTCTGCTTCCAGCCCTGGAAACGACCACAGACTCGGAGCAAACGAGGCACCGCCTGCTATCATTTCTATCTTCCTTGGCGAGCAGCTTGAGGATATCATTGAGCAGATCATCCGAGGTGATGTTTCTTCCTCTATCCAGGGTGAGAAGCTTGATACCGGTGTTCATGTTCTTCCGGTACTGAAGAAGGATGCTACTGACAGAAACCGTACATCTCCATTCGCATTCACCGGTAATAAGTTCGAGTTCCGTATGCTTGGTTCTTCCATGTCCATCTCCGGTCCAAACTTTACATTAAACACTATGGTTGCCGATGTCCTTCAGGATTTTGCAGATGAACTTGAGCAGGCAGACGATTTCGACTCTGCTGTTGACGCTCTGATCAAGAAAACCGTCACCGAGCATCAGCGTATCATCTTCAACGGAGACGGATATTCTAATGAGTGGGTTGAGGAAGCTGAGAGACGTGGTCTTCCAAACATCAAGTCCATGGTTGAGGCAATTCCTTATCTTGCAACAGACAAGAGCGTAAATCTTTTTGAGAGACAGAATGTCATGACAAAGGCAGAGCTTGAGTCTCGTGTAGAGATTAACTATGAGAGCTACTCAAAAACGATCAACATTGAGGCTAAGACAATGATTGATATGGCTGGCAAACAGTTCATTCCATCTGTTATCAAATATACAACAAGCCTTGCAGATTCTATCACAAAGGTTCAGACTGCATGTCCGGATGCTGATGTATCTGTACAGACTGAGCTGTTAAAGAAAACATCTGCTCTCCTTGCTTCTGCACAGAAGGCACTGGCTGCCCTTGAAAAGGCAGTTGATGAGGCAGATACTAAGGAAGAGGGCAAGGAACAGGCTCTGTTCTTCCGCGAGGTTGTATTTGCTGATATGGAGACACTCCGTGCTCCGATCGATGAGCTGGAGATGATCGTCGATAAGACGTACTGGCCGGTACCAACCTACGGCGATCTGCTGTTCGAGGTATAATACATACCTTTGAACCGTAGAGAATAATTATGCTTTCATATTATAATATTCCCAATTTATAAATGAATCAGAGAAGGGGCGGTTGACCGTATGGCAATCGTCTCTTTTCTTGTGTTATCATTCCGTTTATGATATACTTAAAGTTATCAATGCAGATGTTTTTTGTTCGTAAATATATCTGTCTATCACTACATAATACATATGGAGGTACCCATTATGAACAATAAAAAAATCGTGGTTGCTCTTGGTCATAACGCCCTTGGCAGCACCTTTCCGGAGCAGAAGGCTGCCGTAAAGAAAGCCGCTGCAGCAATTGCCGATCTCGTTGAGGCAAAGTATCAGGTTGTGATCACGCACAGTAACGGACCACAGGTCGGCATGATCCACGCAGCAATGACCGAGTATTCTCTTCTCGAGCCGGACAATACAGTAGCACCAATGTCCATCTGCAGCGCAATGAGCCAGGGCTACATTGGCTATGATCTTCAGAATGAGATCCGCACCGAGTTGTTAAACCGCGGTATCTACAAGCCGGTCACCACACTGATCACACAGGTTCGTGTTGATCCGTTTGACGCAGCCTTCAGCCAGCCATCCAAAGTCATCGGTCGTTATATGACAGAGGAGGAAGCCAAAGCTGAGGAAAAGAAAAACAACCATGTCATCAAGGACGGCGACAAAGGTTACCGCCGTATCATCGGCGCCCCACGTCCAATCGAAATCTATGAATTAGATGCGATCAAGGCACTCCTCGACGCAGATCAGATTGTCATTGCCTGCGGTGGTGGCGGAATTCCTGTTCTGCAGCAGGGAACCCGCTTAAAGGGAGCCAGCGCTGTTATTGAGAAGGATCTTACCAGTGCATGTCTCGCAGAGGGTATTCAGGCAGATATGCTTCTCCTGCTTACCGGTGTCGAGAAGGTTATGCTGAACTTTGACACGCCACAGGCAACACCGTTAGATCATCTCTCTGTTGAGGAGGCAACCAGATATATTGATGAAGGACAGTTCACTACAGGAGCAATGCTTCCAAAGATCGAGGCTGCTGTTTCCTTCGCATCCTCCTCTCCTGCCCACAAGTCTGTTATCACTGACCTGAACACTGCTTTGGACGGCGTAGCCGGCAAGACCGGAACTGTGATCACGGCAGATTAAGACAATAATTTTTTCATCATATAATCATAAAAACCAGCCCTCATATCGGAACAAATCCGTATGCGGGCTGGTTTTTTATACACCTGACATTTTCCTATACCAAAAAAACAGAATCCATACCGGTGTAGATCGGTATGGATTCTGTTTTTATATACACACATCTAACAGATGCCACGGATTGCTCCATTGCGATGCAATTTTGCAATCCGACAACCAGACAACCATTCATATATAGGTACATATTGCTGATCTGTCTGCCGGCATCATAATATTATATATTACTCTCTTGCTTGATATCTTACTTTGCATAGGAACCACTCTTGGAGATTGTTGCCACATCCACGATAGAAAGATGTGTCTTATCTGAGTTCTCCAAACTGGTCAGCAGTGCATTGGCAGTATCAAGTGAAGTAAGAACGTTTACACCTGTCTCGATCGCAGTACGGCGGATCAGGAAACCATCCTTCATCTTGTCGCCGTGTGTCGGTGTATCGATAACGAGATCGATCTGATGCTCCAGAAGCAGATCCATCAGTGTCGGTGCTTCCTCATTGATACGGTTTACCGGAATGGCAAGCACACCGTTCTCATTCAGTACACGTGCCGTATTTCTCGTTGCGAAGATCTCATAGCCAAGCTTCTTAAAACGTTTTGCCACTCCAACAGCTTCCAGCTTATCCGAATCCTTAACGGAAATGATCATCTTCTTATGCTTTGGAAGGTTCACTCCAGCTCCGAGGAATGCCTTATACAGAGCCTCATCAAATGTCTTGGCGATACCAAGGCACTCACCGGTAGACTTCATTTCCGGTCCGAGGGAAATCTCAGCTCCACGAAGCTTCTCAAAGGAGAATACCGGCATCTTGATTGCAAGATAGCCTGCATCCGGTGCCAGACCCGGCTCAAAGCCAAGATCACGGATCTTTGCTCCAAGAATTACGCGGGATGCCAGATCAACGATCGGAATACCGGTAACCTTGCTGATATATGGTACGGTTCGGCTGGAACGAGGATTTACCTCAATCACATAAACCTCATCCTGATATACGATAAACTGAATATTGATCAGTCCGATTACATGCAGGGAACGTGCCAGCTTGCCGGTGTAATCAACCAGAACTCGCTTGATCTTCTCTGAGATCGTCTGTGCCGGATATACGGAGATACTGTCTCCGGAATGGATACCTGCTCTCTCGATATGCTCCATGATACCCGGGATCAAAATGTCCTCGCCATCGCATACCGCATCGACCTCAATTTCCTTACCCATCAGGTACTTATCGATCAGGATCGGATGCTCCTGATGATAACGGTTGATAACCGCCATAAACTCTACGATATCCTGATCGCGTACTGCGATCTGCATACCCTGCCCTCCAAGCACATAGGACGGACGGATCAGCACCGGATAACCAAGCTCATTGGCAACCTTTAACGCTTCCTCTGTCGTAAATACCGTATCACCCTTTGCTCTCGGAATACAGCACTGCTCCAGAATCTCATCGAACAGCTCGCGATCCTCTGCAGCATCTACATTCTCTGCGCTTGTTCCAAGGATCTTAACACCCATCTTGATCAGGGATTCTGTCAGATTGATGGCAGTCTGTCCACCAAACTGTACAACGGCTCCGTCCGGCTTCTCCAGACGAACGATATTTTCTACATCCTCCGGTGTCAGCGGCTCGAAATACAGCTTATCTGCAATATCAAAGTCGGTGCTGACAGTCTCCGGGTTGTTATTTACAATAATGGTCTCATAGCCCTCCTGCTTCAGCGCCCATACGCTGTGAACAGAACAGTAATCGAACTCGATACCCTGACCGATACGGATCGGACCGGAACCAAGTACCATGATCTTCTTGTGGTCTCTTGTCTCCTCAACCTCGTTGCTTCCATCAAAGCAGCCATAATAATACGGTGTCTCAGATGCAAACTCAGCCGCACAGGTATCAACCATCTTAAATGCTGCGGTAATGCCATACTCATAACGGAGCTGCTTGACCTCTTCCTCGGTCTTTCCGGTCCAGCGTGCGATCACGTTGTCCGGGAACTCCATTCTCTTCGCTTCCTTCATGAGTTCCTTGTCGATATTGCCGCCACATGCCTTGAGCTTCTTCTCCATCTCAACAAGGATCGCAATCTTATCAATGAACCACTTGTCAATCTTTGTAATCTCATGGATCTTGTCGTAGGATGCGAGACCACGACGGAGAATCTCAGCAATCAGATAGATACGGCGGTCATCCACGATATCCAACTTCTCAAGTACATCCTCATCGGACATGCCATCATAATCACCAGTTTCCAGACAGTCTACATGCTGTGCCAGAGAACGAATTGCTTTCATCAGACCACCCTCGAAGTTTGTACAGATACTCATAACCTCACCGGTTGCTTTCATCTGTGTGGTCAGTGTACGCTTCGCATTGATAAACTTATCAAACGGAAGTCTCGGAATCTTTACAACACAGTAGTCCAATGCCGGCTCAAAGCTTGCGTAAGTCTTTCCGGTAACGGCATTCGGGATCTCATCCAGTGTATAGCCAAGCGCGATCTTCGCTGCCACCTTGGCGATCGGATAACCGGTTGCCTTTGATGCCAGTGCGGAGGAACGGCTTACACGAGGGTTTACCTCTATGACACAATATTCAAAGGATGTCGGATGAAGCGCAAACTGTACGTTACATCCACCTGTCACACCAAGCTCGCTGATGATCTTGAGTGCAGAGGTACGAAGCATCTGATACTCCTTGTCAGACAGTGTCTGTGAAGGAGCCACAACGATACTGTCTCCGGTATGTACGCCAACCGGATCAAGGTTTTCCATGTTACATACGGTAATGCAGTTGCCATTGCTGTCACGCATTACCTCATACTCAATCTCCTTCCAGCCGGCGATACATCTCTCAACCAGAACCTGACCGACACGGGAAAGACGAAGTCCGTTGGAAAGGATTTCCTCAAGCTCCTCCTGGTTATGCGCGATTCCACCGCCGGAACCACCAAGTGTATATGCTGGTCTGAGCACAACCGGATAACCGATCTTATCCGCAAATGTCACACCATCTTCAATATTCTCTACAAGTTCGGAAGGCGCACATGGCTCACCGATACGCTCCATCAGATCCTTAAACTCCTGACGTCCCTCTGCGTTACGGATCGTCTCTGCTGTTGTTCCGAGAAGCTTTACATTATGACTGTCCAGAAAACCGGATTCTGCGAGTTCCATACCAAGATTCAGACCAGCCTGTCCACCCATGTTCGGAAGCAGACTGTCCGGCTTTTCTACCTCAATAATATGCTGAAGCACCTCAACGGTCAGCGGCTCAATATAAACCTTATCGGCGATGTCCTTATCAGTCATGATCGTTGCAGGATTGGAATTGACAAGGATAACCTCCATTCCCTCTTCCTTCAGAGAACGGCATGCCTGTGTTCCCGCATAGTCAAACTCGGCCGCCTGTCCGATAACGATCGGACCGGAACCAATTACTAATACACGTTTAATTCCCTCTAATTTTGGCATTACTGATTACCTCCCATCATTTTGATAAATTCCTCAAACAGCACTTCTGAATCCTTTGGTCCTGCATTTGCCTCCGGGTGGAACTGTACGGTTTTAACCGGCTTTCCGATATATTCAAGCCCCTCAATAGTCTTATCGTTTACATTGACAAACCAAGGCTTTGCCTTTGTCTCATCAAGTGATTCGCCATCCACAACATATCCGTGGTTCTGGGAAGAAATATATACTCTTCTTGTATGCAGATCCATAACCGGATGGTTCGCACCACGGTGACCGTATTTCATCTTGTATGTCTTAAAGCCATGTGCCAATGCCATAAGCTGATGTCCCAGACAGATTGCAAAGATCGGAATGCTTGATTCTGACAGCTTCTTAATCTGCTCAATGATCTCCACACACTCTGCCGGATCTCCCGGTCCGTTGGTGATCATGATACCGTCCGGCTTTGCAGCGATCACATCGTCTGCATTAAAATCACATGGATACACATCGACCTCACAGCCTCTGTTTAACAGGCAGCGGATGATGTTATTCTTTGTTCCGACATCAATCACTGCAACCTTAAACTTTGTCTCGGTCTTTGCAGAACCGAGATCACCCGGCTTGAAGGACTCCTTCTCGCTTCGCGAAACCTTCTTCACAACACCTGTTACGGTATATTCCTTCAGCTTTGGAAGAATCTCATCCAGATTGTAATTCTCATTGGTTGTGATCATTCCGTTCATGGTTCCCTTCTCACGAAGGATCTTCGTAAGGGCTCTGGTATCAATACCGTAGATGCCCGGAATGTCCTGATCCTCCAGAAACTTCTGTAAGGTATCTTCACATCGGAAATTGCTTGGCATACGGGAAATTTCTCTGGTGATAAAACCGTCCGGCCATCCCTTTCGCGACTCCATATCTGCATAGGTAACACCATAATTACCGATCAACGGATATGTCATCGTTACCGCCTGTCCCGCATAACTCGGATCAGTCAGGACCTCAAGATATCCGGTCATTGACGTATTAAATACGATCTCACTGATCACTTCCTTGCGGGAGCCAACACTCTTGCCCTCAAATACTGTTCCATCCTCTAAAATAAGAAACGCTTTCATCTAAATTTCCCATTCCTTTCCATTTAGTTCTAGTATCATTTCAGCAGTTTCAACTAAATTTATCGCACTGTCCATGCTTATTTTTTGTATGTATCTATGTGCTTCTTCCTCTGTCATCTGGTTTCTCTCCATCAACAGCTCTTTTGCTTTCTGAATTATTCTTTTCTCACCTTCTGACCGTACCTTCGGCTTGTTCTTCTGCTTTTTCTTCCAGCGCCGGTACTGCACCATCATCATGTTCAGGGTGTCAAGCAGATCCTGTACCTTTAGCGGCATTGGCAGCGACACAATCTCACTGATATCGCTGTCCTCCAGCTTTGCCGGCGATGCCATCAGAAGCATTTGAAATCCCTTCGGCAGATAATCAAGTATCTCTGAGAAATGCATATCGCTGAAGCGATAGCCACAGATCACTACACCGCCATCCAGTTCGTTCACCGCACCGACAACCTGCGCGCCATTATCACATACCAGACTGACATCATACCCGTTTCGAAGCAGAAGTTTTTTAAGATTTTTTGCATCGTCCAGTTTTGGAAATGCAATGATGATATCTGCCATAAAAACCTCCCGTGTATCGGTTACTTATCAGCGGTACTGCTTATACTGTTCCAAGATAACGCTCTGTCTCCCAGTGGGTTACCTGTCTGCAGTATTCTTCCCATTCTGCATCCTTTGTAGAGATCAGATAATTCGATACATGTGCTCCCAGCACCTCCCGCAGGAACTCATCATTTTCAAAACGCTTCACAGCTTCATAAAGCGTCCTTGGAAGTCTCTCACGTTTAGCAAGCTCTTCCTTTGACATTTTGTCCATGCATACCGGCGGCTCAAGCTGCTTACGGACACCATCCATTCCTGCCGCCAGACAAGCTGCGATCACCAGATAGGGATTCGCCGCACCGTCCGGATTACGAAGAACGATCCTTCCGCCATCTCCACCAACCGATGTCAGACGGATCAGAGGGCTGGAATTATGTACGGACCAGCTCACCCTGAGCGGTGCAAGAAATCCCGGAACCAGACGCTTGTAGGAGTTTACCAGCGGATTGGTTACCAGAGACATATCTGCAATATGTTCAAGCATGCCCGCCATAAAAGCATATCCTTCCTTGCTCACACCGGCTGAGTCCGATGCATCCGTAAAGACATTCTGACCGTTCTTTGATAAAGAAAATGTATAATGCGCTCCGGAGCCCTTGGAATCCTTCTTCGGCTTCGGCATAAATGTCGCATGCAGTCCGTGACGCTTTGCTACGGTCCGGATAACCAGACGGGATGTCATAATGTTGTCTGCCATCGCAAGCGCATTGGTGTATGACATGTCAAGCACATGCTGTGCCGCCTCATCGGAATGATAGGAGGACTCGGTTGAAATCCCCATATCTGCAAGATATAAGACCATGTCACGTCTTGCATTCTCACCGCAGTCCGCAGGCCCAACATCAAAATAGCCGCCCTTCTCGCTGGAATTATGGGTCGGCTCTCCGTTTTCGCCAAGGTCAAACAAGAAAAATTCATTCTTGAGGGCAACGTCAAAATCGTACCCCATCTCCTTTGCCTGCGCAATTGTTCTTTTCAAAATGTAACGGCTGTCGCCGTCGAAAGGTGTTCCATCCGGTTTCACGATATCACAGATAAAACGAGCTACTTTGCCATGCTGTGGACGCCATGGAAAAATAACAAATGTATCTAAATCAGGAATTAAGAATAACTCCTCCATATCGCCATCAAAGCCATCAACCGCCGCACAGTCAAACTGACATCTGCCGTCTAAGATCTTATCAATCTGATCAACGGTCGTCGCCATGTTTTTAAGATTGCCGGCAATATCCGTAAACTGAAGACGGATAAATTCGATATCTTCCTCTTCGATCATGTCCAATATGTCGTCTCTGGTATAATTTGCCACGCTGCATCCTCCTATTCGCCATGATAATTCATCGTTCATATTGTATCAACGCATTTCTCCTTATTATATATCGTATAGAGTGGGATGTCAAAGATAATTTTCAAAGATTTACTTCTTACATATAGCACAACAGGCGAAGCCATAAAACCAGGTCTAATATATTATTTTATTGATGTGAAATATCTTATCTTCCATTTCTATATTCCACAACATCCTCCAAGCGTTTCCGCGGTCTCTTATCCGGAACCTCGTCCGGGTATCCAACTGCAACAATCCCTGCAAAGGGAGTCTTCCGGTCGACCAATTTGTCTTTTTCGTCCCCCTGATATACGATGAACTTCCAGGGCTGCCTGTTTTTGGCAGATGGTGTGATGGTCGTGCTGTATAGTATTTCTTCAATAATTTTTCTATCAACCTTATCGATTCTGTATTTTCTAATACTTCTTCGGTTCTCTATTTCCTGAATCATCCTTTTCCCACATTTACAACTTATATTGCTGATTTTTCACACAAAAATTATCTCCTAAATCATAATACAATTCAGGAGATAATTCAATAAATGCATAGAATGCACTGTATTCTAATTTTCTCTAGGCGTTTCGGCTGATCCACCTGCTCATCTGTGACATTTATGGTCGATAACTTCTTTTTAAGAAGTTGACCAGACCATTTTTCCAGACCTTTTCTTCATGTGTCCCACCCGGATACTGATACCAGATATGATCCACTTTATTTTCTTCCAGCGACTGATGATAATTAAACGGATTATTTCCTATCGTGCTATCTGCGTCACCGCTGCAAAGAAGTACCGTTTGCGGTTGATACGTCCAGCCGTCCAGCGTCAGAATACTTCGATCCAGCGTTGGTGCCGCAGAAAATGAACCGATGTAATTAAAATGATCCTTAATGGCAAATCCCAGTCTGAGAGCCTCCATGCCACCCATAGAAAGACCACATACTCCGGTATCCTCCCGCTTTACAGAAACCGGATAATTTTTTTGAATATAAGGCTCCAGATCGTTCAAAAACTCTTTCTCAAATATGGTAAACGCTCCAATATTGTCGCCGGAAAATGTGTCCTTGTTCAATCCATTCTTTGGCACAACGCTTGGAAGTACTGCGATCACCGGTGGAACCTCTCCGCGGTTGATCATGTTGCTGAGTATCTCATTTAATGACATATACCGCCACTGTCCCCTGTCGCAGCCGATTCCATGAAGCATATAAAGCACCGGATACTCTTTGTCTTCGTCGTAATTTGGCGGCAGATATACAGATGCTTCCCGATCCGCTCCAACCACTTCCGAGTAATAGGTGATATCCTTGATCCTTCCCTGCGGTGCATTCTTTTGCCGTTTTGTATACTGCTTCATATCGGGATTAAAATATGTTTCAAAGTCCTCCTTCGTACCACTGAGCTTACCAGCCTCCCATGCCGGACCATGCTCATTTTCCGGTGCCGGCATCAAGGTTGGTACCGGTACCACCGTTGGAGTGACGGTCGGTGTGCTTGTCGGTTGTACTGTCACATCAGGCTGCACGGTTTCTGCTGCCGGACTGGTCATAACCGGTGCCGGCTGCGTATTTGCCGGAAGTACATCTGTCCCCGTGGCTGTTGTCGTCATTGGCTGCTTTTCCTTCTTCGTCACTTTCACCGCACAAATGTATTTTTTCTTTTGGATACGCGCAACAATTTTTGTCGTTCCCACATGTTTTCCGCACACAATTCCTTTCTTGTTCACAGTGGCAATCTTTTTGTTTCGGGAACTCCATATTACTTTTTTATTTGTCTTTTTCATTGAAAGTTTTTTCTTTTCGCCGACACGAAGTACCATCTTTTTGCAGCTCAATGCCGGTTTATTTTTTGCAGATACTCCCATCGTCGAAATGCTTGTCACCAACATCACGGCGATCAGGCAAAGAGACAGTGCTTTTCTTATCATACATTGTTTTTTCATCGCAAACCCTCCTATTCATCCGTCATTTTCTTGACATTTTTATAATAAAAGAATAGCATAGAGTGCATAAGAATAACATATCATCCGTCGACCATTATATATATAATAGCGACTTTATCATTCCATCGGATCAAAAAGGAGTACTTCAATGCAGCTAAACAACTATATCACGGGACATCCGGACAGTCTCCCCTCATTTCTGCTGGCAGGCGAAGTCCATGTTCCTGCCCCTAATAAGCATTTCCAAAGGACGACAAAGGACTGGATCATCTATGTGATCACAGACGGCACAATGCAGATTTCGGAAGGGGAACAAACCTATACTCTGACCGCCGGCGATATTATGATCTTTTCTCCGGACCGATGTCATTTTGGTCATCTCACAAACGATCATATTGATTATTACTATATCCATTTTCAATGGGAATCTCTCAGGGATATCTCTATGTCCACAGAAGCATATCTTCAGGCAATGAACCGTCATCCGTTTTCTCCGGAAATTTCTTCCAGACAGGAGCCGCTTCTTCTCCCCAAATATTTCCACCCTGCACATGCCTCCTTTCGTGGAATTCTTCAGCAGACACAATATCTGGTCAAAGATTCTTCAAGGAATTTTCTACACCAACAAAGAAAAAATGATGCCCTGTTACTTCTGCTGCTACTTCATATGTCCCAGTCGGAACTGTCCCATATTTTGCACACAGAAACAAACAGCGCATCCTTATCCTTTCAGATTTTGGAGTATCTGCAAACAAACCACTCCCAAAAGATCACCAGTGCTTCCTTAGAAGAAGTCTTTCACCATAATTTCGATTATATGAACCGCCGTTTTAAGCAGTACACCGGAACCACGATCTTTACATTTCTGGAGAAATACCGGATCGAGCAGAGCAAAAAGTTACTCAAAAGCCGCCAGTTTACTATTGCGGAAATTGCAGAAAATCTAGGCTTCTGCAATGCTTTTTACTTCAGCCGGGTGTTTAAAAAGCATGAACACATTACACCACGGGAATACCAGAAATCCTGAGACACCGGATACTATGATTTCCTGACAATCTCCTCCGAGTCAAGCATCACCGTAAACGGTCCATCATTAACAAGGGACACCTTCATATCCGCACCAAATACTCCTGCCCCGACTTCAAATCCACGCTCTCGCAAGGTTTTCAGCACATACTCATACAGTTCATTGGCAATCTGTGGGTTTCCTGCCTTTCCAAAGGATGGACGATTTCCCTTTCTGCAGTCCGCATATAAAGTAAACTGAGATACGACGAGAAAGTTTCCCCCTGCATCGGCAATGGCTTTGTTGGTCTTGCCGTTTTCGTCTTCAAAGATCCGAAGCTTCACCATCTTGTCGATCATCTTATCAGCAATTTCTGTGGTATCCTTCTCTGACACACCCACAAATACCAGGGCCCCGTGTCCTACACTTCCTGTCACCACTCCATCCACCGTGACAGACGCTTCCTTTACCCTTTGAATCAATAATTTCATAAATTCTATCCTCCATTTTTTTAATCCTGAAGCTTGCTGTGTTCCTCTTTTCTATGACTTATTTCTGTTGTTCTGTACATACATATATACCTTAAATATCGTTCTATGTCTACCCTCATACTGCCAAAATGCATTTATGGCATACTAAGATGCGAAAAACAAGGTACGATGTGTCCGTTTTTCCGTACACATCGTACCTTGTCTGCTCCCACCAAAACGCAAGACTGGTCAGTCTGTCAATGATTAATGATTCGCTGTACCAGGATCAATCCAGATTCGTATATCCCATCAGGAATTTATCGACTTCTTTTGCCACATGACGTCCCTCGTTGATGCCCCATACGACCAGTGACTGACCTCTGTGCATATCTCCTGCCGTAAATACCTTGTCAACGCTTGTCTTGAACTCACCCGGAGCTGTCTCGACATTGGTGCGTGCATTGAGCTTCACGCCAAATGCCTTTGCCACATACTCCTGTGCGCCAAGGAAGCCTGCTGCGATCAGGACAACATCTGCCGGCATCTCAAATTCACTTCCGGCAATCTCTGTCATATTCATACGACCGGTCTTTGGATCCTTCTTTGCCTCCAGCTTCACAAGCTTCACCTTCTTGAGCTTGCCGTTCTTGTCTGCGATAAACTCCTTTACGGTTGTCTGATAGATTCGCGGATCATGTCCGAATACCGCAATCGCTTCTTCCTGGCCGTAATCGGTCTTGCAGACTCTCGGCCACTCCGGCCAAGGATTGGATGCTGCTCTCTCATCTGGAAGCTTGGGCATCATCTCAAGCTGCGTTACGGATTTCGCGCCCTGACGGACTGCTGTTCCGACACAGTCGTTTCCGGTATCACCGCCACCGATGACGATAACATGTTTGCCCTTTGTATCAACCCATCCCTCTTTCTTGCCGGTAAGGACATGCTTGGTGGAGCGCGTCAGAAAATCTACCGCAAAATAGATTCCCTCTGCTTCTCTACCCTTTGCCTTGATATCACGCGGATTGGATGCGCCACAGGCGAGGATCACACTGTCGTATTCCTTCATCAGATCTGCTGCCTTAACGTCTTTTCCGACATCTGCGTTGACAACAAACTTCACGCCCTCTTCTTCCATAACCTTCTGCTTGCGGTCGATAACCCACTTCTCCAGCTTCATGTTCGGAATACCGTACATCAGAAGGCCTCCGATATGATCATTTCTCTCATATACCGTAACGGAATGACCACGGCGGTTAAGCTGATCGGCTGCTGCCAGTCCGGAAGGACCGGAACCGATGACTGCAACCTTTTTGCCGGTCCGATTCTTTGGAGGCTGCGCCCCCATCAGGTCGTTGGCATAACCGTACTCGATGATCGCATTCTCATTTGCCTTGCAGGTAACCGGTGTATCGTTCAGACCACAGGTGCAGGCTGCCTCACAGAGTGCCGGGCATACTCTGGAGGTAAACTCCGGAAAGTTATTTGTCTGACGCAGCATCTGCAGTGCCTTTTTGTAATTACCATGATATAAAAGATCGTTCCACTCCGGCACCAGGTTGTTCAGAGGACAACCGGAAGCCATTCCTCCGATCATCATACCGGACTGGCAGAACGGCACGCCACAGTTCATGCATCTTGCCGCCTGCTCTCTACGATCCTTTTCACGCATTGGTGTGTGAAACTCGTTAAAGTTCTTGATTCGCTCTAACGGCTCCACTGCCTGATTATTTTTCCGCTCATATTCTAAAAATCCCGTTGGTTTACCCATGTTGATTCTCCTTTCCAATCAAAGCTTATTTATTTTTATGCTCGTAAAATGCTTCAATCTGTGCCTGCTCATAACTCAGACCGTGCTCCTCCATCTGGGCGATCAGCTGTAGCATATGAGCATAGTCATAAGAAATAATCTTCTTGAATTTTGGAAGATATTCACTGAAATCGTCAAGGATCATCTTACCCTTCTTAGAGCCTGTTGCTGCAACGTGCTCCTCGATCATCTCTTTGAGTTCCAGTACATCGTATTTATCGGTGATCGGCTCTGAGGATACCAGCTCCTTATTCAGCTTCAGGTAAAGGTTGCTGTCCTCATCCAGTACATAGGCAACACCGCCGCTCATACCGGCTGCGAAGTTCTTTCCGGTCGGTCCGAGAACAACAACACGACCTCCTGTCATGTACTCGCATCCATGATCGCCGACACCCTCTACAACCGCATAAGCACCGGAGTTTCTTACACAGAAACGCTCACCGGCAATACCATTGATGAATGCCTTACCGCTTGTGGCACCATAGAGAGCAACGTTACCAACGATAATATTTTCTTCTGCCTTGAACCGGCTGTTTGCAGGCGGATATACCACGATCTTACCACCGGAAAGACCTTTTCCGAGGTAATCATTGGAATCACCCTCCAGCTCTAAGGTAAGTCCCTTCGGGATAAATGCACCGAAACTCTGTCCACCGCTTCCGTCACACTTCACTGTGATCGTATCCTCCTCGAGAGTGTCACCAAACTTCTTGGTAACCTCGGAACCAAGGATCGTTCCGAGAGAACGGTTAATATTGTCAACTTTTACCTCGATCCGCGATTTCTCACCGGTTTCAAGAGCCTTCTTCAGTTTCGGAAGGAATACCTTCTCATCGATCGTCTTTTCCAGCTCGAAATCGTATTTATCCTTCGGATTAAACTTGTTATCCTTACGCATACCTGCAAAGGTAGGGTCCAAAATCTTGGACAGATCAACACGCTTTGCATATTCTGCTGCCTCGCCGGTCAGCTCCTTTCTCCGAAGAAGATCAACTCGACCGATCAGATCGTCAAGTTTACGGACACCAAGTGCTGCCATATATTCACGAAGCTCACTTGCAATGAAACGCATAAAGTTCTCAACATACTCCGGCTTACCGCGGAATCTCTTACGCAGCTCCGGATTCTGTGTTGCAACACCAACCGGACAGGTATCCAGATTGCAGACACGCATCATGACACAGCCCATCGTGATCAACGGAGCCGTAGCAAAGCCAAACTCCTCTGCACCAAGCATTGCAGCGATCGCTACATCACGACCGGTCATTAACTTACCGTCTGTCTCGATGCGGACACGGGAACGAAGTCCGTTCATGATCAATGTCTGATGTGTCTCAGCGAGACCAAGCTCCCAAGGAAGACCTGCGTTATAGATAGAGCTCTTCGGTGCCGCACCGGTACCTCCATCATATCCGGAGATCAGTATAACGGCTGCACCGGCCTTTGCAACACCGGCTGCGACAGTTCCGACACCTGCCTCGGAAACAAGCTTTACGGAAATTCTTGCATCTTTATTACTGTTTTTCAGATCGTAGATCAGCTGAGCCAGATCCTCGATGGAGTAAATATCATGATGCGGTGGTGGGGAGATCAGGCTGACACCCGGTGTGGAATGACGGGTCTTTGCAACCCAAGGATAAACCTTTCCACCCGGAAGATGACCACCCTCACCGGGCTTTGCACCCTGTGCCATCTTAATCTGGATCTCCTTGGCACTGACAAGGTAACGGGAGGTTACACCAAAACGTCCGGATGCCACCTGCTTGATTGCAGAACAGCGATCCACTTCGGATCCGGCAGTTTCCAGTCTCTCAAGACTCTCACCACCCTCACCGCTGTTTGACTTACCATGGAGACGGTTCATTGCGATCGCCAATGTCTCATGTGCCTCCTGTGAAATAGATCCGTAAGACATTGCACCGGTCTTAAATCTCTGTACAATCTCATCCACGCTCTCAACCTGATCAATGTCGATACCCTTCTTCGGATATTTGAAATCAAGAAGACTTCTTAAATTAATCTGCTTTTCTTTCTCATCTATACACTTTGAATACTGCTTAAACAGCTCATAATTGCCGGTCCAGGTTGCCTGCTGCAGAAGATGGATCGTCTCCGGATTGTACAGATGCTCCTCCTGATGACCACGTTCTTTATGCTGTCCGCGGTTCTCTAAGTTCAGATCAACCGTCAGATCCAGCGGATCAAATGCACGGCTGTGCTGCTCGTCGATCTGCTTCTCGATATCCTCAAGAGTAACACCACCCACACGGCTTACCGTATCCGGGAAGTAAGTCTCGATGACTTCCTTGGAGATACCGATTGCCTCGAATATCTTGGATCCCTGATAAGACTGGATCGTAGAAATTCCCATCTTGGAAGCGATCTTCACGATGCCATGAAGCACAGCGTTATCATAATCACTGACTGCTGCATAATAATCCTTGTCCAGCATTCCGTTGCTGATCAACTCACGGATCGTCTCATGTGCCAGATATGGATTGACCGCACTTGCACCGTATCCGAGAAGTGTTGCAAAATGATGAACCTCTCTCGGCTCTGCCGTCTCAAGAATGACTGACATGCTTGTTCTTCTCTTTGTTGTTACCAGATGCTGCTGCAGAGTAGAAACCGCAAGCAGGGATGGGATCGGCATATGGAACTCATCCACGTCACGGTCACTTAAGATCAGGATGTTGCAGCCTTCCTTATGCGCACGGTCTGCCTCAAGGCACAGATGATCCAGTGCTTTCTTTAAGGATGTGTTCTTATAATAAGTAATCGGAAGAACCTCACACTTAAAACCATCCTTATCCATGTTCTTAATCTTTAAAAGATCGGTATCATTCAGGATCGGATTGTGAATCTTTAATACCTTGCAGTTTTCTCCCTTCTCCTCGAGAAGGTTTCCGTCCTCACCGATGTAAACGCTTGTTGATGTAACGATCTCCTCACGGATTGCATCGATCGGAGGGTTTGTTACCTGTGCAAACATCTGCTTGAAATAGTTAAACAACGGCTGTACCTTACGGGAAAGCATTGGAAGCGGTGTATCGGTACCCATAGACGCGATCGGCTCACTTCCGTTCTGCGCCATCGGCAGGATAGAGTTCTTATATTCCTCAAAGGTATAACCGAATGCCTTCTGCATTCTTGCTCTCTCCTCATCCGTGTACTCCGGTACCTTATGGTTTGGAATATGAAGCTCTGCCAGAGTGACGAGATTGCTGTTTAACCACTCACCGTACGGCTGACGGGATGCATATTTTTCTTTCAGGTCCGCATCATCGATCAGCTCACCCTTCACGGTGTCCACCAGAAGCATACGGCCCGGTCTTAAACGATCCTTCTTCACGATCTTCTCCGGAGGAAGTTCAAATACACCAACCTCGGACGAAAGGATCAGCTGATCGTCTGTTGTAATATAGTAACGGGAAGGTCTGAGACCATTACGGTCAAGGACAGCTCCCATATAATCACCATCGGAGAACAGGATAGATGCCGGACCATCCCATGGCTCCATCATTGTTGCATAATACTGATAAAAGTCTCTCTTCTTCTGGCTGATGCTCATATCATTTTCCCATGGCTCAGGGATCGTGATCATCACGGCAAGCGGCAGCTCCATACCACTCATTACCAGAAATTCCAGTGTATTATCAAGACGTGCGGAGTCGGAACCGTTTGGATCGACAACCGGCAGAATCTTATGGAAATCGCTGGACAGATATGGTGTCTCCATCGTCTCCTCGCGGGCAAGCATCTTATCAGCATTACCTACGATCGTATTGATCTCACCATTGTGTACGATGAAGCGGTTTGGATGAGCACGCATCCAGCTTGGATTTGTGTTAGTACTAAATCTGGAATGCACAATTGCAATTGCAGAAACATAATCCTCATCCTGCAGGTCCATAAAGAAGGAACGAAGCTGTCCAACCAAGAACATTCCTTTATAAACGATCGTACGGCTGGAACAGGAAACAACATAAGTATCTTCGCTGCTCTGCTGCTCAAACACACGGCGTGCCACATACAACTTACGGTCAAAGTCAAGTCCTTTCTGAACATCATCCGGTCTCTTTACAAATCCCTGCATAATATAAGGCATGCACTCCAACGCCTTGTGACCGAGAATGTCCGGCTTGATTGGAACCTCTCTCCAGCCGAGGAACTTCATGCCTTCCTTCTCTGTGATCACCTCAAACATACGCTTTGCCTGATTGCGCTTTAACTCATCCTGTGGAAAGAAGAACATACCCACACCATAATCGCGCTCTCCTCCAAGCTCAATACCAAGCGGCTCTGTCGCTTTCTTAAAAAACTGGTGCGAAATCTGAAGCATGATACCTACTCCATCACCGGTCTTACCTTCTGCATCCTTACCGGCACGATGTTCCAGCTTTTCCACAATCTCCAGTGCTCCGGATACTGTGTCATGGGTTTTGTTACCCTTAATGTTGACGATGGCACCAATACCACAGTTGTCATGCTCAAAATGCGGATCATATAAGCCCTTTGTCTCATGATCAATACATTTTGAAGCCTGTACTGCACTCTCATTCATTGCTTCCTGATTAACCATTCCATGTTCCTCCATTCAATTATTGATATCGCGGTATCCGCTTAAATTTACTTGTTTTGACTGCGGATACCTAAAAAAAGAAAAAGGGGTCAACAAGTAAAACCTGTCGAACCCCTTTGTTCTTCAAATTGAAGCTATTATAATATATATTCTCAATAATTGCAACACATTTTTAAGTTTTATCAATAATTTCTTTGAATAATATAGCATTTTCCCGTTTTGATTTATTTTCTTCTGTTTAATATGCTCTGTTTCGTCCAAAAACACCACTTGCTTAAGAAAATATACTGTCCCTTGCGAAATTGCCTGTTTCATGCTAAACTTATCAACATTAAAACACTCAAAAAAGGGCGTTTTTCAACGCTTTGTGCCTTTCGCACAGAGAAGCATTCTATTCAGAAAGGAATCGAAACCATGAATTTTTTAGAAGAACGTATTATGAAGGACGGCATTGTAAAGGAGGGGAATGTCTTAAAGGTCGACAGCTTTCTCAACCATCAGATGGATATCCGTCTCTTTGACGAGATGGGTGCCGAGTGGAAACGCCGCTTTGCAGACAAGCCGATCAACAAGATCCTGACCATCGAGGCTTCCGGTATCGGTATCGCCTGCGTGGCTGCCAGACATTTTGATGTACCGGTCGTCTTTGCCAAGAAGTCCAAAAGCATCAATATTGAGGGAGACATGTATGTAGCCGAGGTGGAGTCCTTCACCCACAAGTGCAAAAATCAGGTCATTGTCTCCAAGAAGTTTCTAAGTCCAGAGGATCATGTACTCATCATTGATGATTTTCTGGCAAATGGCTGTGCTCTGCAGGGACTGATCTCCATCATCACCGAAGCCGGTGCAACTGTTGAAGGAATCGGAATTGCCGTTGAGAAGGGCTTCCAGGTCGGCGGTCGTATGATCCGCAACCTCGGTTTCCAGTTAGAGTCTCTGGCGATCGTGGATGCCATGGACGCCTCCACCGGCGAGATCACCTTCCGCGAGCAGTAACCCCCGGCACATCCATTGGGGACAAAGTACTTTCTGCCCCCCCGTCATCTTTTAAATGATTTTCTTTATAATAAGAAATAATACATCGACGGTCCTGTTACCGGGATCGTTATTTTACCAATCGAAAAGGAAAGGAATTTACATGAAATGAGTAACAAAAATAACAGTTCAGTAAGCAACATCTATCAATTAGAGGGACGGGTTCCCGTATCCCGCGCCATTCCGTTTGGTCTTCAGCACATTCTTGCAATGTTCGTAGCCAATATTTCACCGATCATCATTGTTGCCGGTGCCTCCGGTGTCTCCGGCAAACAGCTTGCCATGTTGATCCAGAGTGCCATGCTGATTGCCGGTATCGGTACACTGATCCAGCTTTTCCCGCTCTGGCGGATCGGCTCCGGTCTTCCGATCGTTATGGGTATCAGCTTTACATTCGTATCGATCATGTGTTACATCGGCACGAACTACGGCTACGGCACGATCATGGGAGCTGTACTGATCGGCGGTCTGATCGAGGGCTGTCTTGGTCTTTTCGCCAAATACTGGATGAAGATTATCTCTCCGATCGTATCCGCCAGCGTGGTTACGGCGATCGGATTTTCCCTTCTCTCTGTAGGCTCCACCTCCTTCGGCGGCGGCAGCGGCAGCGAAAACTTTGGCTCTGTCGAGAACTGGATCCTCGGTACGATCACACTGCTTTGCTGTATCTTATTTAATATATTTGCAAAGTCCTACTGGAAGCAATTGTCCGTCCTTTTCGGACTCATTGTCGGATACCTTGTTGCAATCCCGATGGGACTTGTCGATTTCTCCTCTCTGGCAGGCACCAGCGTTATTGCTCTTCCACATCTGATACCATTTAAAATGGAATTTCATTTAAATGCGATCATTTCAGTAGCGCTGATTTTCTTAGTATCTGCTACGGAGACAATCGGAGATACGCAGGCACTTGCCAATTCCGGCTTAAACCGCAGTGCTACCACAAAGGAGATCTCCGGATCTCTTGCCTGTGATGGTTTCATCAGCTCCCTGTCCTCTCTGTTTGGCTGTATGCCGATCACATCCTTCAGCCAGAACGTTGGTCTTGTCGCAATGACAAAGGTTGTCAACCGCTTCACGATCGCTACAGGCGCGCTGATCATGATCCTTGCCGGTATCTTCCCAATCTTTGGTGCTGTGCTTGCTACATTGCCGGATGCCGTTTTGGGCGGATGTACGATCATGATGTTTGGAACGATCGTTGTCAGTGGTCTGCAGATGATCGGTAAATGCGGTTATTCACAGAGAAACATCACTATCGTGGCACTTTCCTTAAGTATCGGTATTGGCTTTACCCAGGTGCCGGAGCTGTTCTCTGTATTTCCGAAGATCATCGAGACAGTCTTCGCAGAGAACTGTGTAGCCGTGGTATTTCTGGTAGCGGTTATCTTAAACCTGATCCTTCCGCAGAATATGGAAGCATTTGAGGAAAAGAAAGCTGCAAACGAGCAGTAAATGATCCTTATTACGGCTTCCGCCGCAGTACAAACATATCATAACGAAAGAAGAGACATGCTCTATATGACATAGAACATGTCTCTTCTTTTCGTTTATCAAAACGTTTTCCTAAGACTGCCCATTCCTCCAATCGATGTATGCCCATAATATTTCTTATGTCCAAGAATGAAACATCCATTTTGCCTTGGAAAATAAATTGATCCGTGAGCTATCACTAAAAAATTGACGCAGATCAGTAGGATTTCTGAAAAATCTTTGCTTTGCAATGCTTTGATAAATGCGCATCCGAACGACTGAGCCCACCTTGGGGCGAGTACGGCAGGATGCGTTTATCGAAGATCAAAGCAGCAAAGCAATTAGATTTTTCGAAATCCGTCAGTGACAAGACAATTTTTTAGTGATAGCTCACGGATTTTTATACATTGGCAGGCAAAATGTGACTTCTAAATAATCAGACATAAGAAATATTATGGGTTGATTTCTGTCTTTGGAATGGGAAGTCTTAGTATTTCATTACATACATCGAGACTTTTCATACCAAAACAGGGAAGTCTGTCTCGCGACAATCGACTTCCCTGATAAGGTTTTACTCTTTTTCATTGTGGTTTCGTAAATTAATATTTACGCTTACGAGCTGCCTCAGACTTCTTCTTACGACGAACACTAGGCTTCTCATAATGCTCTCTCTTACGAATTTCCTGCTGAATACCTGCCTTTGCGCAGTTTCTCTTGAAACGGCGTAAAGCGTTATCCAATGTCTCATTCTCTTTTACGATTACATTTGACATAGTCTCACACCTAACCTCCCTCCAGTTGTAAATTTTGCGCGGCTGCTGTGCATTCAGCTGCTTATAAATCCAATACACAACTGTATGGGTATTTTTAACGACAGGATTCCTCCTATCAACGCACAAGATAGATTATAACACATTTTTCCATTTCGTCAACTACTTTTTGAAATATTTCTCTTTATTTCAACTGACCCTCAAGGACTTCTTTTACCTTGGCAATCGCGTTGTCGATTCCGGCCGGATTCTTGCCGCCTGCCTGTGCCATATTCGGACGTCCGCCGCCGCCACCTCCGACTTCGGAAGCAATGGCTTTGATCAGGTTGCCGGCATGTGCTCCGTGCTTCATAGCATCGTCGGTTGCCATAGCAAGCAGAGAAACCTTTCCGCCCACGGCGGATGCCAGAACAACGACACCCTCACCGATCTTTTCCTTCATCTGGTCACCGAGTGTACGCAGACCATTCATATCTACCTCAGGTACGCTCATTGCCAGTACCTTTACACCGGCAATCTCCTGAATCTGGCTGTCTACATCACCGGCTGCCTCGTTGGCAAGCTTTGTCTTAAGCTTCTCATTCTCGGACTGGAGCGCCTTGATCTCCTCCTGCATGGACTGAATCTTCTTTTCCAGCTTCTCCGGCTCAGCCTTTGCTGTCTTTGCTGCAGCATTCAGTGCCTTCTCGATATTATCGTAATGCTTCATCAGACCTGTAGATGTCAGTGCCTCGATACGGCGGACACCTGCTGCAACACCGCTCTCAGAAATAATCTTGAAGGATGCGATCACGCTTGTGTTCGCTACATGAGTACCACCACAGAGCTCTGTACTGAAATCACCCATCTTGACAACGCGAACCTTATCGCCGTACTTCTCACCAAAAAGAGCCATCGCACCGGTCTCTTTTGCCTCTTCGAGTGTCATCTCCTCGGTTACAACATCAAGACTTGCAGAGATCTTATCATTAACGATCTGCTCAACCTTCTCAATCTCCTCCTGAGTCATTGCAGAGAAATGAGAGAAGTCGAAACGAAGTCTCTCGGCATCCACGTAGGATCCCTTCTGCTCAACATGATTGCCCAATACCATACGGAGTGCCTTCTGAAGAAGATGTGTTGCACTGTGATTCTTTCCGGTATCCAGACGATTCTTCGGACAAACCTTTAATGTCGCGGTATCGCCGGTCTTGATCATTCCCTTTGTAACCTTACCGATATGACCGATCTTGCCACCCTGCAGGTGAACCGTATCCTCAACAACAAACTCGCTGTCTCCGACAGTGATCGTACCTATATCTGCCTTCTGACCACCCATGGTTGCATAGAACGGTGTCTCCTCAACGATCACGGTACCTGTCTGACCATCTGTAAGTGCATCAACAAGCTCTGTCTCTGTGGTAAGTACTGTGATCTTTGAATCATGCTCCAGATCATGATATCCGACAAATTTAGAAGTAATTGCCGGATCAATCTGCTGATATACGGTCTCCTCGGCACCCATGTAGTTTGTCTCTTTGCGAGCCTTACGTGCCTTGTCCTTCTGCTCCTCCATAAATGCTTTAAAGCCGGCCTCATCTACGGTGCAGCCCTGCTCCTCAAGGATCTCTGTCGTGATGTCAAGAGGGAAACCGTAGGTATCATACAGCTTGAACGCATCTGCGCCGGAAAGCTCTGTCTTGCCCTCAGCCTTCATTGTCTCCTGCATCTCATTTAAAATAGCAAGTCCCTGGTCGATCGTCTTATTAAACTGCTCTTCCTCTTTATTCAGAACATTTAAGATAAATTCTTTCTTCTCTTCTAACTCCGGATAACCGTCCTTGGACTCGTTGATCACGGTCTTTGATAACTCTGCCAGAAATGCTCCCTTGATGTCGAGCTTTCTGCCATGACGCGCTGCACGGCGGATCAGACGGCGGAGAACATAACCACGTCCTTCGTTACCCGGCATAACACCATCAGAGATCAGGAATGTTGAAGAACGGATATGATCGGTGATAAGACGGATGGAAACATCCTTCTCATCGTCCTTCTGATACTCTGTATGAGCCATCTCGCAGATGCGGTCACGGATTGCCTTCATGGTGTCAATATCAAAGACAGAATCCACATCCTGTACAACAACAGCGAGACGTTCCAGACCCATTCCGGTATCGATATTCTTATTCTGGAGTTCCTCGTAGCCGCCATGTCCGTCTCCGTTAAACTGGGTAAATACATTGTTCCATACCTCCATGAAACGGTCACAGTCGCAGCCAACCTTACAATCCGGTTTGCCACAGCCGTACTTCTCTCCTCTGTCGTAATAAATTTCAGAGCACGGACCACAAGGACCTGCACCATGCTCCCAGAAGTTATCACATTCCCCGTTCTCATCACGGTAGAATCTGGTGATCTTCTCTCCCGGCACACCGACCTCCTTTGTCCAGATATCGTATGCCTCTTCATCCTCACCGTAGATAGACGGATATAATCTCTCCGGCTCCATACCGATCACCTTTGTCAAAAACTCCCATGACCATGCGATCGCCTCATGCTTGAAATAATCTCCGAAGGAGAAGTTACCAAGCATCTCAAAAAACGTCAGATGACGTGCTGTCTTACCAACATTCTCAATATCTCCTGTACGGACACACTTCTGACAGGTTGTTACTCTGCGCTTCGGCGGAATCTCCTGTCCCGTGAAATATGGCTTGAGTGGTGCCATACCCGCATTGATCAGCAAAAGGCTGTTATCATTGTGCGGAACCAGCGAAAAGCTCTTCATCGCCAAATGATCCTTGCTTTCAAAAAAGTTCAAATACATTCTTCGAAGCTCATTTACTCCATACTTTTGCATGTTTATCCTCCATTCTGCACATTTCCGTGTGCATCCACAAATTGTATGACCGACCGCCCGGAAGCTTTGCCGGCTTTGTTTTTCCTTACTGGAATAAAGAAAAAACCCCTAATTTATAATTATAAATTAAGGGTTTGTATCTGTCAATCATTGTTTCCGGCATCAAAGCCATTTCCTAAGTACAAATTGCATAACCGGATCAAAACGAAACTATCCAAGCACTTCCTCGATATGCTCCTGATTCTTATCCGCCTCCGGATCATCCTTCAGGATTGAAAATGCAATGTTGGTAGAGTGATCGGCAATCCGCTCCAGACCGGATACGACATCCGTAAAGATCATGCCGGCATGTGCCTGACACTTGTCGCTGGTCAGACGCACGATATGATTATTCTGAAGCTGACGCTCCATGCCATCGATCTCATTCTCAAGATCAAGGATCTCCTGCAGATGTTCCTCGCTGTTGTGGCTGAACATATTGAGTGCCAGAGAAAGGATCTCGCAGGTGTCTTTCAGTATCTCCTTCAGTTCCTTCTCCGCATCTGCCGAAAAGCTAAGCTCCTGATCAATGCAGGTCTTTGCAAAATCTGCGATATTCTCTGCGTGATCTCCGATCCGCTCAATATCATTGACTACATGGAACAGTCCACCTAACATCTTACGATCCGCCACCGGCAGAGACAATGTATTGATCTGCACCAGATAATCCGTGATCTCTGTATTCAGATAATCGATCGTAATCTCCGTCTGATAGACCTCTGCGATCAGATTCTCATCTTTATTTAGCAGGGCATCCATTGCCTTTTCCATGTTCTCCTGTGCGATATTACCCATGCGGACAATCTCACAGATTCCGGTTGGTACGGCTGTGGTCGGGTTATATACATTGTGTCCGCCGATATAAGCAAGCTCCGGTGCTGTGCTTGTCGCCTCCTCCTGATCCTCGCCCGGAACCAGAATGTAGGACAGCTTGATCAGAAGCGGTGACAGGAAGAAGAATAGCGCAACCTGAACCACCTTAAACATCGTATGTGTATTGGCAACCTCTCTCTGAAGGAATACGTTCACGCCATTAACCATCTGATCCGGCTGGGTACAAGTATGCTCCGTCATAATGTGAAGCAGATGCTCTACACCATTGCTGCCTAAGATCAGCACAATAAACATCAATATAGACCCCAGCACATTAAAGGAAAGATGCAGGCACGCTGCCCGTTTTGCCATCTTATTGCCGGAAAGGCTGGTAAGCACTGCAGAAATACAGGCACCGATATTACAGCCAAGGATCATGAAAAATACATGATGAATATCGACAACGCCCTGTCCGCATAATGCGATCAGAATACCAACCGTCGCGGATGAACTCTGCAGGATCGACGTCACGGCAAATCCAAAGAACACACATAAAAACGGATTGGAAAGCTGACCGAGTGTTGATGTCACAAGGGGTGCATCCTTTACGGTTCCCACTGCAGAGGACATCGTTCCCATACCAATAAACAAAATACCAAAGCCGACAATAACTTCACCAAACTTCTTGACCATCGGGTGCTGCATAAACATGACCATGATGACACCGACAAGCAGGATCACCGGAGCGTACTTAGACATATCCAGCGACAAAAGCTGTCCTGTCACCGTCGTACCGATATTGGCACCGAAAATCACACCGATTGCCTGAGACAGGTTCATCAGACCCGCATTTACAAAGCTGACGACCATAACAGTGGCCGCATTGGATGACTGGATGATACCGGTAAAGATAATACCTACGATCAACGCAGAAAACCTCGTCTTTGTCAATGTCTCCAGGATACCACGCATCTTGTCGCCGGCAACCTTTTGAAGACCATCACCCATCAGTTTCATTCCGTAAAGGAACATGCCTAGTCCGGCAATTACATTCAATATCGCTGTAGAATACTCTGCACTCATCTTTTGACCTCTCTCTCTGTGCAATCTCCCCGGTCATGGATTCTGTTTTTGACCTGCACACGTTATTATACTATTTATCATTTTTCCCTTAACTATGTTAAACGATTCTTACAAAAGATACAAGCAGATTTTACATTTTTTACATATTTTTTACACAGTGTTCATTTCAATTTGCGTCCCCCCTTAAAATATGATACCATTCGATGCATAAGAACATTTCAGGAGGAATCAATATGCTGTCAATTCATTTGGATCAACGATCCGGCAAACCATTATATAATCAGATCTACGAACAGATTCGTGAACAGATCCTGGCCGGCGAACTGACAGCTTCCACAAAGCTGCCCTCCACGCGCAGCATGGCAGGCAATCTCGGCGTCAGCAGAAATACAGTGGATACCGCATATTACCAGCTTCAGTCGGAGGGCTATATTGATGCCGCTCCCAAGAGCGGATTTTATGTGTGTGCGCTCACTCCGGTCGATTACCGCACAAAGCCAGCCGTTCCGGTGCCGGAGAACACTACCGGAAGCACAGACACAGCCGGTGCATCCGAAACACCGGACAAACCTGCTTTTCTTTACGACTTTGATCCCTACTCGATTGATATCAGTCATTTTCCGTTTTCTGTCTGGCGCCGTCTCTCCAGACAGGTATTGATGGATGACCATTCTCTTTTCCTTCTTGGCGACAACCTCGGAGATCAGGCACTGCGCAGTGCAATCTGCAGTTATGTACGCATGTCAAGACAGGTAACCTGCACACCGGACCAGGTCATCGTGGGTGCCGGTGTGGATTATCTGCTGCAGATGCTTTCCCTTGTATTTCAGTCCTCCTCTATGAATAATATCACACTGGAGTCGCCCGGCTACACGCAGGCAGCGCATATCTTTCACAACAACGGGCTGACCGTCACTCCGGGAACCATGGACAAAAGCGGGCTCAGCACATCGTCAATTGCACCGGAAAGTTCCATCGTCTATGTCACACCATCCCATCAGTTTCCGATTGGCACAGTCATGCCATACGGTCGGCGTGTCGAGCTTCTTACCTGGGCAAAATCCGCCCCGAACCGTTACATTATCGAAGATGACCACGACAGTGAGTTCCGTTACCGCGGCAAGCCGATTCCTGCCCTTCAGGGAATGGATGACGAGAATCGTGTTATTTATATCGGTACCTTTTCCAAAGCGATCGCTCCTGCGATCCGTGTCGGCTACATGATCCTTCCACCGGAACTTCTGAAACGGTACGAGCAGATCTGCGGCCACTATTCCTGCACCGTCTCCCGCGTGGATCAGGCAATCCTCACGCATTTTCTGTGCGAGGGATATTTTGAAAAGCATGTCAACCGCATGCGAAAGATTTACCGCAGCAAGCATGATCTCATTCTCGAATGCATGCAGCCGCTGATCGACCGGTATGGACTGACGCTTCAGGGCGAACACGCCGGCATGCATATCACGATCTTCCTGCCGGAGCACATCAATGAGCAGTCTCTGATCAAAAATGCCGCCGCGCAGGGCATTCATCTGTACGGCATCGAAAGTCATTATCTGCCACAGCACCCGGAAAAGCTCCGTCAGCAGGCAATCCTGCTTGGTTACTCTGCCCTCACCGAGGAAGAGATCAAAAAAGGTGTCCACCTCATGGTGGACACCCATATCTTCGATCAGAGCAGCTCCTCTGCCCGTTTCTTATCATAAGCCATCTGTGCCTTCAGCGCATCCAGACTCTCAAACCTCTGCTCCGGACGCAGGAAATACAGAAAATATACTTTCATCTGTTTGCCGTAGAGATCCCCGTCAAAATGAAGCAGTGTCGTTTCTACATTTGCCTGACTGGCACCAACAGTCGGCTTTACACCAACATTCGTCACTCCGGCATAGATCTTCCCATCGACTTCCACTCTGCTGGCATAAACGCCATAAACCGGAAGAAGCTTCTGCGATCCCGGCACAAGGTTCGCAGTCGGCATGCCGATCGTTCTTCCAAGTGCGTTGCCATGAACAACTTCTCCGCTCACAAAATACGGATCTCCAAGCAGCCGGTTGGCTGTCTCGATCTTCCCTTCGGCAAGCTCTCTGCGGATCCTTGTGCTGCTGATCACTTCGCCATCCTCACAGATCTTGGGAAACACACAGAGCTCATAGCCATATTTTGATGCATATTCGTCAAGCATTTCTACATTTCCACGGCGTCCACAGCCAAAACGAAAGTCTTCGCCAACGCAGATCAACTTTGCATCCATACGTTCCACCACAATCTCCTGAATAAATGCTTCCGGAGTCATCGACTTTGTTTCCTCACGAAACGGGAAAAGCACCTCCCGCTCAACGCCAAGTCTCTGCAGCAGATCCCGTTTCTCCTGCTCCACATAGATCTGCGGTCCCTTCCATATTCCGTCAAAGGTAAAGATCGTGGCATGCATGTCCTTCTGCTCCAGGATCCTGTTCAGCAAAAGGCGATGCCCCCGGTGAAAACCATCGAATTTCCCCAGAGACACCGCACTGTTTTCTATTTTAAAGTCAAGACCATTTATGATTTCCATTGTCCTTGTCCCTTTCGCCGCTAAAACATCTTCCGCACCCGAAGGTCCTTTTCTCCCTTCCGGTACATCGCCTTAAACCGCCCTGTCTCATCATAGACAAGAAATTCCTGTCCTTCAGAAAGCTCCCTTATCATAACAGGATTCTCCCGATCCGGGTCATATGGCTGCAAAAAACGAGGTAGCAGCGGATTTCCATTGGCGAGCTTCGCTGCAAATTCATCCCGGATCTGATATGCGGGATATCCGGCAAACAGCGCATCGACCTGCACGATATGTGCCTCAACCACATTCTCCGCCATAAACTGCTCAATCTGCGCCAGCGTGAATGCTTTTTCCAGTTCAAAAACACCGACTCTTGTCCGCAGCAGCGACTTCATTGCACCGAAGCAGCCAAGCTTTTCTCCGATGTCGTTGCAAAGTGTCCGGATATAGGTTCCCTTCGAGCAGGTCACATCTATGGTAAATGTGCCTTCCTCCGGTACAAAATCCACCAGTTCCAATGCATAGATCGTAATCGACCTTGCCTTGCGCTCGACCGTCTTTCCCTCTCTTGCAAGCTCATAGAGCTTCTTTCCATTCACCTTCAGTGCCGAATACATAGGCGGAACCTGAAGCTGATTCCCGGTAAAGCCACAAAGAACCTCCTGCAGAGCTTCCCTCGTCACCCCGGAGCAGTCCGCTGTCTGCAAAATCTCCCCCGTCATGTCCTGTGTATCCGTTGAAACGCCAAGCTGGCACACGGCACGGTATGTTTTGTCTTTGTTCGTAAGCAGATCGCATACCTTCGTCGCCTTCCCGAGACAGACTGGAAGAACGCCCTCCGCTTCCGGATCAAGTGTACCCGTATGACCGATCTTTTTCTGATGCAGGATTCCCCGCAGCTTTGCCACCACATCATGGGAGGTAAAGCCCTTCTCTTTATAAACATTGATTATGCCATCCATCACACTCTCTCCTATATGAGACGCTACATCTGAAACTCAATATGCTCCGTAATATTATTGACTACATCATGCAAAGAGCCGCGCATCGTACAGCCTGCCGCCTTCACATGACCGCCACCGCCGAAATAGACAGCAATCCTGCTGACATCGATCGTGGTATTGGAACGCATGCTGACCTTGTACTCCTGATCACCAATCTCATGGAGCAGAAGTGCCACCTCAACCCCCTTTGTCACACGAAGCTGGTCAATAATTCCTTCGATGTCCTCTGTCTGTGCGCCGTAAAATTCCAGCATCCTCCGGGTAACTGTGGCAACGATCACTTTTCCATCCATCAAACGCATGCTTGTAAGAAGTGTTCTTCCAAGAAGCTGTGTCTGTGTATAGGTTCTCTGGTAAAAGCATTCGTCTATATATTTCCAGAACGGAATGCCCTTTTCCATCAGACTTCCGGCAATCTCCATTGTTTTTTGGGTGGTGCTGGAATAACGGAACACACCGGTATCCATAATAATTCCAATATAGAGTGCCTCTGCGATCTTCTCGTCGATCAGCTCCTCTTCCATCAGACCATAAAGCACCTCACATGCTGAGCTGCAGCCCGGCTTGACGAAATTGTCCTTCGCATAGCCAAGATTACTCACATGATGGTCAACACATGCTGTCTGCTTTGCAGTGTCAAACACCGCCTGTGCCTCTCCCAGACGATCCTTCGAACTGCTGTCCAGCACCAGGAACAGATCCACCGGCTCCTCCGGAAGCTCCTGCACAAATATCGTGTGATCCGGATCCAGAAAGTCAAATACCTCCGGAACCTTTTCCACATACGCATGAATAGCAGCGTCCGGATATAATTTCTTCAGATATCGGTAAGATGCCACGGCTGCGCCGACACAATCGCCATCCGGTCTTAAATGTCCTGCGATAAATATGGTCTTCGCTCCCTGTGCAAGCTCTCTTAATCCTGTCATCCTCTAACCGCCTTCCTGCTCTTTATTTCTCTTCTTCCTCTTTCTTCAGTTCATCAATACGTTTCGACATATTGATTCCATACTCGATCGAATCATCCATCACGAACGTAAGCTCCGGCGTATTGCGCAGATTTAACTGCTTTGCAAGCTGTGTACGGATATGAGAGGCTGCGCTCAAAAGACCCTTGTGTGTCTTTTCACGATCCTCGTCGTTGCCAAGTACACTGACGAATACCTTTGCAAACTTCAGATCCGGAGTTACCTCCACAGAGACAACCGAAGTCATCGGATGAATCCGTGGATCTTTAATATCCTGTGCAATGATCTTGCTCAGAACTCTCTGAACCTCCCCATTCATGCGGGAGTATTTAATACTGTTTTTTTTCATAGCTATTCCTCATTTCCTATTGCTTCCTATCTAGGAATCTCAACCATAATATAAGCCTCGATCTGGTCACCCTCATGGATATCATTGAAATCCTGTGCCACGATACCACACTCATATCCGGCTGCAACTTCCTTCACATCATCCTTGAAACGCTTCAGGGATGCCATCTCGCCCTCAAATACGAGTTCGCCTTCACGGCTGATACGGATCTTGCTTCCACGCTCAATCTTACCATCCAGAACATAACTTCCGGCAATCGTTCCGACACCGGATGCCTTGAAGGTCTGACGAACCTCGAGATGAGCGATCACCTTCTCTTCGTATTCCGGATCAAGCATACCCTTCATTGCCGCCTCAACATCCTCGATTGCATCGTAAATAACGCGGTACAGACGAACGTCAACCTTCTCGCGGTCTGCAATGTCCTTTGCAGTGTTATCCGGGCGAACATTAAATCCGATAATGATCGCATTGGATGCACTTGCCAGGCTGACATCAGACTCGTTGATCGCACCAACACCGGCATGGATCACGCGGACTGCCACCTCTTCATTGGTAAGCTTGAGAAGACTCTGCTTCACAGCCTCAACAGAACCCTGTACATCAGCTTTAACGATGATGTTGAGTTCCTTAATATTACCTGCCTGAATCTGGGAGAATAATCCATCCAGAGTCAGTTTTGCCTTTGTATCATCAAGAAGCTTCTCTCTTCCCTGAGCCACATAAGTCTCAGCGATATTACGTGCTTCCTTATCATTCTCGGTTGCCATAAAGATCTCACCGGCATCCGGCACATCATGAAGACCAAGGATCTCAACAGGTGTAGAAGGAAGTGCTTCCTTTACACGTCTTCCACGGTCATCCATCATAGCACGGATCTTACCGTAAGCAGCTCCGACAGCGATATTATCACCGACATGAAGTGTACCCTTCTGTACCAGAATCGTAGCAACAGGACCACGTCCCTTGTCTAACTTCGCCTCGATAACAACACCTCTTGCCAGACGATCCGGATTAGCCTTTAACTCCTCAACCTCTGCGGTCAGGATGATCATCTCAAGAAGCTGATCGATACCCTCGCCGGTATGTGCGGATACCGGAACGAATACCGTATCTCCACCCCAGTCCTCAGCGATGAGCTCATACTCCACTAACTCCTGTTTTACACGCTCAACATTGGCACTTGGCTTATCGATCTTATTGACAGCAACGATAATCTGTACACCTGCTGCCTTCGCATGGTTGATCGCCTCTACAGTCTGTGGCATAACGCCATCGTCCGCTGCGACAACAAGGATTGCGATATCCGTTGCCTGTGCACCTCGCATACGCATGGAGGTAAATGCCTCATGTCCCGGTGTATCTAAGAAGGTGATCTTCTCACCATTGATCTCTGTGACATATGCACCAATGTGCTGTGTGATTCCACCTGCCTCGCGGGAGGTAACATTCGTCTCACGGATCGCATCCAAAAGTGAGGTTTTACCATGGTCAACGTGACCCATAACGCAGACCACAGGCGGTCTCTTCTTCATTAAGGATTCATCCTCTTCATCCTCCTTCAGAAGCTCTGCAACCAGATCGACCTTCTCCTCCATCTCAGCGATGCAGTTGTACTCCAGTGCGATCTCTTCCGCCTCTTCATAAGTGATCTGATGGTTCAGCGTTACAACCTCACCACGCATGAAAAGATTCTTGATCACGGTAGATGCCTGCACCTTCATGATATCAGCCAGCTCCTTGATCGTCATCTTCTCCGGCAGAATGATATTTCTGATGCCATCCTCAGGCTCCTCCGGTTTTACAACCGGCTCCGGCTTAATAAATGCACCCTTACGGTTCGGATCCTTCTTCTTGGTCTTTCTTCCGCCCGGTCCGTAAAGTGGATTGTACTCCGGCTCTTCTCTGTCACGGTCTCTGCCATGTCTCTGCTTTGCACTTCTTGAGTCATTCTTAGCTCTCTGTGCTCTGGACTGCTTAACCTCAGGCTTCACTGCATCAATTCCGGAGAAGGAATTGCCACCACGTCCGCCATCGCGGCGTCCACCGTTCTGTCCGCCACGGTTATCTCTGTTCTGGCCGTTACGATTGTCGCGGTTGTAACCGCCCTGTCCGTTTCCACGGTTACGGTTGTCTCCGCGGTTATCTCTTCCGCCCTGTCCGTTACGGTTGTCGCGGTTGTAGCCACCCTGTCCGTTTCCACGGTTACGGTTATCGCCACGGTTGTCTCTTCCGCCCTGTCCGTTACGATTATCACGATTGTCACGGCGTCCACCGTCACGACGGTCTCGATTGTCGCGGTTATCTCTTCCACCCTGTCCGTTACGGTTGTCGCGGTTGTCACGGCGGTTATTCTGCTCAGGACGATTCTCAGAGGCCGGTTTCTTCTCCTGTGCCTTCTGTGCTGCCGGAGCCTTTTCCTCTTTCTTTGGCTCTTCCTTCTTCTCTTCTTCCTTCTTTACTGGTTCCGGTTTCTCTTCCTTCTTCTCGGTCTCTTTCTCTGCTGTCTTTTCCTTCACCGGTGTTTCCTCCACAGTCTTCTTCGTCTGCTCCTTCTTCTCTTCTGTCTTAGCCTCTTCCTTTTTCTTCGGCTCTGCCTTTTCTTTGACTTCCTTCTTTGGAGCACTTTCCGTCTTTACGACTTCCTCTGTTTCCTTTACAGGCTCAGCCTTTCTGGCTGATCCCTTAAACTTATTCAGAAGAAAGCTGATCGCATCATCTTCAATACTGCTCTGAGCACTCTTTACCTGAAATCCGTTCTCCTGTAACAGCTTGATCAGATCCTTGCTCTTCAGATCCGGAAATGCTCCCTGCAGACTTCTTGAAATCTCATATATCTTCATCTTTGCCATATATTACTACGACCTCCTAATCCATTTTCTTCATAATTGCCTGTGCAAAACCATTATCTACGACTGCTAATGATGCTCTAAGTTCTTTTCCCATTGCATGCCCAAGATAATCTTTTGCAGCATGGATGCGAAGTGGCACCTGATAAAACTCACACATGTTTCGGAATTTCTTTTGTGTATTTTCCGAAGCATCCTCCGCCAGGATAACCAGTGCAGCCTCTCCGGTCTTTACCGCCTTCTCTGTCATGAACTCTCCGCTCACAACCTTTCCGGCTTTCTGTGCCAGCCCGATCAGATTCAAAACTCTGTCATTCTGCAATGTTATCCATCTCCTTTTCCAGTTCCTTATATATTTCATCGGGAATAACCGTTTTCAGGGAGCGTTCCAGTGATTTCCGTCTGCGCGCCTTGCGAAGGCATTCCGTAGAATTACATATATATGCACCACGTCCGTTTTTCTTGCCTGTCAGGTCGATCACAATCGTATCCTCCGGCGTCTTAATGATGCGTACCAGTTCTTTTTTCTCTTTTCTCTCACCACATCCGGTGCATTGACGCAGCGGAACCTTTCGTGGACGGACACTGCTTTTCTCTCCCATATGCTCACATCCTTTTCTGATTATTCCTGCTTAATATCGATCTTGTATCCTGTCAGTTTTGCCGCAAGACGTGCGTTCTGACCTTCCTTACCGATTGCCAGAGAGAGCTGATTCTCAGGAACGATTACTCTGGCTGTTTTCTCTTCCTCATCCGCAGTAACGGAAATAACCTTTGCCGGGCTGAGTGCATTCTCGATCAGCACTGCCGGATCATCACTCCATGTAATGATATCAATCTTCTCGCCGCGCAGCTCGTCAACAATCGCATTGACACGATCACCATTGATACCAACGCATGCGCCGACCGGATCAACATTTGGATCCTCTGTATAAACAGCGATCTTTGTTCTGGAACCTGCCTCTCTTGCAATGCTCTTGATCTCCACAATGCCATCCTGAAGCTCTGTTACCTCTTCCTCAAACAGACGCTTTACAAACTCCGGATGTGTTCTGGAAACAGTAATACGAGGTCCCTTTGTCGTATCCTTTACCTCAACAACATAAAGCTTAATGTGCTCTGTCGGTTTGAAATGCTCGCCATGCACCTGCTCGCTTTCCATCAGGATTGCATCAACCTTACCGAGGTTAATACAGACATTATTACCACTGTAACGCTGAACAATACCGGTGATAACCTCACGCTCTTTCTCAAGATACTGTGTATACAGCACCTTTCTCTCCTCCTCGCGGATCTTCTGAACAACAACCTGCTTTGCCTTCTGTGCAGCGATTCTGCCGAAGTTCTTTGGGATCACCTCGGTAGATACGGTATCACCCGGCTCAACCTTGCCATATTTCAGGGTTGCCTCAGTCAATCCGATCTGTGCAGTCGGATCCTCTACCAGATCATCCTCTACAACCTCATAATCCGCAAATACCTTGATCTCTCCGGTATCACGGTTGATAGAAACACGGATATTGTCCGCCTTGCTCTCAAACTGATTCTTGCAGGCAGCCACCAGCGAATTCTCAATCGCCTCGAGAATGATGTCCTTACTGATCTGTTTCTCCTTTTCGATCGCCTCCAATGCTTCAATAAGCTCTGTGCGGTCTGACTTTGTTGATTTACTCTTTCTTGCAGCCATTTTTATCTCCTCCTAAATATAAGCTTCCTGAACTTGTATTCACTAAAAATTAATGGTTAGCTTCACCGACGAAATCTCTTTTCTCATAATCTCATATTCAGGTGAAAACTCAGTCTCAACAGTGATCGTATCCGGTGTGTATGCAAGAAGAACTCCTGTAAGCTCTTTCACCGACACTTCTTTACCGTTTCTCCCCACCGGAAGCTTTCTGCCCTGATAAAAATGAACATCCACCTCTTCGCCTATACTGCGTTTGAAATCTTTGTCCTTCTTGAGCTGTCTTCCAAGACCCGGCGAGCTGACCTCCAGCACATAAGCCTCTGATATGAAATCATCCTTATCCATCATATCGCTCCATGCACGATTCACCAATTCGCAGTCATCAAGGGTAATACCACCCTCTTTGTCCACATAGGCACGCAGATACCACTGACCGGCTTCCTTGACATATTCCACGTCAACCAGTTCAAAGCCGTTCTCTTCCATCAATGGCTCCAGCATCTTCTCTGCCCGTGCCTCATACTCCTCACGTTTCGTCAAATGCATAACCTCTTTTCCACTGACGAAGCAGCAACCATGAAACTCTTATAAATTACTGCCTTCGTTCCAAAACGAAAGAGTGGACCGCGCAGTCCACTCTTCATAATTTACAGTATCACAATGACGATAATAGCACTACAACCTCGGAAAATCAAGGGGTTTTGCGTATTTTTTACGATTTTTCCACATTTTTTTACGAATTTCACTGCACAACCGGTGCAATCCGTGTCTCATAGCCATTTTCGTACAAAGTCTGTTCGGCGCGGCGAACCTCGGTCAGTGACGGATATATTCCCTGGCAAACGACATAGTAATCTCCCCTCTTCCCAACAAAACTCTCAAATCCGTCCTCCTGCAGAAGCGCTGCCAGATTCTTAGCATTCTCTTCATGTGCAAACATCCCGGTTTCGATCGTGTAGCTTTCTGCCTTCTCTGTGGCCCGGACATCCTTCCCGGCTTCCTGCAGCGTTTCAAGGATGCCGTCCGCAATCGCCTGTGCCACCTCAGGGAATTTAGCATCCAGAAGCGCATTGTCCCTGTCCGTGTTGATAAATCCAACCTCAACCAGTCCCGCCGGCATATTGGACTGACGGATTACCGGCAGATCCTTTCGCACTGATATTCCAAGATTAGTAAATCCCGCCTTTTCCAGCTCGCTGTTAATATTCTGCGCCAGCAGGCGGCGTGGACCGCTGTCTGCATACACAAGCGTTTGTATCCCTGAATACTGATTCGGGGACGGACTGGAATTACGGTGGATCGAAATAAACAGATCCGAATCGTTTTCGTTGGCGATCTCCGCCTTCCTCTGCGGAGTCTGATAAACATCCTCTGTCCTTGTGTATCTGACGTCCACTCCCTCGTTCTGCAAAATATTTCCGACTGCCAGTGCCAGGTTCAGATTATCATCCTTTTCTTTCCGTCCCTGGTAGGAAGCACCATTGTCGTAGCCTCCGTGACCGGCATCCAATGTTACCACTGCCATAGTCATCCTCCCTTTACTGTGATAGAATGATGCCGGGACAAATATTTGACCACTGCATCATATAATAAGAAGTCTTCTCCTACTATGACTATGCAGCCGGGGCGATTTGGTGTGTTTTATATTCGTTGCAAAACTTTCTCTGTTGCCGCCTCACGAAGTTGGTTCAAGTTTTCCAAAACAAACGGACTGTTTGCTGCGATACTTTCAAGCGTCGGGCACCCGTCCATCTGCGGACAATCAGCACAGGTATCCAGTCCATTTTTCCGAACACAATTATGTACGGGACAGAGTTTGTCGCAGAAAGGTGTTTTTACACCCTCTATGCGACATCCAACGCAGTTAATCATTTCCGGTGTGATCGTTACCCCGTTGAGCTTTGTCCACAGAGTGGCGGTTTGCTCACGCAGGGCATTGTCATTTGTAATCGTTGCGATCCTGGCATCGCACTTTTCGCAATCAAGTCCGCAACAGCCAATCAGTTGGTTTTTGTTTTTCATCGTTTCCTCCATAGCGTTTCCTATATAACAAAGAATTCTATTATTACATTCGGGACACTCATAGGCTCCTGCTTCTAAATCAAGGACGCAGGCAATTGCAATTCCTCCAACTAACACAACAAAACCTATTCCTATAAGAAGTACTCTAATCCAGTTCTCTATCTCCAACATCCCCGACAATATAAATAATGGAACTGCCGCTATAATTGTAAGTCCTGCCACCATTGCTGATAGGACAATTTTCTTTTTACTTTCCTGTGCTTCTTTGACTAAATTCACCATATTTTCCTCCGCTTTCTTTATATAATCTTCTTCTACGCTCCCCCGTAGAGTAGCATTTAAATTTACTTGTTCCGCAAGAACAATGTCCTTAACACAGGTTATTACCTGTTCATGCCTGCACCGAGCATAACATATTGCTTTGTACCGGCCAGAACGGCAGTTTTCAACGCTTGTTCTGTATATGCCGCTCGACAAAGCGGTGACGGTGCGATATGAACATTCACAATTTTGCGCAATAACTCTGTCGGTTCCTGCTTTGCAGGATCAATGTCCGGTTCAAAGAACTGTGCACCGTCTAAGATATATCGCTGAATGGCAGCATATTCTTCTGCTGTCATGAGTTTCTTAGCAAAATGATCCTCAAAAACCGGATGTTCTTCATTTTCTGCATGAAACGCCCGTCCAAACGAACTCATCAAAGCAATAATACTGGCTTTATTATTCATTTCGTACCTCCTGTGCGACTATCTTTGTTATCTCCTCTTTCATATTCAGAAACACATCTGCTATAAAAGAATCAATCCCTCATATTCATCCCTGCAGATCGAACATACCACCAGATCACACCGTTCATTGATATCTACATGGGGCATCTGTATCGGGGTCAAATTGATAATTTTGATTGGCGTATCATTCTGATTTTTCTTTTTGGAACGCAGATGATCTCCATCGGCTGATACAATCCCACTATCATAGTCTGAATTACTGTCATATTCCAGACGGATAAATAGGTTTATCAAACTTTATATTTACCCTAACAGGAATATCATAAAAGTAGAGACTTCATTCAATAATGAGTGAGGCTTCTTTTAGTTTTGCTTATGGGTTTGAAGTGTTAGAAATTTATGTAACTTCATAGACATTTTCTTATCGTTGAGCTATAATATTAAAATCATATGGAACAGATAGGCATTGATTTTAGAAAGTGATACAAATGATAAAGCTAAAAAAGAGATTCATTGTCCCGGCAGTGGTATTTATATTGGGCATGTGCGCATTAATCGGTACGATATATGTAGTCGGCAAGGGTCAGGAGCAGCAGAACAGGACAAAAGCGAAGCTCAATGCGATGACATATGCAGAGCGTATAAATGGCGAGCTTATGGAGGGAATAGGAGTTACCGATACCTTAAAGCAGGTTGTCATAAGTGGTGATGGAAATATAAATAAGTTTTATGATATTGCAG